>Ga0315306_10000176_pt1 | contig 30905 bp, 24 predicted proteins | sample TDP1_MG_FD_203803 | JGI IMG/M metagenome (GOLD analysis project Ga0315306, IMG submission 203803) | Freshwater sediment microbial communities from Lake Towuti, South Sulawesi, Indonesia - TDP1 | ecosystem: Environmental > Aquatic > Freshwater > Lake > Sediment | place: Indonesia: South Sulawesi... | reverse complement strand
CGGGGTTCACCTCCACAAATTTTACCCCGAAAGAAAAGATTGATTTCGTGCCGATGTTTATCGGGAGGAATAGTTTCACACACTATAACCAGGTCTTCAACCTGAATTTCAAGGTTAACTTCCTCCCGTAATTCCCGGTGCAGGGACTGTTCAATGGTTTCTCCGTATTCTACTCCCCCACCGGGGAAAACCCAGTAGGTTTTACCTCCTCGGGTATGTCTGACCAGCAGGAGACGGCCACCCTCTATCACAATAACCGCTGCTCTTACTTTAGGGCTGGCCATCCGCCTAATGGTCTCCCGATCCTAAATATTCCTGGATTCGGGCTTTCTCATCGAGACTAACATTTACGGTGACGACAATTCCTTCTTCTCGATATTCTCTATTAATTATACTTCCTTGCCGGGCAAGAGAAGCTATAATTTCCCCTTTTTGATAAGGAATAGTAAATATCAATCTTTCCCGGCTATCAGGGAGGCAAGTCACGACCATCTCCAGCAGTTGGTCAAGATTCCACTTGCGAAGAGCCGAGATGGCCACTGCCATAGAGGATCGGCGAAGGAGATTGTCAATCACGGTGGAGGGTATTAAATCGCATTTATTATAAACAGTAATAATCGGCGATGTTACTTCCAGTTCCTTGAGTATCTGGTTGACAGCGGCAATTTGTTCTTCCACAAAAGGATGACTAGCATCCACTACGTGCAATAATAAATCTGCCAAGTGTACTTCTTCCAGAGTTGCACGAAAAGCAGCTATTAAATGGTAGGGCAATTTTCGGATAAATCCTACGGTATCACTGATCAAAACCTGACGATGGTCAGGAAGAATTACCCGGCGAATAGTGGGGTCCAGAGTGGTAAACAATTGATCCTGGACTGCTATGTGAGCATCTACCAGGGCATTAAGCAAAGTTGATTTACCAGCATTGGTATAGCCCACCAGTGTCAAGGTAGGTAAGCCTAGTTCTCTTCTTCTTTTACGCTGGAGCGCTCGATGAGCACAAATTTCCTGCAAAGCCTTTTCCAATCGATTTATCCGTTCCCGCACCTGACGGCGATCAATCTCCAATTTGGTTTCTCCAGGACCGCGGGTACCGATACCACCTCCTAACTGGGAAAGAAGAACTCCCTTACCGGTTAGCCGTGGTAAACGGTAACGTAACTGAGCAAGTTCAACCTGAATCTTTCCTTCTCCGCTGCGGGCTCGTTGAGCAAAAATATCCAGAATAATTTGCGTGCGGTCAATAACCTTAACTCCCATAATTCCTTCCAGGTTCCTCTGCTGGAGAGGAGTGAGATCATCATTAAAAATAACCACATCAATTTCTCTTCCCTGACAGAGATCACGAATTTCTTCCGCTTTACCTTTTCCAATCCAGAAAGCAGCGGTTGGCGATTTCCTTACCTGAACAACCTCTCCCACCACTTCTGCTCCCGCAGTCAGAGCTAACTGCTCCAATTCTTGCATGGATTCCCCAATATTTTCTTCCGGCATACGATTTAATTGGAGACCCACCAATAAAGCTCTTTCCCGAGGGCCATGATTAATCATTTCTTCACCTTCTCTTCTGTTAATAGCTCAAGTTTTTCCCGATTAGCGGAAATTCGATCTTCTTTTACTTGATTTTCTGAAGTTATGGACAGTGGCCGGGCTGGAATAAGGGTAGAGATGGCGTGTTTATAAATCAAGTACTGCTTTCCATCGGCTCCCAAAATAAGAGTGAAGTTATCAAAACCTAAAACCTTACCTTTAAATTGAAAACCATTAATTAAATAAACGGTGAGGGTTACTGCTTCCTGGCGCGCTTGATTAAGAAAACTATCCTGTAAGTTCATTATATCTATTTTCCTCCTTTATTATCTAACAGCTGCTCCGGTTTTGCAAGCTAAAAATAGTTTTTTGATCTTCTCTCCTGTTCCGGGATCGAGGGCATCAAACCAGACAATTTGTGAATCTTTACGAAACCAGGTGAGTTGCCGTTTGGCATAGCGGCGGGTATTTCTTTTAATCAATGCTACTGCCTCCGCCAGGCTGTAATTTCCTTTCAGGTAACCGATGATTTCCCGGTATCCCAAACTCTGTAAAGATGGCAGATCCTCGGGGTAACGCGGTAGCAAATTTTTTACTTCTTCCACTAAGCCACTTCCTATCATTTTCTCCACCCGCTGATTGATCATCCGGTAAAGCGTCTTCCTTTCACAGTTTAAACCAGCTATTATTACCCGATAGGGAGGCTTTTCTTTTTGGCTTTCTTCCTGCCAGTATGAGATAGGTCTCCCCGTCAGGTAATAAACTTCCAGAGCTCGAATAGTTCTTACCATGTCCTGAGGATGAATCCGAATAGCCGCTTCCGGATCCACTGATTGCAGTTTCCGGTGAAGAGACAAAACACCCTCCCGCTCCGCTTCCTCTTTTAATTTTGCGCGCAAAACCGGGTCTTTTCCGGGACCGGGAAAAAGGCCATCTATTAATGCCCGGATATACAATCCCGAGCCCCCGACCAGGAAGGGAACTTTTCCTTTCTTCCAGAGAGAAACTATTAATTCCTCTACCATTTTCTTAAAATCGGCCACGGTAAATTCCTCATCAGGATCTACCACATCAATCATATGATGAGGAACATTTTTTCTTTCCTGAAGAGTAGGTTTGGCAGTTCCAATATCCATATAACGATAAATCTGATGAGAATCAGCGGAGATGATTTCAGCACCCAGTTCGGGAGCCAGTTGGAGAGCTAAGCGACTTTTTCCCACCGCGGTGGGTCCTACCAGAACCCACACTGGAATTAACACCTTCTTCGCCTCCCCTATGTTATTCACGGCGAAATTCTTTTTCCAATGTGGACCAAGGAATTTTTATCATGGTAGGGCGACCATGAGGACAGGTATGGTGATTAGAAATTTTCAGCAATTGTTCCACCAGAATATTTATCTCCTCCATTTTAAGCCTTTGCCCACTTTTAATCGCTCCTTTACAGGCAAGCGAGGCTATTAATTCCTGCTTTTCATCCTGGAGAGTGCGGGTTCTTTCTTTCTCCAGTAAATCTTCCAGAGTATCCCGCAACAATTGCTGACCATCGAGGTGGCTGAATATTGCGGGAATGGATTGTAGAATGTAGGTCCGGATTCCGAAGGGCTCGATTTCAAAACCCATTTCCTTAAAAATATCCTGGTATTGTTCCATCAGAGCGTTCTCCGAAGGAGAAAGTTGCAAGGTGACCGGAAGAAGCAGCTTTTGTGAGGGAAGTTTCCTTTCCCGAAGCATTCTTTCGTAAAGTACTCGTTCGTGGGCAGCATGCTGATCAATTATCACCAGTTCATTCTCACTTTCACAAAGGATATAGGTCTGGCGGAGCTGCATAAAGGGAAAAAGTTCTTTTTTCCCTATCATCTCTTTTTCAGGGAGGATAGCGGGCCGGTATAAAGTTTTCTTTCCAGATAGATCTTTCAATTCTAAAAAGGATTCTTCTGGCCGGTAAGTGGTCAGGGGAGTCAATCCTGGCGAAACACGCCATTGGGTGCGAGAAATTTCGGGAATTAAACCTTGCTTACGCAGAGCTTGATAAACTGCCTCCCGGCAAAAATCATGAAATTCTGCCTCCCGCTGAAAGCGCACTTCCCTCTTAGCGGGATGAACATTAATATCAATCAGTGTCGGAGAAACCTTAACAAATATAATGGCCATGGGAAATCGCCCCGTGGGTAGATAATTACGATAAACATCCATTAAGGCATGGGAAATTGTCCGATTTTCCACCGGCCGTTGATTAACAAAGAAAAGCCACCCATTACGAGTCACTCTGCTGTAAGTAGGTTTACTGATAAATCCATAAATCTGCCAGATTTCATTAGAAAAATTCACCGGAATTAGTCGCGCAGTTATTTCCTTACCGTAGAGATGAAGTAATCGATCTTCAAATGTTCTTTCTCCCGCGGTATCAAAAAGAAGCCGCCGATTATGAAAAAGACGAAAGATAATTTCCGGGTAACAAAGAGCAAATCGGGTAACCACTTCATTGAGGTAACTTAACTCTGTGTTCACCGATTTAAGAAATTTACGGCGAGCAGGGGTATTGTAAAATAGGTCCTTAACTTCTACCCGGGTTCCCAGGGGTGCTCCGGTCACGGTTACCTCCTTAACTTCTCCCCCTTCTACTTTTACCCGGGTAGCCGCTATTTCATCTGCCGTCCGGGTAATCAGTTCCACCCGGGAAACTGCTGCCATGCTAAAAAGGGCCTCTCCCCGGAAGCCAAGAGTGGCAATGGAATTTAAATCCTCCAGGATGCGAATTTTACTGGTAGCGTGATGCTGGAAAGCAAGAACAGCATCTTCAGCTACCATACCGCTTCCATTGTCAGTAACACATATCCGATTTCTTCCACCCATCCCCACTTCCGCTACTATTTCCGTAGCCCCAGCATCAATAGCATTCTCGATCAACTCTTTTAAGACGGAAGCCGGCCTTTCTACTACCTCTCCCGCCGCTATCTTCTGGACTACTTCCCTAGAAAGAATTTTAATCTTTCCTGCCATAACTTTCCTCTCTTAACTTTTACAGCCAAAACCTACCGGCATAATATAGAGAGGAGAATATTCTGCTGAAAGATTCAGCACCCGGGCCACTTCCTGGTCGTCAAAAGCACCTACCATTACTGTTCCCAGGCCCAGGGCTTCGGCCTGCAAATGCACATTCTCCCCCACATGACCTACATCTATATGCACATAACGGATTCCCCGTTCACCATAGCGACGGGTGGTACGACGGTAATCAGCAACCACCGCCAAACTCACGGGAGCTTCTTCAATAAAACTTTGCTCCCATGCCGCCCGGGCTAAAGCCGAACGGAAATCTCCGGAGAGTACTAACTCCAGATCGTTTTGTGAAGGGCGATAATGATAAATGCCGGCAGGGATTTCTTCCACTCCTCCTTCCCCTATTATCACCATAACTTCCAGAGGAAAACAGGCACCCGCTGAGGGAACCGAGCGATGAAAACCTTTATCATCAGTAATTCCCTGTGCCGCCCAGAGAATCTGAGAAAGATAGACTCGTGGTAAAGAATTAGGAAGATAACTGCGACAACTCCTCCTCTTTTTGATAGCATCCTCTACCGATACCTCGCCTTTATATCGAGGAGGAGGAAGTTTAATAGCAGAAATAGAATTACTAGCCATTTCTCTTTCCTCTATCTTTCAGCAAAATTTTCTCGCAATCTAAAAACTCCCTTTTCTTCCCTTTCATTCTAGCTTGTTCCTTTTTAACATTCGAGCTTATCCATTTTTAACCTTTTTAAACTTTAATTGGTAGCTGTCCCCATTTTTTTATGGTAGCTGTCCCCATTTTGCTTTGGCCGCTGTCCCTATTTTTTACCAAAAATTGGGCGCTGTCCCTATTTTTACTATTTTTTACTATTTTTTTAATTTTTGGCCTCTTCGGCCAGAATTTTTTCCATAACCTCCACCAGTGGCCGGGGATCGGCAATCAAATCGGTGGCACACCAGGCATCCAGACAGTATTTACGCATGTAATTATAAGGTAGATAACCATAACCTTTTTCACCCCATGCCGTCCCCCAGGAATTCTTGAATTTGAAATAACGGGTTCGGTCATTATAACCCACAATACAAACGGCATGTCCACCTTCCGGAGTTTCACCAGGTCGAGGAAGAGGAATTTTCCCGGTTCGGATCACCCGGGGTCGGAACCAGTTTTCAAATACCAGCACTCCGGCCACAAATGGTCCATTAACCACCAGCGATCTTTTCATATAAGTAATAGTGCGTAAACGGGCATAAGTTTTAATGCGATAAATCGGCGCTTCCTCTTCCGCCCGGGAACAGGGAAAATCCGTTTGATGAGGCTTATAAGCCCAGCACTGTTCAGTGCAGACACCGAATTTCTGAAGAACCTTCATGGCCACCCGGGGATAGGTTCCTTCCTGATCCGGAATACCATCCTGCTGTTTGCAGCGCCAGTAAACATAACGAGGAGAAAGATAAATCCATTCATGGCGTTCATGATATTCCTGATACTCTTTAACACCCACTACGGTGGCGAAGGCTACGCAAGTCCCTTCATCTCCCTGATCCCTTACCGGACTCATTTGGGATGTATAATCCACCTTCTTCGGAAGACGGATGGGAGGTAAAATCATTCCCATCAGCAAATCCCTTTTATCCTGCGGGTCCTTAAGACAACCCAGAGCATATTTTTTCATTTCTCCATCTCCTCTCTTATTACTTCCACCTGCAAAACAAACCGCTCCTTTACCGATTTTTCACCCTCCCATGGTCTCCATCTTTTCAAATTTATTTGCGTTTTCCCTATTCCCGCCGCCTTAAAAACCCAAACCCGCATGCCACCTGCTCCGAGAACTGGCGGCATCTTGCTTTCGATGAAGGTTCTTTGCAATAGCAGAATATTCTCCGGCACCAAGGCTTCCAGCGTCCAGCGATATCCGGTGGAACAATTCTCAGGGAGATGAATAGATAATAACTCACCAAGAATCAAGGGGATTGATTTACCATCATCTTGCTGATAAACGTTCATTTTAGAAATCCTCTTTTTAATTTTTAAGATTTTTTTAAGATTCACACTTACGATGTCATCGCAGGGTTTCATAGCCCAGTGTCATAGCCAGCAATAAATTTATTATCACCAACCCTAATCATCAGCAGGAAAAAAGAAAGAAATAAAATTGCGGAATCAGGAAGAGAGATAGATTTTTTCAATGGATTCTCTCACCAACCAGGAGGGGGGAGGACAACCGGGAACAAAATTCCCCTCGCTCCGGTATTTCTTAACGCAGTTTCCTACCAGTAAAGGATTTATTTCCTAAAATAATCCTCGCGAGAGCATAATTTCCCTTCCCATTACTCAATAACTAATTTCCGTGCCATCCTGCAATATTTCCATTATATCGATGTTTCCATTATATTACATCCACCAAAATCTGTCTATCTGCTCCCTACCGGAGCCAATTCCCCAAATTTAAAGCAATACTTTAAAGCCAGTATACCATTAAAGCAAACCGATGCCGCCTGATCCTTGTCACGGAAAAAGAGATGCTTTCCTTGCTATTTAAAATTTATTGACAAGCAAATCTCATTATGCTATTTTATATATAAAAGAAAAGGTGACAAAGGAGGTGAGAGAAGAGTATCTACTTTTTCGTGATAAGTTATTGTAATGAGTAGAGAGATAAGTTTTAATGTTCCATAGAATGAGCATTTAGTTTTTCATTGACCTTACTGATTCTTCCATCGGTCGTCAAATTTTGAAGGCATTGTAATATTTACTGTTTCCTCCATACAATAGTGATTGCCTTTTACCCACGAAGCTCTTTACCTTCTTCTTTTCCTCCACTTTCTTTATCCTTATCTTTTCCTCCAGAAACCTTAGAATAAACTCCAAAAAATCTTATCCGAGAAGATTAAGCCTTTTAGTTTCCAATAATCACACTAAAAGTGAGCTTCTTTCTTTTAAATCACGGAACTGGAGATGCTTCAGAGGTGATATATAGCTTAAACAAGGTTGGCTTCATACGAGCAAATTTAAAAAAGGAGGAAGTAAAAGATGTTTAAAAGGATAATTTTCGTAGTAATGGTATTGTTGTTAGTAATAGGAGTGTTGACTGGTATTTCTTCAAGTTCCCCAGAGAAGCTCGTAGCATACCATTGGTGGACAGCAGGTGGTGAAAGGGAAGCTATCGACAAGGTGTTCGAGCTTTTCAAAACCAAGTATCCAGGGATAGAGATAGTCGATAATCCTGTTGCCGGCGGTGGTGGCGAGGAAATGAGAATGATCTTGATGGCGTTGTTAGCTGCCGGGATGCCACCGGATACGTTCCAGTGCTTTTTAGCCAATGGTCTTAAGCTGTTTGTCGACGCTGGCTATCTAGAGCCTGTGGATGACGTATGGGCTATGCTAAATCTCGAGAAAAGGCTTCCACCTATGTGGCCAAAAGCACTAAGAATTAAGGGCCATTATTGGGAAGTGCCACTGAACTGTCATAGGGACCATTGGCTCTGGTATGACAAGAAGCTCTTTGATACACTGGGCTTGAAGCCACCAAAGAGCGCGGACGATCTCATCCGGATCTCTAAGGCGATAAAGGAGAAGAAGCCTGGAGTGTGGCCGATAGGGTTAGGTACGAGGGGGAAATGGACTACTGTCTTCCTCTTTGACACAATTCTCTTGTCTATTGCCGGGCCAGATTTCTACGAGAGGTTCTACACCGGTCTGGAGGATATCACTGTCCGAATTTCGCCCTTCAGGAAGGCGCTAGAAAAGTTCAAGGAGCTGGTGCCCTACATATACCCTCATCATGCGGTAAGGACATGGGACGAATCTTGCGGGCTCCTCGTCACAGGCGATGCAGCAATGGTTGTAATGGGCGACTTCGCATTGGGGTACTACCTGGTACAAGGATGGAAACCCGATGTAAACTTTGGCGCGATTCCACTGCCGGAAGATGTCTGGCTTGGGCACGGAGATAATTTCCCGATCGCGAAAGGAGCGCCGCATCCTGAGGCTGCAAGGCTCTGGCTAATGCATTTAGCGGATCCAGTAGTTCAAAGGGAATTTAACTTGATAAAGGGCTCGGTCGCAGTCCTCATAGATGTGCCAGCTTCTGTATATCCAGATCCTATAAGGAGGAGGAGTGCAGAAGATCTAGCGAATCCTAAAATAAGGAAGGTATTGAATTCGATTCATGGTACTTTGGCGACCCATGCCTTCTTAAGCGACTACCAAGACACACTCACCGAGTTCCTCATCGATCCCAATGTTGATAAGGCGATTGCTGAGGTAAATGATGAGATAATACGGCACAAGCTTGCTGAAGAGTGTGCTTGGTATTGGGCAAAGTAAGTTCGGAAAGGGGAAACATAAGCGGAACTTTATCTGCCAGTTTATCCTTTAACCAAGCAGATAGTTTACGAAGACCGTGGGAAGAGATAAATATCTTCCCACGGTCTTTTATAAAAAGGAACGTTAATGAACTATAACTTTAAACACCTCATCCTATTCTTAGCTCCCCTCATGGCCATTGTAGCCCTAATGTATTTTATGATTATCTGGACTGCTGGCGTTTCCATGACGGAATGGGTCGGGCTGGTGCCTTCATGGAAATTTATAGGTTTAGGAAACTATACTACTTTGCTCGGTCTTGGTCGTTTCTGGGTCAATTTACAAAATAATGTGATTTGGTTGGCGACATTTATCATACCTACAGCTGCTTTCGGGCTACTTCTGGCCTACGGCATCGAGCTTTCTGGCAGAGCAGCGTTTATTTGGAGACCCCTTTTTCTCTATCCCATTGCACTCTCTTTCGTTATTACCGGCACTCTCTGGGCCTGGATGTATGATCCTGGTTCAGGCGTGATTAACACTATTCTAAGAGCTCTCAAGCTTGATTTCCTTGCTGGCTCATGGATCGCCAGTCCGAAGCTAGCTATCTACTGTCTGGTTGGAACTGCTATATGGCAATACACAGGCTTCGCTATGGTGCTTTATTTAGCCGCCATACATGGCATTCCACCCGAAATAAGAGAGGCGGCAATGGTAGATGGCGCTTCCCACTTACAGATATTCCGCCACATAATCGTGCCCAATGTCGGCCATGCAACGTTAATCGTAGTTGCAACACTAGCTATCTTTTCACTTAAAGTATTTGACCTGGTATGGGTCATGACCATGGGAGCACCCGGCCATCGAACAGAAGTGCTTCCTTACTTAATGTTTATAATGGCCTTCCAGCAATATCGTGGAGGAGTTGGCACAGCCATAAGTGTCATAATTCTCTTACTAGCAATAGGGGTAGTATTACCTTATGCACGCTGGGCTATGAAAAAATGGATGGGATGATAAAAAGACCCCAAGTTTTCCTTTATACTCTCTTAATACTACTTGCCGCGATCTGGTTGCTACCTCTATATGCAATGCTAACGACTTCTCTTAAAACGCCAAGAGAGGTAACTGCAAGGGAGTTCCTGACACTGCCACATAGACCAAACTTCGCTAATTATGTTAAAGCACTAAACTCACTTGGTCGCGGACTCATCAACAGCATGATAATATCCTTACCAGCAACGGCATTAGCAGTGTTTATCGGCTCTTGGGGCGGCTATTTTCTATCTATGTTCAAATTCAAGTACGCGCAGTCCATATTTTTCACAACCGCTATTGTGACCTTTCTCCCTTATCATATAATTTTAATACCATTTACCCAGCTTATGGCCAGATTAAATCTCGTCAATACCTATCCAGGATTGATCTTGGCTTATGTCATTTTAAATGCGCCCACGGCTGCCCTCATAACATCAACTTTCTTCTCGAAGATTCCCAAGGAGTTACAAGAGGCAGCAGCCCTCGATGGCTGCGGTCCAGTGACTTTTTACTGGAAGATATTGCTACCGATTGCGTTGATTGGCATAGCGGCGACAGCCATACTGGTGTTCACACTGATATGGAACGAGTTCCTTTTGGGCGTAACACTAACGCAAGGATCATCTGTAAAGCCGGCTATGCCCGTCCTTGCCGAGTTAAAGGGCACATTTGTTGCACAGTGGCATATACAGATGGCTGGAGCTATACTTACGGCCATACCACCACTGCTAATATTTGTATTTCTAGGCAGGTACTTCGTCACAGGTCTAATAGCTGGTACCTTACACTAGAGAGGCTATGCTCCCTACCGGAGCCAATTTCTTAATTTATATAACAATAAAGAATTAAGTTTGACAAAGACAGTAGAAATATGGTATTCTTTAATTGGCCAAAGAAACGCCAAATAAGTTAGGGTTTCTGATAGAAAATATACTGAGAAAGGGGTGATTCTAGGAAGTAAAGTAAGAGTATAATCACGGTCTAAAATCAATTTATTAAAGGAAGGAGGAATTTTAAATGAGAAAAAAACTGGCGATTTTTATATGTGTCATTTTTTTCCTAGTTCCCGGAGTAGTTTTTGTAGCGGAAGCTGAGAAATTCACTCTTACCGTGTGGGACTGGCATTCTCCCCGAATGGACCTCCTCAAACCTTATCTGGATGAATACCAGAAGTTAAATCCTAATGTGCAATTCAAGACTCTGATCCTTCCTTGGGCTGAGTTCTGGAAGAAACTTCTGGTCGGTATTGCCGGGAAGATAGTTCCCGATCTTACCATGTTCCACAATGCTCAAACCAGCGTGTTTATCGATCATTTGGCTCCTTTCCCATCCGACTTATTCCCTCTGGATAAGATGCGTAAAGAATACTTTACCTTCGATACCTCATTTGTGTTTAAAGACCAATTTAAATTTTTCCCGGGGGGAGTGATGTCTTCGGTGATTTATTACAATGTAGACTTGTGGAAAGCGGCTGGGATGGGGGTTCCTCCCAGAACCTGGGCAGAGTTGAGAGATACGGCGAAGAAACTTACCCGTCGGGATGCTAAAGGGAAATTAGAAGTAGCTGGCATCCAGTTTCTAGGTGATGGTTACCTGCAGTATATCTGGGAAGACTTTAAATATCAGCAGGGAGGCTGGATATATAACGAGGCGGGAACTGGCGTGGAATGGGATACTCATGCAGGATTGAAACCATTAAAGTTTCTGCGCGGTTTGATATTTGACGACAAAGTCACCGAACCCGGCTTCCTGCCTTTTACTGAAGCCTTCGGCACCCAGAAAGCAGCTATGGTCTATGCCTGGACGTGGTTTACGGGATGGGTGCAATTCTATTATCCGGACCTGAAATTTAGTGTCTTCGTTCTTCCCACCGAAACCGGTGGTGATCTCCCGGCAAGAGCGCGCAACAACTACGAATGTGACTATGCAGTTCCAAAGGCAGTCCCAGAAAAGAATAAAACCGAAGTATTTAAACTCATTAAATGGCTTTACGACCAGGATGAATTCCATATCAAAATGAATAAAGTGCTTGCGCGGGTTCCCGGCAAACTCGACCTGTGGGATCATCCGGAAATTAAAAAAGATTCGGTGTTAAGTATTCTGGCAAAACAGGTTCCTTATACTATCTTCCCCGGTGAACGTCCAAGTTGGATTGATACCGTATTAGGCAATATGGAAACCCGCATTGTCCAGGGTATAGTTCCGGAAGAAGCATTAAAACTCGCTCAGACCGAGGGGGACCGAGAATTTAAAGAGAAACCGACCAAATGGATTGTTGAACGTCAATACCGACCTCTTAAAAAGTAATTCCCCGGCATAAAATTAGATAGTAGATAGGATATCAAAATCGGCGGAGTGAATAGTAATAAAACTACTCACTCCGCCTTTAAAATTAGGCGCATAAAAATTTGAATATGAAAGTAACCACCTCTCGCAAAGGAAAAAAAATCTTTAATTCCGAAAATCGAATAATAATTGCTGCCATGGTGCCCTGCATTCTTTCTTATCTAGTTTTTTCTGGCTTCCCCATGGTATACGCATTTTATTTAAGTTTTCAATCCTGGACGGTTGGGGAATCTCCTGAATTTCTTGGTTTTCAAAATTACCTGAAAGCTTTAATTGCGGATCCCCTTTTTTATAAAGCTCTTAAAAATACTTTTTTTTATTCTTTTACCATTGTAGCCTTAGGAACTACGGTAGCTTTATTAGTGGCCCTACTGGTAAATCATGCCGGCAAACTGGCCGGGGTTTTCCGCACCGTTTACTTTATCCCAGTGGTAACCTCTTTGGTGGCAGCTTCAGTAATCTGGACCTGGCTTTACCAGCCCAGTTTCGGTCTCTTTAACCAGATCCTCCATTTGATTCACGGACCTAAAATGATGTGGTTAGAATCTCCTTCGCAAGCCCTGCCCAGCGTTATGATTATGATGATCTGGAAAAATCTCGGTTTTACCATGGTAATTTTCCTTGCCGGATTACAGGGGATACCCCAGACTTTTTATGAAGCAGCCATGATCGACGGAGCCAACCGTTGGCAGTTATTCCGACGGATAACCATCCCCCTTCTCAAACCAACTATGACCTTTGTTCTGGTAATCGGGGTAATCGGTAGTCTTCAGGCTTTTACCGAAATGTTTGTGATGGCTCAAGGAGGACCGCTGCATGCCACCCGGACTATTGTCTACCATCTTTATGAAAGGGCTTTTGAATATTTTCAGCTGGGTTATGCTTCCGCTACAGCGATTATTCTTTTTATCATCATAATGATTTTTACCTATTTCCAACTTCGCCTGCTGCGAACTACCTGGGAATATTAGCTGGAAATAAAGCGTAAAATTATTCATGTTTAAGTTGCGAAAGAGTGAGCAAAAAATCCATAAAAGAATTGACTGGGAACACGTAGTAAGAATCATCCTCCTAATTCTGGGGGGAATAATCATGCTAGTTCCCTTTATATGGATGGTGAGCACGGCATTTAAACCTCCACCCGAGATCATCAGCTATCCTCCCAGTTTTATTCCCAAAAAGCCGACAATGCAATATTTCCAGGAGATTTTTACTAAATTAAATTTTGGAAGATTTTTCTTTAACAGTTTGTATATTGCATCCCTGATAACGGCGATAGCGCTTTTCACCAGTTCCTTCGTGGGTTATGTTTTTTCTAAATTTTCTTTCCTGGGCAAGGAAATAATCTTTCTCCTGATTTTATCCACTATGATGATTCCTTTCCCGGTAGTTATGATTCCTCTTTATCTAATGATAGTTCGTTTCGGATGGATGGATAAACATCTGTCATTAATTGTTCCCTTTTTCTATAGTACTTTCGGTATTTTCCTCATGCGGCAGTTTACATCTACCATACCTGACGAACTACGAGAAGCAGCCAGGATTGATGGTTGTCCCGAATTCCGGATATACTGGAACATCATCTTACCTCAATGTCGCCCTGCACTAGCCGCTCTGGGTATCTTTACTTTCATGTGGAACTGGGATAGCTTTGTCTGGCCCTTAATCGTTTTACAATCGGAAGCTACTTTTACCTTACCGGTAGGCTTAGCTATGTTCTCTCAGCAGTGGTGGACAAACTACGGACTGGTCATGGCGGGAGCAACCATCACTGTAACACCGGTGTTAGTAGTTTTCCTAGTTATGCAGCGGCAGTTTATCCAGGGAATTGTATTAACCGGACTGAAGGTTTAATCTCCTTAAAGTAATTCACCGGTGTTCTAGTAGTTCCCCGGCGTTTTCTTTAATCTTGGCCACACTATTGATTATCATCCACAGTGCTTCCCGATCGGCCAGCAGAATAGGATGCAGTAAAGTAATTTGTTGGTGGGAACAAAATTCCTCCGCTACTGGTAAATACAATTTTTCATAATCGGGAATAGGCCCTAATTTTTCCGGCAAAATATTCTGCAATTTTTCTTTCTTAAAAGCCGGTTGTCGGTAAAGAGGCACCCCGTAACCTTTAGCGGCAGGAACCCCTTCCGCCTGTAAGGCACTGAGAAAGCGATCCCGGGAGACACCTTTAAATTGATGGGAATCGTAGCGGAGAATAAAGAAATAATATCCCCGCTTGCTAATACGAGAATCCCGAGGAAGGGGCTCTATCCCTCCGATCTTACTAAATTCCGCAGCCAGAAACTCTCCTTTTTGGTATTTGATTTCTGTTTCTTCGGGCAGGTATTTTAGACGATAATGAAGAAGAGCTCCCTGAAACTCTGTCATCCGGTAATTAGAAGAAAGAAGATAGTGCTCGTAATCGGGACGTCCTACAATCCGGCCGATATTGTGCATCAGATAGAGGCGCTCAAACCATTTCTCGCCGTTGGTGAGCACTATACCCCCTTCGCCGGCACAAAGAGATTTAGTTTCCTGAAAAGAAAAACATCCAAAATCACCCAAAGAACCAACCTTGTGTCCTTTCCACTCACTAGCGTGAGCATGAGCACAATCTTCAATTAGCACTAGATTATGCTTTTTAACCACCGGTAAAATAAGATCAAAGTCCACTGGATAACCGCCATAATGAACTACTATTGCCGCCCGAGTGCGCGGGGTAATGGCTAACTCTATACTCTCGGCACTGATGGAAGCTGTCCGGGGATCTATGTCCACAAATATGGGAATAGCTCCTACTTCTACCACGGCAACGGCAGTGGCGATAAAGGTTACCGCTGGAACCAGCACCTCATCCCCTACTCCGATACCGGCTGCTCTCAAAGCGAGCTGCAAGGCAGTCGTTCCATTAGATACCGCTACCCCAAATCTTGCCTGATGAAACTTAGCAAAGTCTTTTTCGAACTCTTCCACCCGGGAACCGGAATATAACCGACACCAGCGGCCGCTTTCCAGAACTTGTAGCAGAACTTCTCTATCTCCTTTATACTGTCGGGGCCAGGGAGGAATCCTTTTTATTAACTCAGCGGCTTCGGCAGTTCCCCCACAAATAGCTAATTTTGCCATCAAATCACCTCAGGATTAAAATAATGTCGGAAGCCAAAATTTACCTGCCAATATTTAAAAATTTATTTGCATGAAATTTATTTAAACACCTCCAGGAGTTCTTTAATTCTTCCGGGAATTGGCAAAGAATCAGGACACTTGCTGATACACTCCTCACATTCGGTACATTTCTCAAAATCAGACCGCATCTTATCACAAATCTGCCGTGCTTCATCCATAAAACCAAGACGGTAAGCATTCCAGGCAATCATGGCCTCCGGAATCCATATATCCTGAGGACAGGGTACACAGTACATACACAATCCGCAAATCTTTTCTCCCAGTTTTTGAACGTATTCCTCACAGGCATTTTCCAGTAAACGTCGTTCCTCCGGGGTAAGACGGGGAAGGTCCAGCACTTTTACATTTTCTTCTACCTCGATGGTTTTCTCCATCCCCGAAATTACACAATGGACCAGGGGGTTAGAAAAAAGGTAACGCAAAGCGGCGATGGTCGGGGAAGATTCTCCAATTTTTTCCCAGAATCTTAATTTATCCGAAAAAACAGTAAAAACTCCTCCTCCCAGGGGTCTCATAATCACCACCCCCACGTCGTGTTTTGCTGCTGCCTCCAGCACTGGCTCATTCTGGCGATGGAGAAGGTTATAAATTATGGTGACACTTTCAAATTCGCCGGTTTCAATTGCACGAATGATATTCTCCGGTCGGTCATGGGTGGTAATACCGATATGACCGATCAATCCCTCCTCCCTGGCTTTTTTCGCTCCTTCCAGAGGCCCCCCTTTTGCGAGGGTAATTTGAAGAGCCTCCGGACTATTCACACCCCACATCTGATAAAAATCCACCCGCTCTTCCTCTAATTTTTTTAATGATTTGTCCAGCGCCTGTCTCATTCCAGAAGCGGTTTTGGTATCATTGGGGTTACTTTTAGTGGAAATATAAACTTGGTTTCTTCGGCCTTTAATTGCCTTGCCTAAAATAATCTCACTTCTTCCTGCTCCATAGCCGATGGCAGTTTCAAAATAATTTATCCCCAGATCAATAGCCCTATTGACGGCCCGGATAGCTTCTTCCTCATCCTGGTGATACCTCATGCATCCAAATCCTAACCGAGATACGCGGACGCCGGTTTTCCCTAAACGCACATATTCCATTTTTATCCCTCCCATCGTTTTGCAAATCAAAAACTATTTTAACACAAAATTTCTCTAGCTAGACACTGTTAACAAAGGCTTAAAAATTCTGATATAATAAAAACAAATCAAAAGTGAGGTTATAATTGTAACCAAGGTGGCAATTGCCAAAGGTGATGATCGCTTACCAAAAAAATCGCACCATTTACAAAAATCTCCTGCGGCTTGCGCGGACAATTCCACCCACATTACAGGGTTGGATGGCTTTTCTCCCCTGCAGTTGCAAAAATATGTTGACAGTGGTAGTATTAAAAAGCAATTTTCTTAGGTGATCACGAATCGCTATTATCCGCTGTTCACAATAAGGAGAAGAAAAATCCTATGACAAAAAATTGGGATGAAAAATATGTGACCGAGCTCCAGACGAGAATCGAGAGTGAAATTGGGAAAATATTCAAAGATCCACACTCCGTTCCCTATACCCAAAATTCTGATGAAATTGAAAATCTCAATCCTGGTAATTTTCGTATGGCCACCGGAACTATATTGTTTACCGGGATAAATACCTATCCGGGAGATACTCTTAAAAATTCATTTCTTACTTTAAATTTTGTTCTCCAGCAAATGACGCAGATTATAAAGGAATGGGACGGCATACCACAGATTTATAGTATTAACACAGTAATGGGCACATTTATTGAGCCTCCGGAAGTAAATAAGTTAGTCATGAACGCTTTAGGAACTGCCATGACTACCTGTTTCGTTTTAGAGCAGTATATAAATCCGGTGTTTCAGAAAAAATTTTCTACCCGCGTAACTTTTAGTATGGGAATGGATTTAGGGGAAGTCCTGCTGGGCCAGATGGGACTCCCCAAAAAAGGATTCCTTAGCGCTTTCGGTCTTCCCGCCAGTATTGCTCCCGAACTCCAGCGGCTTGCCCGACCCAATCAGATTCTTATTGGAGATCAACTTTACCAGAACCTTCCTGAGGGCTGGAAAGACTATTGTTCCTCCTTACCTTTTGATCCTGGATGGCGTTATCGCTATCGAGAAAGCGGGATTAAATATCCTTATTATAAATATGCGGGAAGATGGGCATCTCCGGTTGAATCCACCCTGATAAGTTTCCTGGAGGCCGAGGAGGAAAAATAAAGCTGAGCCTTTCCCCTCTTATAAGGCCGGGCTTCGTAATTGAATTACTCTCGCCAGCATGATTAATTAAATCATTATAGTAACTTAGAGGGGTAAATTTATAATATCTTAAAGAATTTATAAAAAAGGGGGTAAATTGATGAAAAGTGACCCACTCATTGCCTGGATAAGTAGTTATTTACCAAGATCTTGCGGAATTGCCTACTACTCCTTCGATTACATAAATGCCTTAAAAAATTTTACCAATACCGTGGTAACAGTAATTTCCCATACTGATGCGCTAGAGGCTGCCTATCCAGTAATTCAGGTAGATGAACGACTTCGGATAAATGATCGAGCCTGGCATACCAAGGTTCAGGATGTAATAAAAGAAATAAAACCGGATGTGGTGCACATCCAGCATGAATATGGTCTATATGAATGCGAAGGAGATAAAAATGCCCGAGTAGTCACCCTGCTCAAAAATTTGAAGGAAGATGGAATACCCACAGTAATAACCTACCACAGTGTCTATTCTAAACTAACTCCCGATCAAGTTAATTTTGTTGGTGAAACACTTAAAATAGCCAGCGCCGGAGTGGTGCACTGTCAGTATCAGAAAGACGCTCTTCCAGCTAATCTTGGTTGGGAACCGCAAAATGTTTACGTAATACCCCATGGTTCCCGGGAAGACGTCCGACTGGATCGCAATCGTTGTAAAAAAAGATTTGGATACGAAGGGAAAAAAGTGGTAGGCCTGGCTGGTCTGGCTGAGAAGAGAAAAGCTTTTGAAAGGGTAATAAAATTATGGCCGGAATTGGTTAATAAATTTTCCAACCCCTGGCTGGCTATCGAAGTAAAACCTCATTTCAGTAAAGAATCGATAGACTACATATCTGAACTCTCAGTCCTGGTAGCCAGCAGCCCCGCTAAAAATACCATGGACCTTATAATAAAGGATTATAGCACTCATGAGTTCTACACCAAACTTCGCTCTTTCGACATTCTGGCTTTACCTTACCTATCGGAAAGTCAATCCGGGGTTCTGGCTCATGCCCTGGCCGCAGGCACCCCGGCGGTAGTAAGTGATGTTGAAGGTCTAGGTTTTGAGATAAAAAGAAGCGAAGCGGGAATTGCCGTCGGGAATGACCAAGAACTTGGCGAAGCTCTTATCAAATTAATGAACGATGATTCATTAAGAGCAGAAATGCAGAAAAATGCTCAGCAATATGTGAAAAATTATAGCGGTTGGAGCAAAGTAGCGGAAAAAACTCTGAACATTTACTCTGCAATAATGAAATAAGATTATACTAACTCAAGGGGCACTTGACACCTGATTAAGCTTTAATAAATCTCATTTCGTTTCCCGGTTTTGGGAAAGTTTTCGAAATTTCTCTCCTATCGCATAGATTATTTTGGTGAGCGGCGAAAAAATGAATATCAAATACCATTTTAAAGCTAATGAACTGTTAAGAAGAATTAGCCCTGAGGAAATGGGTTTAGAATACACTTCGGTTCAGAGAATGGAACTAACGGCATCTTTAACTCTGAATACTAATTTAACTCTGGATACCAAAGATGAAGAAATTTGCCTGGTGGTCATGGGAGGCGAAGTCGATTTCCAATATGGTAGATTTACCGGGACCGCTATTTTTAAGGATATGATTTATATCCCCTGGAAAGAAAGTATTACTCTTATCCCGAAAACCAGAACCGTTCTAATGCGCTTTGGCGCCCCTTCCCACATTGATACTCAATTCGCTCATCTTAAATTTACTGATATTGATAAAGACCCCAAAAAACATAAAGTATTCGGGAAAGTAGAAACCAATTGTCAACGCGATGTCTGGAATTTCATTGACGATGATTTTAAAGCTTCTCGCCTGATGGTGGGATTATGCGAAGGCAATATGGGAGGCTGGACGTCCTGGCCGCCACATGAACATGCGGACAAACGCGAAGAAGTATACGTCTATTTCAACATGGGAAAAGCCTTCGGAATACAGTGTGTGTATAAGGATATGGAGCATCCCCTAATTGTTGCCATAGTAAAGGACGGAGATTTAATTTCCATTCCTCGTGGTTATCATCCCAATGTCGGATGTCCCGGAGGAAAAATTTCTTTTATTTATTGCATGGTAGCCAAAAAACCTGGCGACCGCAAATTCATGGATCTTCATATCCAGAAAATTTTCGGTGACAAGCTAGAATAGCAAAAAAACTCTTCGGACAATTTCGGAGAATTGCGGCTGGAATTATCATTTCCGTAAATTCTCCAAAGCCTCAAAATGAGGAATATTGCCATATGCTATGATCATCAGGCAATCGGTTTCTTTATTAATAGGAATATTTCGAATTCCGACGCTGTGAATATGCGACGAGGGGATTTATCAAGTCTTCCTTTTTGAGGCCAGAATTGACTTTTCAAGACTTGAAAACTCATTAAAGTCGAGAGTTTATTATCTTGCCATATTTTTTTTCCGTGAGGAATTGCTCAATAATTCCGGGTTATCTTTATCAATTTTACCAGTATTAATCCTTTATCTGGTATTTCAAAGATTTTTTGTACAAGGGCTTATGCTTGGAGCGTTTAAATAGCCATTATGATTCATAAAAGGAGTAAAAGCAAAATGACAAGTAGAGAAAGGATGTTAAAAGCCCTTCGACACGGAATTCCTGACAGAGTGCCATGCAGTCCTGATATTTCAATCATGATACCTCTTAAGCTCAAAAAAAGACCTTATTGGGATTTTTATATTGATTTTGAAAATCTAGATACAGTATATGATTTATATTCAAACAAAAAATTGATGTATGCATATATGGATGCTGTGAGGCATTTTGGAATAGATGGATGGGCTTTTTATGGAAAACCTCATATTAAAACAAGCGAAGTTACATATAAACAGAAAATTATTGAAAAACGTAGTGATAGAATTGTTTTAAGAACCACCATGTACACCGAAGAAGGTAATCTTTGGTCAGAAACTATATGCCCTATAGATAATCCTCCTTTCCCTCATAGAAAATTCATTAAAAATTTTAAGGAGGAATTTAAATTTCTAAAATATTTTTATCCAAATTTGGATGAAATTGATTTTACTGATGTTGTTGAAATGAAAAATTATGCGGGAGAGGATGCTGTAACTGGTATCTTTGTCTCACCACCAAGTTTAGTCCATTTAGATTTTCTAGTTGATGGAGGATTGGGTACTATTGGACTTCTTTATTATGATTATCCAGATTTGATCAACCAGTATAAAGAAATGCACGAAAATTGGACGAAGGAATATTTAAAAAAAATAATAGATGCACATCTGGTTGATGAGATAATTACCGGTGGATCTGGACTTATTACTTGGCAGGGACCCAAAATTACTAGAGAGTTATCCTTAGATGGATTAAAGCAGATAACTAAGACTTGTAAGGAAAATAATGTAATAAGCCACGTTCATTGTTGTGGATATTCAAAAGAACTTGTAAAGATGTGCGCTGAAGAAACAGATTTAGACGCTATTGAACCGTTAGAAGAACCACCCCAAGGGGATATAAACTTAAAGGAAGTCAAAAAGAAATACGGAAAAAAGCTCGCACTTAAAGGAAATCTGCATACGTCAAGAATAATGCTTGCTTCTGTCAAAGAGGTTGAAATAGCGGCTCTTAAATGTTTAGAGGATGCTGCAGAAGGAGGGGGCTACATACTTTCTACGGGTGATCAATGCGGAGCAAACACACCGTTTGAAAACATTTTTAAATTAGTGGAACTATGTGAAAAGTATGGAAAATATTAGCTTGATTTAGAGGTTTTTATGACACATAGAGAAAGGATATTACAAGCAATAAATCACAAAGAACCTGATAAAATTCCGGTTGATTGTGGGTCTGATAGGTCTACCGGCATCACGGCTGTCGCTTATAATGCTTTGAAGAAATACCTGAATATTAATAATGGTGAAACAAAAATATACGATGTAGTTCAACAGTTAGCAATACCAGAAAAATGGTATTTAGAATTGTTTCAAATTGATTCTGTAGATCTTGCACGCTTTTTTGCAGAAAACACTCAAGAGTGGAAAGATTGGATATTACCTGATGGGTCACCAGCAAAACTCCCTAAATGGATTGATATCCAAAAAAGAGACAAAGAATGGGTCTGTATAGATCAAGATTCCGACATTATTGCTAAAATTCCTGATTCGTCTTATTTCTTTGAACAAACCATATGGCCAATTATATGGGATTAAAAGTGTTAATTATAATAAACTTCCCAATTATATGAATAAAGTTATGTGGGGATACATGAGTGATCCTCTCTGGAGAAATGCAAAAAAAAGAAACTTTTTTAAATCGCTTAATGAAAAAGCGAAAAATGCTTATGAAAAAAGTGATTATGTAATTATGCTAGGCTTTGGTGGAGCATTATTGGGATGGGGTCAAGCCTTGTACGGCATGGAGGATTTTTTAATTAATTTAGTTATAAATAAAAAAGAAACGAATATTTTTTTAGACCATCTTGTAGAACTACATTTAGAAAATCTAGACAAAGTTATTGAAGCAGTAAACACTTATATTGATATTATATCTTTCGGAGACGACCTTGGTACACAGAATGGACCAATGATTTCTCCTGAAATGTATAAAGAAATGATTTTCCCAAGGCAGAAAAAATTATTTCAACGAGTTAAGGAAAAAACAAATATGTATGTATATTTACATAGCTGTGGTGATATATTAGAATTTATTCCTTATCTAATTGATGCAGGAGTGGATATTATAAACCCTGTTCAAATTTCAACAAAAGGTATGAGGCCGGAAAAACTTAAAAAGAATTTTGGAAAATATATAACGTTCTGGGGAGGAGGTATTGATACTCAGCACACACTACCAAGAGGTACACCAGATGCTGTAAGGAGTGACATTAGAAAGAATTGTGAGATTTTTATGAAAGATGGAGGATTTATTTTTACACAGGTACATAATATTCTTGCTGGTGTCCCCCCCGAAAATATTGTAACAATGTATGATGAAGTAAACAAAATCAGATATTAATTAAGATATTAGTATATTTTTCTCTGAATAAAGTTTTGAGTGTGAAGGGAACGTAAATTATAACAACCTCAAGGAAGGTTTCTACTTTTTGGTGTGGAAAAGTTATGATTGGTGAGCCGTGCCGGAATCGGACCGGCGACTCCCGGCTTAAAAGGCCGGTGCTCTACCGACTGAGCTAACGGCTCACCCGAGATAGATAGCTATCTAACTACTTTTTATTTCTAACCACTTTCAATTCCAGTATAGCCAAATCTCCAACGCCTGTCAACCTTCACCTTCTCATTTTACCGGGAGTGCAATGGTGGCTTCGGAAAAGATATGTTATCGACAGCTGATGGTTTCGGCGAAACGGTTAATAACCGGACAGGAATCGGGACTACTCAAATTCGAAGCCTACCTGCACGGTGGCTTCTACCCGGATATCTCCAATCTCGATGGGAGTAGACATCTGCGCCGCTTCCACCCCTTTGGCTATTGCCACTTGCAAAGTATAACCGGAAGGACCAGGAGGAACGGGAGAAGGAGAAATTTTTGTAATCTGGGTAATTTTTACCTCCATAGCTTTGCTTAACAGTTCTGCTATTTCGCGAGCCTGACGGGCAGCCCTAATTAATGCTTCCCGCGTATACTCTTCAATCTGATCGTTAGTGAGCTGTAAGTCTTCAATGCGATCGGCTCCCAATCGGGTAACAGAATCAATAAGGATGCCCAATGCCTGCAGATTGTGCGTCTCTACTAATATCTGATTGACACTCCGATAGCCAATAATTTCGTTTCGCTTTCTTTCTTGTTGGTAATCATAAATCGGTATAAGCTGATAAGTGGTGGTGCTGATTTTGTCCTCGGGGGGAATTATTGATTTAACTTTTTCAATTATCTTTTCCATTCTCTGAGCAGCATCCCTCACCGCCGCTTCCGCAGTGCGGGCACTTCCTTCCACCACTATAGTCAGAGAAACTAAATTGGGCTTAACCAGTACCATACCTTGACCAGTAACTTCAATAGTTCCCCCCGGTTTTGCCAGCACTGAACTGGCTCCACCTAGTATCAAAATCAGCAACAATAGGGTGCCTAAGTGCCAGTAAGATTTGAAAAAGGGAAAAATTTTTCTGGGCATACCATTTCCTCCTTGATTAATTTCGACAATAATTTTTCACAATTAATAAGATGATTATTAAGTTAACGACGGACGGGTTGGAAAAGTTCGTCCAGGGATTTAAGAAATATAGTTTCAGGCCGCTTACGTCCGGTAGTAATCATAAATATCTTTGTCCCCGTGAGCCAGGATATACGTTCCAGATAATCTTTAGCCTTTTGAGGTAGTTGCTGGTAATCAGTGATACCGGCAGTATTTTCCAGCCAGCCCGGCAGTTGCTGGTATACCGGTTCGCCGCGCTCTAATACTTGCAATTCATAGGGGAATTCAGAATAGACTTTTCCCTGGTAGCGATATCCCACGCAAATATTAATAGTCTCCATCCGGTCTAGAATATCCAGATGGGTAACTGCTAAATCCTCGATTCCGTTCACCCGGACAGCGTGGCGAACAATTACGGCATCGAACCAACCGCAACGACGTGGACGTCCGGTGCTGGCACCGTATTCTCTCCCTTTAGTCCGGATGGCATCTCCCAGTTCTTTGGAAAATTCGGTAGGCAACGGTCCTTCTCCTACCCGGGTGGTATAGGCTTTCACCACGCCGATGATTCGATCAATTTTAGTGGGAGGAATTCCTGTGCCGGAGCATACTCCTCCTCCGGTGGGATGAGAGGAAGTCACAAAGGGATAAGTGCCAAAATCTACATCTAACAGCGTCCCCTGGGCACCTTCAAAAAGTAAGTTCTCTCCTCCCTCCAGTGCTTGATGGATAATCATCACAGTGTCGGCTACGTAAGATTCTATTTTTTTGGCATACTCGCGGTAATCTTTCAGAATTTTCTCCTGATCGAATTCTGGCATTCCAAATACCTTGTGGAAAATTTCGTTTTTGAGCTTGAGATTCTGGGTGAGTTTCTCTTCAAAGACCTCCCGATAGTAAAGGTCAATTAACCGGATACCGATGCGGGCCATCTTATCCACATAAGCGGGACCGATTCCCTTAAGAGTGGTCCCAATCCGGGTAGAATTACCGGATTCTTCCGATTGTTTTTCGAGCAGACGGTGATAAGGCATTATTAGATGAGCATTCTTACTTACAAAAAGATGCCCCTCTACTTCTATTCCCCGGGAGGTGAGGTGTTCAATTTCAGCAATCAGAGCTGCCGGATCCACCACTACCCCGTTTCCGATAATATTGATTTTCCCAGGACGGAGAATTCCTGAAGGAATAAGATGCATCACAAATTCCTGGTCGTCTATTACCACGGTATGCCCGGCATTATGTCCACCCTGATATCGGATTATAAGATCCGCTTTTTCCGCCAGGACATCTACTACCCGAGCCTTTCCCTCGTCTCCCCATTGACATCCCACTACCACTATTGCTGGCATTAGATATCACCTCTACTTATTAGTATACCACACTGCATCGGAACCCAGCATCTCTTCCAGTTCCACCTGTAAATCCTGACCGGGATGAACACGGAATTCATCAGAAAACTTAACTATCACCTCTTGCTCTACCGGGGTTACCAAGTGCATAAAAAGAGTGCAAGTTCCGCTATGATTGATTACTATCTCTTTTAACCGGGAAAGCAGGCTATCATTTAGATTCTCCACATTTACCCGGATATGTACTTTCTGCGTCATCTTTTCCCGGGCTTCGGCAAGCGACATAATTTCATTGACTACAATTTTGGGTTCCTCTCCCACGGTATCAATTTTACCGCGCACCAAAACTACGGAATCAGAACGTAAATATCTAAGGGAAGTCTCGTAAACTTTGGGGAAGAGCACTGCTTCCACGGTGCCTTCCCAGTCTTCCAGACCTACAAAAGCCATCTTTTCGCCCTTCCGCGTGGGAACGGAACGAACCCGGGTAATAATTCCTCCGATACTCACTTCCTCTCCTGCTGAAATGGAGGAAAGCTGGGAGGTAGAAGCGGTTACATATTGACGGAGTTCTTGCTCGTGACGAGCCAGCGGGTGACCGGTAATGTAAAGTCCAAGCATCTCCTTCTCATAAGCCAGCAACTTATGTTCCGGCCAATCTTCCACCTCTTCCAGCTCTACCAATGGTTCCTCTTTCAGTATGTCAAAAAGAGAAGCTTGTCCCGCGGCGCGTTCTTTCTGAATCCTCTGGGCACTTTCTAAAGCTTTATCAATCTGAGAATAAAGCCGCGCCCTTTTTATACCTAAGGTGTCAAAGGCTCCGCATTTAATCAAACTTTCAATGACCCGCTTGTTAACCAATCGCAAATCCACCCGGCTGCAAAAATCTTCCAGGGAAGTAAATTTCCCTCCTTTCTGGCGGGCTTCAATAATGGAATCCACCGCACTTTCCCCTACATTCTTCACTGCCGCCAGACCAAAACGGATATAATCTTCCACTACCGTAAACCGGCCGAAACTTTCATTAATATCCGGCGGAAGAACCCGGATGCCCATCTCTTCGCATTCCCGGAAGTATTCAGCAATTTTGGTGGTATTACCCATTTCACTGCTCAGCAGGGCGGCCATGAATTCTAGTGGGTAATGAGTCTTTAAATAAGCAGTTTGATAGGCAATAAGAGCATAGGCGGCGCTGTGAGATTTGTTAAATCCATAACCAGCAAAGGTGGCAATTTTTTCAAAAATTTCCTGGGCTGTATTTTCCGGGATGCTGTTTTTCTTGGCCCCATCAATAAATACTTTCCGCTGCTTCTCCATTACTACCGGATCTTTTTTCCCCATGGCCCGGCGCAGGATATCGGCCTGCCCCATTTCAAATCCTGCCAGTTCACCGGCAATACGCATCACCTGCTCCTGATAAAGAATCACTCCGTAAGTTTCCTTAAGAATAGGCTCTAGTCGGGGATGATCATACTTGATGGGGGTTACACCTTTTTTCCGGCGAATATATTCCTCCAGCATATTCATAGGGCCCGGCCGGTATAAAGAAAGTAAGGCAATTAAATCTTCAAAGGAACTCGGCAGGACTCTCTTCAGGAGTTCCCGCATACCGGTGCTTTCTAATTGAAAAAGTCCTCGTGTGCGGCCTTCGGATATTAACTGAAAGGTCTGGTAATCATCAAGAGGCAGGGAATAAACATCAATTTCCTGACTGCGGGTGCGCTTAATTATTCTTATGGTATCCCGGATAACAGTGAGGGTTTTCAATCCCAGGAAATCCATTTTTAAGAGCCCAATCTTTTCCAGAGAATCCATGGGATACTGGGTAACCACTTCCTCACTACCCGGCGCTTTGAAAAGGGGGACATAATTGGTCAGTTCATCCCGGGAAATGACCACTCCCGCGGCATGAGTGGAGGCATGGCGGGTGAGTCCTTCCAGAGATTCGGCAATCTCAAACAACTCCCCCGCCCTTTCGTCAGTAGCTAAAAGTTGCTTCAATGCGGGAACATTTTCTAGGGCGGAATGCAAACTTTCGCTGCCGAAGGGAATCATTTTAGCAATACGATCTACCTCCGCCAGAGGAATTCCTAAGACCCGTCCCACATCCCGGACCACTGCTCGCGCCGCCATAGTTCCAAAAGTTATAATCTGACATACCCGGTCAGCACCATACTTTTCGGTAACATAGCGGATGACCTCCGGCCGCCGTTCGTCGCAGAAATCCACGTCGATATCGGGAAGACTGACGCGGGCAGGATTGAGAAATCTTTCAAAAAGCAAATTATACTTTAATGGGTCCAGTTCGGTAATCCCCAACACATAGGCTACCAGGCTCCCGGCTACTGAACCCCTCCCCGGTCCTACCGGAATGTTATTTTCCCGGGCATAATGAATGAAATCCCATACAATAAGGAAATAGCCGGAGTAACCCATCTTTTTGATAATATCCAATTCGTGGTTTAGCCTTTGTTGTATCTCGGGGCTAATTTGGGAATAACGTTTCTCCAATCCTTCCTGACAGAGTTTCTCCAGATAAGAATCAAGAGTATATTCCGGCAGAACTTCGTAGTGAGGGAGATAAACCCGACCGAATTCCAGGGATAGATTGCATCGGGAAGCAATATTGATAGTATTGCTAAGCGCTTCCGGAACATCAGAAAATATTTTTTCCATCTCCTCGGGAGACTTAAAATAAAACTCGGTGGTAGGAAATTCCATGCGATCAGCATCCTCAACCGTTTTGCCAGTTTGAATACAAAGTAAAACCTCATGAGCCCGGGCGTCTTTCTTTACCAGATAATGCACATCATTGGTAGCCACTAAGGGGATTGATAATTCCCGACTCAATCGGATTAAGGAATCATTAATTTTATCCTGTTCGGGGACCCCGTGGCGCTGTAATTCCAGATAAAAGTTACTTTCACCAAAAATTTCCAAATATTCTTTTACCACTTGACGGGCCGATGAGTATTCATTCCGGGACAGCAGGTAGGGGATTTCCCCTTTGAGACAACTGGTGAGAGCAATCAGTCCTTCATGATATTGGCGGAGAATCTCCTTATCTACTCGCGGACGATAGTAAAAACCTTCTCGATAACCGATGGTAGATAATTTCATCAAATTACGATAACCAGATTCATCCCTGACCAACAGAACCAGATGGAAAGAAGCTTCGGCAATTCCGTGAGCAGCTTTTTCCAGTCGGCTGCGGGGGGCTACGTAGACTTCACAACCGATAATGGGTTTGACTCCCTGATTCATAGCCTCTTCATAAAACTCAATTACCCCAAACATATTTCCATGGTCGGTAATGGCTATGGCTGGCATATTGTATTCCCGCGCCAATTTCAACAGTTTATTCAGACGGCAGGCACCGTCCAGAAGACTATACTGGCTATGAACATGAAGATGAACAAAACGTGCCCGATCCACTTTTTCTCCCTGCAAAGGGCGATTTTCTATAAAAAACTGATTCTTTTCAAGAAATTTATTTTACTGCTCAAATTATTATACCTGGGAGTCTTTCCTAAGGCAACGAAAAAGGTAAATTAATCGGAAGAGGGCAGGAAAATAGGCGAAAAAATAGAGAAAATAGAGGGAAAATAAAAAATAGAAAAAAAATAGAAAAAAAATAGGGACAGCTACCAATTTTCGTCTAAAGAAACGGCAACAAAGAACCGGCGTTATTAAATCACTTCTACGTCAGGCAATCTTAAATTAACTCTATATCGAGCAATCTAAACTGCCTCTACGAAATAGTTGCTTATACCTCTCCTAAAGAACGGCTTAAAGCTTTGCGAGTTCCTGGTAGGTCTTCACCAGATATTTCCAGGCCTCTTCCGGATTTTCCGATTCTTCGTTGGTTCCTAAACCCGCTCGGTAGGCCCAGGTGTAAATAATATCAGGCTTCTCAGCAGCAATCAATTTGCCCGCTTCGTATATCTCCGGCTCCTTCCCCCGAGGAATAGACCAGCACTGAAGCCAGACCTGGGAACTCTTACCGTTTTTACGACAAAGCCTCACCACTTCCTGACTATACCTTACTACGTAGGAAACCGGCTGATCGGAGGCAAGCCAGTAGGGATCGGTTCCAAAACTATCCAGAGAAGGAATTTTAGCTACATCTTCCCAGGTTTCCCGATCAGAAATCATTACACAAGTAGCGGTCTCAGCCGAGGACCGAGATTTTTTAACGTAATCACTCATTAGCTGAACATAGTCTATTACAGTGCGATTGCGGAATTCCCGTAACTGAGGGGTAACTTTTCGAGGGAGAGATTCACCGTAAAGAGAATAATATTTATCCTGACAGGCCTTACAGTAACAATCAAAACGAGTAGGTTCATCCCAGAAGAAGCCATCGTAATTATACTTTATACATTCATCTACCATCCGTTGGGCAGTTTCAATTACCAGAGGATGGTTGGGACACCCCATACCAACTGACTTTCCCTCCCGGTCTACCTGCCAGACTTGTGGTTTTTCTGTAAGTAACTTACTTACCCTTCCTCCTCCAAAACTGCAGACATATCCCCAGAAGTTAGCCAGCAATTTAAGTCCCAGGTTATGAGCTATCCGGGGAACAAATTTTAACTTCCCCTGCATAATATGAAAATCGTTCTCCGACAGGGTGATAATCACTTCCTCACAGCCTAAATTCTTAATAGTGGTTAAATCCTGCTCCAAATGTTCCGGCAGGTAAGAACCATAGTAGGCCATTCCCAATCGCATCTTTTCTCCCTCCTGACAAATTCTGTAAAATAGGTAAAATCGGTGGTAATTAAGACAAAATAGGGACAGCGCCCAATTTTCATTTAATAACGAAAATGCTGACAATCTTTAATTCCTGTAGAAAAAGTTAAAACTATGATGGTAAAATTGGGACCCCGAGCAAAATATAAATAAAATGATAAAATAGAAGAAATCCAAATCAATCTCCTTCATAAAAATGGGCGCTGTCCCCATTTTTCCCCATTTTTCCTTCAGGCCATATGGATGGTCACATCCTCCGCCACTCCTCCCAAAACAGAATAACTGGTAGGGACTGTCTGGAGGATGGAACCGGGAACTAAAGTATTTACCGGCCCATGAGCTACCAGTCGGGCAATAAAGCGCTGCCAGCTCACTCCCCCACCCAGATAGCCATCCAGCCAGAAGCTACGGTACTTGGCTCCCACAATTTGAGCGGGACCAATGGTATTTGCTCGCGGAGGAACCAGCGACCAATCCCCCGAGAAAGAATGGAGAGCATTCTGCATAATAGTCATAGGGTGAAGTTCCACGCAACGAGGACCGGCTTTTTTATAGGCTACTAAATCATCTCCAAATTCCAATCCTAGATGTGCTTCCCAGAAAGCGATATGACCGCACCAACCAATACCACCATAGCAGACATCGGCTCCCCCCACATCCTCAATCATTTTCCCGTAGTCAGGAAGAACTTTCTTAGTGGGAAAATGAATTTGTTTCTCAGATGGGCGAAGCGAGGGGTCAATCTTACCAAAGAAACTTTCCATCATCGCTCGCTGGAAGGACCCTTCCCAGTTGGTAGGAGCAGTATTACCATCCTGGTCAGCGTACTCATCCATATTAAAGGAATGAAGATGCTGGCAGGAAATACGGAATTGATTGATCAATCGAGCGGCTATTGGATACTGGGGCATAGGACCCACGGGAAAAATTGCTACCAGTTTCTTTCCTTCCTGGGCGGACTGTCGAAGACGATTTACAATATCCAGGGC
>Ga0315306_10000175_pt1 | contig 30989 bp, 35 predicted proteins | sample TDP1_MG_FD_203803 | JGI IMG/M metagenome (GOLD analysis project Ga0315306, IMG submission 203803) | Freshwater sediment microbial communities from Lake Towuti, South Sulawesi, Indonesia - TDP1 | ecosystem: Environmental > Aquatic > Freshwater > Lake > Sediment | place: Indonesia: South Sulawesi... | reverse complement strand
TGTATTTGAACTCGCCTGTTGTTGGGTTCTGTACTATGGCGACGTGTACGAATGGCTCGTATAAGGGGTATTTTTCGACGACGTTATATCCCCTTGGAAGGGGTTTTGGAGGAGCTGAGGGGATGTACTTTACCTTACGTCTTTTAAGTTTTTCAGGATTGATGCTGACTCTCAAATGTCTCAGTTTACTTATACGCCCCAGTTTAGCGAGCATCTTCTTGAGTTGTGACATTGTGCTTTTTCCTTACCTAATAGAGACAGCGAGGTTTTATTAAATCTTACGTCTTACGAAACACTGCTCCTGACTTCCCATGAAGCTCCAATCGAAACTCCACTTCTTTGTCCTCCTACTTCCAAAATATGTAAATGACCTTTAGTTTGATCAAAAGAACCACAATGGCGACCACTACGATTAGAACCGCGATTACAAGTATGGCTGTTAACGGCAAGCCCCCACCGGGGTTTACAGTCATTCTTGTCTGGCTTTCACTCTCTGCATAACCAAGTCTTGTGGCTGTTGCCGTTATGTTGATGTTCAACTGTGTCGTTGTTTGAGGAGCGGTGAAAGTGAATGTAGCGTCACCATTTGAATCGGTCGCCTTCTGGATCGTTGGGAAGTCTCCGCCGCCGTCAGAAGACACTGTAACAATAGCTTCTGCAATGGGATCTGCGTTACACGTTACATGAACAGTCACGGTTGATCTACCTCTTGAATTAACTGTGGCGGGGTTAGCAGTGACTTGAACATCCAGCGTTCCAATGTAGACGGTTATTTGCACCTGGGTTTCGCCGTCTGCATAACCGGTCTTTGTGGCTGTGGCTGTGATGTTGACATTAAGTTGTGTGAAGGCTTGCGGAGCTGTGAAGACGAATGTGGCGTAGCCTTGTGAATCGGTAGTTCCAGCTTCTGGAGAGAAGGTTCCATAGACAGAGGACATCGTAACGTTTACGTCTGAAATCGGAGCCGTGTTATATGTTACATGGGCAATCACATACGATATCTCTTCAGAATTAATTCTAGTCGGGTTGGCTGTGAGTTCTACAACAAGTATTCTAGGTTCTATGGTTATTCCTGTTTGGCCTTGTCCGTCGAAGTATCCAGCCTTTATGGCTACTGCCGTTATAGTGATGTTTAGCTGTGTTTTTGTTTGAGGAGCGGTGAAATTGAACCTGCAATCACCATCCAAGCTGGTTGTTCCTGTGGTTGCTGAGAAGTTTCCTCCACCATCAGACCATATGGTAACGAGGGCATCTGCAACAGGCTGTCCATTATATGCTACACGAGTTGTCACTTCTGATGTCGCTTCGGAATCGATGACATCAGGGTCAGCGGTGACTTCTACTGCCAGTGGTGGTAGAACAGTTAGATACTTATAATCTGAACCGTCTGCGTATCCGATTTTCGAAGCTGTTGCAGTCATTCTTACATTGGTTTTTTCAGTTGCATTTGGGGCAAGAAACGTTGTTGTAAAATAGCCGGTTGAGTTGGTTGAACCAGATGGGTTTGTGAAATTTCCCCCTCCCACTGTGAATAGTGTAATTCCTGCATTTTCTACAGCGCCAGTTTCGGTTGTCACATGAACTGTTATTGAAACTTGTTGTTCAGAGCCGACTGCGGAATAGCTTAAAGTGAGGAAGGCATTTAGAGATGGGAGGTCTTGAATGTACATTGTTGCCATTGCCACATTGGTGCTGGTGACACCGAAGTCGTCCATCACGGTTATGCTTGCATTATGTGTTCCAACTTGAGAATATTTATGAACGAAAATTGAGAGTGTTGTCCAACCACTGTTTTTTCCATCTCCAAAATCGAAGAAGTACTTGTCGACACGTCCGTCGTCGCTTGAGGTGGTGGCAATAAATGTCACAACTCGATTTGGTGGAACGAAGGTCTTGTCCCTCAAAAGTCTTGCTATGGGGCGCGTGTTGATGTAGCCAATGGGAGCAGTTAGAAAGAATATGAAGTCCAGATTGACCCCATCACCACCCACTGGATCGCCTTTCCCAGCTGGGTTTAGCGATATATGGTACGGTCCGCTTTCGTGTCCCCAGTAGTTGTATTCTGCATTAACAGAGGCATTAGATGAGACATCCATACCTAATTCGTTGCCGTAGATGTCGTTGTAATATGCTACATGCTCTTCCCCTCCCTCATAGAAGATTCCGATAGTGTTGTAGGAGATAGAGTTCTTAGTGATGTATGTGCTTGTTTGGCGAGAGACGCAGAATCCCTTGTCGTTTGCCGAAAGAATGTTGTTGAGAATAACGATGCTACCGTAATCCTCTGCGTCAAGGTGTATTCCACTTTGCGTGTTGGACATTACAATGTTTTCTGTAATGCTTACCCCTGCGGTTAGGTTTCCAGTTAAGAGTATGCCGTCTTGGTTTGAACTTATTTTGTTACTTTGTATTGTGGCTTGATTATCACCAGTTACGCAGATACCGCTCTCAAGGTTATTGGCTATTTCATTGTTTTTCACTTCTGCTTTGCCATTCACTATGGTGATTCCGTTCTTTGCGTATTGAACGATGCAGTATGCTAACGTGGCCGATTTGGTTCCGTTCAAGTTAATTGTATTCCAATCTCCTGCTTCGGGTTGGTCCTTGTTTGAGGTAAATGTTATCGTGTTGTTTTCAGTACCAAGGGCAACGAGACTTCCCTCCACAGTTAAGGAAAAATCTCCTCCAAACCTTACTTCAACTCCAGGCTCTATGGTTAACGTGGCGTATGGGCTAACTCTTATATCTTTAGAGACCACGAATGGGCTGTCTGTTAGCGTCCAAACAGTATCTTGTGTAATAGGGCCCTCAACGTAGGTTGCATTTGCAGTGAGAAGAAAGGGTCTATTTGCAAACACAAATGCGGCGAGGGTTATCACAGCTATAAAAGAAATCAGTTTAAGCTGTTTTTTCATACGTTCACACATCCGCAAGTCTTTAACTAGCGAGCGTTGTATTAAATCTTACGTCTTACGAAAATAGCCTACTCATCCATAACGCGGCTTGCGGGTAACAATAAATCGTGCTTTTGGAATGGCGTACGGACCAGCGCTGTAAACACGGCCTAATTTGACCCAGATTAGAGAGAATGAGCCAGAAGGTTGAGTGAGAGAGAACGGATCGCGGAACATACTTAGAGTCCGACGAGTTTGTATGTTGAAAACAGCTCTCCCTTATGTTAAAGGAGAAAATATCCTAGAAGTTGTTGTCACTTAGGGGTGTTTCACAACTACTTTTCAAAGACCGAAAGAAATGTTGTCGAGCTGCTGACCAATTCGATTTGCTCATATTGTTAGGCTAGATCGGGAAGCCTACAAGCCTGTCGAGGCCAGGTTTGAATACGGCACCCGACAGAAATGCGATAAAATCCGCCAAAAGCCCAGGTAACCTACCACAAGCATCATAGTAGAAACCTCTGTCTTATGTCATGTTTCGCATCCTAGATGAAAATGGAGATATCCGCCACGATCTTCCCTTTTTATTCCTTCTTTTCCCGCCTAGTCGACGCTTGCCAACTCTTTGGGCGGCACAATTTTAGAAGTAGTAGTTCTGTTGCTACGTTTTTTGTCCTACTACTTCCAGACCGACCCTCTCAACCTTCCTTTGGATGGCTTTGAGTAATTGTTCCAATGGAACAAATTAACCGGGTGTCACTGATGGCCAGCTACCCCCTCCCTGTCGCAGTAGCCGGATTTTCCGAAAAACGCGAGTAACCTGCCCAGAACCATTATACTATGATGCCCTATCTTATGTCATGTTTCGCAATATAGGTTAAATCTTTTAAGTGTGAAATAACCATAGAACCTGCAGGTTGGTGTTGAGTTGAGGGAGGAGAAAGCGGAGGATAAAGTTGCGCACATTCTCACAGACGAAAGGCTCTCTGCGCTCAAGGCTCTGTTGGAGAAGGATCACGCGATGGATTGTATCTTTCTCTTGCACCTTGGTAAAGGCAGATGGAAGGATGCTAAGGAGTTTGTTAGGAGGCGTTTGGGGCGTACCATAAGTGACGGAACCTTTAGGGCGAGAATGATGGAGATCGAGAATTTGGGTTTGGCTGAGAGCGTTGCTATTGATCCTTTGAAGAAGTATTATGTGAAGACAAAGTTTGGCGGGAGAGTGGCTGAACTCCTCCTCGAGTTTTTCGATAAAGCAGAGGCGGAGACTTAGAGACTTTCGTAGAAACCCCACAAAGACTTTTTTCTCTCACTTTCTTTGTCCAAATGGAAACTTCTACTCTCGCCGCTCATAATTCCTATTGCAGATATCAGTAGTCGTGTGGCTCACCAATCAAGAAAGATAGATCGAAAAATACCGCGTCGTTAGCAGCTAAAGTTAGCGTTGTAGAGGTTTAATTAGAAATCGAGAGTTTTGTGATGTTTGTTGGTGCATTTTTCTCCAGAATATAGTGTATTGAATCGCAAGACTTAAATCTTCATATGCTATTTACTTTCTACTTGAAACTCTAAAAGGAGGGATAGAAAAGAAAAATGAAAAGATTGTGGAGAAGTAGGAAGGCTTTGAGTCCAGTGGTCGCAGCGATAATACTCATCGCAGTGACAGTCGCTGTTTCGATAGCAGTCGCTGCATGGATGGGAGCACTAACATTCACATGGATGGGATACGAAAGCATGGAAATCACAGCGATAACGTGGACGCCTATGACGGGCTTTACAATATCGGTTTACAACGATGGAACCAAGGATGTGACTATAGACCATGTTGAAGTAAACTATGTGAAGCGAACAGTAACTCAGACTCTACCGAGGCCGTTAACGAGTGGCAGCTCCATTGATCTCGACGTAACGTTTACATATGTAAACGGGACTGCCTACGACATTTCCGTGGTAACATCGAGTGGCTACGAGTTCACGGATCACTTCACTGGCGGCGAAGACGTAGCCTAAATCGTCTATATGAGAGCGGGTAGGGGCAAACTCAACCCTCTTCTACTGTTTCGGGAGGTGCAAGCATGGTTGTTGAACTGAAGGAGTACGAAACGGCGGCTGAGATATCAGAGAACCTAGAGAACGAGATATCCAGAGTAAAGAGCATGCTGGGCGAATACCTACGCAGATTAGACGACATCCGAGCACTGGCAGAGAGATCCAAAAAAATCAGAGAGATGGTCTTCAAACTAGCAGGGAAAAAGGGCGGCCAAGAAAACCTAGGAGAGATCAACATCGGCGAGCTAAACATCATTCTAGACGCCGGCCCATTCCACGAACTAACAGCCATCGAAAAAGTCGTGAGAAGCCAACAAGACAGACTGTCACTCCTACAAAGAGCCCGAGAAGCACTCAAATGGCTGGACGAAGTCGAAGAGACTGAAGGTATCAAATACCTAGTAGTAGAAAGAGACGGGGCGCCGGAGAGAATCCTACTCAAGATCTCCTAAACCCCTAAGGTGACCAGCCATGAGCAAAGACCAATACGCAACGGCGCTAGAGACTACCCTAAAAGAGATCAAAAACATATGCCGCGGCATCAAAAGCTCCTTTATTTTTACAAAAGATGGTGAAATAGTCGCTGGAGATTCAGAAGCCTCCGACACCATAAAAAAAGCCTTACATTCATTCCAAAACATCAGAGAAAAGGCGGAAGCTATCGGAGGAATCCACGAGTTTTATGTGGATGGCTCTGAAGGAAACATACAGATCTCACAAGTCAACGAGATGTACCTAGCCACCGCAATGTCCGAAAACGCAGACACAAAACATCTACAGACCATCACAGGAGTGATAGTTCCCACAATTCTAAAACTTCTAAAAGACATTGTACGGGCCCCTACCCCCCTCAAAGCCGTCCCCTCACAACAGCTGACAGTTGAAAAGGTCACAGGGTTCTTCGTAAGCGACTCAGCAGAAGTCGACCAAACAATCCTAACAGAATGGTCAAAATTCTTCAAAGGAAAAACAATCGACGCAGTTGAAATCCAAGCCCCCAACGGGAAGACGACTCGATGCAAAGTGAAAGCCATAGAAGACAAAAGACTGAAGGAGAAAAGCCTCATAAGGATACCCGAAAAACGCCTTCAGATGCTCAAAGTAAGAGAAGAAGAAGTCGTTAGAGTAAAACCGATAACACCTTGAAGTGAACTCTATGTCCTCAGAAGAAGAGCCCGCAGGGAAGAGAGAGGAAAGGAAATCTGCAAAGAAAAAAACCAGAGGAAAAAACGAAAAGCTGCTTGAAAGCCTCAAAAGTATAAAAAGCCGAGAGGGAGTCATTGGATACATCCTAAGGACTTCAGATTCGGCCTCCATTGACATGAAAGACCCAACAAAAATAATCGACTACGCAGTCCTCTCATCAACAGCCCTAGAAGCAGGAGAAGACCTATCAAAAACCTTCGAACTCGGAGAAATCCAGAACGTCCTGCTAAAGGGAAAGGACGCAAAAATCCTATCACTCAAAATAGAAGACCAACACCTAAGCATATTCATGGAAAAAAACGTAGACCATGAGAAAATCTACAAAGAACTAAACATATAACACACAAAACCCTCCCCTCCATTTCTCAATCAGGCATTTTTTCTTGAAACTCAAACAGAGATTAAGATTTTCGCGCGTCAGAGCTTCAGTTAGAGCGGACCTACCCCCTGTCCAACTTTTAGACTCTCTTGAAGGCTAGCCTTCCTCGGCTCATCTACCGAGTTTTTTTCAAGAATTCCAACACTGAAGACGTAAGCCTCGCTTTATTACTATTTCTGTCAAGCTGGATGAGTCTGTATTTCGCCAGAAACCGCATAATCTCTTCCATTTTGTCCTCAGGTAAACCTACTGCTTCATTGATCTCTTTCAGGTGATGCCACTTGCCGTCTTTCAATGGCTCTAGAATCTTGTCGAGAGTTGGCAACGTTCTGTGCTCACTCTGATAAGTTTTCATCTAGGTTGTCCGTGCGGACTTAAATAGTTTCTGAGGAATTCGTTCAGAGGATTATTCTAGAATTTAGTTTCTTTTTTGGTGACTGTTCTGAGCGCTAATCGACAGAAATTAGTGGATTTAGAAAGTCTTTCTGATTGTTTCGTAGATTTTTTGGGCGCACTCCTCAGGGCTCAGCTCTTCTGAGTTTACAGTTACTTCTGGCTGTAGGGGTTCTTCGTAAGGCGCGCCTATCCCTGGAACTGTTGGAGCCTTGCCCTTAAGGGCTCGTTTGTATATGTCTTTTGGGGCTTGGAACGTTTTTCCGCGTTCGGATTCGCGCTCTATACAGATATCCAGCGAACATCTTAAGTAAGCCTCAACAAAGTGTGGAATTCGTTTTCTGGCGTTCTCCCTGTAGCGCCTGCGGTTGCCCGTGGCATCTATGATGATGTTTATGCCGTTTTCCGTTAGGTGCTTTGCGACTAGGACAAGAGCGCCATAGAACGTATCCCGCTCTTCTTGTGTGTATTTTGGTTGTGGGGTGACGGCCTTACGTAGGGCGTCTGAGGATAAGATTTGGGCTTGGATGTTGTGTTGCTTCAGCTTTTCTTGTAGAACTTGAGCAACAACAGACTTGCCGCTACCCGGCAAACCAGTAACCCAAACACACCAGCCGTTCCGCGATTTCATCGGTGCAGTCTTGCTCATACCAACGGGATTCTATTTGCTGATCAAACATAAGAAAGTTTCATCTCAAAAGGCACTATTCCCCATTTGTCGGGTTTCCTAGGATCCTTCTCACAAGATCACAATGTATCCTCGTCTTCTTAGACGCATGCGTGCAAGTTGCATTTCATCCGAGCATTATTGGACCCATGATTCAGAAACCGGCCTTCTGCTCATTGCCAAAATCAAACATTGATATTTCATTCTTGGAATATGTTCTCCTCGGAAACATGACTTTTAGGCTGTGACCCTTAAGAATCTTATAGACGAGTCTTATAGAGAAAGCCTAGAGAGGATCAATGTGTCGCGCAAAAGAAGGGACCGCCTAACCATAATGGCTCAGGTACTGAATATAGCGAGGGAAGGAACCCTTAAGACTCAGATTATGTATAGGGCAAACCTAAGCTTCGCCCAACTGAATGAATATTTATCCTTCCTTCAAGAGATAAAACTTCTAAAGGCCAATACTACAGATGGGAGGATAATTTATAGAACAACGCCGAAGGGACTCAAATATCTCGAAAATTTTGCAGGGATCAAAGATTTGTTGGAGAAGACAGACGAGCATACTTCTAAAGGACTTCACTCGAATCGACCGATCTATTTCTTGTAAGTTATCTCAATCTCTGCGTGCCCCCGAGTTTTATGCAGAAAGTCCTTGTCTCTACCCACTCTACAGGTCAGCATCGTTGGCTAATATCTGGGAAAAGGATTGGTGAGGTTTTCGCTGTTTGCTGGTTTCTCCACAATGGTTTGGTGCCTCATCAAGAGAAAGGAGAAAGCGGTTTAAGAACGAGGAGTGCCAGACCATGTGGGAATCTTTCAGCCTCACCTCACCAATCTCTTGCATCGTAAGACGGCATATACAGTATAGCTTTTCGCCCTATAAAAATTTATTGATTTACGCACCACACGCATAAGCGTCTTGGGTTTTATCCTACTGCTAGAGCGCCTTCGAAGATTTTTTCTTCTGGAGTTTTAAGTTGTCTTGAGAGCCAGATTTTTAGTAGGCTGGCGTTTGGGGGGAGTTCTCCGCTGTATGTGAGGACTCTGCCGTCCTTTAGGGCTTGGGCTTGGAAGGCTTTTTCTGCTTCTTGGTGGAGGTAGCTGATGGCTTCTGCTTGGGTGGCGAGGTTTTTGAAGTCTTCCCATTGTCTGCATCTGACGACTACCGGGGGGCCGCTGGGAGTGATTGCTGAGGCTGGTCTTTCTTGTGGGCTGGAGATGTATTGGATTAGGTCTGAGATTTGGGTTTGTAAATGGGCTAGGCGGCTTTCTACGTCTTCGATTTTGCCTGTGAGTTCGCCGGTTTCGCTGTATTGTTCCAGTGTTGTGCCTAGTTGAGCGATGAGGCGGTCTAGGTCTTTCTCGTGTTCTTTTAGGACATTTATTATGAAGTCTAGGGCTTCTAAGGCTTCGTCTCTTGACGGTTTCTTTGACATGTTCTCTCCCCAGTTAGCGTGTAGGTATTATTTGGGCGTCTATTGTAGATAAACGTAGCGTATCAGGAAACAGTATCTACGGGAATGTATGAACGTATTAATTGCGAATTATAAGCTGTGGAACTGATGATGAGAATCGAAGATAGTAACATACAGACAGAGGTCTAGACCTAACTCTTCAGTGTGAGCCAAATAGAAACCAAATATAACAGCGAAAGAAGGGGGATATTTAATAATTCGTTGGATGTGCCCGTAGCCCTAGGAGTTCGACAAATCGTTTTGGTGTTCTGTACTCTTGTAGGCCTTCGAAGTGTTTGTCGTAGGATACTATGTATTTTATGCCGAGTTCCCTTACTGCTGTGACTTGTTCTAGGTCTTTTTCGTTAATCAGGTCGGTGTACTTTGTGGAATGTTCCTTGAGTTGGTAGGAGAAGATCATTTTGGATACTGCAAATAGATAAACTCTGAAGGCATCTGCCAATCTTTTGGAATAGTGCTTCCTAGAATAGCCGTATACTTCTTTGAGGGTGGATTCGGTGATTATTGCCTCGAAGAGGTCTTGGTTGAGGGCGTTGATGATGAGGTTGGAGTTTGATTGGGGAATCTCGTAGGCGTATATGAAGACGTTTGTGTCGAGGAGGGCTCTTATCTTAATGCTCTTCAAGGCTTTGCAGGTCCCTCTCGAGTTCATCGGGACTTACTTCTCTTCTTTTGCGGGCTCTTACGCGCTTCCACAGATCTTCTCTGCTTAATAGTCCGGAGTCTACGGCGTACTTCATGAGGGCGGCTCTGATTGCTTCTGATTTTGAGTTGAAGATTCCTAGTCTGACCATTTCTTCTAGGAGTTCGGCTTCTAGGCCTCTGAACTTGAGTGTTAGAGTGGTGTTTCGCATCTTATAGTTCCCAAAAAGTTATAGTGATTTAATAGTAATTAAATATTGTTTCGATTATGTTCTGAGCCACTCTATGGCTTCTTTGGTATTTCGGAACCTCATCACTTTTCCTTTACTGATCTGCTTCAGGCTTTCGGCGATGTCTTCTTGCAGCTCTTTACTAGACATCACCTCAGGGTTGCCCCAGATTTCCTTCTCCTGCTTTCTGGACTGTCTTAAGTTCTCTGCTTGCGATCTTGAATCTTCTTTTGTCTGTGATTTTAGTTGGAGTTTCTTGGCGGTTGTTTCTAGTATTACGGTGTACGTGGCTCCTCTGTCTGCGATGAATTCTAGTTCTGTCTTTGGGTCTCGTTTAAGAGGGTTGCCTATGGCGGCGTGAACCCTTACTTATCGCATGAGGCTCGCTGACACAAGTTGGCCGAGGAGCTTAATGTTAAGGTTAAGCTCACAAACGCTTGAGTATAATAAGCTTCTGTTCAGGCTGGGGGGAAGAGAGAAGCTGTGACACACTTCCAGCCACCTCTCCGTCTACACTCTCCTCAAATAGACAAAAATCATAAATCCCCACACAAACAACCAACACTCATGCAATACTGCAGCGTCTTCAGGGACGAGGCAAAGCTGGACATAAACTACATACCACAAAGACTCCCCCACAGACAAACACAACTAAACCTCCTAGACCAATACCTCCAATACACAACCACCGCCCCAGGAAAGATGACCCAACGCATACTCATCACAGGCCAGATAGGAACAGGCAAAACCGCCTTAACCCAACACTTCGGAAAAAGCATAACCCGAAAAGCCCAAGAAAGGCAGATAAACTTAGAATATGTCCATGTCAACTGTCGCCAATGCAAAGGCTCCCTCTTCCTAATCCTGCAACAAGCCATCCAAAGATTCATTCCAACCTTTCCAAAACGCGGATACTCAGCCGAGGAACTACTTCAAACCATAATGCAAATTTTAGATGAAAGAGATGCATACGTAATCTTAACACTGGATGAACTAGAAGCATTAATCCGCAGGGAAGGGTCAGACCCACTCTACAACCTTACACGCATACAAGAAACCCACCCAAAAGCCCCCAAGAGACTCACGCTCATCTGCGTCCTCCGCCAGCCAGAACACCTCGAAAGACTCGACCCAAGCACAAGGAGCACCCTCCAACAGAATGTAATCCACCTAGAAGAGTACACAGAACCCCAACTCACAGACATCCTCAAAGACCGCGTGCATCTAGCCTTTGCACCAGAAGCTGTCTCACCACAAAGCATTGACCACATAGCGCAGCTGGCCGCCAGAGAGGGAGACGCCCGCTACGCCATAGAACTCCTATGGAGGGCAGGGAAATACGCCGATTCAACAGGCTTAAGAGAGGTTACGCCAGAATGTGTCCGAAAGGCGGCTGTGAGCGTGTACCCGACCATACGGAAGGATATTATGCTGTCCTTTAGCCTCCATGAAAAGCTCTTTCTCCTTGGAGTTGCGAGACATTTCCAGCGAACAACCTCCACATACATGTCTATGGGGGAGGCTGCGGATGCCTATGCGGTCGTGTGCGAAGAATATGAGGAAGAAGGGCGCGGTCACACCCAGCTCTGGAAGTATGTGAAAGACCTCTCTGCGCTTGGCATAATTGAAACGAAGATTTCTGGGGCTGGGCGAAGGGGGAAGACGACTCTGATAGGTTTGCCGAGGATTCCGGCTTCTGATCTGGAGGAGGCTTTGGAGAAGGCTCTTGGTGGAGGCGGATCTTTGTGAGAGTTGAGGATGTTCTGTCTTCAAGGGGGCGGGTGAGAATTCTACGGATTTTGGCGGAGATTGGTGAGCTTAATATCTCGGCTTTGGCTCGGAAGGCTGGGCTTAATTATAGTACTGCGAATGAGCATTTGCGGGTTTTGGAGGAGGCTGGTTTGGTTAGGCATAAGAGGTTTGGGAGGATTCGTATTTTCAGGTTTAATGATGGGGATGCTAGGGCGGGGATGGTTAAGAGGCTTGTTGAGGTTTGGGAGGAAAAGGATAAGTCTTGACTGATGGGTAAGAAGGTTGGTGGTCTGTTTGTCTATGGTTGATGTTGGTGGGAAAGCTGAGGTTTTTAGGGAGGCTGTGGCTGAAGGCTTCATAAAGCTGAGGGCTGGAACCTTGGACAGAATCAAGAGAGGTAGGGTTGAGAAGGGTGATGTTTTTGGTGTTGCGCGTGTGGCTGGTGTTTTGGCTGCTAAGAGGACTAGTGAGCTTGTGCCTTTGTGTCATCCCCTACGCTTGACGGATGTTGATGTTGTTTTGGAGGTCGTTGATGGGGGGAGGGTGAGGGCTGTGGTGACTGTAAGGGCTGTTGAGAGGACTGGAGTGGAGATGGAGGCCTTGGTTGCGGTTTGTGTGGCTTTGTTAACGGTTTGGGATATGGTTAAGCAGTATGAGAAGGATGAGGCTGGACAGTATCCCAAGACGAGGATTGAGCGGGTAAGGGTTGTGAGTAAGGTGAAGGGCCATGTTAAATGAGCTTGAGTGTGAGCTGCTTTTGAAAAATTATGTGTTAATTCATAGAATTCATTCATAGAACGATTAGAAAAGAAGAAACACTAGTATTTGGTGTTATTCCATTACGCTTGTTATTCATACAAAGAAGAGAGTCTTGCTTGAATTCTCATAATTACGGTAGGCGCATTTGGATAACTTTAAATGGCTTCTTTTGATAATTTTTATCGAAATGCATGTATGAGGAGTGAAATAGTTTGAACTCCTCGGATGATTTGTTGGATGAATTGAGAAGAAAACAAGCTGAAGGAAGAGAATCTAAACTCACAAAGATTAAGGGCTTCTTCCGAAGAAATTCCAAGAGATTTCTAATAGCGGGACTATTTGCAGTTCTTCTTTCGGTGTTAGCTGTCAGGATAGGGTTCACTGTAACTGTCAACATCACTTCTACTAGGATACTCTTCCAAGGTCATCCTTGTCATGGCTATCTTTGTGAAGGCACTGTGAATGCTACTTTCAGCCCCATTCTTTACCCAGTTAATCATTTGTTCGGAAGCGAGTTCTCTGCACCATTTGCGCGAATTTCTGAACCCTATGATTCGTCGGGAGAGTCTGTCAAGAAAAGCCTTATAATAGAAACCTTGTTGCGGGAGTTTCCAGTGAATATTCCATTCTTCTTCGTGATTGGTTATGTCATAGCGGTGGGATTAAGTAAATCAATGCAAAAGGTTCGTAATATGAGGAAGATGTAGAGAAAGAGGAATCAGAGTCGAATAGGCCTTGTAGATCTAGAATGAATAAATGGGTATACAATTCTGAAAGTAATGAAAGATATTGTACTGAATGTAAGAAGAAAGAGAAAAAAATGAGAATTGCATGAGGATACAGAGTGTCTTGGCGCGCGCGCCGACCGAAGAGGAGGAGCGGTGCGGCTTTCTTTTTCAGTGAAGGAATGGAGATCAAGAGAGAAAATTCGTTTTTAGGTATTGTATGGTTTGTTGGTGTTTGAGGTGTTTTCTTTCCTGTTATTGGAGAATTTATCATTTGTAAACCATCTTTCGGTGGCCAACTGTTCGAATCGTTATCTTGTCTTCTAAGAGTTGGTAGGTTATTCTGTAGTTGCCTATTCGTAGTGAGAGTGATCCTGTTAGGCGTCCTGTTAGTCTCCCACCGATGAAGGGTTTTTCCTCTGGGGTTCTTAGCTTTCTGAGAATTCTGATCTGCGTTTGTTTATCGAGTTACTTGAGTCTGCGTGCGAATTCTCTAGTGAATACAAGCTCAAATCTGGGCTTCATCTATATCTAACTCTCTGAGGAGCTCCTTGAAGCCGTGTAAGCTGCCTTCCAGAACGTCTTTTTCGCTCTTTCTGATGCTTTCCATAAGCTCCTCGTCACCCAGGATTTCTAGAGTTTCTATGAGGCTTTCTACGAGGGACCGTAGTTTTGGCACTTCCTCAGCCAGAGTTTCTTCTATCTTCTTCTTTGAGAACAGCCTCAACCAACTCCGTCACCATGCTGCGCTTTCAAGACCAACTCTCGGTTCTATCTCTATTGAGATTTCTCTTCCAAAAGCAGACATAAATGAAGATGGCATTGCAGACGGAGGAGAAATTTCCACAAACTGCATGCACTACCGAGAAACCAATACTGGCATGAGAATCGATGCAACACCACTTCTAGAGAAGTGTTTTGTATATTTCTAATGTTTGTTCCGCCGCTTTTCTCCATGTGAAATACTCTAAAACTCGTTTGCGTCCGTTTTCACCCCAGAGTCTTGCTCTCTGTGGATCTTTGAGCGTTTCTTTTATTCCCCACGCTATGTCAGCTGGGTCTTCGCCGTTAACGTGAATCCCATTCTGATCTGGACCAGAAGAGACAACTTGCTCACGAAAACCGACTGTTCCTTGGGCGCCGACAACAACAGGCTTCGCCATAGCCATAGCTTCTAGGCTTACTATGCCAAAGGGCTCATAGACTGACGGAAAAACGCAGACATCAGCAGCGGCATAGTGTAGAATTCTCTCATCTTCGGGCACAAGCTCAAACCGATAAATAATCTTATCTTTTATTCCAAGCCTATTCGCTGTTTCAACTATGTCTCTCTGCTCTTCGCCCTTCCCTAAGATCACGAGTTTGGTCTTCGGATATTCCTCCAAGACCATCGGCATAGCTTGCACTAGGTTTCTAACGCTTTTCACCCACGTAAGTCTTCCAAGAAAGAGAAGCATCTTCCAATCTTTTGAAATACCATATCTGTCTCGAATTCTCTCAACGTCTTCTGGTCGACAATTTTGTGGATTGTACCGTTCTGGGTCTACTCCATTCCAGACAACACTTATTTTCGATTGGGGCCAACCGTGCCGCGTTAGGTCATCTCGCATTGCATGGCTGACTGTGATTATTCTGTCTGCATGTTGAGCTGTTGCCCATTCAAAATGTGAAACTACGCTTGACCCTTGTGCTCCGCTCCTTCCCCACTCCGTACTATGCACATGAAAGACTAACGGAATTTTCGTTTCGTTCTTAACTATGAGCCCAGAAACGCTGCTTAGCCAATCGTGCACGCACACTACGTCAAAACTATAACCTTCTTTCTCAATTAAGCCATTAACGAATTTTGTTGCACTTAGAATGTTGTAAATGAATATGTCATTGAAAAAGCGTATGTTCGTCCCCCATTTCTTCAAGTCATCAATGACAAACATTGGGAAAACGTTGCTTGCATTCGAAATCAAGGGACGATGAACCTCCACTCCTTTCAAAATCTCCCTAGTCTTCAAATCGCCTGGGTTAAGAGTGAAAACTGATACATCATGACCTAGCTCAACAAACTCACGTGTTATATACTGAGCATATGTACCCAAACCACCAACAAGCTTCGGCGGATACTCCCAAACAAAGAAACCTATTCGCATTGCACAATTCTCCGCAATTCCCTTAACGTTAAGTTGGAGAACAAATATGATTTTCTCTGGCTTAGGTTGCACGTACGCAAGTGCAGGTTATTCGCAGCAAGCGTGTGCGTTCAGCAAGTTTTACTTGTCAATTCTTTAATTCGCTCAGATACTATGCGGTACAGGCGATTGCGCAGAGCTTGTCCACGAAGTTTCTGATTTTTCACGTTTTCTAATTCTTTGGCCAGCTTTTCATCGTGGAGAATATTCAGAGCCCATTTTTGAAAGTCTCCTCGCTGAACATGGAAACTCAACGATTTTGCCTTTACCTGTTTAATGCTCTTCAAGAACTCTTCGTAGGAAGCGGCGCTTATACCTGTGTAGTCGCCGATATCGAGGCAGAAGTGGAACGGCGCAATCTGGTCTGGTCTCCTAAGGCTCACAAGATACACCTCCATTCGCTTATTCTTGTGAGTCTGCCTTAGTGGTGAATATAGGTTATGAAAAAGAAATCAGTATTCAGCATCAGCGCGCTTTGAAAACGCTTGCACATCTTTTCTGAAATCTCGGTAAAAATTTGTTTTCAACATTCTACCTTTATTAGGATCCAGATATGAATGGTTCAAGGGTTAAGGATTGAGTGAAACAGCTGAGAGGCATAAGACCGAGGCACCCAAAAAGCTTGGTTTCGCCGTCTTTGTTTGCAGCAGTTCTAGATTTCGAGATTGGCAAAGGAAGGGGAGAATGGATGATCCTAGCGGAGATTTGGTCTTGGAGCTTTTGGAGGGAGCTGGTCACACGGTGGTTTTGCGTGGTGTTCTCCCCGACGATGGAGCGGTTATCCGTGAGGGCGTATTGAAGGCTTTGGGAATGAACGATGTGGATGCTATAATTACCTGTGGGGGGACCGGCGTGGCAGCTAAGGATGTGACTGTTGAGGCTATCAAGCTCTTATTGGAGAAGGAGTTACCAGGTTTTGGGGAATTGTTCAGAAGGCTTAGCTATGATGAGATCGGTCCTGCAGCCTTAATGAGTCGTGCCTTAGCTGGAGTGGCTAAAAGAAAAGCGGTTTTTATCTTGCCTGGCAGTCCTCAAGCTGTTAGGCTGTGTGTTGAAAGGCTTATATTGCCTGAGGCTCCGCATATCGTCAAGCACGCCCGTGAGTAGCCATGGTGCTCCTTGACAACTACGGTCGCCCAACGCTGAACCTACGGGTAGCGGTGACTCAGAACTGCAATCTGCGTTGTGGATACTGTCACAGGGAGGGAGAGCTGGGTATACCCAGCTCTAGGGAGATGAGTGTTGAGGAGATCGTGAGGGTTGTTAGAGCTGCGATTAGTCTTGGGATTTCTAGGGTGAAGCTGACTGGCGGAGAGCCCCTATATCGGAAGGATATTGTGGATATCGTTGCTGGAATCAACAGGCTTAGGGGCTTGTTAGATTTAGCCATGACCACGAACGGCTGTTTCTTGGCATCGCTGGCGAAAGACCTGAAGGCTAATGGCTTGAAAAGAGTGAACGTGAACATTCCAACCCTAGATTCTGAGACTTATCGTGATTTGACCGCTGGCGGCGATTTGAGGAATGTAATTGAAGGAATTATGGAAGCCGTTAGGGTTGGTCTGTTTCCTGCTAAGTTAAATATGGTTTTGTTGCGGGGCGTGAATACTGGAGAAGTGGAGCGAATGATAGAGTTTGCGGAGCGAACTGGAGCAATCCTACAGCTGATTGAGTTAGAGCCAATAAACGTTAGTGAGGAATACTATGGGAAGCATCACTTCGAGTTGGGTGATATCGAGGAGAGGCTAAAGAAGCAGGCTTACGAGGTCAAGACTCGCAGGCGCATGCAGGATCGTAGAGTGTACTTTCTGCCTAGCGTGAAGGTGGAGGTTGTTCATCCGATAGAGAACACAGAATTCTGCAGACACTGCACACGACTGAGAGTGACAAGCGACGGAAAACTTAAGCCATGTCTGATGAGAAATGATAACGTGGTGGATGTTCTGGGGCCTATCCGCAATAGGGCGAGTGATGATGAGTTGGCAGAGTTGTTTATAGAGGCTGTAGAGAGACGAGAGCCGTATTATATAGCCTAGGCCTGCATTTTTCCAGATTTTTGCTTCATTGCGTTGAGTTTTTGACTCTGTGAGCGGCGATTCCTCGGTATGTTGGGGCGCATCTCTCCCTATTCCCGCCATTTCTTGCCGCAGCCCACTTTAACAGAGGGATGATCGCCTTTCTTAGCTCTACCCCGTCGTCTGTAAGAGAGTATTCGACCCGAGGAGGTATCTCGGCAAACGATTCCCTTCTAATCAACCTTTCAGCTTGAAGACCCTTCAGCGTGTCAGAAAGGGTTTTAGGACTGATGCCTTCCAACTCTTCCATTAGACCGTTGAACCTAAGTGTTCCATGATTTCCTAAAGAGTTAACGATCAAGAGAGCCCATTTCTTGCTTATAATGTCTATGACGCCTTTGAGAGGGCAGAAACATATATGGTCGCCTTCCTTAGGCATAGCAGCAACTTTCCTTACGCATAGTGAGTATCTTACTATAAACTTCATAGTTTAAATACTTTACTTTTGATAGTTTGTCAACAAGAATGGAGGCGAGAAAAGAATGTGTAGAGAATGTGGCTGCGTTGCGCCCCCTCACATGCACCATCATCGACACCCACGCCATAGGCATTTCCTAACCAAAGAGGAAAGGGCCGAGAGGCTAGAAAGCTACGCTGATGAGCTGAGGAAGGAACTCGCAGCAGTGGAAGAGCGAATCAAAGAAATCAAGGGTTAGAAAAGCTACATGAAGAGAAACAGCTAAGGACATTTTCATTAACATAACGGAAGAAAACTTTCCGACAAACCAGAGGAGGATGGCTGGGGAAGATGAAAATCTTAGCTTTGGACATCGGGGCGGGCACCGAAGACGTTCTTCTTTACGATGACAGAAAAAAGAGCCTGGAAAACTGTGTCAAGATGGTCTCACCTTCGCCCTCCCAGATTTTTGCGGCAAAGGTTAGAGAAGCCACTCGCCTCTGCAAGGATCTTTTCATAAGTGGTGACATCATCGGTGGGGGGGCCTTTGCCTTCGCCTTAAGGGACCATGTCGAAAAGGGACTACGGGTGGAGATGACTGAGAACGCGGCCTACACCATAAGGAACAACCTTGACGAGGTTAGGGAACTTGGCATCGAAATAGTCTCTGGAGAAAGGGAGCCCAAAGATTTTGATGGAGAAAAATTGAGAATTGAGGAAGTCAACCTTAAGAAGCTGGAGGTTTTCTTAGCAGAGTTTAACGAGGACCTGTCTGATGTAGATGTTGTGGCGGTTGCGGTTCAAGACCACGGCGTCTTCCCAAAGGGAATGAGCAATAGACGATTCCGCATTCAAAAGATGAAAGAACTCCTAAAAGACAGCCCAAAGCCTGAGACCTTGGCCTTCAAAGAGGGTGAAATCCCGTCCTATTTCTTGAGGATGAGGTCTGCAGCTTTGGCTTCAAGGAGACAGTTGCCAAGGGCTAAGGTCTTGCTTATGGACACCTCGCCTGCTGCTATACTTGGATGTCTAGAGGACCTAGTTACACAAAAAGCTGACCCAGTTATCGCCGTTAACGTTGGTAATGGACATACTATGGCTGCAATAATCTTAGATGGAAAGATTGCAGGAGTGATGGAGCATCACACGCGATTGTTGAATCCTCAGAAGATTGAGTGGCTTCTAATCAACTTCGCGGGTGGGAAACTTGCTGATGAAGAGATGTTTGAAGACGGGGGTCATGGCTTGTTTTTTCTGGAAGAGCCGCCAGGCTTCTCTAGAATGGAGAGGGTTGCAGCAACAGGACCCAACAGAAACATCCTCGCCGAAACAGACCTCTCTGTTCATTTTGCGGCTCCAGCAGGTGATGTGATGATGACTGGTCCCATCGGCTTAGTTGAGGCAACCAAGAGGAAGTTCAAACTGGAATAGGGATGAAAAGGATAAGGCTGTCCATCCATGAACCTTCGGTCAACAAAGTCATAGGCAGTGAGCTGAATCTCCTACTCGATGGCGGAGCTAGTCTTATAGAAGCAATCAGCGAAGTGGACAAAATAATAAAAAGCAAGGGAGGTTTCCCGCTGCCACCTTATCAAAGTCTTCTCCATATGGTTTACAATCCAGTTGAAAACAGATTCTATAAACAAGTAGCAATAACCGCCTACAAACAACCGGGACAGATGCTGAACGTGAGAGACGACCCAAAGAAACAACTTCCTGAAGGAATAACGGTTATTTTGATCCCTGCGGGAGGATGCACAAGCGAGTGGGAAGAAACCATAGATTATGAAGAGTTCCTGAAAGCGACTTAACACTAACAACTTAAAGCGATTTCGTCTAGACTGTAAAATTGAAAAGCGACTCGTCATTATTCACTGTCTTCTCTTAATGGTTAGAGCTATGTTCTTAACTACCTTTGTTCCTAGGAAAGAGATGGCTCGTTCGTAGACCAAATCTTACGAGAGACAGCATTAATGGAACTTCCATAAGAGGCCCTATTACCGTAGCCAAGGCAGCGCCCGAATTAAGTCCGTAAAGGGTTGTTGCGACTGCTATGGCGACCTCAAAGTGGCTGCTCGAACCGATGAGAGTTGTGTCTATTGACGTTGGGTAGTCCCAGTTTGACAGCCAAGAGGTTGTGTAGGTTATGGCAATCATTGTGACATAATGGAGCAAGTTTGGAGCGGCAAGATAAGCCACAAGAAGTGGGTCGTTAAGGATTATCTTTCCTTGAAATGAGAACATGACGATTAGAGTGAAGAGTAATGCAATGATGGATATTTTGCGCACAAGTTCAAGATATGTGGAGTCGAACCATTCTTTTCCCTTTCTTCCTATTAGTAACTTTCTGGAAACTGCCCCTAAGGATACTGGAAGGGCTATGAAAATGATTACGCTCAAGGCAATCAAGTCCCATGGTACAGGTATGCCGCTTACGCCTAGAAAGAACGCTGATTGGGGCGCGTAAAGGATTAGCATCAGCAGCGCGTTGATGGCTGTGTTTATCAGTCCTTGAGCTAAGTCTCCTTTGGCCAGCATCATCCACCACATAACCATGGCTGTACATGGAGACATACCAAGAAGTATGACGCCAGCTCTGTGATAAGGATCGGTAAGAAGTAGGTTTGCATAAAGTGTCATTATGGGTGGAGCGATGACCCAATTTGCAATTATAGTGAGAAGCATGGGTTTCGGCTTCCTTACGGCCTTCTTGATATCGCTAAAGGCTATACCTACGACGGTTGGGTACATCATGAAAAATAGGCAGATGCCGATTGGAATCGATAGGTGAGCGAACTTCAAAGAATCCAAATATTGACCAAAGCTTGGAAGAAATCTTCCTAACAAGAGCCCAACGACTATACAAATGGCGATCCACAAGGTTAGGTACTTCTCGAAAACACCTAGTTTCGCTTCCTTTTTCTCCACCAATGTTTTTCTTCTCCAAGAATGGATAGGGGAATATAGTTAAATATTTAAATTTATTGTTATAACGTACCTACCGATCAACGTCTTTTCCAACAAGGAAGCGATTCTGCTCTACGCTACAAGATTTTCAATTTATGCATGTTTTTGAGCGATTCAGGATCGGCAACGCTATAGAAAACCCATTTGCCCTCTTTTCTATCCTTAACTAATCCTGCATTTTCCAAAATGCCCAGATGATGAGAGGCGGTGGGTTGCGTTAAGTCCAAGGCAACCATTACCTCACAAACGCACATCTCGCGGACTTCAAGAAGTCTTAAAATCCTCAACCTTGTCTCATCAGCCAAAGCCTTGAAAAACCTACTCCATTTGTCTGCAGTTTCGACACTTGCGACTTTGTCGGCTAGTTGTTTTAACTCATCTGCATATTTTGAAGAATCTTCTGCAGGGCAGATTCCAGATTTGATCAATCTGTTGAGTCGTTTGCCTACTCTTGGTTTAGACATCTTTCCAGTCGTCAAAAGTGAGCGCACAATGTATTTAAATATGTTTCTAAACCTAGCCCTAAGCAAGCCCGGAGGGACATGCCGGTTGAAGCCGAATGGCAGAAGCATTTGCAAACTTTTATTTCGCTTCTTAGATTTCTTACTGAGCCAATACGAGGATGTTTGTGATGGAGGTCACAACCTACAGAGAACTGCAATCAAAGAGTGAGCTACTACCATTAATGGATCAAGCCTTCGAGTGGCCGTTCAATCCTGTAGAATTCGAAGAAATAATCAAAGCTGATCCGAGACTACAACATGGTCCAGTCGGCTACGCTGCCATCGAAGGTAACCACCTCGTCGGCTTCGTAGGTGTCATGGACCTAACAACAAGAACTCTCGACGGAGAGGAAGAAACCGTGGGAGGAATCTGGGGTGTCGTAACCCATCCAGCGCACACCAGAAAAGGAGTATCAACAGCTCTAATGCAGAGAAGCCACCAATACTTCAAAGAAAAAGGATACAGATTCTCCCTCCTGAACACTTGGAGACCCCTCATAGCCTACGCCTATTATCAGAAACTGGGCTACCAAGAGGCAATAGTCTATCGAAGCGCCTACAAACTAATGGAAAGACCGAGGAAATCAAACAAAACATCTGCGAAGAATGCTAAGCTTGACTGGGACAAAATTCTCAAAATATACAACGAAGCCATAAAAAACCGAACTGGCCTCGTACTCAGAGATAAACAGTTCGGAAAGATGTTGGTGACACGGAAGAGAATTCACCCAGAAAAATCGATTGTGACAGAGGAAGGCTACGCATTGATAAAAGAGGAGGAAGGAAACGTAACAATCCAAGAAGTCGTAGCTCTGACAACAGATGAAACTGGCAAACTAATCAGTCAAATAGAAGAGAAGGCAACCAAAGCCGTCATTGACAAAATAGTACTAGACAACAAAATATTAGACATCTATAGATCACGCGGATACATGGTACTAGAAGACAGCTACAACGTGCTGATGGCAAAGCCGCTAGAAAAAGTGAGTTTCAGAGAAGTCTACGAAGATAGATTCTGGACCACCAATGCAGACTCATTCTAGAAAACTTCTGGGTATGCAAGGCACTATCAACAACTCGTAATCATCTCCATAAGTCACATGGCATAGAAAACCTTGGCAAGGCTCTAGCGAACGAGAATAGATAGACATCCTTTAAGAGATTTGTCATAACACATCTGTCTTTGTGTTAAACAGAAGGGTTTAAGAGTTGCAGATGGGGTTAACAGAAAGAGCGATAAAACTGACAATGGTAAACCATAAACTTTTAACCTATAGTTGCCTAATTGTGGTTCATGCGAAAAGAATTACCTGACCAATTGTTACGAGAGCTCCTTAAAAATTCCAAACGAAGCGACAGAGAGCTCGCCAAGACCCTCAAGGTTTCTCAGCCAACGATCACGAGGACTCGTCGCAAACTTGAAAAGAACGGACTGATTCGAGACTATACGATCATTCCAGATTTTAGGAAGATGGGTTTTGAAATACTGGCTCTAACCTTTGTCAAGATGCGTCCAGATATCCTCATTGGAGAAACGAGGGAGAAGGCCAAAGAATTTGCAGCGAAGTTTCCTAACGTAACATTTGCCTCTAGCGGACAAGGTCTAGGCATGACCGGGGTGATCATCTCTCTTCACAAAAACTATACGGAATACCATAGACAGTTGAGTATGTTGAGAGTTGAGTTGAGAGATGTTACTGAGGACATTGAAAGTTTCATTGTTAGCATTGGAGAAGGAGAATACAAGAGGTTTTCTCTAACATACTTGAAGGACGTGTCTCTTTAGTCTCTGTATACACTTTTGGAATATTCTACCGAGATTGAAAAATGAGAGGGGACTGCATGCATCATGCGCGCGTGGGTTCAACAGCGCTGCGACGCCCATATTTTCATTTTTAAATGAAATGGTCTGATTTTGTGCTAATTCTAAAATGTAATGCTTCATGCTGTGCACAACCTTTATGTGCTCTGAATCATTTCTAACACTTGGATCATCTGCATATATGTGTCTTAGGTGCGAATACAATGCCGAGAACATTAGGAAAACCCATGCCGCGAAAAAACATACGCATACCCAAACCGATGATGGATGAGGTGGAAAAAATCGTGACAAGCCACCCAGAACTATACAACAATCGCCAACAATTCATAGAATCCGCAATAAGAGAGAAAATCGAGAGATTGAAAATCATCGAGAGACTAAAAGGAAATCCGATATCTCCTGAAGACCTCGAACGTATACGCTCCCCGATTTAGTAAGGTCCGCCTTTTCGCTCACCGGTTTTTTTCTCGCGTTTCTCTAGTTTCTGCAGTTCGTTGAGTTTATCTCCACGCATGAGTACTTCCTTAAAGTCTCTTTAACGTAAGCCGCAAACAAAATCGTGTTCGGAAGACTCCCTGGGACAGAGGCGTAGAAAACATCGAGGGATAGTACGGACAGACAAGCCCTCTGAACGCTGCATTGAGGGAGCCAGCAATTCCCTTAAGAGCCGTGAAATCCCCAACCGCTGTAGCCCTATACTGCCTCGAGGGCAGCTGAGTTGGCACGCCACGGAGGCTGCAGACTGCAACCCAACGATGCATCTAGAAGCAACCTGCGTAAAACGTGAGGCTAGAACTCTAAGGGCATCTGGTAAGAAAAGACCTACCCCATTCTTTTCATTATAGCGCTTGCCTGTTTCTCTCCGCCGGCCAGATAGTTAACCATATCCTCATCAAGATCAAGCCACCTCGATAAGCCCGCCGCCATCTCGGCGTTGCTCTCAAAGATAATCTGTAGGTAGGGGATAACCTCCCTTATGGCTCTGACCGAAGAAATGTGGCATCTTCTCTTGATCCTCATTCCAATGGAGGACTGCATGGCCCTCAAGCCCTTCGTTTGCCCCATAATCCTGATCCTCTCCGGAAACCTGAAGGGAATCCAACCGCCAAGCTTGGACCTTTCCCTCGCCACGGCCACCCCAGCAGTCATAAAATCAAAAACGTATTTCAGCAGACTCCAGTCCTGTGTGGAACGGATTCTGCCCCGATAGACATCGGCCAAGGAAAGGGCGTCCATCGCATTAGCTAGATCATGCGGGTCAGTGAAGTGTCTTGGGACATTCTCGTATATCCACTCAAAAAGCATGTCTGGATCAACGTCAGCTGCATCTAGAGCCCTCTTCGCCTCCCATACATCGCCGGAGTAGAAGATCGTTTGTAAAACCTTGAAGATGGCTTCTTTCCTGTCCCGCTCAGCAAGCCACGAGGCGTCTTCGTAGGCGAGCCTCTTCCTGCCCTGAGCCAGAGCCTGCAGGTCGTTAACCGCCGATCTGACATCTCGCCCAGAACGGTCTGCGATGAACTTCAGTACCTGATCATCAGCCTCGATTCCTTCGTGCTCACAGATCGTCTTCAAATGTTTAATGATCTGCAAAACTGTTGGCTTGGTGAATTCGATGAGTAGGCAGTATCTGCGGAGTGTGGAGAATCTTGGGTCGTAGGCGTTGTTTGCCACGAGCACAACTGGACACCTAGCCTCCTTGATTACCTGGATAGCGGCTCTGACCCCGCCTCTGTCGGCGGTTCCGGTGATCCCGTCCATCTCATCCAACAAGATTAGGCGTCTGCGACCATAAAGAGTGCCATATTGAGAGGCCAGACCGGCGAACTTCTCCACGGCCTCGGCGGTTCTGTAGTCGCTGGCGTTCCTCTCCACTAATTCCATGCTAAAATCATTAGCCAGAGTTTCAACTGAGACTGTTTTTCCGACGCCGGGGGGGCCGTATAGGAAGGCAGCTCTCTTCTTGGGAACTCCTTTCTCCCACGACTTCACCCATTTAGAAAGCTTCTGAATGGCGTTGGAGTTTCCAACGACCTCGGGCAAGGAGTGGGGCTTGTGTTTCACGGTCCAAGCCGTGTACATCTGGGCTAACTACCTCTCTCAATCTCGTGTCCAGCCTCGCCCAACCGTGCAAGGAGGGCACTTAGCTGAACCTCTTCGCTGGCTCCTTGGGTCATTCTGAAGTCTATCTCTCCAATGACGTCGGCGAGCTTGATCTTCCACTTGTCTGGGAGTGCTGAGCGGAAGATTTCGATGTGGATCTGTCTGATTATGTCGCTTCCAGCCACGCCGTATCTGACGATCATGTCTCTGAGCCGCTTTCTGGCCTCGATGAAATCTCCTTTCATCGCTAGCTTCATCATCTCTTGGACATCCGCTGGGTTTGCTCTGCCGACCACGGAATAGACGGTCTCGGTGTCGATCTCTCTTCTGAGGGAAGCTGCAGCCTGTAGTGTGTTGATGGCCTTGCGTAGGTCCCCCTCGCAGATCTCGAAGATGGCTTCAAGGCCCCCGTGTGACATTTTCACGTTTTCCTTCTTAATGATAGACTGTAGATAGTCGTCATGGTCCTCTCTTCTGAGGTGGGAGAACCTGAAGGGTGCGCATCTGGACTGTATTGGCTCGATTATCTTGCCAGAGTAGTTGCAGATGAGGATGAAACGGCATGTTTCTGTGAAGCGCTCCATGGTTCGTCGTAGAGCCTGCTGGGCGTCTCCAGTCATGTTGTCAGCCTCGTCCAGAATCATTATCTTGAAGGGAATCTCGCCAATTGACCTTGTCCTAGCAAAGGTCTTGACGGTCTCTCTGACAACATTTATTCCCCTCTCGTCGCTGGCGTTCAGTTCCAAAAGATGCTCCCGCCAGCCATCCCCATACAAGTCGTGAGCCAGACACAGGGCAGCAGTCGTCTTTCCCGTTCCTGGTGGACCGGCGAAGATGCAGTGGGGGATGTTTCTAGCGTCAACGAAGCTTTCTAGACGTTCTACGATCTCCTTCTGGTTCACCATCTCATCAAGCGACTGGGGTCTGTACTTCTCAGTCCACATCTCAAAGCTCAAGCAGTTGCCTCCGTGAGGTTATTAGAAATGCCATGCCATAAATTAGTATTTAGGTGTATTTTCTGCATTGCATGTGCAGGTACTACCTATACATTAGAATCTTTGAGGCTCGTTTCGGTCTTTGCTTTATGGGTTAAGAGTTAGATTTCTCAGCAAGCACAATGAAACGACTTCGCAGATAGCTGCCAATAGTCTCTTCTTTAGCCTCAATATCGACTCTAAAGCTTCCCAGCAACTCATGTAATTCATCTTCATCAACGAAGTGGTGGAGAATTCCCTTTTCAGGACCGTTTTCCTGCATGAAAGTGTTCTCTTCAACTTCTATTCCCTTGCCATATCTACTGCTTCTTTTTGAGTGAAAGTTTGCGAGGAATAACCCTCTCTTCTTTAGTATTCTGTGAATTTCAGAAATGGTTTCTTGAATTTCCTTAAGTTTCTGATGGTAGATAGTCTGTACGCATACAACAGCGTCAAAGCAAGAGTTGATGTAAGGCACTGATTTCATGTCGCATTTTATGATTTCGGCCTCAAATTTTCGGCTCCTAAGTCTCTTCTTCGTTAGTTTTAGACCTATCTCTGAGACATCGGCTCCGTGAGATTCGAAACCCTGTTGTGCTAGATAAATGACGTGTCTTCCAGCTCCGCATCCTAGATCAAGGATTCTCTTTGCATTTCTCTCTTTCAGCATTGAAACAAGATTTGCAACTATTTCATCGGGGTCTTCTAGGCTGTATTCCTTTCTTCGCAGAATCTGGTTCCACTCTTTCATTCCTTTCTTATCCTCAACCAACAGCTATTGTTTGTTGCAATAATGTATCCTTCGTAAAAGTCCGAAGTAAAGGAGAGGAATTGCGGGGAGACAAGGCAAAGCTATAAGTTTAAGGAGTAACTTTGAAACGGGTGTTTTCATGAAAGTTCCCATTCATCTGAGGCAATCAAATGAGGGTTTGCATTGTCGGTCTTGACTCCCTTGATTACTACTTGGTTGAAAAATATAATTTGAAATGTCTTAAACAGAAAGAATGTGGGAAGGTGGAGATCAATACAGGAGTATTGGCAACACCCACCATCTGGACAAGTTTCGTCACTGGCCTACTGCCTAAAGAACATGGGATAATTGGATGGAAGATGGAAAACCCGTTTTTACAAAAATTTCAGATATGGACTATAAAGACTGGATTAAACAGAATAATTGATAGAAGTAAAATTTTAACCCAGCTTGGACGTAGGTGGATAAAGGGAGACGTTCCGAACATCAGAGGAAGAATACCTACAATTTTTGACCATGCACAGCGTCCCGTAGACATAGATGTTCCATGCTACAGTGAGGACGTTTACGAGGAGCAAAGGCGGGAAATATATTATGGAGTCAGCAACCCCGTCATTGGGAAACTAGTAACAGAGAAGGCTTGGAGAGAGTTTAGGGAAAAGAAAGAAAGGGTCTTAGACGCCTTAAACAAGAATTGGGACTTATTCATGGTCCACTTCTTCTTACCTGACATCATACAACACATCCTATGGTACTGCAAAAACGAGATTGAACGGTTATATAGAGAAATGGATAAGGTAGCCTGCATTATTAAAAAAAGCGTTGACAAAAACACATTCATACTTTTTATTAGCGATCACGGGCAAAAAAAGGGTCTGCACACTCCCTACGGCTTTTACTCCTCCAATAGAAGGCTGAAACTCCACGAACCAAAGATCACAGACTTCGCTGACATCATAAAGCACATGTTCCTTGACCCCCTACAATAACCTTGGGCTTATAACGTCTTATCGTTGGGTCAAAAATCACATTCTGAAACGTTTTGGACGTTATTGACTCTTGGCACTTCAACCCAAATCTGCGCAAAACAAATCCAACAACTTTGGAGTCGTAGCTGAGTCCAAGCGGATCAAGGACACCTATTCCAACAACTTTTGTTTTTGAACCTACCGTACGCTTCAGTTTAGTCGGATCAGAAATAATAACTTCTTCGCGGCTAAAACCATAGTCAAGCAAGGCTGCTTCAATCTTACAGAGGCCCAACTGAGCCTCTAACATCTCCCCTGCTCATCGCTTTTCAAGGGAAAAATATGATTATAGACAAAAGAGGGGAGAATGTTGTGAGGAGTAGAAGAAGTGAAACCTAAGCCGCTAAAGTTATAATAGTCACTCATCAAGGCTCTTCCAGCGGTCAACACAATTTTGCAGCCCTCATTTGATCCGTGTTTGCCAACCTCTGTTATGTTAAACTACTCGCGACGGGTGAAAAAGTCGACTTTAGAAGCTTTCAGGATCGTTTGTTTAAAAAAGTTGGCACTAGGCCTATGTTTATAATAGGGCAAATACATAAACCCTCCTGCCCATAAAACAAGGATCTTGCTGAGAATAGAACGTAGACTTCGCAAAGCCCAAGGATTGCGCCATACATTGAAGTTGTACCCGCAACATGCTGCGAAAAACTCCCACTGCAATTCCGAGATGGCGCTTGAGTCCGCCGCTTTCTCTTCTTTTAGAGCACATTCCCCAAGTGGAACAAAAAATAAGGGAACGAAGAAACCTTTTGTTCCCTTTGAATTTTCGACTAATTCAAGGCTTGCTAGTACGTCCTCTTCCGTTTCTCCCGGAAGGCCGACAATCCATGTGGCTAACGTCCTCGATCACATGGTATATGTAGGGCAGTGATGTGTGTGAGTTTCGGACCACTTCTCCACCTCATAGCGGGTTATTCTGAAAGTGTGAAAATGCCTGTCTCTCCATACGGATTTTAGCCACTCTCTCTAACTAGAGCTTTTATATCCCACAGCATACCTATAGAACGGTTCTAACCGAGTGAGATTTGATGTTATCAAAGCCATCATCGTCAATTAGGCATGTAGACTTCGAGTTTGAGAATACGCCAGTCAAGATTATTGTGCGCAGAAACTGTCCTGAGATCCAGCTGGCGGGCTTGAAGGTTGGGCCTCTTGAGGAGGGGAAGGAGTATGAGCTCATGTACTGGGTAGCCCGTGAACTGGAGAGGGCGGGGATAGCTCGTCTCCATGAGGAGGAACTCTTGGATGCTGTGAAGCTGTATAAAATTCATTGGAAAGAACGGGTCCAGTCAGCCAAACAGATAGCCTCCTTATCCGAAGACTTCTATCCAAGGCTGCGACGCTACCTGGCAAGCCTAAGAAGGGAAGCCATAGGAAAGCCTGAGAAGATGAGGGAGTACGAGAAGGCTGTTAGCCTATCCAGAGATTTAATCAACTGCAGACTGAAGAAGATAATCTCCCTAGCCTCAGCACCAAAACAAACCAACCAAACCCTCAACAACTTCACGAAGGAAGAACGCGCCATCTATGAACAACTAAACGCGATAATCAATAGCTGGAGAAGCGAAATTCTCGAAGGAGAGGGTAGACCTTGACGGAAGAAATCTTGGTGGCGGACCCACAAGAGCGATTCCAAAACATCCTAAAGATCGAGAAGTATCGCCAAAGGCTATCTCAGATGACGATTGCCAGCGCCACATCCCTACTCGTGGATTTCGAAGATGTGCTGACGGCAGACTCGGATCTGGCAGAGAGCATGATCGAGGAACCAGACGAGTATCTCGAACACGCAAACCGAGCGGCACTCGCCCAGCTGCGGATAGAGGAACCAGAATACGCTGAGAAACTCGAAGAAGTTGAGGTCCGATTCAAAGGCTTACCGATAACAACATCACTACGAGCATTAGGATCGATCCAAATAGGAAAACTCGTTATGGTAGAGGGTATAATCATCCGCGCCACGCCAGCAAGACCGATGGTCACCCGAGCAGCCTTCAGATGTAGGAGCTGCGGAACAGTAACATACCTCGACCAGTCGGGTTCCTTTCTGAGCACTCCAATTCAATGCGCCGATCCAGCATGTAGGAGGAAAGGACTCTTCGAATTCCTCCAAGAAGAATCAACATTCATCGACCACCAACAGATCCGTATTCAAGAAAGACCTGAAGACCTTCCTCCAGGACAGCTCCCACGTTGGTTAAACGTGAGACTTGAGGGGAGGGAGTTGGTAGATGTGGCTAGGCCAGGCGATAACGTGGCTATTGTGGGAGTCGTTAGGGCGGTGGCACCAACACTTCCACGCGCGGGAAAGCTCCGTATATTTATAATGCATCTCGACGCAAACTTCATCGACGTAGTCAGCAAAGAGCCCGAGACAGTGATCATTGCACCCGAAGAAGAGGAGAAGATACTTGAACTCACGAAAGACCCTTGGGTCCACCGTAAGGTCATCCAATCAATTGCCCCCTCCATCTACGGCTACGAACATGTAAAAGAATCGATCATGTACCTCCTCTTCGGAGGAGTTCGCAAACAGCTTCCAGACATCACAATAAGAGGAGACATGAACGTCCTCCTTATAGGAGACCCGGGAACGGCTAAATCTCAGCTTCTGCAATACGTGGCAAGGATCGCCCCACGCGGCTTATACACCTCTGGGCGTGGTTCTACGGCTGCTGGCTTGACTGCAGCTGTGCTCCGCGAGCGGGGTGGTGGAATGACCCTTGAGGCTGGGGCTCTTGTTCTTGCAGACAAAGGTGTAGCGTGCATCGACGAGATCGATAAGATGCGTCCAGAGGATAGAGTAGCCATACACGAGGCCATGGAGCAACACACAGTCTCCGTTGCAAAAGGGGGCATAGTTGCAACCCTCAACGCCAGAACAGCCATACTGGCTGCCGCCAACCCAGCTCTAGGAAGGTACAACCCATACCAAACAGTCGCGCAGAACATAGCCCTACCAGTAACGATTCTCTCTAGATTCGACCTCATCTTTGTGCTGAAAGA
>Ga0315306_10000174_pt1 | contig 31055 bp, 23 predicted proteins | sample TDP1_MG_FD_203803 | JGI IMG/M metagenome (GOLD analysis project Ga0315306, IMG submission 203803) | Freshwater sediment microbial communities from Lake Towuti, South Sulawesi, Indonesia - TDP1 | ecosystem: Environmental > Aquatic > Freshwater > Lake > Sediment | place: Indonesia: South Sulawesi... | reverse complement strand
GCAAAGAAGATGACCCTTAGCCAAGTCCGGGTACGGTCCCCAACCGGGATATCCTACAGTGATAAAGATCCATCCTTTGGCTTTCTGGAGGTATGTCTCATTCTGCGTCATGAGGTAACAAAAGGCGTAATGGGGTATTCTATCTCCCACGGTCCGCTGCCAGAGCATCTCCCCATCCGTTGAATAAGTAGGCGGCCTATCTTGAAGCCACTCCTCGTCAACCCAAGCCTTCTCATTCAGCCACATGTCTCTGTGTGAACCCTTTATTAGTGTACGAAGCTCAGAAATTTTCTCCTGGGTCAGATAGAGTCTCGGATGTGCGCCACTCAACTCTGAAAGCGGTTCCGGGGCCTTCTCAAATTTTAAGGCGTTCCCATACTTGAAGATGTTGTAGTATAGCATTTGAACCCATTCCCTATGAAGTCTATTCGACTCCTCATAATAGATGAAGACAGATATGGAAATTATGACCCCCAAAAAGACTAATGCCTTCAAAACTCGAATCAGCTTAGGATTCTCGATAAAGACCTGCCTCCAAGGAACTTTTATAATAACCAATAATTAGCGGCATACTTAATATTTTTGGGGCACCTAAGTTTCAGAGATGCTCAGCCTTTGTCTCCGCGTCGTGGATAGGCCGTTATAGTTAATATTATTATTTGTATCCTCACTTTTCTTCCGCCCAACGCGCGTAATTCGATAAGAATCGCATTGAGAAACTCGTGGCTATGTCTCTCTGATAAATATCAAACCGACCTAATTTTTGTTTTACCCAAAACTCAAAGAAGCTTCCACGTAGATTTGGGTCAGGATGATCCGCTGGGAATTGATTCTTCAGCGTCCAATCCACCGCCAACTTAATGTTCTCTTTAAATTTATCTCCAACACCAGCTTGGCATAGCCTTAACCAGAGGATACCGGCGAATGCAACCGCCGAGCCACAGGGAGAAGTTCTGTCTTTTCGTTCATCGATATAATTTCGGTACCAGATGGTGCCATCGGGTTCCTGAAATTTCATGTATGTTTTAGCGGTACGAGCTGCGGCTTCAATGCAATGCTTATCTCCGGTCAAATCGTATGCGTCACACAAGGCTTCTGCGTTCCACAGATTGAACCGCGCATGAATGGAACCCGTAGCTTTGTTGTTGGGGTGATAATCCATCCACAAGCCGTCTTCAGATTGATCCTTCACCAGTCTATCGATTGACCTCAGAAAAACATCTCTATATTTTTCATTTTTTGTATGTCTATACAAACGGTAATAAAGCGCCCCTTCCACATTGGGCCGTGCAATTTCTGTTACTTTAGTAGCTCCTCTTTTAAACCAGACACTCGAATCTCTGACAGCCTTCCCGGTTTTCGGATCAACCATATCGTAGAAAAGTCTTTCTTCCGGAATCCAGAGATTTTTAATCATCCAATCGCCAGCGTCAATTAAAGCATTCAGCCATTTCTTTCCCCCTGTCACTTCATACAGGCGAATTAATCCAGTTGAGCCGTCAGTAATGGTTGTCATGTTAATATAGGGTATACCAGCCATGTGAACAGCCTTCAACATACCTTTCAGAGCTGGCGGATCATCAATCCGCAGAGAAGCGATGTACCGGGCTCCCTTTTCAGCGCCTCTTAAATATTTTACATCACCCAGCAATTCATATGCTTCGACCAACGCATAGACAATTTGACCGGTATGCCAGCAAGGTTCATACAGTTCCCAAGTACCTCGATTTATATTATAATCACAGCGGGACCTACCATTTTCATCTAACAAAACTTCGATACAATAGTTTGCACCAGCTTTAATGGCAGTTTTTATTCGTTCCATTTTATCACCAGTATAAGCGCGCGTTTTTAATTATGATAGCATGGGTATAAAAATATGCCCTATTTCTCGATTGATTTTCTGAATGGAAACATCTCAGAGATTACCAAGATAAATTGGAGGAGGAAACGCTTCTATGTTGTCTCAACGTTTATTAGCCTGGCTATATTTCTTCTTAAAGTGATACCATGTATACTTGAGCCTTTCCAGTGACATCTGATGTGTAAAGCACTTTCTTGCCTGAAAAACTGGAAGATGGGTGAACGTGTCCCAGTTGGCCGTTTCCAACGGAAGAGTTGGGCCAACATAGGACTTCAGAGGCTCCTGTGTCTAAATCTATGGCTATGAGTTCGTTGGTGTGTGGTTCTTGAACGTCACTCACAATGATCCTTCCATGGGGGTCTATGCATGAATGGCCAAGCTTTCTCGTCTCTGATATGAAGTGCTCCCTAAAGTCGTCTCCATCAACTGAAATGGAAGCAATGGATGTGGGTGTCCATGTGGGAACAGTCTTTTTATGAAAATATAGTCTCCCTCCTTTGGGACTCCAGTACTCGTGGGTAGCTCGGAAGCCTGGAGGCATGACTAAAAATGGAACCGTTTCTCCCGTGTTTAAGTCCAGTTTCCACGCTCGGGCCCGTTCATGAGGAGGCAAATCTGGAATGTTTTGTTGGTCGGGTAAAATGTTAAAGGAGATTATCGGGTTGTCTCCTGGGTTGATCTGGACGTGGCTTAAGAGTTTATCACATTTATATAAGTCTTCAAAGGAAGAGCCTTTGGTCTCGGCCATGGCAATTCCTGCACCCCCTTTCTTGTGTTTGTATTGGCAGACCACCTTTTTACCGTCTCCTGAAATGCTGGGTCCTCCATAAATGGAACCCCAGGGCTTGTCGCTGAGATCGGCTACTGGGCGTTCCTCACCGGACTCTATATCAACAGCGTATATTGCCTTCTCGCCGTGATAGAAGACTTCCCTTCCATCTGGGTGTACATTGAACGATAGGAGATTCCTCTGAGAGAAGTTGTCCGTCAGCTGAATGGTTTCCCCGTTTTCTATCTCTAGTCTATAGAGCTCAAATTTGCCAGCTCTATCAGATGTGAAGATGATGTATCTTTCATCTCCTGAAAAGGCTCGGGAATAGAAGTATGTTGCTACGCAATTTGCACGGTCCCAGCTTGTCATCCTCCAAACTTCTCGCCCGGTTTTCTCGTCCTTGTAGATTTTAGGCTCCGACTTTAATTTATCTCCCTTGGCCATTTTCTTCGCACCCAAATGCCGAATGCGTTTCCGTCTTAAAAGCATTGTGTAAAGGTCTCGGTGTGAGTGGACCAAAATATATATTTCTAATTAATACCAAAAATTATATATATCTGATTAATAGATTGAAATAGTGGAGAGGATTTCAATGGTTGAAGCAAAACCAGAAGTGGTAACTGGCTTAACAGTAAAGGCGTTCATCGTAGGCCTCATCGGTTGCATCTTTACGGCGCTAGTCAGTTATGAGAGGTATTACGGATTTCTGAAAAGCGATATCCTTGACTATTGGCATCAGAATTTCACTGGGCTCAGTATCGTCGGGGGAGCCTTCGCTTGGATCCTCGTCCTAGCCTTAGTAAACCAAGGCGCGCAGCGCGGCTGGTGGAAGTTCCGCTTCTCTCCTCAGGAAGTCGGGGTAGTTGTCATCTTTGCGATGCTGGGCGCCTACCTTTCCGAAGGCTCATATCAGCAACCATTTGAGGAATGGTTCACTGAGGGCATGTACGTGGCGCAACAATCGAAGGCTAAACAAGCGGAGTTTTGGGCCAAGTTCCCTGATACGCTTGCCTTCGGCCCAAAGAGCCCGGAGCCTTATGCGTCATTGCTAAAGGTGGGCTTTGGAAGAACCTTGGCTGTCGACTGGGGGCCGTTTATGCCCATGATATTCGCAGGTGTCCTATGGTATGGAAGCGCGATGCTGTTTTATGTCTTCGGCAGCCTATTGCTGAGGCGCCTCTACACTAGAGTTGAGTACCTGCCGATGCCCTTCACTGAGGTGATGTCGAGTTTTATAAGCTTGACACAACCGGCCTCTAAAAAAGTGAAGCTCTTCACAGAGAAAACCTTCCTGATGGGGTTCCTCCTATCATTCATATACCACTTTGTGGTTAAAGGATTACCCCCATGGCAAACTCTAGCAACTGGCGCACCGCCGACGGCTCCTTGGTATGGACCAATAAACCTATATCCCGCTTGGGACCTCACAGAGAAGGCCTGGCTTCCGTGGAGCGGCATATACATCACTTTGGCACCTTGGGAAATCGGTTGGGCATTGATCCTGCCCACTAATGTCCTCATCAGTTCGCTAATCACATGGTTTGCAATGTACATAATCTTCCCACTCGTGTATATGCGGACGTACTGGGGGCCATTCACTGCAGCTACCATGGGAGACACAAATAGTGCAATAAGGGTGGTAGCGTTCAATTGGAATTTCGACGAATTAGGTTTCTCCCTTTCAGCCATAACCATGGGGATGCTCTTCGCAGCCGTTTTCGCTCCCATAGTGCTCAACTGGCACCAAATGGCTCCAATCTTCAAGGGTCTCGTCAAGGAGCCCCCAAGTGAATTCGACCCTGACAAACCCCTATCCTACCGATTAACATGGATACTCACCATCGGCTTCTTCCTCCTATGGTACATCGTCGGAGTCACACTCGTACAAGCAAAACCTGACGCCCTTCTCGGATTTTTGGTCTTGATAGCCATTCTGTTTTTCGGAGCCGGCAGAGTTCTCTCAGAGACAGGAGGTTGGTACGGCGCCTTCCACTTAAATCCATACTATACCTACGAGGGTGCCACAGGAGCTTTAGCATCAACCTACTTCACTAAGCTTGGAAAGGACATACCCTCCTACGTAACCGTCTACATGATGAGTCAAAGGGGACACATGTACTCCTTCGGCGATAGAGTTCCCTTCTATACATTGCATTCCTTCAAGCTCGGTGATAACACAAGAACCCGCCTCAACGGCGTCCTAAAGATCCTGATAATCGGAACAGTGATAGGAATCTCAGCAGCGGCCATAATTCACTTCTTTAACCGTGCTTACTCAATAACCATCTTCGGAGGCATTAGGGGCGAATACGTCAAGAACGCTATCAGCTATGCCGAGAGGGGGAGAACGCACAGAAGCTACGGTTTATGGGCCAATACGCCAACCCAGGCCTTTATGCAGATTGGCATCGGCTTCGCCGTCATCTTCGCCCTGTCATTCTTGCAGCCACGGATATCCCTACTGAGAGGACTAAGCATAGGAGGCATTATCTGGGGCGTCAACGCCCTGTACATTTTATGGTCGGCTTGGATCGTGGGTTTCATCATCAAATACATAGTACTCAGAACTGGCGGAACAAGAATGTACGAGAGCACTCTCAAACCCTTCGGCTTAGGCTTAGTAGCTGGCGCCTTCCTAACGCTTTTCCTTGCAGACGCAGGACAATGGCTGAGTTGGTTAATACATAGCAGAACAGCAGGAGTCCTTCCATAAGCTAAAGTGGGCCGAGTAAAATGCCGAGAAAAATATGCCTCATTTCCCCCCTTTTTTTGTTAGTAACGATTATCCTAATTGGATTAAACAACTTACCACCTCTCAGTGCGGGCTTTCCTGGCGCTGAGGGTAAACCTTTCGATTATAAGCCTCTAATAGAAACCGTGAACGTCACGGCTGTGAGGGAGCACGTTAAATATTTCTCAGGTCTGGGCACAAGGGCAACGGGCTATCCTGGAAACGATTTGGCGGCTCAATACATTTATGAAAAATTTGTTAAGTATGGGCTTGAAAACGTCAGTTACGATTATTTCTCGGTTGTTGACTGCATAAGCTACGGCGCCAACGTTACCTTGCCAAACGGCACATGTATCGAAATTCATCCCATTGTGCCAAACCTCGTCAGCCCATCTGTAACACCTCCAAGCGGCATAACCGGCAAGCTAATCTATACAGGAACGGGTGAACTGAAAGAATTCAAGGAGAAAATTGATGGAACCATAGTTCTCATGGACTGGAACTCTGGGTTCAACTGGTTACAAGCCGCTCAACTCGGAGCTAAAGCCGTCATCTTCCTGCCGCCAAAATACTATGAATGGTCCAGTTACGGTGTGGCGGGATGGAGAACACGTCCCCCACCTACACCTGGACCAGTTACCAAGTTCCTCTGGGAGATGCCCGTGAACTTTCCGCGCTTCTATGTTGAGGAGGAGGGAGCCAAACTTCTTATGGATACCCATGATAGAGGCTTAGAAGTTCGGTTAGTTTCCACTCAACGCTGGACGAAACTGACAGGGAAGAACATAATAGGCTTTATTGGAGGCGGGGAAAGGCCTGAAGGTGTCATTGTTTTGAGCTCCTACTACGACTCTTACTCCGTAGCTCCTACGGTGGCGCCTGGAGCCCAAGAAGCTTCAGGTGTATCTTCCCTCTTGGGATTGGCAAAATACCTCGCTCAACGTGCCCGGGAAGGAGATAAGCCCCCGGTAACTTTAATGTTCATTGCCTTCGGGGGCCACCATCAAACGTTGGCTGGAGCCATTTCCTTCGCCGAAAGGCACTTCTTCTTCCCACCTGAACATATAGAGAGGCGGGATTTCGGTAGCCGCGTTTGGCGCTTAATCAACATAGACTTATCAACCGGGTCAAGCGTTGTTTACATGGTTCACACAGGCTCAGCCACACCGAACCATAACATCAATAAAGCCATCTCGACAGGCGCCTTCGGTAGTGAACAACTGAAGCTCCAACTCGATCTTCAAGAATACGTCGATGAGCTTCAGAGCCAGTTTCCAAGAAAGTATGAGGCCTATGCAAAGATAGTTTATGATTGGAATGAGGAGCCATCAACTATGATGATAGAACCATATCTCATGCCAACAAAGAAACTCGCCTTAGAAAGCGAAGTCTTCAACTTTATAGGCCCCATGGGCTTTAGCTTCACAACAGCTTATGACCCTAGACCCTATTACTGGACACCCTTCGATACAACTGATAAGGTTAACTGGGAAAACCTTCAAGTGCAGATCGAATGCGTGTATGCATTACTGCTGAGAAGCCTAAAAGAAAGCTTAAGCAAATATTATGAGCATTTCAGAAAAGATCCAACCTTCAAGTTTTATCCCCCTTGGAACGACTGGACTAAAAACACATGGGAATATGGAGGATACCAGCACTGGATTACGCTTTATGGAACGGTCGCAGTCTATGACGAAGAAACAGCCTTCTGGAAACCTTTGACAAAGTCCGATCTGGGAAACCTTCCAAACCCCATTGTCTACTTCAGAGGAGGCGCGCCCCTAAATAGACGATTCCTCTTCGCTGAAAATAATGGAAGTTTCCGCATTTCAGGAGCAATACATTCTACTTATGAGGTTGAGTATGAGTGTACTGCATGGGTCCTGGATCCAGCGACTGGGAACGTTATCTACGTCCCCGATATGGGCCCACGCACTTATCCGACGCCCTTAAGGTATAGTCATACGACCCCGTATAATGACTTGGGATTTTTGTCCGTGTTCAAGGCTTCAACCCTTGCGATACTCGACTTAACATACCCAATCAACTTGGGTATCCCTCAATCGGAGCTGACCGGAGCAACCACACCTCCACAAGTATCCATTTACGAATCTGAAAAGTTTGTTCCTCCTAATTACTACAGAATATGGACTGAAAGACCCGCCCGTTGGATATGCCTCCTCGCCTTTCCTCCCGACACTCCTGTGGTGGCCACCGCCGGCGTGACAGGTGAGAGATATCCCTTCATATCTTTGACAAACGGAACAGCCGATAATCCCATCGGATGGGGTTTCAAGCTGAAGGCGGGCGAACAAAGGATCCTGCGATTCCCCGTTTTACAATACGCAAAGGATTTCTATTACCTAAATGAAGAACGCATTGGAACTCTAAAGCAATTCGTCGACCTATCTAAATATGCTGGCTACCAAAACCACGTGAAAAGTGGGGAGTTGATTAAGAAAGCAATCTCCGCTTTAGAGGCTAGAGATTATAGCGCCGCCTACGCCTACGCTGTTGATGCTTGGGTCTATGACGCACAGGCATACCTCCTATCTAGGACCTCTATAGAGGATGCAACATCAGTCATACCCTTCTTCGCAGCTATCATACTCCCATTCAGCTTCTTAGCTGAGAAACTCCTCTTCAACTGGAGGGGATACAGAAAGGTCTTCTCTTTAGTTGGAGTCTTTACAGCGTGCATGACCGCCCTGTACTTCCTCCATCCTGGCTTCGCTCTCTCGGCAAACCCGGCCAACATCGTCATCGGATTCAGCGTCCTAATTCTATCCTTCCCGATTGTGCTGATCATCTTCAGTGAATCCGGAGCCCTAATGGCGGAAATAAGGGTGAAGACCATCGGTTATCATGAGATTGAAGTAAGCAGGTCAGGACAGGCAATATACGCCTTCTCGACAGGCATAGAAAACATGAGGAAAAGAAAACTTAGAACTTTTCTAACCCTTTTCACCCTTATCGTCGTAGTTTCGTCTATAGTTAACTTTACAGTGCTCTCCGCAATCCGGATTCCTCTCCTCATACCTGTACCGCCGATGCAAGGTCAGCCAACATATGAAGGAATTTACATTCATAAGTTTCAGTGGGGGCAGGGGGCATTCGGCTTCAGCCGACAAATGATGAATTATATCAGTTCGAAGTACGGTGACAAAGCCACCATAGTTCCCCGAGCTTGGAAATACACCCTCTACCCCAGCGCAGTTGGTAGATATGGAGAGATAGGGTTCACCGTTATCTACGATGGTAAAAGACTTGCTGATCCTCCTAGGGCACTCCTGGGTCTTACACCGGAGGAAGCTAACGTCACTAATGTGAGTAAGTTTCTGCTTTCTGAAAGCAGGAGTAGATGGTTCTTGCCCGGTGAGCGCCTTAGATGCATCCTCAGCGTAAACCAAGCAAAGGAGCTTGGTATCGACCCCAAGTCTCTACCCGTGAAAATCACTGTAGAAGGGTTACCATTTACGGTCATAGGAATAATGCAGAAGGAAATGGCGTTCCTTAAGGATCTGCATGAAGAAATAACACCGATAAAAAGAGACTTCGAGGCTGGAGAAAATCCGTGGAACGAGCATCTACCGCTTGATCAAACCCTCATAATGCCCTTTGAAGACGTAATAGAGATGGGAGGAAGCGTAGCGAGTGTATCAATAGTTCCCAACAACCGAAACCTAATTAGGAGCATAGCCGACGATTTTTATAAGACAATACAAGGTTTTATGGTCTTCTCCAACCTTGAAGGACAAATATTCCTGCAGAGGCAAGCGGCTTCCATAGTTGTGGGGGGAATGGAAACCCAGATCGCCCCGTTGATAATCGTGATCATAAACGTGTTCAACCTTATGTTGGCGTCCATCCATGAAAGAAGACGTGAGATATCGGTCTATAGCGCCGTAGGTCTCTCGCCGCTTCATGTAGCTGTACTCTTCGTATCAGAAACCCTCGTCTATGGAATTGTCGGCTCCATAATAGCTTATCTACTGGCAATAACGGAGTCCAAAATAATAGGGTTATTTGCGTTTGTGGAAGTGAACTATTCCTCCGGCATGGTGGTCTTCGCCATAGGGTTCGCCATCCTAGCAGTCGTCCTCTCTTCCATATACCCCGCCTTCCTGTCCTCGAGACTTGTTACACCAAGCCTCGAAAGGGCTTGGAGGATCCCCACGAAGCCCGTGGGAGACATATGGGGCATCCCCTTACCCTTCATTACCTCCTCAGAAGCCGAAACCATGGGAACGATCAGGTACCTAAATGAGTACCTGATCCAACACGAAATCCCCGACGCCCCTGTCTTTATGGCAACAAACATAAAAATGGATAAGGGCACTAGAGAGGGGAAAACTTTTGTGAGGATTTCTGGAGAATGCCGGCTGGTTCCTTACCAGATAGGCGTCGTCCAGATGGTTGAGATTGGAGCCACCGAAGAAAGAGAGCAGGCCCGCTGGGTCTTCGGAATTTCGATAAAGAGGACCATGGGAGCTATCAAGGAGTGGGAGAGGTTGAACAGAGACTTCGTTAACGAGATAAGGGAGCAGCTTCTACTGTGGAGAACCCTCCCAGATAGCGAGAAGGCAAGATACATGAAGTCAGTGATTGAATAATGACTGAAGAAATAATTGTTGGATACAAATCGGGCTTCACCCTGAAATCCGCTCTGTCAGCCATATACGCCACCGTCATCTTCATACCCGCCCTAATATACCTCCAGCTAGTCACTGGCCAATCCTTCCCTGTTTCATGGTTCATGCTTATTCTCTGGGTTAAATTGGGCAGCTTCTACGGTGCTCGCATAACCAAGCAAGAAGCCTTTCTAATATACATGCTTGCAGGGATCGAATTTCTACCCGTAGGCTTATTTTACCGAGCGTGGTTTAAAAATGCCCCCATCGTGCAGCGTTTCGGGCTCACCGAGGAACTTCCCACTTGGTGGTTCCCACCTACTGGAAGCCCAATCTATACATTAAGAACCCTCTTCCACCCAGACTGGTTTGTACCGATCATCATAATGCTTGCGTGGACAGTCATATCAACCGTAATTAACGTTTTTCTTGGGCTCTTTGCTAGGGAGTTGTACGTGGAGGTGGAAAACCTACCATTCCCAATGGAGCAAGTCAGCGCCGTAGCCATCACCTCCTTAACAGGCGAGGAGAAGCGCCCAATGAGGATTCTCTCAGCCTTCGCAACGTTCGGGTTCCTGTGGGGCTTCATTGTGTACGCCTTTCCCTTCGTTGTCCAAGCCTATACTGGACGGATGACATGGCTGGTACCGGTTCCTTGGATTGATATGAACCAAGTGATCGAGAAATCCTTGCCAGGCGCCTCCCTAGGCTTCGCCACGGACCTCATTCCCTACACCACCGGACTTGTGATGCCCTTCAACGCCGTTATCAGCATGACCCTAGCCTCGCTTGCTGTGTATTTCATTGGCAGTTGGCTGACGGTTGCATACCAAATAGCGCCGGACACGGATCCCTTAACTCTGGGTTATCAGTCGTGGTGGATTCCGGGAATGAATATTTCCCTAGCGGTTCAACGATCCGTCATGTACTTCTGGTTCCCCATCCTTGTTGGCTTAGCCTTTGCCGCGGGACTTGGGCCAATATTACATAGACCAAAAATGTTCTTAAATGCTCTCTCCAGCATCACGAGAACAGCGGGTGAATACTCAAAGAGAAGACGTACTGATCCGATCTCTGGGCGTCTAGTACTATTAACTTTGATTCTTTCAATTGTGGGTGGGATTGCTATCTTTGTGATTTTGGTTCCTGGCTATGCCTTGGCCTACCCGTGGCTTATATTTATGATGATATCTATGCCCATCTTTATAACGCTCATTGGAGGTAGAATAAGGGGGGAGACAGGGGTCACCCCTTCATTTTACATCGGCGATCTTCGGAATATGATATATCTCACAACTGGAGCAGGCACAAATGTTTGGTTTGCTCCAAACCCGATGACTCAGCAGGGGGCAGGTTGGCTCACCACCTTCAAGGTTGGTCAGCTCACGGAAACCTCGGCCAGCAGCATCATTAAATCATACTTTGCCCTTCTCCCCTTCACAATTGTCATGGCATTCGTCTACCTTGAACTTTTCTGGAGAATGGGACCAATACCCTCCGCAAGATACCCCGGTGCGGAGCTAACCTGGCCCATAGACGCAACCTACACGTGCATGTGGATTAAAGGTCTACGTATGGGATTGTTCGATCCCTTGTTGATCCTCTACTCCCTCATGGCTGGGACTGGTCTCTATCTAGCCATCCATGTTCCAGGCCTTCCATTGTCATACGCTGGAATCGCCGCGGGAATCGGAGTTTTACCACCCTACTCTCTGGCCTTCCTCATGGGCGGATTAGCCAGTAAGGTTGTGGAGAGGAGGTTGGGCAAAGAACGTTGGGCTTCCTACTCCAGGCTTGCAGCGGGCGGACTTGCCATGGGCGAAAGCATAGCTATAACAATAAGCGTATCTATATCCCTTATCATAAACTCCATGTGGATCCTCCCCATCTAATTTCCTAATAATAAGTCTATAGCACGCGTACTTAACATACTATGTTTGCTCCCCTTCTACATAGGTACCGCCTATGTAGGCTTTTATAGTCTATTAGGATATTCGGCCTGAGCCGGGTATTAACGTCGAAGGATACCATATCAAATAATCCTCTCTGACCAACCTTAACTGTTAGATCGTCTATTCTCTCTATGGAGGGCTCCGGCTCCCCTACCTTATAGGGATATATAACAGTCATAAAATTGAATTCATGGGCTGGTTTGTGATTTTCAATCCATATGTTATGCTGGAAAAGATCGAAACCTCCAAATCTCTTTTGAATCGTTTCCACTTCGCCCCTGTAATCTTCCCCTGTTACTGGGTTAATTAGTCCCTCTGATCGTTGCCTGTCTTCATAGCTAAGGTTATCTAAATTGGATAGATGCCTAACTTTAACCCTATTTTCACCCACCCTATAGCTGAACTCGAAGGAATCTCTGTTAAAGGTTAGGTCTCCCTCAGGTTTTATGTGATATAGCCACTGGAAGGTGCTTGGAGAATGATCTGGATCTACCTGAAGATCATCGAATATTATGAAGTATTTCCGCCCTAGGAATAGAACGTGCCTTCTGAAGCATTTAAGGTAAGGAGCTTTCCAATGGTAGGCATTAGTAGCGTCACCCACCCAGTAAACTAGGGCAGGTCTCCTAAACCAAGCATCTATGTAACCGTACCGGCTACACCCTTCAGGGTAGAGGAATCCCCTAGCCCGCGGGGGATTCTGTCCAAGGCCGTCTACAAGGATGGTGTTGTGGCTCATAGTCAACCTGGATATGACATCCCACTTCGTTGGTGCCGCTCCTGAGGTGATTACTTCACCGTAGGCATGGATTAGGAAGGAATTTTCGCTGTGGTAGGAGTGACTATAGCCTCCTCTAGGCCTGCACTGGAAAACCATGCCTACAGAGGCTTTATAGGCGTTGTAAGAGATTGGTGAATGAGTATTCGTCATAACCCAGCCTGCCACTTTAAAAAATTTCGAGTAAACTTCTTTTCCAAAACTTTCTTTAGGCCTTCTGTAATAATATGGCAAGACGTACTCTATCCAGGGTCTAAAGTATGGGCACTTCATCCCATGCTTATCTATCCATCGTTTCTGAGACTCCTCCCAAAATTTAAGGAAACTACCTTCACCCGTTGCATAGGCGAGCTTCCTGAAGTTGTGTATGTTATTGCCGAGATAAGAATCCTCATTGGAACCCATATCGCCAAAGGAGCAATGCTGGAGACCCACAGGAGTTATGCAGGTGAAGAAGGCACCTATCCTCCTCAGATACGGATTCTTACCGAGATCGATCTCTCGAATAGCTGTATCCAAGTATATTGTTGCATCCATAAGCCACTTCATCTTTGAATTCCCGTATCCCGGTCCCTCATTCCAGCCCTCATAAAAGCCAAAGCCGTTTGTGACCCCTATAAGATAGTTTAAAATTAGATGTAAAGCCTCTCTAGCTGAAGCGCTGTGGTTGTAGGCGGCGAGGGCGGCTGGAGCTATAACCATCAGGTTCTCATACTGATGGCTTGAGGAGACGAGGGCTATGGAGTAAACTGTCATCCTCTTTCCGTCATCTAACTTCCAACAAAAGTTGTTAATGGTATGCCTTATTCTCCAATCTAAGCTTTCTATGAGAATTCGCCTCTCGCTTTCTATTAAATCCCAGTAGAACCAGTCGAAGAATAGGCCCAAAAACTCGGTTATCTGGGTATCATCCTCCCTACTTTCTCTTATGGGCGCCGCCCCCTCTGGACTGGCGTATCCGCCCTTTGGCCATGAGGCCATTCTTATAAGCCTCTCTTTAAAGCCCAGATACCTTTGGTCCTGGAATATGAGATGGGCGAAGGCTACGGTTAGGAGATCCCTAGCCATCATATAATATCGGTAGCCACCCTCATCCGATTGCTTATCATCCTTCGGAAAGTTTATCCACCAGTCCTCCTTTATGATCCCATCAGCCTCAAACCTAACCTGTCTCGCTACTTCCATGCTTTCCTTGCAAGTATCTTTAAGCCTCCTGATCTCCTCTAGGTTATCTCTGTTAAATAGTATGCACGGATGATTTTTAGAAGCCAAATTTAGGGAGGCTAAGGCAGATCTATCCCAAGCCTCAGCTTTAGAATCTATTGTGAAGCACCTCACTTTACTCCACTTCTCGCTTGGGGTTCCCGCATTATAACCTATCCTCCAATACCACCTTCCAGATCCAGGTAGAGGCGGAAGATAATTATAGAAGTTATATGGGGTATCTTTAACTTCTAAAACTGGTTCCTGAAAGTCTTCCCTGTCTGAAATCTGAAGGGTGAACAAGTATCCGACAGGGACTTCCCACCCTTTTGGAACTAATTCAGGCAGGTAAGGCCAACTAAACCTAGGTGGATTTATGTCAACGATCTCTTTATCACCTGGTCGGAAATTCACTAATCTATTGTAGTGTTCTTGCTCCATATCTTGGAGTCGAAACTTTTCATTGATCAGGATGGGCAGAGTTGAATCCTCCATAAAGCGCGCTATAGCTAGATTTAGGCAACGGCTATAAGGTTTACTATTTAATGAATTTTATGCAATATTGCAATTATGGTGCCTATGTCTGTCACGGGAGTCGTGATCACCACTGATTCCGGATTTAGCCTAGGCCCTACTGGGGCGGTATGTAAAGCCGCTCTCCCAAACTTATGTTGTGGCCATGGCATGGCGCGCTCTAAAATTCAGCGAACCTCTTTTTCCGCTCTTTTACTTTGGCTGTTAACCCTTTTCGTGCTGCCCAGCCTGCTGACAGCATAGGCTTCCTTCCCCTCTTTTAGCAGGTCCCTTATCTGGTTGAGGATGGTTATCACGGCCTTGTTCTGCTTAATGATTAGGTCCTGCTGGCTTGTGATCTCCCTAGCCTTACAAACCATGCAAAGGCTTAGGGTCTGTTCCTCCAACTGATAGGGACAAACACGCGCACGGCCACGAGGAAACCTGCAATAGGACTCCTCCTTAGAAGCCAACCCCCACAAACCTCCAATCCAACCTTATCATGAGGTCAACTATCCATTTTAGGTTAAAAAGCTTGTCCCTGAAAGATGGGGGGAGGGGATAGGGGAAATCCATTGGCGATGGCTAAGAAAACAGCGTGGAAGATTAAAACTAGCGGCGAGTATCTTTGGGCATCCTTTCCAGATACAAGAGGAGGGAATTTTGGAATTAGTATCTAGGTAGGGGAAGCTTAGCGGGTTTTCCTTGAAGCGCCGACTCGTAGACTGCCTTCACCAGTTCTAGGGCTTTAATGGCACTCTCGCCTGTAACAACGGGGTTCCTATCCTCTAGGATTGAATCAATGAAGTCTCTGCACTGCCAAGCATGGGGGCCTCCAGGTGCGACGGTGAGGGTGTCGCTCTTTAAAGTTTCTCCGGCTATAGTTTCCGCGGGTTCTCCTTCAATCCTCCAGATTAGTTGGTTACCAACTCTGGATATGGTTCCCTTGGTTCCGTGGATGGTTAGTCGCGTCTCCTGCAGATCCCTTGGCGTGAGGCAAGTCGTACTGACGATGTAGCCCACAGCACCATTTTTGAACCTGATTAGGGCTGCGCTGAAGTCTTCAGCTTGGATACTGTGGCCCACGGTGTCGTATTGACCGTAAACTGTGTCGGCGTCGCCCATCATCCAGTATAACTGATCCATAGTGTGGATGCCCTGGTTGGCTAGAGCGCCTCCGCCCTCTCCGAACCAAGTACCTTTCCACATCTCAACCATTTTATTTTCGTGATAATAATCTTTGTCGGAGCGCCACCATTTCACTATGCCTTCTATTAGGAAAATTCTTCCAAGCCTTCCTTCGTCCACAGCCTTTTTCATCTTCATATTTATCGGGTCGAGTCTGCTTTGGAAGACGCAGCCCAGTTTCACTCCTTGCTCCTTACATATTTTTATCATTCTATCCGCTGCAGTCAGGTCTGTGGCTATGGGTTTTTCCACTAGGACATGTTTTCCGTGGAGGGCGGCGTAGATAGCCATGGGGGCATGCTCATAACTGGGAGTGGCTATGGCTACAGCCTCGATCTCGGGGTCTTGGAGCATGTCATGATAGCTATTGTAAGGTTTTGCCCCAAATTCCTCACAGGTCTTTTTTAAGATATCGGATCTTATGTCGCAGAGGGCCACCAGCCTAGCCTTTTCATAGCCGTGGAAAGCCCTGGCGTGGGATCTACCCATACCTAGGCCCACTACACCCACTCCAACTCTTCTAACCATTTTGGTTCACTTCCAAGTTAATCAGAGAAGGGACTCCTTTTATTTTTTTCTCTCACATTTTCCGTCCGAGGTAAGATATTGACGAATCCGCTGGGATTCAGACCCAGGATCTTCTGCTCCGCAGGGCGACGTCCTAATCTTAACTAGACTGGAGCCCATGCAACTCCACTGCTGTCCACTGAGGCATGGAACGTCTAGGCTTTGACATCTTCTCGTAGTTGGCTTCTGTACAGGAGGCTGTAGAGGCCGCCTAGACTGAGGAGTTGCTTATGGGTTCCCTCTTCAATGACCTGGCCACTGTTGAGGACGATGATCTTGTCGGCTGATCTTACTGTGGAAAGGCGGTGGGCAATGATTATTGCTGTGCGGTTCTCCAAGAGTTTTTGAAGTGCGTTCTGGATTATCAGCTCCGTGTAGGGGTCAACACTTGAGGTTGCCTCGTCGAGGATGAGTATCCTCGGGTCTGTGAGCAGCGCTCTGGCGAAGGAGATAAGCTGCCTCTGACCGACGGAGATGTTGGTCGACCCCTCGCTTATCATAGTGTCGTAGCCCTCGGGCAATCGCATGATGAAGTCGTCAGCCCCAACTGCCTTTGCGGCAGCTATCACTTCCTCATCGGTTGCTGCTGGCCTTCCGTAGCGGATGTTCTCCCGAACCGTTGTGTTGAAGAGGAATGAGTCTTGAAGGACGATACCTAACTGGCTCCGTAACGAGCGGAGAGAAATCGTTCTAAGATTGCGGCCGTCAACGGTTATGCTCCCGCTTAGAGGGTCATAGAACCTACAGAGAAGGTTGATCAGCGTACTCTTCCCCGCTCCCGTAGGACCGACCATTGCCACTTTCTGTTTGTAGGCGACTTTGAAGGAGACATCTCGAATCACAGGGACGTTAGGATCATAGCCGAAGGTTACATGGTCGAATCGGATGTCCTTCGAGAGGGGTGGCAGCTCCTGAATCTCGTTCAGCGGAAGCTCCTTCACTTCAACTTGGGTGTCAAGTATGTCGAACATTCTCTCAAGGGCAGACATCGCTGCTTGATATTGGACGTATAACTGACTGAGCGTCATTAGGGGGAAGAAGAGGAGCATCTGGTACTCCAGAAACGCGACTAAGACGCCCATCTGAGTTGCAGCGTTGAGTACACCAGTCTGGTAGAGGAAAGAGCCAAAGAAAAGGACGAGCACCGTACCCAAGACCCGAGTCGAGCCTATCGCTGGCATGTAGCTCAGAGAGATTTTCGATGCGTGAAGGTTTGCCTCCACATTCTCTTCCTGGGCTTGGTCGAAAGCCTTCATCGTGTTATCCTCATTCGCGAAGGACTGAATCACCTTCATCCCGGCCACTGATTCCTGTGTCATAGAGGTCACAGTCGCTATGGTCGTACGAGTTCGCCTGTAGGCTTTTCGGGAGAATTTGCCAAGAACAAAGGTAAGGATCAGGATGACTGGAATCATCGCGATTGCGACAAGGGTGAGCTGAGGGCTCATGTAGAACATCAAGACAAGCGCTCCCGCGATGGTAACTGTGTCTGTGATTACCGTCGCGATTCCTGTCCTGAAGAACATTCTTAACGCCTCGGCGTCGTTGGTCACCCTCGACATGACACGACCGGTCTCACCCTCAGCAAAGTACCGGAGAGAGAGGACTTGGAGACGGGTAACTAGGTCTTCGCGGAGCTTAGATATAAGATTCTCTCCAACGAAGGCTGTCAAGTACTGTTGCTGGTACTGCATCACAAAGTTAAGGACAGCAACCCCAACAAAAAGAGGAATCCACCAGAAGAAACCTTCGAAGCTGCCGCCACCTATGATCTGGTCGATGGCAACTTTGTGAAGATACGGTATGGATGTGTTGCAGAGCGAACTTGTCGCTAGGGTTCCAATGATGAGGAGAAGGCTCCGGCGAAACGGTCGGATGTAGAGGAAGAGCCTCTTCAAAAGGGCGAAGTCGGAGACCGTCCTCTTCCCTTCCTGCTCTGTTCGAGAACTGAAAGCCCCGAAGCCACCCCCGGGACCGCCTCCGCCGCCTCCCATCCAACCCATGTTTAGACCCTCCCTGAAGGCTTGCTTCTGCTAGGGATTGGCGGCAACTCAGCTAGTCCCTCGAACTGGGTCTCATAGATGCGTTTGTATATCCCGTCCGAGGCGATTAGCTCTTCATGAGTGCCCATCTCTGAGATTCGTCCGTTCTCAAGAACCATGATTCGGTGTGCATTCTTGATGGTTGACAGCCGCTGCGCGATGACGAAGGTCGTTCGCCCTTTCATGACTGCCTTCAGAGCCTCCTGTATCTCCTGCTCCGTCCTAGCGTCCACGAAAGACAACGAGTCGTCAAGAATCAGTATTCTTGGGTTTGTGACAAGCGTTCGGGCAATGGCCAGCCTCTGCTTCTGTCCTCCCGATAATGTCACGCCGCGTTCCCCAACCATTGTATTGTAGTCTTCCGGGAAGGACATTATGAAGTCATGAGCCCTGGCAAGCTTCGCTGCGCCCTCAACCTCTTCTTGCGTCGCGTCTGGTTTCCCAAAGGCAATGTTCTCCCGTATCGTCCCTGTGAAGAGAAAGACATCCTGCAGTACTACACCGACCTGCTTCCTGAGGGATTGGAGAGTGATGTCGCGCACATCCATTCCGTCAATCAGCATCCTTCCCCCAGTGACATCGTAGAAGCGAGGTATAAGGTAGATCAGGGTGCTCTTACCTGAACCCGTAGCGCCCAGAATTGCGATGATCTCCCCTGGCTGGGCAGTGAAAGTGATGTCCTCTAGGACCATCTTTCTTGACAGATACTCGAATCGGACGTCTTCGAACCTGACCTCTCCCTTCACGTGTGGCAGATCCATAGCACCTGCTCTGTTCTTCACCTCAGGTTCCTCGTCCATGATGGCGAAGACTCGTTCAGCTCCAGCCTTGGCGTTGGTATACAACGTAACCATCATGCTCAAAATCGAAAAGGGCATCATCAGACGCGTCATGAAACGGGTAAACATATAGAGTTGGCCAACGGTCAATACAGGCGTCGGCGAGAGGACTAAACTCGCGCCGTAGATGTAGATAAAGGAGACTCCTGTGGTCAACGCAAAAGCGCTGAGCGGCATATTCTGGGCTCGGAGCTTGCCGGAAAGAATACCATTCTTCAGGTACCTCCCTTCCACATCTTTAAAGGACTTGACTGCTTGGCCTTCTCCTTGGAAGGCTCGCACGACTTTCATGCCAAAGATGTTCTGCTGTATATTGACGCCGATAACGCCTAGAATCTTCTGCTGCTCTTGCATGAGCGGGATCATCTTAGACTCGAAGCGCAGGGTGAAGAAGAAGATGAATGGCATCGGTGCCATTGCGACGAACGCCATCGAGGGGTTGATTCCAAACATCACGATAAACGCCGTCACTACTGCGAGTACCATTGAAACTATGTGCTCAATCCACCCTCCTACTAGTCGCCCGATAGCTTCCACGTCAATCGTCATCCTCGAGACGAGTTCTCCCACCTTGTTCCGATCGTAGAAAGCGAAAGACTTCTTCTCAAGAGAGTCTAGAAGTGATCGACGTACATTGGCTACAACGTGTTGAGCAATGTAGCTCTGGAAGTAATGGTCCACGAAGTTCAGTAAGCCGATGCCCACTACCGTAGCGACCAGACTAAGGGTCAGAGAAGTTAGCCTGTCATACTGCTGTTCTGCTATGACGAGATCGATAATCTCCTGAGTAAAGATTGGTTCCAGGGCCCCAAGATAGGCGACAACCTCAGCCATGATAAGGCATAGAGCCACTAGATACCAGTATGGCTTCACATACCCCAACAGACGTGTTAGAGTGCCCAATTCTCCATTTCCCCAAGATCGGTCGGCAACGTCGGGTAGGCAGTTTGTTTTTAGAAATATTCAGTGATAGGATATTTAGGTGTTGCGGGCGAATGACAATCGTAAGAGACGACGATGCGCGCCAATCCTGTAGAGCGCGATGTCCGTGTTTCTCCACTTGCCATTTTAAGGGTTTCGGCACCGTGGCGCCAACTGGAGTATACCTTGAGGTGGGTTTTTACTGCCATTTCGCCTAGACTTTTTGCTTAGATTTAGCGCGCGCTAACGCCTTATGGGCTTCTTCAAGAAGAGCCAAAGTACAGCCTGCAGAGCTGAAAACTGAGACAAATGATGAAAATATTATTAGGCTAATAATGACCCATTTCAATTTTCCGCTACCTTTAAATGAAGCTCAGCAGAACCTTCTAACCTCAGAGGAACATCCATGGTTGAGATTTGGCTTCCCTACGGGAAAACCGAGATTTGCGCAAGAATTCCCACCGGAAACTTTCTGGGCAGTTTAGAGCCGAGGGAAAAACCTGGTGTGCAGAATCCTGAGGCTGAAGTTGAAAGAGCCATGAGGGAGCCTCTAGGGGCTAAACAGCTGAGGGAAATGGCGAAATCAGGTGACCGAGTGGCAATAGTGGTGGACGACGCCACCCGCCCAACCCCAAGTTACTTTATGATCCCAAAAATTCTGGACGAACTGAACTCGGCAGGAGTGAAAAACGAGGATGTAACGATCATTTTTGCCTGCGGCATTCACCGTGGGGTAAAGGATGATGAAACGAAGAAGCTTTTGGGCGAAGAAACTTTGAAGAAGGTGAGGGCCGTAAATCACGACCCCCAAGCCGAAGATCAGGTGCGTTTAGGGGACACCTCTCATGGAACCGAGGTCTATGTGAATAGGATTTTCGCTGAAGCCAATGTGAAGATTCTGACTGGCGACGTGGGGCTCCACTATTACGCCGGCTATGGAGGAGGCAGGAAAAGCGTTTTGCCCGGCGTGGCGAGCGTGCAAACCATCCAGAGGAATCATGCTCTGCTCCTACACCCTAACGCTAGGACGGGTATGTTAGAGGGCAATCCTGTACATGAGGACATGGTGGAGGCGGCTCGGCTCGCCAAGGTTGACTTTACACTAAACCTCGTCACCAACAGCAAACAGGAGATAGTCAAGGCCTTCGCTGGAGACATGGATCAAGTCTTTCAGGAGGGCGTGAAGCTTGTGGACGAGATGTATAAGGTGCCCCTGGAACGGAGGGCAGACATTGTGGTGGTAAGCTCAGGCGGTCACCCCTTCGACATAAACCTTTACCAAGCCTATAAGGGAATCGACAACGCCCTAAACGCGGTGAAGAGGGGCGGAGTCATAGTTTTAGTGGCGGAGTGCCCAGAAGGCCACGGCCACACGGTTTTCTATGAATGGATGACCAAATTCAAGGGCTTAAAGGAAATGGAAAGGGCAATAAGCAGGAATTTCCTCCTCGGAGGCCACAAAGCCTATTACTTAAGGAGAGCCCTGGAGAGGACCCAAATAATTCTCGTCTCCATCATGCCGGACTACTATGCGGTAAATGCCTTTGACTTAAAGACTGCCAGGGCGGTCAACGACGCCCTCCGGGACGCCTTTAACTTGGCAGGGAAGAACCCAAAGGTTTGGGCCATGCCCCACGGAAACATAACCTTACCCGTCCCAAAAACTGCAGAATGACTTTCAAGAGTTCCCAAAAACATTTAACTTGGGTGTCAAAACTAATCTTTCCATGGGAAGGGATTGATCATGCAGGTGTCCTTCACCCTTAGACCCTTCAAACCAACGGATTTAGATCAAGTCCTGAACATAAACAGGAGGTGCCTGCCAGAAAACTATTCAACCTACTTCTTCATGGACCTCCACGAACGCTCTCCGGAAACCTTCATCGTCGCCGAGGATAAGGGCGTCATAGTGGGCTACATCATGTGCCGGATCGAAACGGGGGCTCCCGACTTCGGATTATTGGGCTTTACAAAAAAGGGCCACGTCATCTCCATCGCAGTTTTACCCGAGTATCGACGCCAAGGCATAGCCCACGCCCTCATGAAGGAAGCCATGGGGGCCATGCTCCGCCATAAGGCCAAGGAGTGCTTCTTGGAAGTTCGGGTGAGCAATACTCCAGCGGTGAAACTCTACCAAAAAATGGGCTTCAAAGTAACACGTACCATTCAAAGCTACTACGCCAATGGAGAAGCCGCTTACAAGATGAGCAGAAAACTACCATTTGAAGGCTGATTTGACTTTTATGTGGTAAGCCTTGGGCCATTAGCGCGGGTCAGTTTAAGAGGTGGACATTGCCTATTCTAACCCTTTCGAGATGCTTCTTAGCCGCGTCAAAGCATTGGTTGGCTAGGTCTCGGCTGGTGGTGGGCAGGTCCGTGAGCACGTAGTGGGGATAGAAGGCCAGTAGGGTGTAGGGAATCCTGGAGTCTATCTCCGCTATGAACTTGGCTATGTTTTGAACCTCCTCCGCGTCCACGTACCCCGGAACGAGGAGGGTGCTGGCGGTCAAAATGGGCAAATCTGGGCGTTCCCCAAAGAATCTTTCACCGATCTCCCTAAAGTTCTCGAGGGTAGGCCCATTAGAAACGCCGCATAAGGCCTGGTTCAGGTTTTCATCCCAGGTCTTCAGGTCAAACTTCATGTTTCCTCCGCTTTCGAGGGAAAGCTCAGCCGCCCTCAACCCCAGTTCCCTCTTCCAATATCCGTTTGTTTCCCAGCAAACCCTGAGGATGCGCCCATCGTCCTCCGCCTCTTTAAAGGCCAGTTCGCTGGTCTTCAGGGCGTGGGGCATCTGCACCGAAGGGTCTCCACCAAAATAACATATGCAGGAAACGTGGGCATCGGCCTTAGCAGCCAAACTTTCGGCGCTCATAATCGGACTAAGCCCGGAGGCCAAGTTTCGATAGTGCCAATTCTGACAGAAAAGGCAGTCGAAGCTACATGCCCCATAAAACACCGCGAGGTTGGCATACCCTGTCTCGGCGCCACGCTTGTGCGCATACTTAGGGTATCCTGCGCCCGTGCACCCCGGGCAGAACCACCAGGCCACGCAGTTTGTGGGTAAAGGATCGTAATACCATTGGAGGATCCCCCTTTCTGGAGTCCCGCCCCTTCGGGTTAATCGACCCTCAACGTTGAAGGCTAGGCCGCAAAAGCCCCTTCCGCCAGGGCTGATTTTGCAGTCGTTGGCGCACATGCCACATGAAACTCCATGGGGGTCCCTCGGCGGCTTTGGGGGGAAGCCAAAGTTTTCCCGACTCTCGGCATGAATCTTATCAGTTATCCTAAGGGCCTCTCCAGATTTTTCTCTGATGCACCGTAGGCAAACCCCCAGTTTTTCGGAGATGGTGGGTGAGCGCCCACCGCAAAGCCGGCATCGCCCCAACTCTTACACCAATAAAACCCTACACAGTGGCGGCTTTTAGTCTTTATTCTCTTAAACGTGAAACATCCTTCATGAGCCCTTCCATTTTCTCCTTAACAACCTTGGTGAGTTTTTCGGTAACCAGACCCTCCGCGGCTGCCGTATCGAGTTTTTCCTCATCAAGTTTTTTGACCCTGCCGTCGGGCCAAAGGCAGATGTCAACCTCCAGGTCTACGTAGCGGATTCCACGGGGATAAAACTCCATGGGCGTGTTCAAGTTGACGTAGGTCCCCTTGTATTGTCCGTCCTTGGAGAAATAGCTGGTTTTAAAGAACCATTCGCCCATCCTAGCCTCCGTGACGGCGTAGTCTCCCGGCTCCTTATGGGTTCCAAGCCCATCATAGGTTCCCTCCCTCTCGAAATTTCGACGAAACCGAATCATGGACGAGGCGTCATCCAAGGCTTCAATTTGGGCTGGCCCCAGGTTAAATAACTGGCCATCCAGCTTCGCGTGCTCTATTCCTATCATAAACCCCTCGATGGGATACTCCCCCTCCACGGTTTGCTTAAAGAGGCTTTCCACCTCACCGCGGGGACGGCCCCTTTCAAGCAGCGCCTCAGCCATCTCAAGCGCCGATGAAACCCTACCTCCACAGGCTTTGTAATAATGGTGCCTCCTCAAGGTCGGGGCGATGGACCCTCGGGCCTCGTCTAGCCCTTCCTTGGATAGGGCGGGAAACTCCACGTCCGCAAAACGGCTTTCCTCCCAAAGGACGGTAGGCGCCCCCACCTCTTCAGCCCTTTCTAGAATACTTTGCCCCTTCCTCGTTAGGTTGATTACCTCATCCCTTAATGTCTCAGGGGACTGCCCTGAAGCTGCTGTGCGCCATAGGATGCCCCAGCCTGATGGAGCAAGCTCCTCCCCGAGTTTACTGAGAATAGACCGCGTTTGCCAATCTTGAATTTTTCGGCTGATCTTAACTTGGTGCCCCGGCACTAGAATGGCGTATTTTCCTGGAATCTTTATTTCTGTGGTCAAAATAGGCTCCTTGGTCCCAGCTGTTATTCCTTCAACTTGGACGATGAAGCATCCTTGTTTTGGGCTCCGAATCTCTTTATTAGCCACTCTGCCGGTTGCTGGCCCGATGTCAACTAAAACTGATTGGGCTGTGGGGTCCACTCCCTTGACTAACCCCTTGTAGATTCCTTCTGGGGCAACCTTCCATCGTCTAACAATGACGTCAACGAGGAAGAACTTTAAAGTCGATACGAAGGCATTGAGGGCTTCGTCTTTTCCCAGGGCGTGAACCCCCTGCCGGTCGGGACGATCGTAAACATCAAGGTCCGGCGGTTCGTCAAATTTCTTCAGCTTAAACCTTTCCTTTATGGCGACTGATGGTTGAACAATGTCGAAGCCTTGATCAAGGAGAAGCTTTGTCAGCGCGGTGGAGTATATACCCCGAATCCTAACTCTGGTCAAAGAGGTCCCTCACCGCTCCTCTTTTCAATGCGATAAAGGTTTTTCACCCTTGTAACCTGAAATCTTACGCCCAGAATTTCTTGGGCAAGCCAGATGTTGGTTTCCAAGTGTTCGGACATGGAACGGGTCAAATAAACGGAGCCGCCTTCAGCTAAGGCGATGTAGGGCACCAGCATATCAGCGAGGTGAACGTCCACCGTGGCCTTAGCCTCCAGCTCTTCAAGGAGGTTTTGAGCGGCCTCCCGACCCACAACCTCACTGGGCTTTCCAAGCTCTCCGATGGCGTCGCCTCCCAAGAGGACGCCTGTGTCAGTTTTAGCCCACAAGACCAGGGAACTCCCCTTCTGAAGGGGATTTGACTCGTCGTTGACAACCTGAACCTTGGCTTCATAGCTGTGTGGCTGAAGATACTCCTTGGCCGCCTTGGCTTGGCGTTCCGCCACCCTTTGGGGAGCAAGGAAAGTGCAAACTGATACCCCGCGCAACTCCTGAACGGCCCCAAAGTCTTCGAGGCGAAGGGGAGCAAGTTTTTTGCAGGGTTGGGCTTCTAGGGAGACTTCCCCCATGCCCTTTGGGTAATAGCCATATTTGTGGACGATTAGGGAAGCCCTTAAACCCATGCACTCAAGCATGGGGAGGAGCACGTATTTCATATAATTTATGGTGGGGGCATGCTGAACATCGGTGCCCCCCTTGACCACGTGGACGCGAATGGCTTGCTTGGCAAAGGCGCAGAGGGGCAGGATGGTTAACATCAGCATGGGAATGCTGCCGGCGGTGCCAATTTCAGCCCGGATTTCACCACCGGCGATCTGGCGGGGTCTAAACCACAGCTCCCTAGAACCCAAGGCTGCCCCCTCAATTTCTGCATCGCAGAGCTTTGCAGCCGTGAGCACAGCTTCCAGATGCTGAGGACGTAAACCGGGTTGGCTTCGCCTTTGACGAATATTGTAAATATGCAGCGGCTTATTAAGGATGCCGGCTAGGGCAACGGATAGGCGCAGAATGGTGCCGCTACCACTTTTTTGGCTACCGTCGACTTCTAACACCTCTAAACCTTCTGGAGTAAACTTTCCTTTTATGTTATATATTTAATAAATTCCTTTTAATTATATTCATAATGGAAATGACGGCCTTAGCATGTACTAAGCGTTATCCCTTACCGTTAACTTTGTATTTAATTTCTAGTTGTGGTGTCCCAGAACGCGGATGTCCTTGACATTGTGATTCCATGCAGAAGGCTAAAATGCCTGCGGTAAGCAAGTTTCCTCTCAAAGGGAGGACCATACCTTTTATATGGAGAAGACAGAATTAATTATGAAGGGTTAAATTGAAATTTACTGGGATAAAACAAATGAGGAACTAGATAAAATATTATGTTAGAGGGGAGAAACCTATGGGTGAGAGGAAGCTAAGCGTGGAGGAGTTATTAACGCGGATTGACGAGCTCCTCAATGTTTTAAACATGATCTCCCGCGACTTGGCGGAGGTTTCAAGGGCGCTTAAAGCCATGGGTGGCCCAGCCGCCGCGGCACTACCGGAAAGGATGGGGACAATGGAGGATGTCCGGGGCCTATTTCCCCCAGATTTGGAGGATATGCTGGAGTTTGAGGAAACGGAGGAGTATGTTAAGATAAGGCCGCGGAGGTACCTGGGCACGGAAAACTTTGCCAAGATAGCGTCCATCATTCGAGAAGCGGGGGGAGAATACGTCAGCGCCGGCCGGGAGTCCCATTTTCGGCTCCCCAAGAGGACGCCCTAAAGTCAGCAGAAAAGGGGACCCTATATGGCTCTCCTAGGGTCCTTTTATTTTGGTAAAACCTAATCTTGATAGGGGTTAGGGAGACATAGTTTTCCTTTCTGACGGTGTACACATCTGTTCCGGGTGCGTCATCTGAGTAGCCAGCTAAAGTCCAGCCCACAATACTGTACCCATTCCTCTGCTTTTTGTGAATGTCACCATAACCTTTGCACACAATAGGAAACGGCTATGGCGGGCACCCCATGAAGGGCAGCTTCCAACTCGGCGCCCAGCGTGCCAGAGTTCAGCAGATCCTCAACACCACAAATTTTGTTGTGCGGTTTAAATTCCGTATCGTATCCTGAAATCTTTAAACTCTCCTGTGTAGTTTTCCCACGAAACATCAACCCTTTTTATCCATGCCCCAGGCGGACCCCTCTGACAAAACTCTATGAGCTTTACCACCGCCTCCATTTCTCCTTCGAAGACGGCCTCCACCCTACCGTCAGGGAGATTGCGCACCCAGCCCTTTACGTTCCATCTCCAGGCCTCAGACTGGGTCTCTGACCTAAAGAAGACCCCCTGAACCCTGCCGCTCACAAGGACGCGGGCCCGAGCTTTCATAGCCTTACCGCCAGTCGTTTCCATCTTAACAACTTATAGTTCAGTTAAAGAAAAGTTTGGTGATGATTACATGATTATATGACTGCTGATGTTTCTACTCCATTTCGATGGTTGCCGGGGGCTTCGGTGTCACGTCATAGTAGACGCTTGAAATTTGGGGGCAAGTTTCAAGGATTTTCTGGGCGGCTTCGCTTAGAGTTGTCCAAGGAACCTCGGCAACCTGGGCGGTGATGAAGTCCTGTGTTTGAACAGCTCGTAGGACGATTGAGTAGGGTTTCCTCCTAGTGGTTTCGTGGACGGCATAAAGAACCCTGGTGAGGGACGGATTTGCTCTAATAATCTCATCTTGGATGCCCACCAAGCGTTTTACAGGCGATTGACGGATTTTGCCTTCAGGGGTTAAGGCCCTAACCGCGGCTATTTCGCCGTAATGGCGCTTTCCATTTCTTATTCCGGTTGCCCTGTCCTGAAGAACCTTCACTGAGACCTGCTCTGGCGGTAGGTTGAGGAATTGGGCGGTGGTTTCCCCTATTTTTTGGCACGTGGACTGTTGAGGGCTTTCCTTGTCATCGATAATGGCTGCAAAGTATTGGTTGGGTCGGTGCTTAGCCAGCTTCTCTTCGGCTATGGCAGTGGCCTTTTTTAGGTTTTCTAGTTTATCGGTCCTGATTTCTCCCACCACTCGCACGGAGAGGCCTGGTCCGGGGAAGGGTTGGCGTTCAGATATTTCCTCTGGAACGCCTAAGTGGCGGGCCACCTGCCGAACCTGGGGTTTGTAAAGGGCGACGAGGGGTTCAATGACTTGGAAGCCGTAGCGTTGGGTAGGGCTGATGCCTATCTGGGCGAGGACGTTGTGTTGGGTTTTAATGCCTCCCGCGGTTTCCTCAATATCCGCTCGAATGGTTCCCTGCACCAGGAATTGGCAATCTTCCCTTTGGGCTGTTTCGCTTAGGGTCCTATAGAAGGCTTCTCGGAAGGCCTTACGCTTTTCCTCCGCGTCGCAGAGGCCCTTCAAGGCGTTAAGGAAGCGTTCCTGAACGTTCAACACCTTTACGGGCAGGTTTAAGGGCGACTGAGAGAGGAGTTGGGCGACCCTATCAGGTTCTCCTTGACGCATGAAAGCATCATCCAACATAACACAGAGGAGGTTTTCTCCCAAAGCCCGATGGGTTAAGGCGGCGCAGGTGGTGCTGTCCACGCCCCCCGAAACGGCAATTAGAGCCCTTTTATTGCCAATACCCTTTCTGATCTCTTCCACCTGTTTCTTTACAAATTCCTGAGGATTGAACCTTTGCATTTTTGAGCCCTCCATTCTATAGGGTTTGCTAATCTAACGTTAATTTATTAGCGGATTTAACTCATTTTGCTTCATGACTTTTCTTTGCACCTTTAGCTGAAACACTAAAATATGTTTCCCAATTTATTTGTGTGATTTCTAAGATGTGGCCATCAGGGTCTGTGAAGGTTGCTTGCCTTCCACCCCAGGGCTCGTCATGTAGTTCTTTAATGAATTTCACTCCCTTATTTTTTAATTCATTATACATTCTATCGACGTTGTCTACAAGGAATTCTACAGAGGGTGATGTTGGGCGTATCCTTTGTTCAGGTTTGGGAATTAATCCTATTTCCACGCCGCCACATTCAAAGCCAGCATAACTTGAGTATTCATATTTCTTTTCAAAGCCTAAAGTTTCTTCATAGAATTTCGCAGCCCTTTTTAGGTCTGAAACATAAAAAGTTATGCACCAAATGGTCTTAATCATTCGCACTCCCTTTTCTTTCGGGTACATCTTTCCCTTCTCTCCATCTCCCCTATTTTATCTATTAATGTTTTTGGTTTTTCATCGCCTACAACCTTATAATATCCTCTAATTACAGCATCAAAACCAAAAAAGTTTGTGATGTATATCTAATTTCAGAAGAAGGAGGGTGGTAGGAATTCTCCCTAAAAGGATTAGTTTATTCTCTTCCGTTAGTTGACCAAGCTTCAAAGGGGTAGGGGCTCAGATCGTTGGCTTAACGAAATTGCCGATTAAATTTTTTCTTTGGCGACGCAGATTGAGATTGGTTTCCTTGGCGGATTTTATGGCCCTCTCTGTCTCTTCTCGGCTAATGTTCTTCAGGTTGAAGGCTTCTACAGCGTTTGTGTAGATTCTCGTTGGCGATTTTTTCAAGTTTCTTAAAGAGCGGAAGAGGGTCGTGTAATCGAGCCTAATCCTCTCTACGGCTGAGGCTAACCAAGCATAGTTTTCAAGTATTTCCATAAGGGTCCTAAGCACGTAATGGAATGCTTCAATAGATGCCCCCGAGTTTGATATGGCTTGGCATCGGGCGATCATGCCCTGGAGGAAAGCGGGCTTCCCATAATACTGCAGACGAGTTTTCACCCTGAAGTGAAGGGAATTAAGCTCTGAAGGGTGGTCCTTCATAAAGGATGCAACGTCTTCGGAGATGTTTCTAAAAAGGCTTATCTTCTTTTCAGCGTTCTGTTGATCTATACTAGACAATTGGGCGGTGTTAAGATAATTAGTGAAAATTTCAGGCATGCCCACCTTTTCAGCAGATTTTTGGAGGGCCTCCATGAAGCGGCTGTTGGATATGGGTAACAGATTAACTTCTATGGGAATTTTTGATATGGATTCCATTCCCATGCCCGCGAAAACAATGGCGCTCTGAAAGTCCTCCCTAGCGTAGGCAGAAGCAGCCCTGCTTAAATACATGTCCGACTCCAACAGGTGGGTTTCGGTTCGAACGTCGACGCGCTCCGGTCTCCGAAAGGATTTGGACATCCATTCCTTTGTGTTGGTTAAGGACCAGTCCCGGTCGTACAAAATGTTAATCTCGTAGAGTTTTTGGTCAATTTCTGGGGGGACGATTCCTGTTATCCACTTCTTGGGGATGTAGTTCAGGTCGATCAGGAGGCCGTCAAATTCGATGCGCTCCACATATTCGTAATTGAGGTCCCGTTTATCCACTATCAATAAATCCACATCGCTACTGGGAACCGCATCTCCGCGACTCCAGCTTCCAAACAATCCTACGCCAGAAACCGTTTCCTGGGCACTTAAATCCCGAGAAATCTTCTCCAGAACATCGCGAACCCTGTTAGGTAAACGAACCAACCTATCCCCTTCCGTTCATTACACAATTTAATACCAGATTTAGCATACTTATATAAAAAATGTAGGGATGATTTGCAACCAAGCCTTTATCCACTGGTTACCAGTCGACCGCAAGCTTTATATATTAAAACATTTCCATTGGTTTAGAAATGGCGGCCAGATGAGCAGTTCTTAGTTCTGAGACCTGATGAAGAACCTTGTTGTGACGGTTTTCGCCTTGTTACTTTACTGAGGAGAAAGGTGTGAGCGAGGGAGAGGCGCGAACTCGGGAGGAGTTCAAGGATAAGTGCCCTGAGTGCGGTGGCACAAACCTAGTCCACGATTACGATACTGGTGAGACCATTTGTGGAGTTTGCGGTCTCGTCCTTCGGGAGCAGATGATGGACAAGGGTCCGGAATGGCGAGCCTTCACCAGGGAGGAAAAGGAGTCTAGGAGCCGCGTGGGAGTCCCAACATCCTATTCTATGCACGATAAAGGCCTCTCCACCGCCATTGGTCGAGTGGACAGGGATGCCTTTGGACGCAAGCTTCCCCTTTCCACCAGACTCCAAATGTGGCGATTGAGAAAATGGCAGATCCGATCCAGAGTTCACTCTTCAGTGGATAGAAATTTAGCTCAAGCCATGTCAGAGCTTGACCGTCTCTCCGACAAGGCCTACATTCCAGGGCCCGTTAAAGAGAGGGCGGCTGTCATTTACCGAAAGGCTTTAGACAAGGGTTTG
>Ga0315306_10000173_pt1 | contig 31077 bp, 42 predicted proteins | sample TDP1_MG_FD_203803 | JGI IMG/M metagenome (GOLD analysis project Ga0315306, IMG submission 203803) | Freshwater sediment microbial communities from Lake Towuti, South Sulawesi, Indonesia - TDP1 | ecosystem: Environmental > Aquatic > Freshwater > Lake > Sediment | place: Indonesia: South Sulawesi... | reverse complement strand
TTGAATAGGCTGTCACATCCCGAACCAAAATCTGCATATCTGACACCAATCCTGCACACGCAGCCCCAATTCTTTCAGTAATTCGAAAAACTTTCTTCCCAGCCTTGCTATGGACAAGATAGCCGTAGGAAACTCTCTTCTCAGATGCAAGAATTACGCCATCTTGACAGACCACGCCTACGGTTGTGGCACCTGGCAGAAAGAACGCTTCCGGTCCTTGGCTCAAGTAGATAACCCCCATAGGTTCACTCGCATTTACGATATGGAACTATTAAAAGTTGTGGATTTGAATATATTGAGAAACTTAAGGATTACTAAAAGGATGTGCTCTTGGGCATCGTACACTGACGATGCCAGTTCTTCTCAGCAATGAATTATATTAATACCTTCCAGTCCCTCTTTTTTTGTCAAATAAAACAGAAGATCGCTTCCAGAAATTCTCTAATTGCTGATAGACAATAGACTAAATGAGAACAATATCAACGGTTACAAACAAACTCGGATTAGTGGGGACTTCATGTTGAGGATACGTGATCTACTTAACAAAATCCTCTGGGCTGAAAAAGAAAGAAAAAGCGAGTACGAAATCACATTCCTCCATCGCGGTGCATACATGGATCAGAAAAAGGTTCCGTTCAATTGCGTCATACACGTTGGAGTTGGTTGGTTTTCGTACGCGGACCCAGCAGAAGGAGAAGTGCAAATTCCTTTTCATCGGATAATGGAAATCCGAAACGTAAAAAACAGTAGAATTGTCTGGAAAAAGAGAAAAATGGCTACCGCACCACTGAAGGGTTAACTAAGCCCAACCCATCGACCGAAATTGTTCCAGTTTTTCCCAGTTCCCCCTGAATTTTAAAATTCACTCCAGCAATTATCTCTGTCACTTGGACATTAGTGAGAAGGTGTAGGGTTACTTCAGAAACTACAATTTCTGAGCGACCTTCAGCCACAGCCATATAAGGTATTAATATATCACCCAGATGTTTGTCAACTGGGGCACCGCTTCCAATTGCGGCTAAAAGTTTCTGAGCTGCTTCCTCTCCAACCTTTTCTGCGGGTTTTCCTCTCTCTCCAAGTGCGTCTCCACCGAGAATAGCGTCGGAGGATGTCTTTGCGTAAACTACAATACCACTACCCGGTCCGAGATGGGGATCTCGTCCTTGTGGATACCATTCAGTGTCAATTTTAACATCATTGTACCCAGCCTTATTCAGCCCTGAAGTCGCTGCATTAGCCTGTCGCACCGCGACATGTTGAGGGAGTTTGACGCAATGACTTAGACCGCAAATCCAGAGTATTTCACCAAATTCTAAGAGACTTATCAAATTCAACCTGTAGCAAGGTTGGACAGACATAGTTACTCTACCCCCACCCTTTGGATAGTGACCCCGTTGCCTCACGGTCAACTCGACCTTATAGTTCATCTTTGTTAGAGTGGGCAGCACGACAAAACGAACATAGTCGATAAGTGGACTCCACCGCACGTCGGTTCCACCAGTAAGATCAAAATAGATAGGCCCTTGTGCAAATGCCGCCGCAGGCATTAGCGCTTGAAGGACAAGAGAAATACTGCCCGCTGTACCAACATCAAACACAAATGTTCCGGATGGGGTGCTGCTTCGAGGTTCAAATGTTAACTCCCGTGAACCTATCTCAAGACCTTCAACTCGTGCGTTGGAAAGAGTTGCTACGGCTTTTACTCCGGTAAGATGCTGAGCGCGAAAGCCTGGAGGAGAACGTTTCACTCGGATGTTATAAATATGAATAGACTTCTTGAGGAGGGTGGACAACGCTATGCCAGTTCGGACAACTTGGCCCCCACCTTCACCAATTGAGCCATCGACCTCAATCAAACAAACACCCCCAAAGTTGAAATACAGTTTTAGAATTTAAGCTAATGATGTTAAGGAGAATATCTTGATTCACATATCTACTCGGAAAATCGGTGCTTTTTGGTTCGCTGCCGCTATTGATGACGAATTAAAAGTCTGGTCCTCAAGTTTTGCAGATAACCCTGAACTGGTAATCCGACACGTATTAGCTTACTTACCAATTGGATTGGAATTCACTTCAGAGAAATGCGTGAAGAATGAAGAATTCGCCAATAAGGTACTGCAGGCCCTATCCACGCTTTTCAGCGGACAACCTCTTAAGGGGAGATTCAACCTCGCCTTAGATCACCTTCCCTCCTTTACTAGACTAGTGCTTACAGCAACCGCCGCTATCCCACGAGGTTACGTAACAACATACAGCGAAATTGCAAAAGGTATTGGAAAAGGCAAAGGCGCTAGAGCGGTAGGTAATGCTGAAGCATCTAACCCACTACCGCTATTAATTCCATGCCACAGAGTGGTCCGTGCTAATGGAGAAATTGGCGGATACGGACTCGGCACAACTATCAAACGGGAAATTCTGACTAGAGAAGCGGAGGCTACGCGAAAACTAGCACCAAAGACGATACATATCAGAGGTAGACCGATGCGTTTGGTACCTACACTAACAATTTTAGAAAAAACCCGCTTACAATTTTAATGTTTAACTGCTAAAGCGAAGTTTCAACGCTGTAAGGAGATAGGTTATTCCATATTGTACCTTTGTCTTGGATGCCCCATGTGTACGATATCCGTAAACGAACGGAACCTCAACGATACTATAACCTTTCCTTTGCGCCTTTATTAGAAGCTCAATATCGTACTCACCACCACGACCACGCACATCTAATTCGTCTAGAACACGCTTCCTCATTGCATGGAAACCACCAGTACAATCTCTAACTTTTAAACCAACAAGCCACCTTACGAAATAATTGATGAATTTACTTGCTAGGACACGGTAATATGGGGCGTTCATCCTACCATTTTTAACATACCTTGAACCAACCACGATGTCGGCTTGATCTAACTTTGAAACTAGCATGGGAAGTTCTGAAGGGGGATGAGAAAAATCTGCATCCATTACAACCAATTGATCATACGAAGCAAAATTGGAACCATCTTTAATGGCGCTACCCAATCCCATCTTAGCCGGACGGTGGATAACTTTCACACTTGAAATCTCTTTAGCCAGCCTATCGGCAATCTCCCCTGTCCCATCAGGACTGTTATCATCGACAATAATAACTTCTAATGGAAAACCATGAAAAGCAGGGATCTTCAAAATTGCATGAACCAAATGCTCAACATTCTCCCGCTCATTATACGTTGGAAGAATAACTGAGACACCCTTCAAAGACACCGCCATTTAATCCTCACTTCTGATTGAAGGAAAAATAATCGAAAGCACCTTAAATATCTCATCAAATTAACACTAGGAACTGGCAAACTAATGAAGCCTAACGAAAACCATAACAAGAAAACCGATGCAAATCATTCTCAACCATGGAGGTTACGCACCTGGTGAAGCGTGGTTTATTCGTCGGGAGATTTCAACCCTTACATATTGGACACATTCAAGCAATTAAAAATGTCTTGGAAAAAGTTGAAGAGCTTGTGATCATAATTGGAAGCTCCCAACGCAGCCACGAAATAGATAATCCCTTCACAGCTGGGGAGAGAATCGAAATGATTCACAAAGCTCTTAACGAGGCTGGCGTAGACAGAGCATGCTACTACACGGTTCCAGTTCCTGACTGCGAAATGCATACAACTTGGGTATCAGTGGTGCGAACCCTTTCACCAAGATTTGATATAGTGTTTTCTAATGAACCCTTGACTCGCCGCTTATTCAAAGAAGAAGGTTATAAAATAGAGGGGATCCAACTTTACGAACGCGAACTCTACTCAGCCACGGAAATTCGAAAACGTATGCTTGCAGGTAAAAATTGGGAGAAACTGGTTTCGAAAAGTGTAGCCACATATATTAAGGAGATTAAAGGCATCGAACGATTACTTGAAATAACCAAAACTGACAAACCCATCAAGTGAATCAAGCGAGACTTAATTCTATTGAATCACCGGGCAATACCCTAAACACTTTAGCAGCATTCCCTTGATTCATGGAGAGTTCGAGAAAGTTATGGCTACCAATAATTCCCAAAGGCTCTCCAACTTGAACTTCTCCATAAGCTCGACATAAACGAATAACAAACTTTTTTCGTTGGATACTTAATTGAAGAAGCATCCCCGGCGATATATGTAATTGTTCTAAAAGTGAAGCGGGAATATTTGTCACAATGTTTCCAAAGCAGTCAATATAGGTTATTTCACCAACAATCTTTCCATTTTTTATTAATGGTTTAGAGAATGATGGAATTACATAATCAAGAAATTTTGAACCCATTTTTTTGAGTGAAACTCCATTTGCTAAGTGCCCTGCTACAGGGGCAAAAATGTCTCTTCCATGAAATGTGTAAGAAATCGTTGATCGCATGTAATGTTGATTTGTAATTTGATAAACATGCCTTATTCCATCGGCTTGGGCAGCTAAGACCAGTAAACCGTTGTCAGGCCCAACAAAGAAGAAATTTTTAGTTTCTACAACTATTGGCAAGCGCTTGGTTCCAACACCCGGGTCAACCACAGCCACGTGTATGGATCCTGATGGAAAATACGGGGCTGCGGAAGCCAGTATGAAAGCCCCCATTCTCACATTGAACTTTTCCACATCATGACTTATGTCAACTATAACTGTCCTAGGGCAGACAGATGAGATAACAGCCTTCATCTGAGCTACGTACGGATCCCGCAAACCAAAGTCGGTCAACAAAGTCACGATTGGACGTGAACGCATAATGAACCTCTCTCATTGCTCTATGGGATTTATTTAATACGTTTTTTCAAAGATGGAAAGTCCAACTTAAAGAGCTCATTAACTGAAACAGCCGCAATATGTTTACAATACCCTTTTCCTTCGGTAAAGTAAGGACACGTACACATAACACGCCCCTCTTCAAAATTTGACTTTATTATATACTGCACTCCTTGAGATCCCCAAACGATCCACTTATTCTCAGAGACCTTTTTGACATTGTCAAGATAATGTGAAGCTCTTCTTCTAACAACTAATGGAACCTCATTTAGAACCCGCGCCCAAAATTGCTTTGAAACTTCGGCATCACGTGACATAATAGCCGACTTCTCTTGATTGGATTTCTCTCTAATATCCTAGAAGAACAAGAAGTTTTTATTAATGAAACTGTGAAAAAGTTTAGACTTCAATCGAATAACTGGAGAGACAATATAAGGGGAACATGACACGATAAATGCAAAGGGGAGGGAAACGTGGCAAAGTGATGGAATATAGAGATAGAGAATTGGCTCGAGGTCTTTCAGACTATATTAAAACGTTAGCTAATGAACAGCATTACTTGATTATGCATGTATGCGGCACACATCTTCCATTGCAGAGCAGGTGGAAGTTGGCCGATTCATGAAGCTACCATCGTTCAATTTGGATTACGAAGCCTCCTCTCAAGCAATATCGAAGTCCGATCTGGTCCAGGATGCCCAGTGTGCGTTACAAGCCCAAATGAAATTGACGCGGCTGCCCAGTTAAGCATGCGAAACAATGTTATCGTAACTACTTTTGGAGATATGTTTCGTGTTCCAAGTACCATTGGTTCGCTTGCCGATGTTAAAGCCAAAGGCGGGCATGTTAAAGTTGTCTATAGCATCCACGACGCAGTTGAAATGGCTAAGCGCGACCCGAAAAATGAGTATGTGCACTTTGCCATAGGCTTCGAAACTACAGCTCCTCCCACTGCCGCCGAGCTTCTCGTGCATCCGCCAAGAAACTTTAGTATAATTTGTAGCCACCGCCTAATTCCACCAGCACTTGAGCACCTACTGAAATTGGGGGAAATAAAGATCGCTGGGTTTATTTGCCCAGGTCATGTTTCCACAATAATAGGCGCACAACCATATCGACCTCTCTCCAAGAAATATCGAATTCCCCAAGTCATCGCGGGATTCGAGCCTATTGACGTTCTAATCGCCATCACAATGTTACTTAAACAGATTCACGATGGTCGTACAACCGTTGAAAACGAATATACTCGATCGGTTCGAGAGAGAGGAAACATTAAAGCCCAAAAAATGATGAAAGAGGTTTTCACTATTCGAGACGCTGACTGGCGAGGAGTTGGTGAAATTCCCTGCTCGGGCTTGGAATTAAGGTCGAAGTTTGAAGAGTTTGACGCAATAAAAAAGTTTGACGTAAAAGTCGACCAAAAATATAACCCTCCTCCGGGATGTCGATGCGGAGAAGTTTTACGTGGCTTAATCTATCCACAGGATTGCCACCTGTTCAGTAGGGCTTGTACGCCAAACAAGCCAATTGGTCCATGCGCCGTAAGTCGAGAAGGAGCTTGTTACATTGCCATGCGATTTATTGTTCATAGTAGGTAGAATTTGGGTTACCTGCTATGAACAAGTTTATGAAGGAACTGATAGAATTTAATCAGCCTACATGTTTTCTTCTGATTCACTGTAACCGACACTAGAGAAGAAGGTATTTTATAGAGGAAGACGGCATGCTTGTTAAAAAGTCTGCTTTTATTAAAGGTCTCGATCTTCGTCGGGATCCAGCCCTGGATATTGAAATCATGTGAGACAACTCTTGCCCCATCCTTTAACTCTTTCTCAAATTTCAATTTCAATTGATTGATCATATCGGGAAAAAGGTATAGCATCACAACATCAGCTTTGCTTATGTTAACATTAAAAAGATCACCATGAATAATTTGGATCCGATCCGTTAGATTTAGCCCCTTAACCATTTCTTGAGAGCTTTTAACCAAATTTTCATTTATCTCAACTCCGACCGCATTTGCGCCAAAAACTTGAACTGCAGTAATTAAGCCTCTACCATCCCCAGATCCTAAATCGTACAAGAGTTCACCTGGTTTTAACTCAGCGAGTTCCAACATTGTTCTAACTATTTCGGGAGGAGATGGGACGAAAAGATTCCACCACAGCAATTTAATGCTCCCTCAATCAGTTGAGTTGGTTAAGTGGCTAAACAGGAAGCCTCGCACAAAAATTCTTTCTCCCAAGATTTCATAAGCGTTAAGGAATCTCCGTAAAGTACAGCAAATGCGGTAAGTTGATACTCTATCAATTTTATGTAAAATCTTTTAGTTAGATGACGTTGCTTCATTTAATCTTGAGCAACAATGCGGATACTCGTCATTGGGGACACTCATATTCCTGAGCGTGCCCCCGAAATTCCACAGTTGATGCTTAACACAATTAAGCAAAATAACTTTGACCTAGTTCTAAGTACAGGAGACCTAACCCACGAAAGAGTTTTGGAATGCCTCAAAAAACTGGGTAAAAAAGTACACGTTGTACAGGGAAACATGGATCATCTTCATTTTCCTGAAAGTGAAAAACTGAAAGTTGAGAGCATAACGATAGGAGTGATCCACGGAGACCAAGTCTTTCCCAGAGGTAATGTAGATCAATTAACCGAGACCGCATCAGAAATGGACGTAGACGTACTGATTAGCGGTCACACTCACCGATTGAGCATAGACGAAATTAAACTAGGCAAAAAGAAAATCTTGCTTCTAAACCCAGGTTCTGCTACCGGGGTCTGGGGAGGAGGACCCGCGTCTTATGTTCCATCATTTATGATCGTGGAAGTTGAAAATGAAAGAAAAACAGTGCATACATATGAACTAGTAAATAATAAACTGGAGGCGCATACCTACATATTCGAATGAAGACCTCGCTATTTTTGCTCCTGAAGAATCTCTTTCCAGAGTTTCAGAGTTTCTTTTGCTTCTTTACGATTCATAACTTGAATAGCATAGCCAGTATGAACGATAAGGTAGTCCCCAATTTTCACTTTGCCTACTAGAGATAATAGAACTTCGCGTCGGATACCACCAAAATCTGCCACGGCTTTTTCTCCCTTAATTTCTACAACCTTCGCTGGAACTGCAAGACACATGACTAATCCAACCGAATCTGTGAAAAGGATAGTGTCGCCATATTTTAATTTAACTTGGTGTACCGCGATGAAAATTCTCGTTGCCACCGACTTTCATGGAAGAGAAGAAGCAGTAAAACACACTGCAGAAAAAGCCATCGCAATTAAAGCCGAATACATAATTGTTTGCGGAGATTTTACGCATTTCGGACCAGTCGAACAAGCCGAGGAGTTTTTGGGAATTCTTGCGAAAACTGGGCTTCCAGTTTTGTTTATCCCTGGAAATTGCGATGACCCCGAATTAGCTAGGTCTAGAATAGCGGGAACCTCTTGTATTCACGGATCATTTATGGCAATAGATGACATTTACTTCTTTGGCATTGGCGGTGGAGCGCCGGATCCGTTTAGAACATCTTTTGAACTGACAGAAGAGGAAATACAAGATCTTTTAGAAAAGGCCTATCAATCAGCTTCTAATCCTAAACATCTAGTTTTAGTAACGCACTTGCCGCCTCGCAATACTAAGGTAGATGTCACGCGTGGAGGACGCCATATTGGGAGTAAATCTGTACGAATGTTCGTAGAGAAAAGAAAGCCGATCCTTGTCCTCTGCGGACATGTCCATGAGTCTTCAGGGGTTGACAAAATTGGCAAAACAACTGTTGTTAATCCTGGTCCAGCTGCTCAAGGATTTTGCGCAATCGTCAACTTAGACCAACATTCGATGAGTGCGCAGCTAATATCGCTCGGCTGATATATTTCTGTCAGTAAAGGTTAGATAACGAAATATTTGCATGCCAATCCCACTTGTGCGCCAGCTTTAACTTCAGATTAACCATCATCCCCTCTTGGATGCTCTACGATTGTGAAAAAAGTTAAAGGTTGGTCTGGTTAACGTATGGACGCAAATAGGGATGGAAATCTTGGTAGTAAAGAAAGGCGATTTTATCCTCATAGATTACATTGGCAAAATAAAGGAAACTGGGGAGACATTTGATACCACAATTGAGGACATAGCCAAGAAGGATCGTATTTACCGTAAAGACGCTAGTTATGAGCCTGTTTTGGTTGTCGTCGGTGAGGGATGGGTTCTAAAGGGATTAGATGAGGGATTAGCTGACCTTGAAATAGAAAAACCTGCAATAATTGAGATCCCCCAAGAAAAAGGTTTCGGACCGCGAGATCCAAATAAAGTTAAGTTGGTTCCCATACGCCGCTTCCGTGAGCAAGGAGTAACACCATACCCAGGCTTACGAGTTGAACTTGAGGGAAAATTAGCGCTTGTCCGCACCGTAGGAGCTGGCAGAGTACAAGTTGATTTTAACCCGCCGCTTGCAGGTAAAACGCTCATCTATCAAGTCACCTTGAAGAAGATTCTTGAGGGAATTGAGGAGAAGATTCGCGCGCTTATTCACCGCAGAATTCAAACTGTCGATTCTCAAAAATTCGGCTTAAAAATAACCGAGAAGGATATCACTGTTAAAGTTCCTGAAGACGCATTCTTCATCGATGGACTTCAATATGCTAAGCGGGGAATTGCTGTTGATGTTCAGAGATTTTTCCCAGAACTAGAAAACGTATTTTTCGTTGAAAACTTCAAGAAAAAAGAACCAATCCCAACGGCAGCGCCTACTCCTACAACACCTACTCAAGAAGGCGCTTCAGAACAACCAAAGCAAGCCGCCGAGACGCAGGACAAGTGACAACTCCCACCACTTTTATGATCTTGCATCTGTCACCCTCTTTTAGCCCGTGTGGTATGCAACGTTCATAGTTTATACAGTTAATTAATTCACAGTCTTGAGGATGAAATTCTATAGTAGCTCCCTCAAACGCGTACTTTTGATCAATTGAAGCTTCTGTTTCCGCTTCGACAACCTCAACTACCTGCACGCCTTCATCATGAAGCCTACATGGAAACACTTTAGCTCGAGTTCTGACTACGCTGTACACTCGACCTATAACCAAGTTATTCATACAAACTCGCCAGTATTGGCAGCCTCCACATAATGAGCTTGCCCCCTCATGAAGAAAGGTAAAACCCTCTCGAGCCTGCTTCACACCAACTAACGTGATAGTCGGCTTAGACACCTTCCGCTCCATTCGGAGCCTCCTATTAAATTACGTTAGTAGCAAAATTTCTTGAATAAAATTGGCAGTCAATATTTTTTGAGTTATGGGATTATGGGCTTGCTAACCATGTCAATTAATTTAATCATGAATTCATCCCATGTATGGCATTTTAGCTCTGCCTTCATCTTTAGTAACTTAAAATACGCTTCATCATCTAATTCAAATTTCAACATTGTTTTTCCTTTTTGTTTGTATCTTTTGGGCATAAATATCCCTAAGTTACAAAAGAATAAAAAGGATATAAAAGTTTTGAAAAGTCAGAACCTAAACCTTCGACCCTTTTCGTGGTCGCTGTATCGTTATTTCTTCGGTTTCTTAGCCTGAAGCCATTTCCTAAATTCCTCGGCTTCTTCCAACTCTTCTTTCAAATCTTTTATTGTCTTCTCGACACTTTCCTCTAGCCAATTTACCGCTTGAGGATATTTGAGTAGTCTGCTTAGGTCTTCCTGTTTTATTTCTTTAAGTGGAGTTTTCAGTTTCAGTAGAGTTGGAACGAGATATCCAAGACACACTCTCTCTTCAACTGATTCTATGTCATCGGGGATTGTTTTGATAAGACCTTCGAATAGGCTTCTTGCAAGTTTTTCAATTTGCTCATCACCAAGCCACTCCTTAGCTATAGGTAACACCACGTCTCTAGGAAGAGGAAGTATCTGTGGATTCTTCTCTAAGGTGTTTAAAACGTTGCTACATACTTCCTCATTTGTTAAAGAGGCTATGAAGCCTCTCCATGTAAGCCCATAAGTTGGTGTTCTTCCTTTTTTCTTCGCCATTTTTACGGTTCCAGTTTTTGTCACATATCCCCTCTCTTTTAGTCTATTGACGGCTCTGAAGATGGTGGGGTAATGCTCTCGGCTTCGCCCTAGCAGTTTATTGATGTTCCACACGGTCTGCGCCCCTTCTAAAGCTAACAACTTAATTATCATTCCATTAGTCTCAGCGTCTTTTCCTCTTAGTGCTGGAATTTTTAGAGCTACAAGTTTATTCAGAGTGCTTTTCATATGCGCAATTTCCCTCTTGTGTGAACAGTACGCATTCTCTTCAATAGCAGTATGCATTCTTTTCAACAGATAGTATGCCGAAACGTGTATATATTAAAGTGGGTAATCTAGATGGTAGTAAGGGGTAATCTTGGACAGCGCAAAACAAACACTCATAGAGGAAGCCCTACGGCAAGGGAAACCCTACAAGGAAATAGCCAGCCAGTACAGGGTTTCATTCAGGGACATATCCAGGGTAGCAAGGGAGATACGGCAACTCTCGCCTTCCGATATCTTCGATATGGTTGTAGATGGGATGAATCCGAGGGAGATTGCAGACGAGACGGGCGCAGACCTCGCTGAACTCAAGAGCCTGTATGAAGATTCCGTTGAGTTGCTTGAGTATATGAATAGGCAGAGTAAGGCTCTCAAGGAACTTCGAGGTGCGGAGTTGTACAAAAGGTTGAAAGCGGACATCCAGAGGAGAAGGGAACAGAAGGAAAGTGGAGAGGGCGAGACGGATTCTCAGAAAGAGCGTGAACTGCTGGCGAAAGTTGTTGGCGTAAGGTACGTATGTGCAAATCCAAAGTGTCGCTCACCACTTACAGGCGCTCCAGATAAGCTAGAGCGCTGTCCTACGTGTGGATGTACGCAATTTAGGGATTTAGAAGATAAAGGGAAGAAAAAGGAGGAAGGATGAAAATGGAAGAAGCAGTTTCGAGAGCCGAGTTTGAGGCGCTTAAAAAGGCTGTCGAGGAGGCTAAGGGTATGCTCTGCGAACTGGCAAAGCTAGTCGCAGAACCACGAACAGTGGGCATCTATCAATGCGATGAGGAAGGATGCACTTTTCAAACAGATGATTTGGGGGCTTTCGTTGAGCACTCCATAGACGAAAGGTTGAAGAAGCATTCTGAAGAGGAAGTTCGGGAAGAGGAGAAGCCTAAGGTGCATAGAACGGCTAGGGAATACTTAGAATGCCCAGAATGTTTCCCAAAGTTTCTGAAAGGTATGCTAGAACATCCTAGATTCCAGCAGACCCTAAAGGAGAGAGGTTGGGTAAAGTCTGAGCCGAAACGTGAGAGCGGATTACCATCGTTGAACATCTAGGATTCACAGACACCCCGAAGAAGAAGAGGAGAAAAAATGAGTGAGAAGAGAGAAGGTCACACGCCGATTTACCGTTGTCATGCAAAGGGATGCGGTTATGCCACAGACAATTTGGGAGCATTTGTACAGCACGTTCTCGACGAGAAATTGCGTGAAAGAGAGAGCGCATCTATACCAAAGACACCAAAGGGACATAGAACCGTCCAAGAATACTTGAATTGTCCAGAGTGTTACCCCAAGTTTGAGAAAGTCATACTGGAGTATCCCGAAGTCTTTAAGGAATTGGAGAAAAGAGGCTGGAAAAAGAAGTCAAAGGGATTAGAATTAGAGATATAGTTCAAAGTTTGCTTTCATGTGTTAGCATTCATCAGTGAAGGTTGGGGAGAGGTTGCAGACAGCGAAAGAAGCCTTAATCGAGACAGCTCTAAGGCGGGGCGAAGGGTACAATGCAATAGCGAAGGAGCTAAGGGTCTCAGCTAAAACAATAGCCAAAGTTGCAAAGAGGATGAATGAAGTTTCGCCTAAACAGGCTTTAGACATGTTTGAAAAAGGCATATCCCCTATGGAAATTGTGAAACGCTACAATTCAGACCCTAAGACAATTGCAGAGTGGTGTCAAGCGTGGGTAACAATGAACCAGCAGTGGGAGGCTGGGCGGAAATACGTTAAGGTAGAGCATATTGAAGAGTAAGGAGATGTCTAGCCCAAATCTAGAGGAGAAGTGAAATGCCAAAAAGGAAACGTAACCCACAGTTTACCAGTGACGAAGCACAGACCGCAACCCTACTAGGCACAGAAGGTACCACCACATGCACCACAATAGAACAACGTAGATACCCAAGCCTGCGCATACGAGTATGTGACAAGGAACTCTTAGAACCTGCCAGCCGTGTATTCAAAACAACAATATACCCAATACATGTAAAACGCCAAATGTGCAAACCCCACCTGTTCCCACCCGAAGGAAAGGGCATGTGGCAAGTCAGCAAAACAGGAAAACCCGCAGAACAACTCGTCGAACACCTAAAACCCCTACTTACAAAAGAATTCATAAGAAAATGGGAGAAAAACCGCACAACCTGCCAATGATATTTTTATAAAACGCCAGTAGCTAATGCAAGCCTTTCAGCAGCACCGCGAGTTAATCCATTTTCTCCTAGGATTGTGTATCGCTCAGGTCGGATCTTATGGGCTATTGTAAGAGCTTCTATCACGTAGTTCGGCTCAATTCCAAGCTCCTTTGCCGTTGTCGGAGCACCAATAGTCCGTAAGGAATCTCGAACTAATTTCCAATTGGCTCCGTGAAGGTAAGCCATTATAATTGCACCTACTCCGCATTGCTCTCCATGAAGAGCAGATTTAGGGGCTAACCTATCCAGCGCGTGACTAAATAGATGTTCAGACCCACTGCACGGTCGGCTGCTCCCTGCAATGCCCATAGCTACCCCACAACTGATCAATGCCTCCAGAACGGTTCGCAGACTTTCCTCTACGTTTCTCCGAATGAGCTCAGCATTTCGAATTACTAACCTAGCGCACATCAGAGCTAGGCTAGCTGCGTATTCTCCATAATATTCACCTTTGAGTTTATGAGCAAGTCTCCAATCGCGAACTGAAGTATACTTAGCGATAATATCCCCGCAGCCGCTTGCCGTTAGGCGATATGGAGATCGGATAATCACATTGGTATCGGCAATTATTGCCACCGGAGCTTGCGCCTCCACAGAGAGCGATTTGTCACCATCTTTAATAGATGCCCGTGGACTAGCAATTCCATCGTGTGACGCTGCTGTAGGAACGCTAACAAACGGAACTCCTTCTTCCGCAGAACCAAGTTTAGCCACATCAATTACCTTTCCACCTCCGATGCCAAGGACTACAGAAGGCTTAGACTTACGAATCCCTTTTCTTAACAACTCAACAGTGGCAACATTAGATTGTTCAATGATTAATTCAGTAACCCTAAAGCCGGCATTCTGCAAAGATTCAATCACGGTTTTTCCAGCGATATCGTGAGTATATGGACCTATAAGAACAAGAGAGGAATGAGTGAAACCAAGCCTACGGCAAGTCTCTCCGACTAACTGAAGTATTCGACTTCCAACGACGATTTCCCTTGGAAGTTGCATCCGATGGAAACTTGAAGACACATCGACCACTACCGGTGTAATTATTATCCTTGCTTGAAGTATGGTTATTAATAGTTTGAGTTACCACGGAAATATTTTTAAGTGCGATAGATGGAGGGATACTTGGCACTTTACCCTTCTCCAGGGCAGATCAAGTCAATTAAGAGTTTTCAGCCAGTTCTCGGGAGGAAGTATACGAATCATGGCGAGTAGGCAGTTCAAGCCAAAACAGTTGGATTTGGTTCTTAAAGGTACGACTACGATAGGTGTCGTATGTAGTGATGGAATCGTTTTAGCAACTGACACACGTGTAACTTCAGGTTTTTTTGTTGCACACAAGCGAGGGAAAAAAGTCTTTCAACTTGATGACCATTTAGCTATGACCATTGCAGGAACTGTTGCTGATGCGCAGACGGTAGTTGACGTAATTAAAGCGAACGCACGCCTCTTCCGCTTAGATAAAGGAAGACCAATGCCAGTCAGCGCTGCGGCACGATTAGCGGCAAACATTCTTTTCTCAGCACGGGTGGCTCCCTTAGAATTACAAGCAATTATCGGCGGAATTGACGCAACTGGTCCACATTTATTTGCTTTAGACCCATTTGGAAGTTTAACTGAGGAAAAATGTTTCTCAACCGGCTCAGGCTCCCCCATAGCCTTTGGGGTCCTAGAGAGTGAATATAGCGAAGGAATGTCAATTAAGGAAGCTACCCCACTTTTGGTTCGAGCTGTTGATTCGGCGATGAAAAGGGATGCGGGAAGCGGCGATAATTTCGACGTAGCTATCGTAACCAGCGAAGGCTATCAAGAATTGTCAGGAGAAGAGAAGAAACAAATTCTTGAGAAAAAAGCCTAGACTTGCGGTTATTTAAGTTGGGGAGTTTTGTTGACTTCCGCGTTTGATGAAGCGCAAGCGAAAATCCGTGAGTGCGTACTCTCGCACGTACCAAAAGAGGCAGAAATCACACGAATTGAGTTCGAAGGCCCTAGACTGGCGATATATACAAAAAAACCTGAAATTCTAATCGAACAAAGTTTCATTGTTACTGACATTGTGAATTTAATTAGAAAGCGGATTGTCGTCCGCTCCGATCCCTCAGTCCGTCTCTCAGAGGTTGAGACAGAGAATTTAATTAAGAAAATGGCTCCACCCGAATCGGAGATCACTAATGTTACATTTGATCCGACGGTTGGCGAAGTAGTCATCGAAGCAAAGAAACCAGGCTTAGTTATTGGAAAAAATGGAGATGCCCTTCAAGAGATAATTAAAGCAACAAAGTGGCGGCCTAGAGTTCTGCGTACTCCACCAATACCCTCGAAAATCATCGCCCACATCCGCCATTACCTCCATGCTGAGGCGAAAGATCGAGAAACAATACTTCGCTCCGTTGGAGAGAGAATTTTCCGCCCAATCGTATTACATAACGAAGGAGTCCGTATCACAACCCTTGGTGGATTCCAACAGGTTGGTCGGTCAGCAACATTAATTCGCACTCAAGAGAGTTCAATTCTATTGGACTGTGGACTCAACCCGGGCTCAACTAACCCAGTTGAAGCTTACCCAAGACTAAATGTTAACGAATTCGACATTGAGAACTTAGATGCAGTAGTAGTCTCTCATAGCCATCTTGATCACTGCGGTTTTCTACCGTTTCTATATAAGTATGGTTACGACGGCCCAGTGTACTGTTCCGAGCCTACTTCCAGCTTGATGACCCTCCTTCAACTTGATTACCTTGATGTTTTGACTAAAGAAGGACACACTCCCCCATATGACCAGAAGGATGTTAGAGACACGGTCTTGCATACAATTCCAATAAAATACGGAATTGTAACCGATATTGCACCAGACATGCGTCTAACTATCCACAATGCTGGTCACATACTAGGATCCTCTGTTATCCACCTTCATATCGGCGAAGGGCTACACAATGTAGTCTACACCGGAGACTACAAATACGCCCGAACAATGCTCCTTGAGCCAGCAGCGACAATGTTCCCCAGAGTTGAGACCTTAATTACAGAGTGCACCTATGGCGCACTAGAAGATGTTATGCCTGCTCGAAAAGAAGTTGAAGAACATCTAATTACAATTGTTAACCAGACTGTTGATGGAGGAGGAAAAGTCCTAATCCCAGTATTGGCTGTGGGAAGAGCGCAAGAAGTTATGCTCATTCTTGACAGTTACATGCGGACAGGGTTGCTACGAGAAGTTCCAATCTTTCTTGAAGGAATGATCAACGAAGTAACAGCTATTCACACGGCTTACCCTGAGTATCTTTCTCGCGAGCTCCGTGATCAAATCCTGCATCAAGACATTAACCCATTCCAGTCCGAATATTTTACCATAGTAAAAAGCCCAGATGATAGAGATGGAATCGTTAACGGTGGACCTTGCGTAATCCTTGCAACATCTGGCATGTTGGAGGGCGGACCAGTTCTCGATTATTTCAGAAGATTAGCAGACGACTCCCGAAACACGTTAATCTTTGTTAGCTATCAAATTGAAGGAACCTTAGGTCGAAGAGTACAGCACGGACTGACTGAAGCCCCAATGATAAATAATGATGGAAAGATGGAAATTTTGAAGAGAGCAATGAGAATAGAATCAGTTGAGGGTCTTTCAGGGCATTCTGACCGAAACCAAATCATCAATTATATTCGCCGTGTTGTTCCGAAACCAGAGCGTACCATTATCTGCCACGGTGAGAGAGCAAAATGCATTGGGCTTGCCAACGCGTTATGTAAAATAACTAGAATCAACAGCTACGCTCCAGAAAATCTCGAAACGATTAAGTTGCGGTAGGCTCCTCAGGTAGATTTGCTGGCACAGCTGAACCTGATTTCTTTCGCCAAATCTTAATAGGCGGAGGCGTTAGAACAATTCGTTCTTCTCCTAATCTAGCTATATCACCGCCAAGGGTTCCAACATACTCATACAATTCGTTAATCGCTCGCTTCACATCGTCAACGCTCTTCTTTGCTAGAGGAGTTACACGAACGATCAGCACATTTCCAGCCTTTACCTCATCTTTAATTAGGCTGACATCAGCAAGATCTCGTAAAGGTAGCGCCTTTACGTAGATTTCAGATGACGCTGAGGAAGCAGACTGAGTCTTCTCTTCGCCCTTACTCTTAATGATACTGTTAGGTCCCGACAAACGCCACGCCTCGTCACGGATACAATAGCGATATGCCTTTTACAACTTTAAACGTTTATCTACTGAGCCCTCTCTCTATTCAGCGCTTTCATCCATTCCCAAAGCCAATCTCCAACATAGTGAATGTTCATAACGACTTTGCCGCGGTCGCTTGATGTTATTTGCACTTTATCCCGTAGGGCAACTCCTAAGGCAAGCGGCTTTTTGTGGCGCTCATCCCGCACGACAACTAACATATTCACCTGAAAGTTTCCATCCGTCGTAACAACCCCAGGAGCCATTACGTCAGCCCCATTGCAAATTGAAGGAATAGCGCCCATGTTAACGATAACAGAGGGCAACGAGGACAATGCCTGTGAAAACTTAAGTGTCGGGATAAGACGGTTGTTAACCTTTGCAAGGATAGGTTCGCTATTAACCAGATATATAGTCGCCCTTTCGGTTTCAACGCGTTCAACTCCGATCTTGGTTAGCAAAAGGTTTACATTTAAAGCTTGGAAGCATTCTGCCACGAGCTGTTTCACTTCACGACTCTTAAGGAAATGCCGCTGAACCAGTTTAGCCCTCCTCCAGCGCTTGAATACTCACGAATGACTCCACTATAACAAAAAGGCTTTTAGAACATATTGAAAATCAACACACTAATTAAGACAACTAGAAGCTGGTATGGATTCACAAGAACATGTAGGTTAAAAATCATTTTCTTGTTATAAACAATAAGAATCAAAAAGCATACGAGATGAAAAAAGACGCTTACACTCAGTGCTAGGTTACGAAAAAATCTTTTTGATTTAGTCGCATTATTAGGGATATTATTTGTAGCAATTGTAATCCGGATTTCCGGGCACGCATTACAATACGTTACTCCAGATGACAGCGTATATCTTGCTTCGTGCGGATTAATACTCCATGGCTACCGGCCATACGTAGATTTTTTCCTTGCCCACCCCCCACTTTACTTCTGGATCGTTGTGGGTTTATGGCGCGTCCTCAACGTAAACGACCCATATATAATGTGGGCAATTGGAAAAAGCGTTAATATCATCTCATTCCTCGGAACTACAATCCTAATCTATTTTGTTGGCCGAAAATTCCATCGCTACAGTGGTCTAATCGCCACAGCACTTTATCAATTTGAATCATTCACCTACCATAATTCTATAATTTGCGCTCCATCCATTTTGGCTACGGCATTATTGGTAACTGCCTTTTTCCTTGTCATCTACAAAGCACCCTTTCCATTAGTTGGCCTTACTTTAGGGCTTGCCACTAGCACACGTTTATCTACGCTGTACGCCCTCCCTGCATTTGGGTTTTACATACTTTGGCTGCTCCAAAAAAAGCAAATAACCATACGAACCATCGTTACTAGCGTTATTCTCTATATTGTCCCACTGTTGCCGTTGCTTTCTTTCCCTCTCGACAAGCTGTTCTTCGATCTGGGAACCTTTCACTTCATTAAAGGTGGAGTAACACCCGCGTACAGGCTTCAAAAGCTAGTTTTTAGCATAATTCCCATGAGAATACCGCTTCTTTGCCTTGGCTTTGGCTCCCTCGTTTACCTTAAAATCAATCGCTCACCCCAATTTGTTTTGCTAGCAGCACTATCGCTTTCGCTACTAGGTCCGTACCTACAATCACCAATTGGCAGTCCGCATCTTCTCCTCGAAGCTATTCCATTCTTTGTTTTACTCTCCAGCACCACTTTAGCAGAAGTGATGCACTTTCCAATTCATAGTAAAAATGAAGCCCCAATCATCCTTCTCATTGTCCTTCTTTTATACAGCATTTCAAGTTCAATTCCCCTCACATCAGACGCAATTAACCTAGCTGTGTACACCCAAAACTCAGAACTCCCCAAACTTGTGGAAATCGCGCAACACCATTCCAAAATAAATGAAATGGTCTTTAGCCAATTATCCCTCGTTCCATTCCTCGCCGAAAGACCCTATCCACCACTTGTCGATACTTCACCTGCCTCATTTCACGCCGGAGTTTATACCCAAACCGCTGTCAAAGAGATCGCCGTTAAGTACCAAGTTAAAGTTCTAATCTTAGCCGGATCCTTTGTCAACAGCGAGTTAGCAACCTTCCTTCGAGTACATGGATATACACTGACCAATGTAGTCGACAAGCGCTGGGTTGTGTATGTACTTAGGTAGATAAAGTTGCAGTTAACATGCTTTGAGTAGTTGACCCCTCAACCGTTAGGAGATTATTTAAGCATTTACGCCATTTATCTCCACGATTAAAATCGGAGTTTTCTGGCGAATCTCTAATTTGCCATCAAAAAGAAAGCCCGATATCTTTAAATCATTCACAAACGCCCAATAAAAAGGCGTCCAACAAAGCAACGGTTTGGGAGAATCAACTTGACCGAAATGGCTACAAAAATTCTCGAAAACAGCCTTGGCAAAATTGTTCTTGTCCGCCTTAAAGGCGGAAAGAGCTTAAGAGGGAAACTACAGGGATTCGATCAACATATGAACCTTGTTTTAGAGGAAGCAGAAGACATCAGCGAAGGAACGAACACTCAGCCTCTAGGAACAATCGTAGTCCGGGGAGACAACGTAATCATAATCTCGCCTCCTCCTGGGTGAAAGCCTCTTGGTTAAAGGAACCACTTCTTTTGGAAAGATTCAAAAAAAGACGCATATTATTTGCCGACGTTGTGGGCGCCGAGCGTATCATGTCCGCAAAAAATTCTGCGCAGCATGTGGTTATGGAAAGTCGAGTCGGATTCGTCACTATACTTGGCAAAGTCGAAAAGTTAATAGACTGCGCACCCGCTAGGCGTGTTCTCGATGGGCCGGTAGCTCAGCTTGGTATGAGCGCCGCGTTGGCATCGCGGAGACTTGATAAGTAAGTCAAGCCGCAAGCCGCGGGTTCGAATCCCGCCCGGTCCACCATACTTCATTCAATGTTAGTTCAAACTCACTTTCATTTTTACTCCATATCAACGAAAAGCTAGGAGAAACCATTGAACAATTGAATTTTAGATGAAAAACCAATTTTCAAGCTTAAAAGATTAAATAGAAACATATCGTTCCTAAAGAAACGATTTGGGCCGGTAGTCTAGCATGGTTAGGACTCCTTTAAACGGCCTAAAATCCGCCTGACGCGCGGAAAGGCGACAAACCCGCAAGGTCGAGGGTTCAAGTCCCTCCCGGCCCACCATACGCTAAGCTTATTTTACGGCGAATCGATGAAACTTTCCATAATCATAATTCAAAACACCACGCCCTACAGAAATTAGAAGAAAAACTTAAAGAATTAATAAAGCATCAACTGTCATGCGCCGCGGAAATAACCCGCCGAGTATCACCCCTTATAGGAGCGATACGCAGAACGGTAGCTCAGCGTGGGAGAGCGCCCGACACGAAGAAAAGTTTCTTCGTGAGCGAAGCTGAAGACCGGGTTGTCGCCGGTTCAAGACTAAGGCAGAAAGTGAATCTGCCCTGGTGAAATTCCGGCCCGCGGCACCAATTATTTTTAACTTAAAGATAGGAGGAAGCGTAGGCTAAGATTCTTAAATGGGATTGTATTTTTCTGTCATAGGAAGCGGCCGTGGTCAAGCTTGGTCTAAGACGGGAGCCCGCCACGCTCCTAACCCGGGTTCAAATCCCGGCGGCCGCACCAAACTCTCCACACACCCAAAAATAACTAATAGTTCAAATTACGATCCGCACTGGAAATATTTAATACGGAAGCGAACTGGCATCTCTAGACTGCATGAATATGATTACGGAACTGGAGTGACCTTATCATGGGAGATACGTTTGTGAAAGCCAAAGCCGCCGTAATCCAAGCGGCGCCCCGACTGTTTGAACGTGAGGCGTGTATTGAGAAAGCTTGCCGGCTGATAGCTGATGCCACAATGCAGGGCGCTAGGTTGATCCTTTTCCCTGAGGCGTTTATCCCAGGGTACCCACGCGGGCTTGCGTTTGGTACTGTGGTCGGTCATCGGACTGAGGCTGGTCGGCGGGCTTGGGAACGATATTGGGCGAATTCCGTGGATGTCCCTGGTCTGGCAACGAAGGCGCTGGGTTCAGCTGCTCGTGAAGCCGGGGCATATCTCGCCATCGGAGTCGTTGAGCGGGATACGCAATCAAGCCGGGGAACGCTCTACTGCACCTTGCTCTACTTCGGTCCAGATGGCAGGCTATTGGGGAAACACCGCAAACTCAAACCCACCGCCGCGGAGCGGGTGATCTGGGGGGAAGGAGACGGCAGCACCCTGACCGTGCTCGACACAGAGCTGGGTAAAATTGGTGGGCTAATCTGCTGGGAGAATTATATGCCGCTGGCACGCATGACATTGTATGGCAAGGGGGTACAGATCTATTTAGCACCAACAGCTGATGCCCGTGAAAGATGGCAAGCCACGCTGCGCCACATCGCCCTTGAGGGACGCTGCTTCGTGCTCGGTTGTAACCAGTTCGTGACGAAGTCCATGTATCCCACAGATCTTGAAGTAATCAAAGAGCTTGACGGTCAACAGGAAGTACTTTGCCGCGGTGGCAGCGCAATTGTATCACCTTTTGGGGAATACTTGGCGGGTCCATTGTTCGATCAAGAAGGGGTTTTATTCGCAGATCTGGACCTAGCTGAGGTTGCGCGCAGCAAGTTCGACTTTGATGTGGTAGGGCACTATGCCCGCCCCGATATCTTCCAGTTGATTGTCAATGAGCAGCCGACGCAGACCATCCGTCCTGCTGGATAGGCCGTTGCTACCATGGTGCGCGCACCACTTCTCAGACGAGAATCGCACCGTAATTGTCCTTTCCGTCAATCGGCTTCAGTAGTCGTCTTGAAATAAATCCGTCCTCCATTTTTCCCCTTGTAATTTTGGGGAAAATCAACCACGTTCACGAACATTAACACCGGCTTTCCTTCAAGCAATCAACCATCTTACAACGTCCTACGATAGGTTGTGAATTCCCTGTGACCTTTATCGGTAATCGCAACTGTATCCTCTATTCTCACTCCAAACTCGCCAAGGTATAAACCACAGTTACCGATTGATATGACCATTCCAGGCTTCAGATCGTCTTTCGGTTCCTCGCCGTGAAAGAAGGCATGCCCAGCGGGAAGAGGTGGCTCTTCGAATTCTAATCCTACGCCGTGTATTGGAGGGCCTACGAAGTACTCTTCGTATCCTTCCTTTTCGAATGTCTCATGCATTATGTTCTCCAGCTGAGCCATGGTACTACCCGGGCTAGCAGCCTGCACCGCGGCTCTTTGAGCCTTTAAGTATACATCAAACGCCTTTCGCTGTTTTTCAGACGGTTGTCCGACGCATATTGTTCGGCACATATCTGCGTGATATTCGTCGACGGTCGGGTGAAGGTCAATCATGACCATGTCGCCTTTCCGTAGCCTTCTATGACCTACCACTCCATGAGCTATTGAGGATCTCGGTCCTGAAGCCACATAAGTCCTGAAAAACTCCTCGGCGCCATTCTTCCTCATCACGTACTCTGCTTCTCCAGCCACCTCCGTCTCAATCACACCTGGCTTCACTGCCTTAACCGCAGCGTCCATTGCCTTGTCAGCCACTCTTGCCGCTTTCCTGATCTTTTCAATTTCCTCACTCGATTTTATGATTCTCAGATCGGTCATTATCGGGGTTACATCGGTGAACTCAAGCGTCTCTGGCTTGGCGTGTGGGTGCTTGAACATCTCCAGCATCGAGACTTTCAGGAAAGTGTTCTCCAACCCCAGTTCCTTCCAGATGTGCATCAGGGAATGGAGCATCCCCACCTCGTCTTCGAATCCGAGAATGTGTTCAGATGCACACCCCTTTTTTGTATCCTCAATATCGGTTTTCGGGACTCCTACATAGTTCGTCCCGCTTCTTGCTATTATTGCGAAAGCACATAGTCTGCCGTTTCCTAGAAGGTAGGTCATGTTCTGAGGCTTGGTCAAGAGAATTGCGTCCAGCCCCGCTTTCTCCATTAACTCGCCAGCACGCCTGATTCTCTCTCTGAATACCTTATTCCCTACAAGATCACCTCTGTGATAGATCACTTCTCCCATGCCAACCACCTCTATGGAGTGACCTATGAGGGCTTGATGTACTTCTCTGGATTCCTGTCAAATTTCTGTTTACACATTGGGGAACAGAAGTAGTAGTTCTTCCCCTTGTATTCAGACTTCCACTTTGCAGTCTTTTCATCTATTTCCATCTTGCATACAACATCCAAAACCATGAAAAACCCCTCCTTGTGAAAAACCATCTTTGTATTTTATGTTACACGAGCATAATATGCGTTTAAGATTTGATGTAAAAATATGCGGGCCATGCTTAATTTCAGGAGCTCTCGGAATAGGTTGGGCATTTCTACAGCATATACATCAGGTCAATCGCCTCATGTCAACCAATTAAGTGGAGATGTTGGCGTCACCAAGTGCTAACATTACCATGATTAGTTGCAACCCTACCGATCGGCTTTTGGGAAAATACAGTACACACTTATGTGAAGTGATCAAAATGGAGTTGTTAACAACTAATGTGAAAGATAGGCGTCTAAGCGAAGCAGCGTTGCTAATCTATGGAACTTGTGTAGAAAATGAGGAACCAAAAATCTTTAATGCGTTAGCTAAAGGAAGAATCTCACTTCATGCATGCCTAGAAAAAATTCACATGAACATTGTTGGATTTAAGTTGGCGACGATACTTCAGACTTCAAAACCAAAGGAGATAGTGGTACTTACACTTGATGGGTCACCTCACTGCATCCAACTTCATTTTACAGTAGAACAGGCAAAGCGTGTCTCCAAATCAAACGTAAACATCAAACACTATGTTATAGAAAAGGGAAAACTCATCGAAATTTCCCCCGATGTAGTGGAAATTGCCCGGCACCTCTCAAAAGTCCAAGAAGCTTATTGCAAAAAACAATAAAAATGGTGCGAGGGCCGGGATTTGAACCCGGGTCACCGGCTTGGAAGGCTTACGCTCGACCGATTTGGACCGGTTTAATCGACGTCCTAGTCCATTCTAGGGCTGGTTTTGCCAGCCTAGCTAGACTACCCTCGCGTCAAAATTGACTGAACAGAACCTAGCTTATATTTTCTATGGAGAATATGATTAGGGTATGATTTTCAACCGCTTGGATAGTAAATTGATTGCTTGTTCATAGTCATAGATAACTCGTGAAACAACCGTCCATGTTTCGAGGGTTTCTGGATCTACGCTGATTACTTCATCGGCAAGCCTAACTGTTTCGTCTGTGAAGTGCCCACGAGGGAAACCGCCTATCAAAACCAGAGGTCTCAGTTTTTTGGCTAACTGTTGCATAACTTCGTGAATTGATTTTCGTTCTCCAAGGCGGCTGAAAGCTACGGTGAAAGTGGGGTTAAGCTCCTTAAACAGTTGCTTAAGCGACTGCCTTTTTAATATAAGAAGAGGCTCGCCAGTGACCGGAACCTTTCCCATTTCAAATAGCTGTTCAATGAGGCTGACGAAGCGATTATAGTTTCTTGGTATGCGAACCTTCGGATTTACCCAAATAACATGATCACCAATGGTGTGAATGAAAATCTGTAGAAGCCCCTCTTTATTGAGAGGAGAACCAAGGGCTTCTAAGAGCGAAACGTGAACAATATCTGGTCTACCCCGCTTTTCAGCCCTTTCAAGTTTCAACATAGCACTATGATGATAAGAACGATCTAGGAGAACTTGCCCGGCTTTCTTTCCTTCCTTCTCTGCATGCTTCCAAATTGCGGGATGACCCCAGAGATCTTTGGGAACCACTTCCAAAGCCGACTCTGCAACAACAATGGTTAACATTAGCATCCCTTAAATCACTAGAAAAGCTTAATCAATGGTTCTGTTGCCTTCGCTGGACTTGCAACTTCCTCCCTTTTGCTTCTCGCCTCGACGTTATATTCTTCTCTAAGGCTGTGCGAATGCAATAGTTCACCATACCTTTGAATGCCTCAAGTAACCTGAGAACTTCCTCTGATGGTTGATAAGGAATCTGCACCGCTTTGACTGCTTTCACAGTAAAGAAGAAAGAAGAAGAGCTATTTGACTCTGATGGCGGGAAGTCCTGAAAATTCAACAGAAGCTAATTAATAAAAGGTTAAAAGTAAGCTATACAAAACCAAGGAGATTCGGAGTGTAAGCCTAGCTATGCCAGAGCAGAAGCCTCAGAGTCTCAATGAAGTAATCCTTGAAACAGTTCAAACAAAGCACCCTACTTCAGTTGAGGAACTGGTGAAACTCGTTCAAGAGAAAACCTCTGCTCCTAAAGAAGCTGTCGTTGACCACGTGGCAAGGCTTCGAGATGAAAACAAAATCATATTGGAAGAGCCTATTCCACTACCAACAAGCCTCTCCCAATATCTTCTTTCTGTTCGCTGGTCGAGATGGTTTTGGATCGTAGCGGGACTGATTGTTCTAACGGTATTGTCGGTTTTTCTCATCCCAAGTGAGACGGTTTCTTTAGCCTACATAAGATGGATTTTTGGCTTTATCTTCATTCTCTTTCTTCCAGGCTATTGTTTCGTGGAAGCTTTATTCCCTAAAAGAGAGGAACTTGACGACATTGAAAGAGTTGCTCTTGGCATCGGGCTCAGCCTCGCTATTTCTCCTTTGACAGCGTTAGTGCTAAATTTCACTCCATGGGGAATCAGGTTGATCCCAGTCATTGTTAGCCTAGTGGGTGTTACACTAGTTTGTGCTCTTGTAGCTGTTGCTCGCAAGTTCCAACTTGCCATAGGGAAGAGCAAGTGACATCCACATGATTTATCGGAAGGGGCTAGAGAAGCAGATCGCCCTTACACGCATTCAGATTCTCTTTCGGCTTGCTATGCAAGTTTTCCATAAAAATCCAACTTTAGCTCAGCGATACGTGGAACTTGCTCGGCGGATTAGTATGCGATGTAAGGTTAGAATTCCTTCGGAATATAAGAGACTGATCTGCCGTCACTGTAAACAATTTATCATTCCAGGAATTGGCTGTCGTGTTCGCACCCAACAAAAAAGAGAACCGCATGTCGTTATCACTTGCTTGTATTGTGGAGGAAAAACTCGAATACCGCTACGGAGGAAAAACGATGCCGGTTAAGCCCAGACAAAGGCTAAGACTAAGAGGTGAAATGGCTGAGGAGCAGCCGACAATTTGGATGGGAAAAAAAGGAGTTACACAAGAGGTCATAGAGGAAGTTTCGAAGCAGTTAGACCAGAATGAAGTAGTTAAGGTTCGAGTGCTAAAGAGTGCACTTCGAATTAGTAAAAGAGAAGTACTTGCTAGCCTGATTGCTGAAAAGACTGGGTCAGAACTCATTGAAGTTCGAGGTAATACATTTGTTGTTTATAGGCGCCGACGCGCCCGTGAAAAGCCTTTATAGGGGTCTTCGTGAATTAGTGAGGGAAAACTTCCACCGAGGAAACTTGTTTGCCGACAGTATATGATGTCCCGGTAGATCGGCTTGTAAAAAGACTTGCGAAGTACTTAAAGGAAAATGTCTCAGAGATCACCCCACCAACTTGGGCAATGTTCGTAAAAACCAGCTCTCATAAAGAAAAACCCCCTCAGAATTTAGAATGGTGGTATACACGATGCGCCTCCATCCTTAGGAAAATTTACATCGATGGGCCGATCGGCGTGTCACACTTAAGGACATTTTATGGAGGGAAAAAAAAGCATACGGATAGACCGGAACACTACCGGAAAGGAGGCGGAGCCATCGTTCGGAAGACCCTACAACAACTTGAAAAAGCTGGTTTCATAAAAACCGCTGAGAAGAAGGGAAGAGTAATTACTAAAGAAGGAAAAAGTCTGCTAGATAGATTGGCTGGTGAGGTTAAACGGGATCTAGAGAAGGAAATTCCCAGCCTAAAAAAATTCTAGGTAGGACTGTGTTGTCGAATGAGTTCTGAGGAGATGGAGCTAGAGGAGATTCGAAGGCGTAAGCTCATCGAAATGCAACGGAGGCTAGGCGATGAGCAAAAGCGAGCTCAAGTCGAGACTGCTAAGCAAACCGCTCTCCGGCAGATTCTAACTCCTGAGGCGAGACAAAGACTTACAAACATCAAGATGGTTAAGCCGGACTTTGCTGAACAGATCGAACTCCAACTTATTCAAATTGCTCAGTCGGGTCGAGTTAATCTGCCGATCACCGATGAGCAACTTAAAGCTATTTTAGTTAAACTTCAATCCGAAAGGCGGAATATCCGAATCCGGAGGATCTAGTTGTGGCGCGAAATAAACCAGCGGCGAAAAAGCGAAGGCTAGCTAAGGCTGGGAAAGAAAGCCGCTCTGTTCCTACGTGGGTAATAGCTAAGACTCTGGGGCATGTCCGCACTACCCCTGCGCGAAGACATTGGCGACGCACTAAGTTGAAGGTTTAAGGGGGCTTTTTAATGACTGAGGAAGAGGAACCTCTCAAAGAGGAAGAAGCGAAGGAGGCGGAGGAAGAAACTAAAGAAGAGATAGAACCGGAGAAAGTTGCGGAGGAAGAAGTTGAAGAAAGAATTGAAAAAGAAGAAGCCCCTGAAGAAATAGTTGAAGAAAGAATTTATACTATTCCACTTCGGCGAGCGTGGATTGTTCCTAGAAAGGAGCGAACTCCAAAAGCAATTAAGGTTATTCGTAGTTTCATTAGGAAACATATGAAAACCGAATCAATTATCCTCAGCAGCGAAGTCAATGAGAAGATTTGGAGCAGAGGCATTGAAAAGCCTCCGAGAAGAATCCGAGTACGGGCCGCCAAAAACAAGGAGGGCGTAGTTAAAGTTCACGTAGTCGAGGGAGACTAAATCTTTGACCGTCTTCCTCTTTAACCTGTGGGGTAGCCCAAACATAGGTGTTTACTCCCTCGTAACCGATTCGTTTGCTATCGTCCCAGCAGGTTTACCGAAGACAAAAATTGAAAAACTCCAAAGTTGTCTCAAGATTGAAGTTATTCAAACAAACATTGGAGGATCGAGGCTTATTGGAGCGCTTGCCGCCGCGAACTCCAACGGGATTATTCTTCCCCATTTTGCCTATGATGATATAAAATCCATCCGATCCATGGCAGATATAAACGTCAAACCGGTCAAGTCAAAGAAAACAGCCCTCGGCAATCTTATTCTTGCCAATGACCACGGGGCAATCGCTGATCCCCGATTGACGAGCGAGGTTACAAACGAAGTTAAGGAAATTTTAGGAGTTGAAGTGGTTTCAGGCGAAATTGCATGCCTTCCATACGTTGGATCCCTCGCCGTCGCGACTAACAAAGGTGTACTAGTTCACCCTATGCTAAGAGACGAAGAACGAAAACTTCTACAAGAGGTGTTAAAAGTCCCAGTAGATGTAGGTACTGTAAACTGCGGTGTACCATTCGTTGGAACAGGTTTAATTGCAAATTGCCACGGAGCTGTCGCCGGATCTGTGACTACCGGTCCAGAAGTTGTAATAATTGGGCAAGCATTAGGTGTCGTCTAGTAGGGGTGAGATGATTGTCTGAAGTGAAGATTTTTCGAGTAAAAGGAGAAATTCGGAAACCAGCCTTCCGAACCGCATTCATAAAGGAAGTTAGAGCGTTGAAGTTAGAAGATGCTGTTGAAACCATTTATGCAGAGCTTGGCAGCCAACACAAAGCCAAACGTTTTCAGATAAAGATACTAGAAACTAAAGAAATTAAACCCGAGGAAGCGAAGAGCCAACTCGCCCGCAAAATTACTGGAGTCTAAGGGTGATGAAACTTGGCAAGTGAAGAGGAAATGCTGAGAAGAATGCTTATTGAGTTGCGGCTTTTAGAGGGAACAGCAGAAGAGCTCCAAGCACGATTAAACATAGTCGATTCAGCCATCGCGGATTCTCAAACAGCTGGGCTGACATTAGATGGACTTACAAATAAAGAGAAAGATACCCAACTCCTTGTACCCATTGGCGCTGGATCTTATATTAAAGCAGGCACAGTCGAACCGGACAAGGTCATCGTCGGAATCGGCGCCGGAATCTCCATCGAAAAAACCATAGATGAAGCTAAGAATAGCGTTGCCAGTCAACTGGCTGAACTGGAGAAGGTACGACTGTCGCTACAGCAACAATTCGTTCAAGTAGCTCAGCGAATCGATGAAACGCGGTCCAAGATCAACGAACTCTCAAGAAAGATTAGCGAAGGGACTAAAGGTGTTTGAGAGGCTGAGGAAAGGTGTTGAGGACCTCCTCACTAAAGTTACAAAAACTGAGCTAAAGGGCGAAAGTTTCGACTCTTTACTCTGGGAGTTTAAACTCACCCTAATTGAGAATGATGTCGCTGTTTCTGTCGCTGACAAAATCTGCGATCAAATTAAAAAGAATCTTGAAGGTATGCAGGTTGGAAAGTTTGAAGATAAAAGAGAGCTCGTTAAAAAAACCCTCCAAGAGACCCTTCTGTCTGTTCTAGTTCCTGAAAACCAAGTTGATATAATTACTATAATCGCTAGAAAAAAAGCAGAGAGAAAACCGGCAGTCCTCCTTTTCGTCGGAATCAATGGTTCGGGAAAAACAACAAGCATTGCCAAAGTTGCCAAACTTCTCATGAGCCGTGGCTTCACGCTAGTGTTAGCTTGTAGTGATACATATCGTGCAGGTGCAATTGAACAATTAGAAGAACACGCTAAACGCCTAGGAGTCAAAATGATTCAACGCCCATATGGAGCAGACGCCGCATCAGTTGCTTTTGATGCAATTAATCATGCTAAAGCGCATGGACTTAACGTGGTACTAGTCGACACCGCCGGAAGAATTGAAACAAACAGAAATCTATTATTGGAAATGGAAAAAATTGCACGGGTGTGCGAGCCAGACTGCGTAATCTTTGTAGGAGACGCGTTAGCTGGAAACGCGGCAGTTACGCAAGCAGAAGAATTTGACCGATACATACATATTGACGCCGCAATCCTAACTAAAATTGACGCGGACGCTAAAGGTGGCGCTGCCATTTCAATCGCCTTTGTAACCAAAAAACCCGTTATCTACCTAGGCACTGGTCAAGCCTATGAAAACCTTACCCCATTCAACCCAAACGACCTAGTCGACAAAATTCTTGGCAACTAACCTCTCCACAAGATTTTTGAAACATCCTTCTAAACTATTTGTACTAAGACTTTGAGGTGTAATTGGTTGTCCCTTCGCGGCCGTGACTTTCTGACGATGCAAGAGTACACAAAAGAAGAGTTGTGGCAAATGCTTAGACTCGCCCAACGAATGAAAGAAAAAATAACCACCCCAGAAAACCAAGAGCCACTCGCTGGAAAAATCCTTGCCATGATTTTTCAGAAACCATCTACAAGGACCCGAGTTTCCTTCGAGGTTGGCATGAGACAACTCGGTGGATATGCTATTTACTTAAATTGGAATGAGCTCCAACTTGGTCGAGGTGAAACCATTGCCGACACAGCGAAAGTCCTTAGTCGTTATGTAAACGGGATGATGGCTAGAGTCTACTCACATAAAGATATCGAGGAGTTAGCTAAGTATGCAGACGTTCCCGTAGTAAATGGTCTGTCCGATCTTCATCACCCATGCCAAGGACTCTCCGACCTTTTCACCATATGGGAAAAAAAGAATGGCTTAGAAGGGTTAAAACTGGCTTGGATCGGCGATGGAAATAACGTATGCAACTCTCTTCTCATTGGATGTACAAAATTAGGGGTTAATATCAGCGTCGCCTGCCCACAAGGCTACGAACCAGACATAACAGCCATGA
>Ga0315306_10000171_pt1 | contig 31142 bp, 32 predicted proteins | sample TDP1_MG_FD_203803 | JGI IMG/M metagenome (GOLD analysis project Ga0315306, IMG submission 203803) | Freshwater sediment microbial communities from Lake Towuti, South Sulawesi, Indonesia - TDP1 | ecosystem: Environmental > Aquatic > Freshwater > Lake > Sediment | place: Indonesia: South Sulawesi... | reverse complement strand
TGGCTGTTCTTCACCATCGTGACCCCGTGGCTTCCGAGACCTTCCAGATACTGAAGTACGAAGTGACCGAGCGGTTGGGAACGCTGAGAAAACTTGAAGAGCAGATACAGAAGTTGGCGCTTGCTTAGCCCTTGCCACCCAGTTCTAAGACTCTGTTTATCTCCTTTTGAATCTCGTTCTCTATCTGTTCTTGTTTGGGCGGCGCGAAGAACGAGCTTCTTCCGTTTAAGAACGTGTCGAAAAAGTACATGCTTCCATAACGTTTTGCCATTTCTTGTTCCCTCCATGAATCGAGGGTTCTGAACGTAACTAATTCCTTGCTGAATTTTGCAACCGCGTTCACATGATTCATGTACACGGCTGAACTCAAGGGACACTGAGGAGAGTTGAAGTACAAGACCTCAACAGGGAGAGCATCCCTCACATCTTGCTTTAAATGCTGCGTAACCGCTTCAGTTCGGAGTTGCGGACCATCTAGGCGAAGTGTCAACAAGTCGAATGGTTCGGGGTTGCCAGCTTTGTAGAAGGTCTTTTCAAGCTGGAAGCCGTGCTTGCGGTATATGCCACTGGTAATCCACTGGGGGCTTCTCGAAACTAGCGTTTTGACTTGGCACACCCCTATCTTCCAGAGCTGTCTCAACGTGGCTTTCAGAAGGCTTGTTCCTATGCCTTGACCGTGTGGCGCCTTGGACAAGTCTATGCACGTGATTATGGCTGTTGTCTCCGCCTCTTCTATGGGCACGGGCGCACCCTTAGAGGAAATGAACTCAACAAAGCCTAGGGCTTTGCCACTGCTGTCGTAGGCGACGTGTCCCACGTAGCCGTAATCCTTCAGCTTCCCTCTCAGCCACTCCACCTTGTCTTTCACACCCTTCTCAAACCTTGGATAGTCTGGCGACTCTCGCGAAGGCACACACAACCGCACTTCGTCTTCAAGATTCGACTCATCAACCGCCTTGATTGCCACGCTCAAAACAATCACGCTCAACCCTTTAGTCAAGTCTACTTAACACAACGATGTTTTTAGTATTGTTGTCCTTGGCAGAACTCAATGAGTTTTGTAAGCGTTGGGTGCTCTGCACGTGGGCTGGAGATGTAGTAGGCTGCGACTGCGTTGGCTAGGGTTAGTCTGCAAGCGTCTGGAAGTCTGAGGGCATCGCCCAAGATGTTGCCAGCGTTCCAGGCGTCTCCCGCCCCAGTGGACCTCAAAACAGATACTCTGAAGGCTGGAACAATAATCTCTTCATCAGCAGCGAACGAGCCAGAGAAGGCTGTTGTGTGAAGGTCTATTCGTGCGGAGAGATTGTTTGCCAAGGTCTTGGCGCATTCCTTGGCCGAGTCTCGGTGTCCTAGTTTCTTCTCGAGGTCTTTGACTTCTGGGTTGAGCTGGCTGGCGTAGAGAAAGGCCTCGTTTTCATTGACGCTGAAGACGTCAACAATCCCTCTGAGCAAAACCTTCTTGATGAGTCTGGGAATCTCTCTCGGGTTTGGGCTTGGGTCGCCCGTGTCATAGTATGTTTTGCCCTTCCCCTTCTCCTTGACGAAGCGGAACACGCTGCTCGCCAACTCTGTTCCCCAGCGTCGGGTCGAAGCCCAGTTGAACACACAGACGTAGTCGGCTGTCTCCAAGAGCTCAAAGTCTTGCTCAGAGAGGTCTTTAGGACCGAAGTTTGGCAGGGAGCCCAGATCACCCATCATGACGTTCACCCTCTCGCCCTCGTAAAGAAGCTCCAGGGCTGTGGTCAACGATTCGTTGCCACTCGTCTTCACGTGAGAAAGATCCACATCGAAGAGTTCTAAGTAGAACCTCAGTAGATGTAATCCCAGCTGGCTCGTGCTGATTATCGGACAGACCTTAACGCCTAACGCAGCCAGCGCCGCAGCGGTGTTTGCGGCGTTTCCCCCCCTCAACTCAGTCTGTCTAACTCCGTGGATGGCTCCTCCTCTGCGTCCCGCAATCCCAGCAACCGCCTTGGAGAACCTCGCGACATCACCATCATAGGTCGCTAAACGGTCTATGAAGAAATCAGGCATAACCACAACTCTTACTGCTAATTTTTCGGGCTTCAACCGCCTCAAACAACCGAACAACTCACTTACGTATTTAGACCGCAACCCACACCCTCCGCATCCAAACACCCTACAAATGAACCCTTAAACCCTTAAACCCTTTAACGCATTCGCACAGCGAAAACACCAACGACGAATAGTTCATCCTACTGTTGATTTTGCGCACACCAAACAGACGCTTTCTCTTCTTGCTTTCAACCTTCAGCGTCCAAAAAAGCCTCCCTTCGGCTCTCCCACTAGACCCCCCTCCCCCACCCACAGAAATTTATTTTTAGTCTCTAGCAACATTCTTCTAACATGACCCCCCTCTCTAGGTAGAGAGGTTCTCACACACGCACACAGACAAAAAACTCTCAGTACTGAATCCCCTTGTCCGTTGGTATCACACTAGGATGCTTCACATCTATGATCTCATTGACAAAGTCAGCAAACGCAACCAGTTCTTTAGGCGCTCTTCGCCCAGTCAAGACCACACTTGTCTGCTTAGGCACGGTCTTCAAGAACTCGATAACATCCTCCACATCAAGGAGTTTGCAGTCCAAAGCCAAATTAATCTCGTCCAAGACCAACAGCCTAGGCTTCTCCCGCCTCACAACCTTCTCGGCAAACCTCAACGCCTTCACCGACAACTCTCTGTCCCTCTCACCCAGATTCTTCAACCCAATCCACCCTCTCCTGCCAAACTGATAGATCTGATAGTTGGGACTGAACTTCCTCCTGAACTTGTACTCCCCCGTGTTCTTCCACCACTTCAAGAACTGAATTATAACCACCTTGTAGCCATGTCCCAGACAGCGCAAAGCCAAGCCAAGGGCGTTCGTCGTCTTCCCAGCCCCCTCACCCGTGTAGAGATAAACCGTCCCCCACTTTCTACTCATCTTTCTCCCTCCTCCCTTTACGCGCAGACTGGACATATCTTGCTGTAGTCCGCGACGGTTCCCTCACTCTCGATCGGTCTCAGAACCTCAGCCTCCCTGCTCCCAGACCTATACACCGTAATGCCCTTGCACTCCAGCTTGTAGGCGAGCCAGTAAGCCTTCTCCACATCGTTCGGCGTAGCCCAGTTCGGAAAGTTGATAGTCTTCGAAACCGCGTTGTCCGTGTACTTCTGAAAAGCGGCTTGCATGCGGACGTGCCACTCGGCGCTTATGTCATGGGCGGTCACAAAGAGTTTACGAATGTGCTCCGAAACTTCCTTCACGTCTCGGATAGAAGTCTTCCTCGCTATGGTCTTCATCAACTCCTCGCTGTAAAAGCCCTCCTTCAAGGCGGTACTCTCAAACAAGGGATTAACCTCAACGAGGCTTCTTCCCAAGCTCTCAGCCACCTCACGAACATAAGAAATAGCGAACAGCGGTTCGATTCCCTGAGAGCAACCAGCGATGATGCTTATAGTCCCAGTGGGCGCGACAGTTGTCACTGTGGCGTTTCTCATAGCCTTATAGTCTTTCTCCCATACGCTGCCCTTGAAGTTTGGAAAGCTGCCTTTCTCCTCGCCCAACTCGGCGCTCATCTTGCGCCCCTCAGTGTTAACGAATTTCATGAGTTTCTCCGCTGTTCGCAAAGCCTCTTCCGTGTCGTATCGTATGCCCATCTTGATCAACATGTCAGCGAATCCCATGACGCCTAGACCTATCTTCCTGTTCCCCTTCGTGATCTCTTCAATCTGCGGAATGGTGTAAACATTGGCGTCTACAACGTTGTCGAGGAACCTTACAGCCAGCCTAATGGTCTGTCTCAGCCTATCCCAATCAATCATCTTCTCTTCGGTCACAAACTTGCTGACGTCGATGCTTCCGAGGTTGCAAGATTCGTAGGGGAGCAGCGGCTGTTCTCCACACGGGTTGGTTGACTCAATCTGCCCTAACTGTGGAGTTGGATTGTGCTTGTTGATAGTGTCAATGAAGATTACGCCTGGCTCCCCGTTCTTCCAAGCCATCATGATAATGAGGTTCCAAATAGCCCTAGCCTTCAACTTCTCCGTCACAACCTCATTTCGGGGATTAATCAGTTCGAAGTCCCCATCTTTCTCAACAGCCTCCATAAACTTGTCCGTGACCGCCACGGAGATGTTGAAGTTTCGCAGGACACCCTCCCTCTCCTTAGCCACAATGAAATCCATGATTTCGGGGTGGTCCACGCGGAGAATTCCCATGTTGGCGCCTCGTCTGCGACCCCCTTGCTTGATGACCTCTGTGGCTGTGTCGTATATTTTGGCGAAGGATATAGGACCTGACGCTATGCCTCCTGTCGTCTTGACTTGGTCGCCTTTCGCTCTTAGCCTCGAGAAAGAGAAGCCCGTTCCGCCGCCCGTCTTGTGAATTATGGCTGTTGTCTTCAAAGTGTCGAATATGCCCTCTATTGAATCTTCAACTGGAAGGACGAAGCAGGCGCTGAGTTGACCCAGCTCAGTGCCAGCGTTCATCAAAGTCGGTGAGTTGGGAACAAATTCGAGGCTTGTCATAAGGCGGTAGAATGCGTCCTCAAGCTTGGCCACTTCAGCCTTACCCTTTCCATAATTCTCTTCAACAGCAGCCACAACCTTGGCGACCCTTCGGAACAGTTGATTAGTGGACTCTATCACTCTGCCGTTCTCGTCTTTGCGCAAGTATCGTCTCTCCAGCACTAAAATGGCGTTTAACGGCAGCTTCAACTCGTCAACAACGCCCAGTAAAAGCTTCATCCTCCTGATCTCAGCCCGCTTCTGACGATACAAAATATACGCCTTAGCCGTTCTGGCGTGTCCGTTCTCTATCAGCGTCTTCTCAACCAAATCTTGGACTTGCTCGACGCTCGGAATCTCACGTGGCTTCATCTGCTTCTCTAGTCTATCCACAACCTGCCCAGCCAACTTGACCGAAAGCGCTCGGTCCTTGCCACCCACAGCCTTAGCTGCCTTCCAGATGGCCTCGGCGATCTTGTCTTGGTCAAAATCCACGATTCTGCCATCTCTCTTCCTAATCTTCTTTATGCCAGTCAAATGAAACCCTTCTAAAATCCACAACCAACTCTCAATTTATAGGACTTTCGATGCCTTCCAGCAAGTTTTAAGTGCGTTCTGGAATCTACTTGATACCCTCTCATGTGTGGTGTGAGCATGATGGAAACCTATCCATGGTGGAGCGAAAAACAGAAGAAACTAGCCGAAGAGACCAAGAAGTTCGCAGACGCTAACTTGGCAAAGGGCGAAGAAATCGCCTGGACTAAAGAGTTCCCAGCCGACCTCCTGAAAGAAGTCGCAGACAGAGGATGGTTCGGCGCGCCCATTCCAGAGAAATACGAAGGCACGGACACGGGCGTGACGGGCTGCTGCATCGTGGCTGAGGAATTAGCCCGCGTCTGTTCAGCCTTAACTGGCGCCTACTCTGTGACGATGTTTGGAGGCGTCGAGCAACTGCTAAAATTTGGCAGCGAGGACCAGAGGCAGAGATGGCTGCCGCAAATCGCAAGGGGCAAGCTGGGCGCTATCTGCATCACTGAGCCTTCAATCGGCTCCGACGCGGCTGGCATAGAAACCGCTGCAACGCTGGTCGGTGACGAGTACATAATGAACGGCAAGAAACGCTTCATCACCAACGCGGGTGTTGCAGACATCTACTGCGTGTATGCCAAAACCAGCGAAAAAGCCGAAGACAAAGCTAAGTATGCGCACCTCAGCGCCTTCATTGTTGAGAAGGGGATGCCGGGCTTCTCTGTGGAGAAGATAAACGAGCTCGGAGGATGGGTTGGCTTGCCTAATGGTTACTTGAGCTTTGACGACGTGAGGGTCCCTGTGTCGCACAGAATCGGCGCCGAGGGTGACGGCTGGAAGGTCTTGGTCGACGGACTCAACTTTGAGCGCAATCTTTTCGCTGCTGGTATGCTCGGTCCGATGCGAGAGGCTATAAAATACGCTGTGAGTCACGCTCAGCGTCGTCTACAGTTCGGCGAACCCACAATCGAGTACGAGGTGAACCAGTTCAAAATAGCCGACATGTTTGGAGCCCTCAGGACAGCCAGACTCCTGACCTATCATTCAGCCCATCTCATGGACATGAAGGTAGACGCTGTGATGGAGGCGACGCAGGCTAAGCTCTACGCCTCTGAGGCTTACGAGAAACTGATGGTTGACGCGCAGCAGGTGATGGGCGGAGACGGTTGGACCCGCTTCTACCCTGTCGAGCAGTTCATGCGAGACGCCAAGGTCAACCAGATAGGGGCCGGAACAAGTGAAGTCATGAGAATGGTTTTGTATAGACAGGGACTGAGAGTCATGGCTGACGAGTTGAAGATGCCGCGTCGGCAGATACACCCCAAACTCGGGGTGCCAATCTCAACGACCAAGCCAGCCACGGTCAGCGAGATCAACGAGAAAACACTACTTGAAACCTTGGCTGAGGACTACTGTGTGAACCCGGGTTTGTTCATGAGCCGAAGCGACCTAAAACAGATGTTGGCAGCGGTAACCGACCAGCAGCTCGACCAGCTGTTGATGTCTCTTGAAGCGAAAGGATTGGTGAAGCTTTACAAGGACCGGCGCGGCAACATAGCACTGGCAAAAGCCACTTACAAGGGCTTGAAAGAGGCAAAGCCAAAAGAGCATTACCAATGGTATCCAGACTGGATAAAAAAGGAGCAACTCTTCTAAATCAGCAATCACCCCTTTTATTTCTGCCTCGCAGAGGAATTTTCTTAAGAGAGCATCATAGACTAGCAGAGTAGACATGGGATGTGGACGCGTTGGAGCCATCGGTTCTGATTGAGGCAGAGGGGTTGACCAAAAAATTCGGCGAGCTGAAGGCTGTTGACGGCATTAATTTTAAGGTTGTCAAGGGCGAATGCTTCGGTTTTCTCGGTCCAAACGGCGCTGGAAAAACAACGACAATAAAGATGGTTCACTGTGTTCTACCCTTGACCTCTGGGCGATTATATATGGCTGGCAAGAGTGTGACCGAGGAAGCGAGAGAGATAAAGAGCATGATAGGCGTGGCTCCGCAGGAAGACAACCTCGACCCAGACTTCACGGTGCAGCACAACCTGCTCGTTTACGCCAGATACTTCGACATCCCGAGGGATGAAGCCACAAAACGCGCCGAAGACTTGCTAAAGTTTTTGGCTTTGGACGAAAAGAAAAACGTCATCATAGAACAGTTGTCAGCTGGCATGAAGAGGCGTTTGATTCTGGCTAGGGCTTTGCTGAACGAGCCTCAAATACTGATTCTAGATGAGCCCACAACAGGATTAGACCCACAAGCCCGCCACCTCATATGGGAGAAAATTCGTAGCTTAAAGAAGAGAGGTGTTACAGTGATTTTAACAACCCACTATATGGAGGAAGCCGCTCAACTCTGCGACAGAATCGTGATTATGGACTACGGAAAAATAATCGAAGAGGGAAAGCCTTCAGAACTCGTCAAGAAACACATAGGCGAAGAGGTTTTAGAGGTTCCCAACAGTGAAGAGGTTGCAGAGTTTCTCCAGAGCAGTTCCAAAGACATCAGAACCGAAGTTGTGGGCGAGAAAATCCACGTCTTCACAGATGAACCAAAAGGAGTTTTCACCAGAATTTTGAAGAAATTTCCATTGAAGGAAGCGGTTATTAGAGACGCCAATCTAGAGGATGTTTTCCTGAAACTAACCGGAAGGAGACTACGAGAATGAAAGGTGGAGAAATCACTGCTCAATTCAGGCTGCCTAGACTGAGCTATCGCGTTTGGAAGGTTTGGATGAGAGACAGAGATGTCTTCATGAAGACGTTTAGAGTGAACTTTATTCCCCCCTTGCTGGAACCTGTGCTCTATCTACTCGCAATGGGCTTTGGTTTGGGACTCTTCGTCCAGCAAATTGAAGGAGTCTCTTACGTTCAGTTCATCGCTCCCTCTCTTGTAGCCATCTCCATGATGTTCAACTCTTTCTTTGAGTGCACCTACGGCTCCTTCGTGCGCATGTATTATCAGAAGACCTTTGACGCAATTATCGCCACGCCTGTCAACCTCGAGGAGGTTATAGCCGGCGAGCTCTTGTGGGGTGCTACGAAGAGCCTAATCAACTCGTCAATAGTGTTGGGCATCGTAGCGCTCTTCGGTTTGGTTTCCAGCCCCTTAGCACTGTTGATTCCGCCTATTTCGTTTCTCGTCGGGCTGGTTTTCGCCTCCATAGCCATGTGCTTCACTTCGGTTGCGCCTAACATAGACGCCTTCAACTATCCTCAGTTCCTCCTGATCACTCCGATGTTCTTGTTCAGCGGAACTTTCTTTCCCATAACAGCTCTACCTCAGCTAACTCAGATGATAGCTCAGCTCTTTCTCCCTCTAACACACGCGGTATCGCTGACGAGAAGCCTGATCTTGGGAAGGCTTGAACCATCACTGCTGCTAAGCCTCGCTTGGCTGATGGTTACTACAATAGTTTTGTTCATCTTGTCCATCAACCTGATGAAAAGGAGACTGATAAAGTAGAGCTGAGAGCTGAAAACAATGACTGGCAAAGATGTTTCGGAGGAACTGAAATTCGGATACGAGTGTCCTCCCTACCCTTGGGAAACAATAAGTGAGCTGGCGGTCTACGCAGAAAAAGTTGGCTTCGACTCTCTCTGGATGCCTGATCACACGGTGGCCTTCGGCATCAGAAGATGGGACGCCCTTGAGGCTTGGTCTGTGCTGTCTGCGATCGCCTTGCAGACGAAGCGAATACGGTTAGGAACGTGCGTAAGCGACACGTATAGACATCATCCAGCGGTTCTGGCTCAGATGGCAACCACCTGCGACACTATATCGAACGGGCGAGCTATTATGGGCATAGGTATAGGGGAAGCCATGAACCTCAACCCTTACGACATAGTGTGGGACAAGCCAGTTTCGAGAACAATAGAGGCGTTGAGAGTCATGAAGAAGCTCTGGACAGAAGAGTTCGTGGACTACGAAGGACCTTACTACAGACTCAGAAAAGCCTTTCTGCAGCCCAAACCCGTCCAGAAACCCCACGTTCCCCTGTTCATCGCTGGAAACTCGCCTCGAACCATGAAAATGGCAGCCGAATTTGGCGACGGCTGGGTTCCAGCCTCAGTTCAGCCAAACGAATATCGAGAAGGTCTGAACTATGTTTTGACTGAGGCTAGTAAGGCTGGAAGGTTCTGGGACGGAATGGGAAGGGACAACCAGCCTGAGATCGAGCCAGGCTTGTTCATCTATGTTGTTATAGCCAAAGACTACGATACCGCCAGACAGCTCGTGTTGTTGCCAGCCAAACTCTACCTGCTTTCCAGACCGAGGATAATTGAGAGACTCGGCTATCCAGTTCCATCCAAAGAGTTCGACATGACATTTAATCTAGTTTTCAACCTAGAAATTGGCGAGGAATTCCTGAAGAAAGCACAGGAAATCCCAGACGAGGTTGTGGACAAGTCACCGGTGATCTTCGGCTCGCCAGACGACGTGATAGGCAGAATCGAAAAGTATGTGGAGGCTGGGGTGCGCCACTTCATCTCGCCCTTCTTTGTTCCGCCGAAGATGATGAAGGAATCGTGCAGTCTATACGCGGAAAAGGTGATATCCTACTTTAAACAGTAAAAGCCTCTCTCTTCACAAGCGTGGAATGCCATATGAGAAAGGTCGCCATAGTAGGAGTGGGACAGACAAAGTTCGACAGACGCCCAGACGCCTCCATCAAAGAAATCGCCTTCGAAGCCTTCAAGGAGGCGGTTGAAGACGCTGGCATAATGCGAGGCGAAATCGAAGCCTCAATAATCTGCTCAGCCACGCACTACGACAAACAGCGCACTCCAGCAGGGGTTATAGCCGAATATTTGGGATTAAATCCCCAGCCGACCTTCAACGTTGAGGCTGTCTGTGCCTCGAGCGGAGTGGGGTTGAGAAACGCTTGGGCTCTGATAAGCTCGGGGCTACACGACATTGTGGCTGTTGTTGGCTTTCAGAAGATGACCGAACTGCGATCAGACGAGATTCAGGAAGTGATGGGACGGTCAGGTGATGTCATGTGGGAGTCACCCTTCGGGCCGACTATGCCCGCCTACTTCGCCATGTACGCCAACGCCCACATGAACAGATACGAAACCAGCGAGGAACAACTGGCTGAGGTGGCTGTCAAAAACCACTTCTACGGAGCAAAAAACCCAAAGGCAATGTTCCGGAAAGAGATAACGGTCGAAGAAGTCTTGAAGTCGCGCCCAATAGCCAGTCCATTAAAGCAGTTTGACTGCTGCGCCAACTCAGACGGAGCCGCATGCATCATACTCGCCGGCGAAGAAAAAGCTCAAAAAATAACCGACACACCCGTTTGGATAGCTGGCTTGGGCTTGGCTTCGAGTCCCATGTCCCTGACTAGCAGAGGAACATCGCTCACATCGTTTACTTGCAGTGTTGAGGCGGCTAAACAAGCCTACAAGATGGCGGGAATCACGCCTGAAGACATTAAGGTAGCCGAGGTGCACGACTGCTTCACCATAACAGAAATCATCAACTACGAGGACCTGGGCTTCTGTGAACGCGGTCAAGGCGGCAGACTGGTCGAGGAAGAGCAAACCTACATAGGCGGCGAGATTCCAGTCAACGTCGACGGCGGCCTACTCGCCAAGGGACACCCGGTCGGTGCGACGGGTGCTTCACAAATCCGAACCCTTGTTCAACAACTCCGCGGAGAGGCAGGTGAAACGCAGGTCAAGGGAGCGGGAGTGGCGTTAGCGCACAATTTAGGCGGGATAGGCATGTACTGCGCCGTGACAATCCTGAAGAGGTGAAAGGCAGATGAGCTTCGGAAGATTTGGTAAGGTCAGCTACGTGGCTGAGACCAAGATTCATGATTTCATGAAACATCTGGAACAGGGCAAAATCATGGGGTCGAAGTGTAAGAACTGCAAGCGCATTTATTTTCCTCCACGCGCCGACTGTGACTGCCTGTCGGGCGAGACAGAGTGGATAGAGTTGAGCGGCAAATGCAGGCTAGTCACTTTTACGACCGTTCACTTTGCGCCTTCAAGCTTCCGCTACGACGTCCCATACATTCTGGCGGTGGCTCAGTTCGAGGAAGGACCAACAGTTTTTGCGCCTCTGAGCAAGGATGTCAAAGAGGAAGAAATCAAGATTGGGATGCAACTCAAACTGACACCAGCAAAACTGCTAGGTGACAAAGTAATTTACGAATTGAGAAAACCATAAGAGAACTAGAAAAAAGTGTGGGTTGAGTCAACTGGACCCTGATTGTTTTGTCGGTTGACTCTTAGGTTTGGGCAAGACCGCCTCGTACATTTCGTCTTCTGCAGGCTTGCCCAGGGCGATCAGCTGTCTGAGTTTGATGAAGTCTATTGTGTCCTTGCCCGTGATCTTCCGTGTGTTGAAGGCTTGGAATCCCAGAAACGCCTCATAGTTCATGTTGACCGCCAGCCAGTGTCGGTTGTAGTTTTTGGCGTGATCCCAGAAGAACTTCTTTTTTGCCCGAACGCTGTCAATCGCCTTTATGAGACAGCCGGGAAAGAGGTTTGCAAACAGCCAGGTCACTCTGTTTACTTCATTGTCCAAGAGTTCGAAATTGATCTTGTTTTTTTCTCTCGCTTCTCTGATGTAGGCTGTGGCTTTCTCGTATTCTTCTCCCGTCTTAAACTCGCCATAGACGATCTCGCCGTCGTCCACATAACGGTCCGTTGTGACAGAAGGGTTGCGAATCCACTTTTCCTCATCATTGATCACTGGGACCGCCTTGTTTATCAAGCCGAGTCTTTTCATCTTGTAGGCGCTCCACATCTCGCATGAGACGCAGTTCCACAGGGCGTCTTCCATGCTTAGGTACCAGGGCAGAAAGTCTGATGAGCCGCCGTCTGGGGATGAGCCATGCCTTGGACCCGCTTGTCCGAAAACGGCGAGGTCTGAGGCGATAGAGATGTCGCACGCCATTCCGATTTCTTGTCCGCCAGCCACTCGCATGCCGTTCACTCGGTTGATCACTGGCTTCTTGCACATGAGTATGGAGTCCACCATGTGGTTGAACAGCTCCATGTATTCACCGTACTCGTTGGGTCTTTTGCCGTAGTATTCGGCGTATTCCCTAGTGTTTCCTCCTGTGCAGAATGCGTTGTTTCCTTCTCCAGTGAAGATGACTGCGATGACGCTTCGGTCTAGTGATGCGTTCTCAAAACCGGCTATGACGCCTTTGACCATTTCGGTGGTGTAGGAATTGTACTGTTGTGGGTTGTTCAGAACAATCCATGAGACGAACAGGTCGGTAATTGAGTTTCCTTGAGGGTCTGTCAGTGGTCGTTTCTCGTATATCACGCTTGGTGCTTGTCTGCTCCAGTGCATGTCACTGTGCAACGCGTGGTTTTTGAGTTCATCGTCTCTCGGTAACCAGTCTAATCCCATAATCATCTTCTTCCTTTTTTCATCATGGTGTTGTTTAGGATTTAGGCTTATAGCGTTTGGCGTCTTTACATGAATTTCTTCAATAAGTAGCGTTTTCAAGAACGCGCGTGTGTGAGACTACCTACCTAGAGAGAGGGGGGTCATGTTGAGGAGAGACGTGATTTGCGTATGTGTGCGCGCACTGGTAGCCTATCCCCTCTATTAAGCGTCAAATAGGCTGTGGAAAATGAGGAGAAAAATAAATTCTCCGCTCGCCTAGAGGGGTCTGATAGGCTGGTTGAGGGGAGGTTGTTTCTGGTTCTGTTGGCAAATCGGAGGGCGAAATGGGTGCTGTTTGCATGCGCATTTTCTGCACGAAGAACAGACAGAGCCCGACGACGGAAGTTCAAATCTCTCCCGGGCTACCATAAGAATTTCTTAAGATTCTGGTATGCTTAGGGGAAATAAGCGTGTAGAGTAATAGAGCCTATTTCGGCTATTAACAAAATCACGCTGGTGCATTGCATTTGAGTGATGTTTCATTCTTTGAACAAGTCATCCTTTTTCAAGAGCATTGAATACCAAACACTCATCTTCTTGAATCCGCATTTTTCATAGAATTTGTCAGATCCCTCTTCTACTTCAGCGTATATTAGCTCAGCGCCTTGTTCAAAAGCGAGTTTTGCAAAGTTTCGGACAAGTAATGAGCCAATACCTTGTTGGACTTGCTGCCTATGTACCATCGTTGAGTGTATCGTCGCCTCTCTTCTCCTTGTTGGTACAATAAAACCTAAGATGAATCCTATGACCCGCTGGTTCTGTTCAGCCACCAAGAATATTGCATTTAGATCGGCTATCGAATTGCGAAAATCATCTTCTGAGAAGGTGCTATCTCCCTGCGACGCTTCCACCTCTAAGCAGATAGGAACATCCTTGGGCTCAGCCTTGCGTATAGATATGTTTGGACTCTTCATTTACACTTCACTAGACTTTGTACACACGATCACTCAATTATGTCTATATCTACCTGCGCTGGCCTCTTTGGCTTTCTTTTTCTATTATGAACTTGTTATGAAACACTTCCATCAGTCGTCAGGACCTTGCTCCTGCTCCCTTTACATCCGAACCTTCGTTTTATTTCTTGGAAAGAGATGGCTTGTTCGTAGACCAAACTTCACAAGGGACAGCATCAGCGGAACTTCCATCAGAGGTCCAATGACCGTGGCCAAAGCGGCGCCTGAGTTAAGCCCGTAGAGGGTTGTTGCGACCGCTATGGCTACTTCGAAGTGGCTGCTCGAACCGATGAGGGTTGTGTCTATAGATGTTGGGTAGTCCCAGTTGGACAGCCACGAGGCAGAGTATGTTATAGCAATCATAGTGACGTAATGGAGCAGGTTCGGAGCGGCGAGGTAGCCCACAAGAAGTGGGTCGTTGAGGATTACCCTTCCTTGGAGCGAAAACATGACAATCAAAGTGAGTAACAGCGCGATGATGGATATCTTGCGCACCAGCTCAAGATATGTGTGGTCAAACCACTCCTTTCCCATTCTGGAGATTAACAGCTTTCTGGAAAGCGCTCCCAAGGACACTGGGAGGGCTATGAAGAATAAAACGCTCATAGCGATCAGATCCCACGGAACTGGTATGCCGCTCACGCCAAGGTAGAAAGCCGACTGAGGCGCGTAGAGAACCAGCATCAATAAGGCGTTGACGGCGGTGTTTATCAATCCCTGAGCCAAGTCTCCCTTGGCCAGCATTATCCACCACATGACCATGGCTGTGCATGGCGACATGCCCAGGAGTATGACCCCAGCAATGTACTGGGGGTTTCCTCGAAGGAAGATGTTTGCGTAGAGCGTCATTATGGGCGGAGCGATGACCCAGTTCGCAATTATCGTGAGAAGCATGGGCTTCGGTTTCCTCACAGCCTTCTTGACATCGCTGAACGCTATGCCCACAACCGTAGGATACATCATAAAAAACAGGAGGACGCCGATCGGAATAGACAACTGAGCGAACTTCAAGGAGTTCAGATATTCGCCGAAGGCTGGAAGGAATCTTCCGAGCAGGAGCCCGAGCACTATGCAAATTGCGATCCAGAGGGTGAGGTACTTCTCGAAAACACCAAGTCTCTTCTCCATCATGCTACGACTCTCCTACGGAATCTCCGTTTTCCATGTTTTACTGGCTGGTTGTGTTAGTCGAATAATATATTTAGACATTTAAATTTATTGTTATAAAATTACTGCTGAAGGAGTGGTCTCACAAGAGCGTGGCACTCGCCACAGTCTAAAGGATCTTCAGTCTGTGCATGTTTTCAAGCAGTTCAGTATCTGCAACGCTATAGAAAACCCATTTTCCTTCTTTTCTATCCTTGACCAATCCCGCGTTCTCCAAAAGCCCCAGATGATGAGAGGCTGTGGGCTGTGTTAAGTCCAGCGCAACCATAACTTCGCAGACGCACATCTCACGGACTTCGAGAAGGCGCAGGATTCTCAGCCGAGTCACGTCGGCGAGAGCCTTAAAAAGCCTGCTCTCTTTGTCTGCGGTTTCGACACCTGCTACTCTGTCGGCTAGTTGTTTCAGCTCATCCGCATATTTCGAGGCGTCCTCAGCAGGGCAGATTCCAGACTTGATCAATCGATTGAGTCGCTTGCTCACTCTTGGTTTGGACACTGCAGTTCAGCACTAAAGGATGACTAATATATTTAAATACGTTTTTATTCACGTCCTCAGTTGGACAACATGTGGGGCTGTATGAGCCGTCTTTCGAGTGCACAGCTGGAGAACTTACGAGTTTATAGAGAATACTATTCCAAGTTCGCTGAAGACTATGAGGAACGTACAAAAGAAGAGGCTAAGGTAATCGCCGACACCATGAGTGAATGGCTCAGGTTGGATGGCTTGAGAATTCTCGATTTCGGCGTTGGCACGGCCTCAATCTGGAAGCGGTTGCAGCTAAAGGGAATAAGAGGCGTTCACGTTGTCGGTCTAGACATCGCTCAAGGCATGCTTAAGATGGCTAGGGCGAAGGGAATACCTTGGCTGCGGGTTTCTGAGAAGCGAGTCGAAGACTCCAACTACACCAATTGCTTCGACATGGTTTGTGCACACGGCTTACTCCGGCACTGTGCAGACCCAACTGTGGTTGTCAAAAAAGCGCACAGGGCACTGATTGATACGGGGAAGTTTTTCGTACAAGACTTGTCCTTCGAAGACGAAGCCCTCAGAATCATAAGACGACTTACACCACGAATCAAAAACTGCCTGAAGCCCAGCAAAAGAAAGAGTTCCTTTCACTTAGCAGACGACGAACTGGCACGGTTGATAGAAGAAAATGGGTTCCAAAGACAAAAGCACGAAGATTCCCTCTACACGCTCAGCTTCGACTCATTCGAACACATCAGAGACTTCTTCACCGAAAAGACAATGTTTGGACTATACACATACAAAGCAATTCGGCCCGAGCATCGACACCAATGCGACAAAATCTTCCTTCAAACCATAAAAGAGGAGGTAGACAAACCCCAGTTGCAACGCCGCACCTTCCTCAGTTTGTTCTCTAAGAAGGCATAAATCCCTAAAACCGCGCAACAGTGCTTATCGTTGAGGAGAAGTAGCTTGTCAACTGAAGAGAAGATGTTGGAAGAGTTGAAGCGAATACAGGAACTCTTAGAGCCAAAGCCCGCTCCGCCTCCGCCTCCACCGCCGAAGGGATTGAGGAGAGAGTTCGTGGACTTCGTGTCAAGATACAAGGTGATGGGACTCGCCGTGGCCTTCATTCTCGGCTTGTATCTCGGCACGCTCGTTCAAGCACTCGTCAACGACCTGATCATGCCCATGATACAGTTGGTGATGCCTAACATCAAGGGGAAGACGTGGTAGCTGGTCCATTCAGAATAGGGCACTTCATAGGCGCCTTGATCACCTTCGTGATCGTTGCGTTCGTGATCTTCATGATCGTGAAAAAGGTCACCAAAAGGTGGGGCTTAGAGTAAACGTGAGTGTGGGGGTTAACCAAGAAACAATCTTCAGAGTCAACGAAGCCTTTTCCGTTTTTGTGTAAAAACATAAAAATACGGAGCAAATACTATCTGTGCCAACACAGATTAGGTGGAGCCTCAATGAAGATAGAGAAGAAAGTTTTGTTGAAGAGAGGCCTACCGTTTCTAGTCGTTGGCTTTGTGGTTTTTCTCCTCTACCTCAACTTCTTTGTGGGCATACCGAGAATAGTGGAGGTTGCTCAGCGCACCGACCCATTTGACTATTCGCTGGCAGTTACCGCTCTCTTCTTCTCGGTGGTCTTCTACTCGTTGGCGTGGCAGCGCCTTCTCCATCTTCTCCAAATCAAGGCTGCCTTCAAAAAGACGCTGTCGTTCGCTTGGATAGGAGGCTTCGTTGACCTCATGATTCCAGCAGAGTCCTTCAGCGGTGAGATCTCCAAGATCTATCTAATGTCAAAGGACACGGGCGAGGACGCCGGGAGGGTTGCGGCTTCGGTTGTGAGCCACCGCCTCCTCAGTCTGGCCACAACCTTGGGTGCCATAATAGTCGGCTCCGTATTTCTGTTCTTGGGGTATGAGAGGTCGCAGACCGTGGTGCTTTTTATGCTCTTTGTGGCTGTCTGCACCATCACCGCCATACTCTCAATAATTTATTTGTCGATGAGACCACAGGCAACACACAAGATAGCGGGATGGATAACGCGTTTCCTCTCATTTATCTCGAGGGGGCGCTGGCAACTGACCAGTTTGAAGTCTGAGATAAGAAAGATGCTGAGTGAGTTCCATCAAGCGATGGAGATGCTGATGAGACAGCCCACGAGTCTGATCGCGCCTTTCTTCTTCTCAGCGGTGGCTTTCTCCCTCGACATGCTGATATCCTTTCTGGTCTTCGCTTCCTTGGGGGTCCATATTTCCTTGATGGCCATATTGATTGTGTACACGATAAGCATCGCCGTCCAGTCTGTTCCCGTAGGAGTACCAGGCGAAGTCGGTGTCACTGAGATACTGATGACAACGCTTTACACGCTGCTTCTTCCTGGCTTACCTCTAGCAGAGGCAGGAGCGGCAACCCTGCTCATAAGGGTCATAACAGTCTGGCTCAAGATACTGGTCGGCTACGTGGCGGTTCACTTCGTCGGACTTCCCGTTCTGCTCAATGCACAGGCAAGAAAGTCGTCGGCGTCTTAAGAAAACCGGTAGCCCTGTGCGGTTGAGGGAAAGCGTTTTTTCTACTCTTCTAACACTGTTACTTTTTCCACTTTTTCGAGCCATGGGATTGCGGGTAATCCTTCCGAGAGTGTTTGGAATATCTCTCGTTCAATTTCTTTGTTGGGTTTCTCTTCGCTTTCCTTCACCAGACTTATCACGATTATCACTTTCTTGCCTTTCATTAGCGGTCCCTGCCACGTCTTCAAAAGGAAACAAGTGAGATCGACTCTTTAAAAGATGTTTCCGACGCGGCAATATCGTAACTTCGGATTCCGAAGTTCTCTCAACTACTCTTTTTTTACTATGTCTCTAATCTTCTCCTGAACGACAGAGACGGATTGCACGGTGTTCACCAGGTAGCAGGGCGCGAATCTGAAGAGCCTTTTGAAAAAGTCTTGTCTTATCTCGACCTTCTCAGGCGTCTTGACAATTAGGTAGGGGTTCAAGAACTGTTCGGGCTGAGTTGTCAAATATTCGACAGCGTCTTCGGCGTCTATCTTCCTAGCGATTTCGGGGTCGTCTTCGTCTCTTTTCAACAGCATAACCTTTCTCACACGAGTTGTGTCCACGAATTTCTCGGGTCCAGATATCCACAGTGGGTCAAGCATGGCGCGGGAATACTCGTGCGCTACGTAAGGGTCTTCTAACAATTTCTGAATTGATACTTCGCTCGCACCCTTCTTTTTCAGAGCCTCTGCCTCGCTGGGCTTGAGTGGCTCAACGTTCTCCAGTTTGCACTTCTCAAGCAGAGGTCTGATCTCTGGGAAAACTCGCAGTATGTTGGTTCGGATGTAGAATTTTCTCTCGCTTATGTCGGCGCTTGCTCTTCCTTTTTCACCGCCTATGAAGCGCACGTAAAGCCAGTCGTCGCTGTGTAGTCTGGCGCCCTCCATCTTGAGAAGCGCGTAACTGTGTGTCGATTTGCCTGTGCCCGTTGGGGCTATCAGAACTATGCCATTTCCGTTCACTTCGATGCAGCTGCCGTGGATGCTGTGAATGTCGTGTTGGTCCTCGGCGATGTCGCAGGTTATGCCTAGAGCCCAGCTCTTAACCTGCCCATAATATTCTGTGTTGAAGATTATGGCGGTCTTGGTCTCTGAATTGTAGTAGGCGTGAGGTTGACCTCCGTTGAAGTCTGGGTCAAGAACGGCGTATAGGCGTCCGTGCGACCTTGTATCGCGGGACATGGAGAACCAGTTTTCTATCCAGAAGTCGTAGAGGTGCTCGCTGTTGGTGAAGAGCTGCATGCAGAAGCCGTCTATGCTGGCTTTCCAACCATACCGCTCGTTGCCCAAAGCCTCCTCTGCTCTGGCGACGAGTCTGTCCCTCTCCCTCCTGGATACTATGCTGCTCTCAACCCTTCCCCGGGCTTTCGTTATCTTATTGTAAGCATTCATCTCGTTCCGCTCTGAACCTTTTACGGAGAAACGATGCCGGCAACCTTCGGGAACGGCACCGCCTCCCAAATGTTTTCCACTCCACAGATATATCTTGTTAACCTCTCAACCCCAATACCAAAACCCGCCGACGGAGGAACCCCCTCCCTAAGCATTTCGAGATACCACGCATACTTAATTGGATTTTCGCCTCCCCTCTTTATTCTCTCCACAATCTTCTCGTATCTGTGCTCTCTTTCTCCGCCAGAAATCGCTTCCCCATAGCCTTCTGGATATAACAAGTCAAAATCTCTGAGTACGCTAGGCTGTTCTGGATGTTCGAGGTAATAGAATCCTCTGGCAGTGGCGGGGTAATCTGTTATCCAAAAAGGTGCCTTGTGGAGGGCTGAAAGAGCCTCTTCTGCGTCCCATGGAATTTCCTTTCCGTTCTTCAGACTGAAACCTATGGATCGCAGAACTTCAACCGCTTCGTGATAAGTATACTTTCTGAAAGGAATTGCTGGTGTTTCCAGATTCCTTCCAAGCTCTTTTAGTTCTCCTTCACGCTTTCTTTTCACGTCTTCAATCACGTGACACAGCATCCTCTCTCCCAGATTCATCATTTGGTCATAGGTGACGCAAGCCTCCTCTATATCCACCTGCCGAAATTCCGTCAGATGCCTCCTTGTCTTAATAGTTTCTAGGGGCTCGATTCGGATGTTTGGCGAGAAAGCAAAAATCCTCGTAAGGCTGGAGACCGCCATCTGCTTGTAGAGAATCATGCTGCTCATGATTTTGAACCTCGCGCCGTAGTAATCGACAGAAACCTGCTTGGCACCACGAATGCCAGGATCGGTCACTGGTCCAATTATCGGAGCCAGAATCTCGATGAAACCCTCTCTTCTCAGATAGTCTCTTATGGAAGAGATTACTTGGTCCTGTATCTTTAAGGCGCAGACAATCTTAGGCTGTCTTATCGCAATGTACCGACGCTTAATCGACTCCAGAGGATCCGGTGACATGTAAGTATAAATAGAGAGGCGGCATTATAAATTTTTTATGAAAAAGTTTGGAAAAAACCCAAAAAAGTTAAACTTTTATACTCCATTTTCGTAATTATTACAAATCATGCAACACAGGCTTGATAACAAGGATTTGAAGATTCTTTTTCTGCTTCAGAAGAACTGCAAAATGACAGCTAAGGATATCGCCAAAACCATCGACTCGCCCGTCACGACCGTTTTCGCTAAGATGAAGAGAATGGAAGAGCTGGGAATTATAAGAGATTACAAGGCGGTCTTAGACGCCCAGAAACTGGACAAGGGAACAACGGCTTTCATTCTCGCCTCATTTTCTTATAGGCTAAGGGAAGGAGCCTTATTGTCTCAAAGGAAAATTGCAAGAGAAATCGCCAAACTCGCTGAGGTTCAAGAAGTCCACATCATAACAGGCGACTGGGATATTTTGATAAAAGTCAAGGAAAAAGACGTTGGGGCAATTGGAAGATTCGTAATCGACAAACTGCGAATGGTGGAGGGAATCGAAAAAACCTTAACGTGCATGGTTTTCGAAACAGAGAAAGAGACAACAGACATATTGCTGGGAGCATAAGATTTGGCAAGAGACCTGAAAAAGTCAACCACTCTCACCCTAACGCCTTTTCTCCTGCTGTGTGTTATGGGCTTGTTCGCCATTTTCAGCTCGACCATGTCAAAGAGCCCAACGCTAACTTTGTTTGCTGTCAGTTTGGGAGCGCCAGACCCAGAGATAGGCTTGATTGCAGCGGCTTCGACCATTCCAGGCGTATTAGCGAGTCTGCCCTTCGGTATTCTCTCAGACGTTTACGGGAGAAGAAAAATAATCCTCGTGTCGGCTTTCTTCTTCGCGGTCTCTCCCTTCCTTTACCTCTTCGTTACCAGTTCTTTTCAGCTCGCTCTTGTCAGGTTTTTCCACGGCTTCGCCACAGCCATCTTCGGTCCAGTCTCTGTGGCGCTTGTCGCCGACCTCTTCCCTACGCGCCGAGGCGAGAAGATGTCTGTTTTCTCTTCCATCACCCTGTTCGGCAGGTTGTTGGCTCCTTTTGTGGGCGGCTTTCTTCTGACGCTCACCAACAAGAACTTTCACGCGGTCTATCTCGTGTGCGGCGTGAGCGCTCTGCTCGCCTTCGCGGCAGCCGTCAGAATCAAGCCCGAGGGAGAGATTTCCAAAACGACCGAGTTCAGAAGCCTCGGCGAGGTCTTGAAGAGAGGCTTCGGGGAGGTTGTCGGCGACTTCCGAATACTCGTGGTCAGCGGTGTTGAGGCAGCCCAGTACTTCGCTTACGGAGCCGTGGAGGCTTTCGTTCCGAAGTTTGGCGGAAAAGTGCTCAATTTGAGAGACTGGCAGATCGGAACCGTTCTAGGCTTGGAAGTGGCGCTCCTGATGTTGACAAAGCCCTACATGGGTCGCCTGTCGGATAAAATTGGAAGAAGGCTACCGATAGTCGTCGGCTTGTTTGTAGGCGCTCTATCCCTGGCTCTGATGTCTTTAGCCGCTTCATTTGTGTCTTTGGCGCTAGTTTTGATGGTGTTCGGTGTGGCTATGTCCGCTGTCACAGCGTCCACATCACCCTTGGTAGCCGACCTCTGCAAGCAGAGATCTTATGGCTCAGCCATGGGCGTGTTGGACACGATAATGGACGTTGGGCAGACGCTGGGACCTATATCAATGGGGCTGTTGATCCCGGTTGTCTACTATTACCTCTCCTTCGCGCTGGTAGGCGTGGTCCTCTTGGTTCTCGCCTTAGCCTTTGTGCTTACCGTCCACTGAGAGTCACTTCTTGCTTGCTTTCGTCTTGCAGTAGGCGTAGAGCGCATCGTAGACTGGAAACTGTCTCCTCATGTTGTCGAAGTCGTCTGTGCTGATCTGTCGGAAACCACTCGCTACAGCGAACAGACCCGCTGACTCGGGAGTCAAAGCCCGATTGGCTGTGTCTGCTCCGCGAACGATTCTGGCTAGCTCCAACAGTGCGGGGTCAGTTAGCCTGTATTTCTTTAGGATTGCGTCGAAGGTTACTTCTTCTCCGTGGTGCCCCAGCTCCACTCCAGCGGTGTCGAAGGGAACCGCGTCCTCTCTTTTGGAGACTTCTAGGACCTTGTCGGGCGGGACGAAGAGGAATTCGGCGTCTCTGTCGATGAAGTTCTTTATCAGCCAAGGGCAGGCGATTCGCTCCACCATGGCGTGTTCACGGGTAACCCACTTCATAATTCAAGCCACGTAAGAGAATAGAGAGGGCATAGCGTAAAAGTCTATTCATTACAGTTGCTAGTCGTCTAGGATTTCTAGGCACTTCACTCCGCCCTCAAATTCCTCTGAAAAGGTTGTCAAGTCCTGCGGTTGAGGGTTACGCCCCAGTCGCTATGGAGGCTCCACAGTATTCACACTGCACACTTGTCTGCCCACGGTAGACTTCTCTGGTGTAGGGCGCTCCGCAGTGCGGACACCTGACAACCTGAATTGTTGGCGCCGCTTTTACAGGCAAGCCCTTAACGGTGGCTATGTCTCTGTCCGCCTCTCCGCCCACTATGTAGTTGAAGAAGCGCATTATCACATCGGCTTCCCAGCCCTTGACGTCGAAGGGGGTCTCCTCCAGTCGAGTTTCGGGCTTGAAGCGGAGGTATATCCCAGTCCAGGCGATTAGTCCAACTCTGCCCTTTGATATCTCCTGGAGGGCTCCGATGGGCTGGTCTATAAGAACCGTGCGTTCCGTCTTCTTTTTCGTGGCGATGAAGAGTTTTCGCTCGAGAACGACTTCTCTCTGTCCTTCGAAGACGAATCTCTGATTCGTGAGGTGGAGGGTTCCCTCGCTCTTGTCGCCCGTCATGATTTTTCCCTCCACAGCCAAGACGGGACTCTCGTTCTCCTTGAACGGGAAGGAGGCTCTTGAAGTCAGCTCGACGGTTTTCTCGGCTATTCGGAGGTCTCTGTCAACAGCCTCCACGCTGCTCCAAAGCTCGTTCAATGGGGCACTGATTTTGCTGGCTTCGGATTCAGCCCTGTTTCTCATCGAAGAGGCATCAACCGCCAGACGAGTGATGACCGATTGGGCGTAGGAAATGTTGCCACGATTCACCTCCGAGCGGACTCTGCCCGCTTCCCCATCCAATGCATGGATTTGAGAAACCAGGGGTTGTAGGCTGTTGAGAAAAGCCTGCTTCAGCAACGGAGCCATGTCCGCCCACTTTGTTGTCAACAGTTCGGTGCTCTTCTCCAAGTGCCCCATGGCTGCGTACCCGCGCGCCCTCACGTTCGTGAGTCGGCTGGGCAGATAACCCATGGCGCCTTCCACGCGAGCCATCTTGCTCTCTACGTCAGATATCGCCCCAGAAGCATGGGAGAGGTCCGCCTCAACCGAGCTGAGCTGGGAAAGAAGAGCTGCTCTCTGTCTCTCCGCTTGCGACATTTTCAATCAACCTCAATTTTAGGCAAACTGTGGATTTAAGATTGTTCCATGAAGACGGTTTCCTCGGAGTATCGTAAGGGTTATGAGCAGTTCCCATCGCATTTACCATACAAGAATTCCAGGAGAAAACTTTCCTTGAAAGAATTCGACGTGATTGTGGTGGGCGCTGGAACGGGAGGCTGCATGACCGCCAAGACTCTGGCTGAAGCAGGCCTAGAAGTATGTTTAATCGACCGAAAAAGAAGGGAAGACATAGGCGAGAAGGTCTGCGGAGACGCCATCGCCAAGCATCACCTTGACGACCTCGGCTTAGAATACCCAAAAGGCGAGGAACTCGAAAGCAGAATATCAGGCGTCAAGATATACTCGCCGGATAAAGAGACGGTCTTCAAGATCAAAGGAGAGCGCGTCTGGCGCGGGGGGTTCATACTGAACCGCAGACTCTTTGGGCAGAGACTCTTGCGCCAAGCGGAGGATGCGGGCGCTACACTCTTAGACTCCACACACGTGATAGAGCCAATTTTTAGGGACGGCTTCGTGGTTGGAGTATTGGTACGAAACGTGAAGACCGCGGGCAGGACCCAACTGCAAGCCAAAGTTGTCGTGGATGCTAGCGGCTACACCGCCGTCTTGAGAAACAAACTCCCGCCCGAGATGGGAATCGAACAGAGCATAAGAGGAGAAGACGTGGAAGCCTGCTACCGCGAGATACGGGAGATCAAGGAGCCCTTCCCAGACCCAGAGTTTGGCGAGATATACCTCGACCTGTCCATAACGCCAGGTGGCTACCACTGGATTTTCCCAGAAGGCGAGAACAAGGTAAACGTTGGTCTAGGAGTAGCCATGTGTCCTGGCTTTCCCAACCCGAAAAATCAACTGTATCAGAGAGTTTTGACCAAGCCTCTGTTTAAGGGTTCACGAGTTCTGACTGGGGGAGCATGGTATGACCCGACTAGGCGTCCTCTTGATTGTATGGTTGGGAACGGCATCGTGTTTGTGGGGGACGCCGCCTGTCAGGTCAACCCCGTACATGGTGGTGGAATGGGGCCTTCGATGAGGGGTGGGAAAATCGCAGCTGAATCCATAGTTGAGGCTCTAGAGAAAGGAGACGTGAGTCGTGAGGGCTTGTGGCATTACAACACACAGTACATGACGGTTTATGGAGCCAAGCAAGCTGGAGTCGACATGTTCAAGATTTTTCTGCTCCGAGGAGTGAGCAACGACGACTTGAACTACGGAATGAAATACAAAATCGTCACCGAGGAAGATATCTTCAGGGTGAGTATTGGCGAGAACTTGCGCCTCAACATAACCGATAAGACAAAGCGAGTGTTCAGAGGAGCGGGAAGACTTTCACTGTTGCGCAGGCTCAGAAACACAGCCAACCTGTTGAAAGAAATGAAGACGCTCTACATGAACTATCCCGCTTCTCCAAGTAGTTTCTCTGAGTGGAAGAAGAAGACGCAGGAACTGATCGAAACTGCTGGTAAGCGCTTGAGCAAGAAATGACGAGACGTGATTGCACAGGGTTGGACTTGCCTCTGGATGAAAAGGAGAATCGTGGCTCAGAACCTCATCAGAAAGCTTAACGACAAAGTAAAGCGCCAAATCAACCTCGAAAACACGTTGATTCTGGGCGTCGTCCTAAAAGGGTTGCCTGTAGCGTATGGCATATCAAGAATGAACGGCGCAGTTGACAATTTTGTTCCCATTGTGGCTCAGCGACCACTGCAGATGCAGCATCTTGTGGAGTCATACTTTCCCAGCGTGGAATGGCGTGCATACTTTCGAGAAAAACTCCGAGACTCCGAAACTCTGCTCATCTTGGATGATGTGGTGAACGCTGGCTTCACAAAGCAGACGGTTGAGAGTATAGTTCACTCCTTAAACACGAAGAAAAAGACTTCTCATCGTTTCGCAGCTTTAGTCCTTAACCAGAAGACTCTCGCAAACCCCAAGTTTGTTCACCCAAAGGATGTCTTTGCTATACGCGTCAGAGCGAAAGAGGTCGAGTGCGACTGGGGCTTGATGACCGTTCCACTCTGGGACCTCCCCGTTAAAGAAGCTATCCAGTGCTGCGAGGAGTACTTCCAAAAGTTCTGGTTGCACGAGCAGAGGCTGATAACTATAACTTTTTAGCATTAGAAACCCTGTCTTCTCAACATGGTTGTATCATAATTGAAGGTTGCAGCGCTCGTAACGGCTGGAAAAGACTCGGCTCTTGCTCTCTATCGAGCCATGAAACTCGGTTGTGAAGTCAAATTCCTTGTGACCATGCTGCCCCAGCGCGAAGACAGCTGGATGTTCCACTACCCAAACATTCACCTGACAGACCTCTTCGCCGAGGCTGTGGGCATCCCTCTGGTGAAGGCTGAAACCGCTGGAATCAAGGAGGCGGAACTCCAGGACCTGAAGCGGCTGCTGGCAACCCTAGACGTGGACGGAGTTGTCTCAGGAGCCATATCCTCACGGTATCAGAAAAACAGAATCGACCAGATCTGCAGAGAGCTGAAGCTGAAGTCTCTGGCGCCTCTCTGTCACGAGCCACCCATGAAACTGCTGGAGGAAATAGTCAGCCTCCAGATGCACGTAATAATTGTTGGCGTTTATGCCTACGGCTTCGACCAAACCTGGCTCGGAAGACAAATCAACCAAGAAACAATCAGCGAACTCCTCGAACTGAACAAGAAATATCAGGTGTCGCTCGTAGGCGAAGGAGGCGAATACGAAACCTTCGTCCTCGACGCGCCCTTCTTCCACAAAAAGGTTAGATTAATTGAGACAGAGAAAATCTGGGAAAACCACAGTGGCTATCTGCTTATCAAGAAGGCTGTTCTAACAGACAAGTGATGCTTGCCTTCCTAATCTGCATATTTTGGAACATTGATATTAACAGGCTCATAGTCTATCAGCTTTCCAGCCAGGAAACTCTCGTAGGCTGATAGGTCCAGCAGTCCGTGTCCACAGTTGTTGAAGGCTATCACCTTCTTCTCGCCGGTTCGCTTGCACCGCAGGGCTTCATCGATGGCATATCTAACGTTGTGCGCCGACTCGGGAGCGGTTACCATTCCCTCTGTCCGAGCCAGAATGCGCGCGGACTCGAAGACCTCATTCTGGTGATACGCGACCGAACGCATGTGACCCTTCTGAATGAGGTAGGATATCAATGGCGCCATTCCGTGGTAGCGTAGCCCTCCAGCATGAATGGGTGGACACGCATACTCGTGCCCCAGAGTTAGCATTTTCAGAAGTGGCGTGATCTGGGCTGTGTCTCCGTAACCATAGGTGTATACGCCCCTCGTGGTGTGTGGAACCGCCCTGGCTTCGCAGGCCACAAATTCGGGTGAGTCAACCTTGCCTGTGAGTTTGTCTCTCATGAAGGGGAAGCAGAAGCCGGAGTAGTTGGAGCCGCCTCCGACGCAGCCGCAAATTACGTCTGGATAAACGTCAATCGTCTCAAACTGTTTCTTGGCTTCGAGCCCAATTATAGTCTGGTGCAACAAGACGTGATTCAGAACAGAGCCGAGGCAGTATCTTGTCCCCTCTTCGGAAAGCGTCTCCTCAAGCGCCTCGCTGATAGCAATGCCCAGTGTTCCGGGATGGTTAGGGTTCTCTCTCAGCAGTTTCCTTCCAAACTTCGTCTTGTCGCTGGGAGAGGGAAAGATTTCAGCGCCATATATCTCAGCCATCGTTCGGCGACCCGGCTTCTGCTGATAACTCACCCGAACCATGTAAAGGCGACACTTCAAATCGAAGAGTGTGCAAGCCATAGCCAGGGCGGTGCCCCACTGTCCCGCACCTGTTTCGCTGACAACGCGCTCTATTCCCTGCGCCTTGTTGTAATAAGCCTGCGCTATGGCTGTGTTGGGCTTGTGACTCCCAGGCGGGCTCACATACTCACACTTGTAGTATATCTGCGCCGGCGTTTTCAGATAGGCCTCGAGTCGCTTAGCCCTGATCAGAGGTGTCGGTCTCGGAATGCGCAGATAAGCGTCCAGAACCTCGTCGGGGATTCTTATGTAACGCTCCCTCGAGACCTCTTGGCGAATCAACTCTTTGGCGAAGATGCGCTCCAGCATTGCAGGGGCAACCGGCTTGAGCGTCTTCGAGTCTAAGGGCGGCGCCAAAGCCTGCGGTAGATCCGCCTGAATGTTGTACCAAGAGGTCGGAATCTCGTCGGGTGGAAGCAAAACAGCGTGTTCAAAGATCTTGCTTGATGCTCCCAACGTGTCTTCACCTTGCCATGTTGATTTCTATTACATCTCCGTATACTTTTAGTCCCAGAGGTAAATTTATATCTTTCTTGTACATAATTGTACATTTAGATGAGTCCTTATGCCATCCATATGGAACAACGTGGCAAAGCGCCTCGAAGGCTATCCTGAGCGCTTGAGTGTCGCCAAGGTTTTAATAGAGAATGGCCTACGCGTGAAAGACGAAAGAATATTCTGCAACGACATAGAAATTCCGCCGGTGAGAATTGGACGTGTCGCTAAGGTTGATAGGAGGACGGTCGCTGAAACCGTGAAGGCCATTGAAAAAAGCGATGAGTTGAGAGAAATTTTTGCTGGGATCCGCTCTGCAGGGCATTCTCTGAAGGGCATCGCGAAACACCTCAACCTAGGAGTGGTGGAGATCACGCCGGTGAACGCCAGAATTCCTGGTATACTTGCCAGGTCAGCCACGATTCTGGCTGAAAAAGGGATTAGTATAAGGCAGGCGATAGTGGATGATCCCGAACTGTCCCCTGAACCCAAGCTAACGCTCATAGCTGAGGCAAATATCCCCGGCGAGCTCATTCCAAAGTTTTTGAGAGTGAAGGGCGTGGAAAAGGTCTCGGTGTACTAGCATTCAAAGTCTTAATGTTCTCCTCTAAAAAATGAGTCTAATAACTGCAAACCGCATCTTGCGACGAACTATGAGTCGGAAAAGGTTTATTAGTTATTTCGCCGCCATTCTGCTACGAATCAACAGCGGACGAGAGTCCGTAGGAATGTAACCTCGCTGAGGGTTGAACCGCAAAAAAGGAGCAAGTCAGCCTCATGGCTTACAAGTACATGACAGAGGCTTGGAACAAGCCCGAAGACTCCTTCATAAAAGACCTGATGAAGCAGAGAGCCATAGAGTGGCGTCGACAACCAACCGTGTTGAGGGCGGAGAGACCAACCCGCCTCGACCGAGCCAGAAAACTCGGATACAAAGCCAAGCAAGGCTTCGTGGTGGCGCGAGTGCGAATCCGCAGGGGAGGACTAGGCGGAAAGAGAAGACCCAGAACAGGACGCAGATCCAAGCGCATGGGCGTGGCAAAAATAAAACCAGCCAAGAGCATGAGGCTCATAGCCGAAGAGAGAGCGGCGAGGAAGTTCCCCAACCTGGAGGTTCTCAACTCCTACTGGGTCTGGGAAGACGGGCGCCACAAGTGGTTCGAAGTCCTGATGGTTGACCCCAATCACCCAGTGGTCAAGTCGGACAAGAGCCTAAACTGGATAGGCAGAGGAGCCCACAAGGGAAGAGTCTTCAGAGGACTCACCAGCGCCGGCAGAGAGGTTAGAGGACTCCGCCACAGAGGAAAAGGCTCTGAAAAGGTCAGATCCTAGCCTCAGCGCTGCCAGAGCCAAAAAGAGAAAAAAAATTGTTAGTGAGAGAACTATGGTTTGTAGACTAGAGCGGATATGACGCAGCCGTAGTTGTCCATGGGCACACGCAAAACTTCCAACAGCGTCTGTATGTTGCCAATCTGTATCCCCCTAATCTTAGCCATCTCCTTGATTTTCCACTCCAAGGTCTCTTGCAGCGCCCTCTTGTCCATGTATCCGTGAGCCTCCGCCACGAGCCCATACTTCTTGCTCTTCGCCCAAGCCCACGCGATGCCTGCGCCGATGTTTGTGCCCTCGTCGCCGTCCATCCGGGCTAAGACAGAGTATGTTATACTGCCGGCTGAGATGTTGTGCTTCTTAATCTCCAAGCAGTCTTTCGGAAGAATCGAACTCACAGAGACAAGGTTGCACTGAGCGATTCCAGCCTTCTTGAGAGCGAGGTCGAACGCGTTTAGTTCCGAAACAGGGCTGACGGCTTTTCCGCTCGTTACAAAAAATTCTTTCGGTATCATCGCTGAGTTTCAATACCTCACATATACTGCATGCATTAGCAACTTGATTAAAAATTTTGTGGTTGTTTGGAAAAAAAATTAAACCTTTTAAGTCTACTCTGGAGAAAGAACTTCTTCAGACCACACATGAGCGCTCAATTGGTTGTCAAGAAGAGAGGCGGAGAGACTCGAAGAGGAAAGGGCTTCAGCAAGGGTGAACTCAGAGAGGTCGGGATAGACTTCCAGACCGCGCTCAGGCTGCGCATACCAATCGACAAGAGGAGAAAGACGAAACACGAAGAAAACGTTGAGACATTGACATCGCTTGTGGGGAAGCAGGGCTAAACAGCCTCGGCTTTGCAACAGTTTTAATATTTTGTGGAGAAAGAAATAAAGGCGGTGCACTCGGTTATGTCTCATGCTCCCATCGCCTACATCGACATCAGCTTCTTCGCCCACGCAACCGAAGCCGAGAACAGGGTTGTGGAGGCTGCTAAGCGCGTTCTCCCTGTGAGTCAAGCCGAGAACATAGTTTTTGAGAGGAGCAACCTTCGTGGGCATCATGGCAATCCCATAGCGCTCTTTGAGGCAAAGATAAAGGACAGGGCGATTGTGAAGTCGGTTGTGGAAAACTTGTCCTCGAACCTGAGCGAGTTGGACAAGGACGCGCTGCAGAGAGAGATTGGTCTGCATGTGGAGAAGGGAAACCTCTACCTTCGACTGGACAAACAGGCAGCCTTTCAGGGAGAGTTCAAGCTCTCAGCCGCCGACCCCATTCGAGTGCGCATAAGATTCAAGAGGAACCGACTCGAAGACGTGGTTCAGATTTGCCGAGAAATCGGGATGCTTCCACAGTCGTGAGAGAAGAGAGGAGGAAGAGAACCATCAGCGTGGTTGAACGCGAATCGGAATATCTGAAGTGGTATAACACCTATTCCACACTAAAATACGATTTACGAGCAAGCGGCATCTCAGACTTCAGATGGAACCTCGAACTCGGAGAACTCAACCTGAGCGAGAACTTCTCCAGAGGCAACCCAAAAGCGAAAGAGAAGGTAGCAGAGCGATACAAGGTGGCGCCAGAAAACGTCTTCACAGTGTCAGAGGGCGCGTCTGGTGTCAACGCCAGAGTTTTGAAATGCTTGACCACGAGAAAGCGCAAAGGCGAGGCGGTTGTGGAGTACCCTGTTTACGAGCCCTTGTTGAGGCAAGCGCAGAGCTACTTCTCGAGGGTGAGGCGAGTTGACAGGAGAAAACAGAACGGCTACAAGATAGACAAAAGCGACTTGGAGAGTGTGGTTTCGAAAAAGACCGCCTTGCTATTGATAACTAATCCACACGCTCCCACAGCCGTGAGTTCCTCTAAAGATGAACTGGAGGAGATAGGGGAGTTAGCCGAGAAATACGAGTTCTCCGTCGTGTGTGACGAGATTTACGCGGAATTCGACCGAGGCAGGATTCCTACAATGTTCTCTGTCAATCCCATGTGGGGAATCACCACAACCAGCTTCAGTAAGGCGTATGGATTGGGAGGGTTAAAGGCTGGCATAGCGCTTGCCCCGGAGCACGTGGTTGAACAACTCTACTCCAACGTGGTGAGCACTACGGGATGCGGGTCTAATGTTG
>Ga0315306_10000170_pt1 | contig 31224 bp, 28 predicted proteins | sample TDP1_MG_FD_203803 | JGI IMG/M metagenome (GOLD analysis project Ga0315306, IMG submission 203803) | Freshwater sediment microbial communities from Lake Towuti, South Sulawesi, Indonesia - TDP1 | ecosystem: Environmental > Aquatic > Freshwater > Lake > Sediment | place: Indonesia: South Sulawesi... | reverse complement strand
CCTCAAGGAGGTTTCGACCTTTTGGTGTGGAAAAGTTATGTTTGGTGAGCCGTGAAGGACTCGAACCTTCAACCTACTGATTAAGAGTCAGTTGCTCTACCATTGAGCTAACGGCTCACTCGCTGCCTGCCTATCCTTTCTTCTGCTTCTTCTACTGCTAATATTTTTGCTCTCGGATTTATGCTCTTTATAGCTGGTACGCCCGGAAGGACTTGAACCTTCGACCTGCGGATTCGAAGTCCGACGCTCTATCCAGCTGAGCTACGGGCGCACCAGTTAATAACGTAAACCAAGTAATAATGTAAACCAGTTAATAACGTAATATTAACTCTCCTAACAAGAAGCAAGCTTATCCCATTTTAAAGATAAAGTATTCTTTCTCTTCGTGGTGCGCCTGAAGGGATTTGAACCCCCCACCTACGGATCCGGAGTCCGTCGCTCTATCCAGCTGAGCTACAGGCGCACCCGAAAACATTTATAGTATACCAGAATTTTTAGCAAAATGTCGAAAAAATTAAATTATAGGGTGTTATTTAGCTGGAATATAATTAGAGGTATTAGATTACTATTTTACACTTGCACGACATAAGATTTTATGTTATATTTAATAAAGATTGGTTTTGTGCGAAGAGTGGGGTTGATGCCCACTCTTTTATGTTATCCGGAAATAGATGAAATGGTAAAGCATTCTGAAATCATTGAAAGAGTGAGTGAAATTACTCGTAGAGTTATCGAAGGAACAAATCTAGAATTGGTGGAGGTAAAGTACCTGAGGGAGAGGAAAAAATGGGTCCTTCAGATCTATATAGATAAACCCACGGGGGTGACAGTGGAAGATTGCCGATGGGTAAGTGAGGAGTTAGGGAGGGAACTGGATCAACTTAATTTACTTCCCTACGCTTACTTTCTGGAAGTTTCTTCTCCCGGATTAGAGCGAGTTTTAAGTCGCAAGGAGGACTTTAAACGGTTCACCGGGAAAAAAGTCGAGATTAGAACACAAACTTTGTACCGGGGTAAGAAGAAGTTTACCGGTATTCTTAGGGGGATGGAGCAAGATCAAGTCTTATTGGAAGAAGAAAATGGTGAACTATTTTCTTTCCCAGTGAATGAGATATCTTTAGCCCGGCTTAAATTTGAATGGAGGGGAAAGCCATGAATGCCGAGTTCATGGACGCTATCTACCAGATTATTCAAGAAAGAGGTATCGAGAAAGATACCTTGATTTCTGCTTTAGAAGCGGCATTGACTTCCGCCTACCGAAAAAGTTTTGGAGGCAGCCAGAATATAGTAGTAAAGTTTGATCAACAAACCGGTCATATCCAGGTGTTGGCTAAAAAGGTGATAGTAGAGTCCGTTAAGGATGAAAATCGTGAAATTCCTTGGGAAGAGGCGAGAAAAAATTTCCCCGAGGGGAAAATAGGAGATATTATTCATCAAGAAATTTCTACCGAGGAATGGGGGAGAGTGGCTGCCCAGACCGCCAAGCAGGTAATCGTGCAGAGAATAAGGGAAGCGGAAAGAGAACAGATTTATGACGAATATAAAGACCGAGTAGGAGATGTTTTGAATACCGTAGTAATCAGGCAGGATCAGCGCAATGTAATTGTTACTATAGGGAAAACGGAAGCGATTCTCCCCTACAAAGAGCAGATACCGGGAGAGACTTATCGTATGGGTGATCGTCTGAAGGTATACGTGTTGGAAGTGAAGCTTACTTCCAAGGGACCTCAGATTGTGGTTTCCCGAACTCATCCGGGATTGCTGAAAAACCTATTAAAACTGGAAGTGCCGGAAATTTCCGAAGGGGTGGTAGAAATTAAAGCCGTAGCCCGGGAACCGGGAGAAAGGGCTAAAGTTGCCGTTCATTCCTGGGATAAAAAGGTGGACCCTCTGGGGGCCTGTGTAGGAGTTCGGGGCTCTCGAGTTCAGACTATTACTCGAGAGTTGAAAGGTGAAAAAATAGATGTGGTTACCTGGAGTGAGGATCCAGCTATTTACGTGGCTAATGCTCTAAGTCCGGCGAGAGTCCTTACTATTACTGTTAACGAGCTAGAAAGGAGTACTCTGGTGATTGTACCTAATGATCATCTTTCGTTAGCTATCGGAAGGAAAGGGCAGAATGTTCGGTTAGCTGCCCGACTTACTAACTGGAAAATTGATATAAAAAGTGATATTCAATTAGAAAAAGAGGAAAAAGAAAGAGCTTTGGCAACAGCAGGGGAGGAGAGTTGAAGTTTAAGCTTTAAAAGTTAAGGTGCCTGCAGAAGTTCTCTCTTTACTGCGAGAGTTAATGACCAAAGCGGGTTAAAAATTGGAGGTGAGTCTATTGCCGGGTAAAAAGGTTTATGAGCTGGCGCACGAACTCAATATATCTAGTAAAGAATTACTTAAAAAACTGCGAGAAATGGATATTGATGCTAAGAGTCATCTTAATGTTCTGGATGAAGAACATGTAGCATTAGTTAAGCGGAGAATACGGGGGACTTACACGGTAGATTTTCGCATGGTGGGATCAGAAAGGAAAGTGATTGAACGGAAACTCATTACTCTCTCTAAGCCTCCGGTAGTAGAAACCAAACCTCCCGAAGTGGTAGAAACAAAGCCTTCCGAAGTAATAGAAATTAAACCTCCCGAGGTGGGGAAGAGATTGTGGCGGGAAACCGCTGCCCCAAAGGTGGAGCTTTTTCCTCCCAAAAGGTTAAAGCCCGGACGGGGTAAATATCCTCCAAGTAAAAAGGAGCGGGAAGAAGAAAGAGAGAGGGAATTTGGAGAAAAACCTTTAAAAATACTCTCTCCCAAGAAGAAAACTTCGGTGGTGGAAGAGAAAGTTAAAGAGAAGAAAAAAACAATTAAAATCGGAGAGGTAATCGGCGTGGGGGAACTGGCAAAACGATTAAATGTAAAAGCTACCGATTTGATTAAAAAATTACTGGAATTAGGAATGATGGTTTCCATTAACCAGACTTTAGATGGGGAAACTGCCGCTATTGTAGCTCATGAATATGGGTATGAGCCGGAGATTGTTCCCATTTATCAGATAGAGATATTGGAGGAAAAGGAGGATGTTTCCAAAAGAATTCCCCGACCGCCGGTGGTTACCATCATGGGACACGTGGATCACGGTAAGACTTCCCTTTTGGATGCTATCCGACAGACCAACGTTACTGGATCTGAAGCGGGGGGAATCACCCAGCATATCGGTGCTTACGTGGTAACCCTCAGTAAAGGAACAGTTGTTTTTCTCGATACTCCCGGCCACGAAGCTTTTACCGCAATGCGTGCCCGGGGGGCAAAGGTCACTGATATTGTAGTTTTGGTAATAGCCGCTGATGAAGGAGTGATGCCTCAGACCGTGGAAGCGATTGATCATGCGCGGGCGGCGGGAGTGCCGATAGTAGTGTCAATAAATAAAATTGATAAGCCTGAGGCTCGTTCTGAACAGGTTAAAAGACAACTGGGTGAATTGGGTTTGATTCCTGAAGAATGGGGAGGTAAGACCATCTTTGTTGAGGTATCGGCTAAAAAGAAAATAGGTCTGGAAAATCTTCTCGAAATGATATTACTGGAAGCGGAAATGCTGGAATTAAAAGCTAATCCTGAAATGAATGCTAAAGGAACAGTTATTGAGTCCCGGTTAGATCGTGGATTTGGTCCGGTGGCTACAGTTTTAGTACAGAATGGAACTTTGCGTATTGGAGATGCTTTTGTTTCAGGAACTCATTATGGACGAGTTCGGGCTCTTATTGATGACCGTGGTCGCCGACTCAGGGAAGCCGGACCTTCTACACCAGTGGAGGTCCTTGGTTTCTCAGGAGTTCCCCAAGCAGGAGATATTTTTCAAATAGTAACTGATGAGCGTAAAGCCCGGGAAATAAGTATCATACGCATGGAAATGAGAAAAGCGGAAGAAGCTAAAAAAATTCGCCGTATTACTCTGAGCGATCTTCATCAGAAAGTTCAAGAAGGAAAATTGAAAGAATTGAAATTGGTTTTAAAAGTTGATGTTCATGGTTCGGCAGAGGCTCTTTCTAAATCTCTTACGGAGATGAGTAACGAGAATGTTAAAATAAACATTATTCATAAAGCCGTAGGTAACATTACAGAGTCAGACCTAATGCTGGCAGCAGCTTCGGAGGCTATCGTTATCGGTTTCAACGTTCGCCCCGAAACCAAGGTTCTGGAAATAGCTCGTCAGGAACAGGTGGATATTCACATCTATAATGTTATTTACGATATGATTGATGATGTCCGTAAGGCTATGGAAGGTTTGTTAGAACCCCAGTATCGAGAGGTGCTTTTAGGGAAGATAGAAGTTCGGGAAATATTCAATATTCCTCGAGTTGGTATGGTAGCAGGCTGTTACGTTACTGATGGTAAGGTGGTTTTTGGTAGTGGGGCGCGTTTGATCCGGGAAGGCAGTATTATTTATACTGGTAAGATAGCCAGTTTGCGACGCTTTAAGGAGGATGTAAAGGAGGTTAATACCGGATACGAATGCGGACTTACCCTGGAAAATTTCCAGGAAATCCAGAAAGGAGACCTGCTGGAAGTATTTATTAAGGAAGCGATAACTCCTGCCCAGGTTGGGTAGAACTAAAAATAGTGAGGATTCAATAAATAGCGGGGATTCAATCCGTGGAATTCAGGGAGATAATATTCTTAAAATAGGGTGAAGAGATTTTGATGGTTATTGGTGTTTGTAAAGTGGATCTTTACTTGCCGGAGAACGGTTCTTTGAAAGAGAAAAGAAGGATTATAAAAAGTATCAAAGATCGTGTGCGAACGAAGTTTAATGTTTCCATTGCCGAAGTTGATTATCTGAATGCCTGGCAGAGGGCAGTTTTGGGAATTGTAAGTGTAAGCAATGATCAAAGGATTGTTGAAGCAACCCTTGCTAAAGTAGTTAACTTAGTAGAAGAAACGAGAGGGACTCAGATTATTGATTATCAAACTGAGATTCTTTAAAAATGAGATTAGGAGTGAAGAGTGATGGATTATAAACGGGCTGATCGAGTTAAAGAATTAATTCAGGAAGAAGTAAGTATGATAATTCAGACACAGTTAAAAGATCCCCGAGTAGGCTTTGTAACAATTACGGGCGTAAAACTGAGTGATGATTTACGACACGCCCGGGTAATGGTTAGTATTTATGGAGATGAAGAAGTGAAAAAACAAACTATGGCTGGATTACAGAGTGCCGCCGGTTTCATCCGGCGTCAAATTAGCAAGTTGGTTCACTTACGGTATATACCAGAAATCGTTTTTGAATCAGATAGGTCCTTAGAATATGGTGCCCGTATTGATGAAGTATTAGCATCTTGGGGAAATAGAGATACCGAAAATGAGACGAAATGATCATCTAGGTAAGATTGTTCAACTCGTTAAAGATAGTGAAAAATTCCTTATTGCCACCCATACTAATCCCGATGGAGATGCCATAGGGTCGCAGTTAGCACTTTATTCTCTCCTTCGGGAAATGAGTAAGAAGGCGGAGATAATAAACCGGAATGAACTTCCAGAAAAGTATAATTTTCTTCCCGAAAGCGACTCCATCAAATGTCATTTTCTCCTTCCAGAAAAATTCGATATCCTAATGGTGCTGGACTGTAGTGATTGGAATCGGATAGGTAGCTACCAGGACTTTTATCAACAAGTAGGAATAACTGTAAATCTGGATCATCATCCGGATAATACCTATTTTGGTGATTATAATTACGTAAGAGCGGATGTATCTTGCACAGGAGAGATAATTTACCGGTTAATTAAATATTTGAATTACCGGATTGGGTTTTCCCGCGCAATGTGCCTTTATACGGCAGTAGTTACTGATACTGGTTCCTTTCGCTTCCCCAATGTTCGGCCCCAAACGCACAGAATGGTAGCGGAGTTATTGCAAGAAGGCATTCCCTTTTCCCAAGTGGTAAAGAGGATATATGATGATAAGAATGCACCCGCTATGAAATTGCTGGGGATGATATTGAGTACTCTCCAGACTTCCGATGATGGTCAGATTGCGTGGATGCGGGTGACGAGAGATATGTATTATCAGACAGGAGCCAAAGAGGAAGATACGGAAGATTTTGTTAACTATTTGGGTTCCATAAATGGAGTAAAAGTAATGCTTTTCTTCCGAGAATCCCGCGATAATATGGTCCGTGTTTGTATGCGTTCCCAAGATGAAAAATTGGATGTTAACCTGATTGCCCGGCATTTCGGCGGTGGGGGGCATGCTAAAGCGGCAGGCTTTAATTTCCCCGGTTCCCTTCTTCAGGCTGAGAAAAAAGTACTGGAATGGGTGAAACAATCGTTATGAAAGGGGCTTCACGGCCTTCCCTTCAGCCAATATTTCCTTGGAAAGACTTACGAAGATTGTTAGTAAGTCTTATATTGTTTAATATTTTCTTTTTATTATTGCTTTCTTGGCATTTATCCGATCTACGATTATTGATAGCTGGTAAAATTAGCAGTTTTTTCCGATGGCAGGTTATTTCGATTTTAGTAACCGTGATATTTGTGGGAGTGGGTAATTTTTTGGTTTTTTCTCATTTAATACGCAAACTTTACTCAGTTAAAACTCAGGCCGAACGGGCGGAGAGATTGGCTTATATTGGGACTCTAGCAGGAGGGTTAGCTCATGAAATTCGTAATCCTTTGAATAGTCTTAGTGTTAATCTGCAATTACTTGAAGAAGAACTCCGTTCTCTTTCATTGACTCCGGGAAAAAATATAGTGCACGCTCTTCACCAGGAGATAGGACGACTGGAAGAAATTCTTACTGAATTTTTGCGGTTTACCCGTCCTCCCACTTTGCAACTGGAGGCTAAAGATATCAATCGGATTGTTAATGATGTGTTAAAATTCATCGAACCGGAAAGTCGCCTGGCTAACATTTCCATTGTAAGAAATTTTGCTCCTGATTTACCTCCGGTTCTGATAGATGAGAAACAAATTAAACAGGTACTTTTTAATCTTATCCTTAATGCTAATCAGGCCATGCCTCAAGGGGGGATACTTTCGATTTCTACCCGTAAAAATACTCAGCAGATACAAGGTGAAGATGTTTCAATTACTAGAGGTTCTATCTCTCATCACCGTGAACACTGGGTATTAGTTGAAGTTGCGGATACCGGATGTGGTATTGCGGAAAAAGATCGGAATCGAATTTTTGAATTATTTTATTCTGCCAAAAAGGGTGGTACGGGATTGGGCTTATCTATTGTTCAGAGAATAATTGAAGACCACGGAGGAAAAATTTACCTTCATAGCGCTGAAGGCAAAGGGACTATATTTACACTGGCTCTGCGAGAGGCTAAGGAAGGGAGTAAACATTGATGTCGGAGCATATTTTAGTAGTGGATGATGAAGAAAGTAGTCGAGAGGCAATAACGCGGGCACTGGAAAGGTCTGGGTATCAGGTTCAAGGGGTATCTGATCCTTACCATGTCTTGCGTATTCTGAAAGAGGAGCCCGTTAGTCTTATTATTACCGATCTCAAGATGCCTGGACTTAATGGGTTGGAGTTATTACGTCAGACCAAGGAGATCAATCCCGATATCAGTGTAATTGTCCTCACTGGTTATGGAACTATTGAATCAGCAGTAGAGGCTATGAAAATAGGGGCTTATGATTATTTATGTAAACCAATAAACATTAATGAAATGCGAGTAGTAGTATCCAAGGCTCTGGAACGACAAAAACTAGTTTTAGAAAATAAAGCCCTCCAGCAACGACTGGACGAAAAATATGCTTTTTCAAAAATTATCGGAACTACCGAAGGAATGAAAAAAATTTTTAACCAGATACAACTAATTGCTCCTTCCCGAGCCACGGTTTTAATAACCGGGGAAAGCGGGACGGGTAAGGAATTAATTGCTGAAGCAATTCATCAACTAAGTCCTCGTCGTGATAGCTCTCTGATCAAACTCCATTGTGCCGCACTGGCTCCCGGAGTTTTGGAAAGCGAACTTTTTGGACATGAAAAAGGCTCTTTTACCGGAGCTTTACAGCGAAAGCCAGGTAGATTCGAAATCGCCGACAGAGGGACACTATTCTTAGACGAAGTTTCGGCAATTCCTTTAATCATCCAGGTAAAACTTCTCCGGGTACTTCAGGAGCAAGAATTCGAAAGAGTAGGGGGAAATGAGACCATCAAGGTTGACGTTCGTTTGATTGCTGCTACTAATAGAGATCTCACCAAGATGGTTGCTGATGGGAATTTCCGGGAGGATCTTTATTACCGCTTGAAAGTGATAACTATTAATGTTCCTCCGTTACGAGAGAGGATGGAAGATATTCCCTTCTTAGTAAACTCTTTTATAAAGGAATTCAATGATCTTCATAATAAAAATGTGGAAGGTATTACTAAAGAAACTTTAAAATTGATGCTCTCCTACCCCTGGCCAGGAAACATAAGGGAACTGAAAAACTGTATTGAAAGTATGGTAGTGATGTCCCGCAAAAGCGTGCTGGAAGCAGAGGAACTTCCACCCGAAATTAGGAATTATAAAATAGCGGAGGAAAAACTGGAAATCGAATTAGGAACTTCGATGGCAGAAATAGAAAAAAGGGTCATTAAAGAAATTCTGGAAAAGGTGGAAGGTAAGAGGAAGGAGGCTGCTCGCATGCTGCAAATTCCTCTTCGTACTCTGCAGAGAAAAATCAAGCAGTTTGGCCTGCGGGAGGTGGGGAGATGATTCGTTTTGATCAGTTTACCCATAAAGCTCAAGAAGCACTTCAAGATGCTCAAGCACTGGTGGAGGAGCACCAGCACCAGCAAATGGAAGGAGAGCATCTTCTCCTGGCACTATTACGTCAGACCGATGGTATTGTTTTACCTATTTTCCAAAGGCTGGGAGTAAGTTCCGAACTAATAAAAAAAGATTTGGAAGAGTCATTGGCCAGGATTCCTCAAGTTTATGGTTCGGGAGCGGGTCAGATTTATATCTCGCCTCTTTTACGTAAGGTGTTTGAATTCGCCCGGCAGGAGGCTCAGCGTTTAAAGGATGAATACGTCAGCACCGAACATCTTCTTCTTGGCTTGGTGGAAGCGGATGATGGAGTTTCTCAGATTTTAAAAAAGAGAGGAATAAGTCGGGAAAAGATTTATCAGGCACTAGTAGATATTCGGGGTCGTCACCGGGTAACTGATCAAACTCCGGAGGACAAATATCAGGCACTTACCCGCTACGGAAGAGATCTTACCGAATTAGCCAGAAAAGGGAAATTGGATCCGGTGATCGGAAGAGACGATGAAATTCGTCGGGTAATCCAGGTACTATCTCGGCGCACAAAAAATAACCCGGTACTTATTGGAGAACCGGGAGTGGGTAAAACAGCTATTGTAGAGGGGTTGGCTCAGAGAATTGTTGCCGGAGATGTTCCTGATAGCTTAAAAAATAAAAAAGTAATTGCCCTGGATTTAGGCGCTCTAATAGCCGGTGCCAAATTTCGGGGAGAATTCGAAGATCGTATGAAAGCGATGTTGAAAGAGATTACCGAATCTGAGGGAGAAATTGTGCTCTTTATAGATGAGTTGCATACCGTGGTAGGCGCCGGAGCAGCCGAAGGGGCGGTGGATGCCTCTAATATGCTTAAGCCGCTTCTTGCCCGGGGAGAACTACGTTGCATTGGTGCTACCACTCTTGATGAATACCGGCAGCATATAGAAAAAGATTTGGCTCTGGAACGTCGCTTTCAACCCATTTATGTAGGAGAACCTTCGGTTGAGGACACTATTACTATTCTTAGGGGACTTAAAGAAAAGTATGAAGTACATCACGGAGTAAAAATTACCGATTCCGCCTTAGTAGCAGCGGCGATTCTATCGCATCGTTACATCAGTGATCGTTTTCTTCCGGATAAAGCTATCGATCTCGTTGATGAGGCAGCCTCGAAATTGCGAATTGAAATTGATAGTATGCCTACTGAAATTGACGAAATTGAAAGAAAGGTTCGCCAGTTAGAGATAGAGCGGGAAGCTTTAAGAAAAGAATCTGATCCTACTGCCCAGGAAAGATTACAGAAGTTGGAACAGGAATTGTTAGAGTTACAAGAGAAAGGTCAACGATTAAGGGAACACTGGCAAAATGAGAAAGAAACCATTCAGAAGATAAGAGAAATCAAAACCGCCATGGAAAAGGCTAAAATCGAGGAGCAACAGTCGGAAAGAATGGGAGATTTAACCCGAGTAGCCGAAATTCGCTATGGAAGTTTTATTGAACTCCAACGACAACTCGAACAGGAGAACCAGAGGCTGATGGAATTACAGAAGAATCGCAAGATGCTTAAAGAAGAAGTAGATGAAGAAGATGTAGCGGATGTTGTTTCTAAATGGACTGGTATTCCGGTGGCTAAAATGCTGGAAAAGGAAGTACAAAAATTATTGCATATGGAAGAGAGACTCAAAATCCGGGTAGTAGGTCAGAAAGAAGCTATTACTGCCGTTTCTAATGCAGTTAGAAGGGCCCGCGCTGGCTTGCAGGATCCCGATCGGCCTATTGGCTCTTTCATTTTCCTGGGGCCCACCGGTGTAGGAAAAACCGAACTTGCCCGTGCATTGGCAGAGTTTTTATTTGATGATGAACGAGCTGTGGTAAGGATAGATATGTCCGAATATATGGAGAAACATTCTATATCGCGGTTGATTGGTGCACCTCCGGGATATGTAGGTTATGAAGAGGGCGGATATCTTACTGAGGCTATCCGTCGGCGTCCTTATTCCGTGATATTGTTCGATGAAATTGAAAAGGCTCATATGGATGTTTTTAATCTACTTTTGCAAATTCTGGATGATGGGAGGTTGACTGATGGGCATGGCCGAACCGTGGATTTCAAAAATACGGTAATTATAATGACTTCCAATTTAGGTAGTCAGTGGATCTCGGAACTGGGAGTCCGGGACGAGGTTGAGATGCGACAGCGGGTAATGGAAGCAGTGCGAGCTCATTTTCGACCAGAATTTCTTAACCGGATTGACGAAATTATCATCTTCCATAATCTTACTCCAGAAAATCTTAAACAAATTGTGGAGATTCAAATCCGTCGATTGCAGAAGCGGCTGTTAGAGAAAAACCTCTCCGTGGAACTTACCGAAGAAGCCAAAGACTTGCTGGCCCGGGAAGGCTATGATCCGGTTTACGGGGCTCGTCCTTTGAAAAGAGTCATCCAGCGTTGGATTGAGAACCCCTTAGCTATGGAGTTATTGAACGGAGGATTTAAAGAAGGGGATGCAATATTGATCGGCGTTAAAGATGGAAAGTTGACCTTCCAGAAGGAAAAAGTTTCTGCGAAAAATAGGCGCGCCATTTTGGCATTTCCGGAAACCAAAATTTAACTTAATGTGCCATTTTGGCGTATTTAAACCATTCCTCCTGATGGAGAATCTCGATGAGGATAGAGACTTTTTGTAATAGGGCGAAATTACTAGAGATAGAAGTGGCGAGGGACTCTTGGTAAACTGGCATGATACTTGCGATAAATTTTAATTAGATAAAGAAAAAGTGCGAAGAATATGCATTATTTTACACCTTCAATTTTAATTGCTGACGACGATGAGGAAGAGCTTCTAACACTAGACAGATTCTTCCGAATGGAAGGGTATACAACCTGTCTGGCCAATGATGGTTATACCGCTGTGAAAATCGTTCGTTCTCGTGAACTGGATTTAGTGATTACTGATGTTAGTATGCCTGGTTTAAGTGGTATAGAGACCGTGCGGGAAATTAAACTGATTCGACCACAAATGCCAATTATTGTGATGACAGGGTACCTCTCAAAAGAAATTATGGTTTCTGCTTTAGAAGAAGGTGCTTATTGCCTTTTGCGGAAGCCTATCGAAATTAACTATCTTCGACAGATAGTGCGAGAAATTCTTCCTCTCTGGCCATAAACTGGGAGGAGAAGAGGATTAGATTAAATTAGAAGGAGGTGAGTAGGGATGTCAGTAGTGCGCTGGTCACCATTTAGAGAACTTTCCAAGATGCAGGCGGAGATGAATAAACTTTTCAATGAATTCTTTGGCGCTCGACCGGAAAGAGGCGAAATTGCTACCTTAGAGTGGAGTCCTTCAGTAGATATTTATGAAACAAAAGATGATATTATGGTTAAAGCAGAATTACCAGGGATGAAAATCGAGGATATTCATATAAGTGTCCGCGATAATACTCTTACTCTAAGAGGCGAGAAAAAACAGGAAAAAGAGGTAAAAGAAGAAAATTACTACCGGATGGAGCGCAGCTATGGTTCCTTCCAGCGAATATTTACTTTACCATCCCCGGTTCAAGTAGATAAGATAAAGGCTAAATACCGGGATGGTGTGCTAGAGATATTTTTACCCAAATCAGAAGAAGCTAAACCTAAAGAAATCAAGGTGGAAGTAGGAACTTAAAGACGAAAGTGACGAATAAAAGTTCCTCTTCTCCTCCTTAAAAATTAATTTTAAACAAACCAATGGAATAAAATGGAGAAGGAAAGGAGAGAAAGTAAATGACTATTAAACCATTGGGAGATCACATTATCGTAAAACGTATTGAAGAAAAAGAACAGGTTAAGGGCGGAATTATTATTCCGGATACCGCCAAAGAAAAACCCCAGCAGGGTGAGATAATTGCTGTCGGACCGGGGAAACTTCTGGACAACGGTCAGCGGGTCTCTTTAGAATTAAAAAAGGGGGATATCGTCGTTTTCGGTAAGTATGCCGGTAACGAAATTAAAATTGATGATCAAGAATATCTCATCATGCGGGAAGATGATGTTTATGGAATAATTGAAAAGTAATTTTAACGAAGGGGGTAAGGAGAAGATGCCAAAGCAACTTTTGTTTAGTGAAGAAGCTCGACGTGCTATTCAAAGGGGTGTTAATGAATTAGCGGAGGCTGTAAAAGTTACCCTGGGTCCCAAAGGGAGGAATGTGGTATTGGATAAAAAGTTTGGTCCTCCCACAGTTACCAAAGATGGGGTCACGGTAGCCAAGGAAATTGAACTGAAAGATCCTTATGAGGACATGGGGGCCCAGATGGTGAAGGAGGTAGCTACTAAAACTAGCGATGTTGCTGGCGATGGGACTACCACGGCTACCTTATTAGCACAAGGAATATATCGTGAAGGGATGAAGGTAGTAACCGCTGGTGCTAATCCAATGTCAGTAAAACGTGGTATCGAAAAGGCCGTAGAAAAAGTAGTGGAAGAGCTCAAGAAACTTAGTACTTCTGTGAAAGGTAAAACGGAAATTGCCCAGGTAGCTTCCATTGCTGCTAACTGTGATACTGCTATTGGTGACCTGATTGCGGAAGCGATGGAGAAAGTGGGAAAAGATGGAGTAATTACTGTAGAAGAAGCTAAAGCTATGGAGACCACTCTGGAAGTAGTAGAAGGTATGCAGTTCGATCGCGGTTACATTTCTCCTTATTTTGTAACCGATCCGGAGAGAATGGAAGCAGTGCTGGAGGATGCCTATATCCTTATCCATGATAAAAAAGTTTCTGCGATGAAAGATATGCTTCCACTACTGGAAAAAATTGTCCAGTTAGGAAGACCTTTACTCATTATCGCCGAAGAAGTGGAAGGAGAAGCTCTTGCTACTCTGGTGGTAAACAAGATCCGCGGGACTCTTGCTTGTTGTACAGTAAAAGCTCCTGGTTACGGTGATCGTCGAAAAGCGATGCTGGAAGATATTGCTATTTTGGCTGGTGGTAAAGTAATTGCTGAGGAACTGGGTTTGAAATTAGAAAATGTGCAAATCAGTGATCTTGGTCGTGCTAAAAAGATTACGGTGGATAAAGATAATACCACGATAGTGGAGGGGGCTGGCAAGAAGAAAGACATTGAAGGTCGAATTGCTCAGATTCGTAAACAAATTGAGGAGACTACATCGGACTACGATCGAGAAAAACTGCAAGAACGACTGGCAAAACTTGCTGGTGGAGTAGCAGTAATCAAGGTTGGAGCCGCTACCGAAACCGAAATGAAGGAGAAAAAGGCTCGGGTGGAAGATGCGCTTCATGCTACTCGGGCAGCGGTGGAAGAAGGTATAGTTCCGGGTGGGGGTGTCGCCTTCCTTCGTGCACGCAAGGTATTGGAAGGTCTGCAATTGGAAGGCGATGAAAAGATGGGAGTGGACATTATTCAGCGAGTTTTGGAGGAGCCCCTGCGTCAAATTGCAAATAATGCTGGCAAGGAAGGTTCGGTAGTAGCTCAAAAAGTTATGGAGTTACCAACTAATCACGGATATGATGCTCAAGAGGATCGTTTCACAGATATGATTGAAGCAGGGATTATTGATCCTACGAAGGTGGCACGGACGGCACTGCAAAATGCCTCCAGTGTGGCCTCACTGATGATTACTACCGAAGCGGTGGTGACGGATATACCAGAGAAGGAAAAAACTCCTATTCCCGCACCGCCAAGTTCTGAGATGTATTAATGAAATACACTGAATGAAAGGGAACCGCGGGAACCGGGAAGGTTTTAACCAGGGTTCTCCAGTTCCCTTTCATTTTTGAAAAGAAATCATATCTTGTGGTGAAAGTAATAGTTCGTTTAGCGGACAATGGTGAATTTAAGTTAATGTGGCTATTTCCACGATTGAAAGGAGGAGGCAATGGCAAAGGTTATCGGTATTGATTTGGGAACATCTAATTCAGCAGCAGCCGTTATGGAGGGTGGCAGACCGGTGATAATTCCTTCTGCTGAAGGTGCAGGTGTTGCCTCGAGCAAGGCATTTCCTTCTTACGTTGCCTTTACTAAAGATGGTCAACGTCTGGTAGGTGAACCGGCAAGACGTCAGGCAGCGGTGAATCCGGAAGGAACAATTCAGGCGGCTAAGCGCAAGATGGGTACTGACTTTAAATTTAAAGTCTTTGGTAAAGAATATACCCCTCAGGAGATCTCTGCTTTTATTTTACAGAAGATAAAGCAGGATGCAGGAAGCTACTTAGGAGACGAGGTTGAAGAGGCAGTAATTACCTGCCCGGCATATTTCGATGACAATCAAAGAACAGCTACAAAAGATGCCGGAGAGATTGCAGGATTAAAGGTCATCCGCATAATTAATGAACCCACAGCTGCTTGTCTGGCCTATGGATTAGAAAAGGCTGGTAGAGAATTGAAGATTTTAGTTTTTGATTTCGGAGGCGGAACGCTCGATGTTACAATTATGGAGATGTGGAAAGAGGGTGGTTTTAAAGTTGTAGCTACAAGCGGCGATACCCAACTTGGTGGAACTGATATGGATAATGTACTAATTGACTATATCGCTAAAGAATTTAACCGGGAGACTGGCATTGATTTAAAAAATGATAAGATGGCCGTGCAGCGTTTGCGGGAGGCTGCCGAAAAAGCAAAGGTTGAGCTTTCTAGCACTTTAACCACCGATATAAATTTACCTTTTATTACTGCTGATGCCTCGGGACCAAAGCATTTAACCATGTCTATTACTCGGGCAAAACTCGAAGAGTTAGTTACTCCTATCATTGAAAGATGCCGGGGTCCATTAGAGCAGGCCCTGAGTGATGCTAAAGAGTCGTTTAAGAAGGAAGGCGTTGATTTTGAAGCTAAAGATATAGAAAAGATAATTATGGTGGGTGGGCCGACAAGAATGCCCATTGTCCAAAAATTTGTAGAAGATTATTTTGGAAAGAAAATTGAGCGGGGTGTTGACCCTATGGAATGTGTGGCAATGGGTGCGGCAATTCAGGCGTCAATTATTAAAGGTGAGGTAAAAGATGTTTTATTACTTGATGTTACACCTCTATCTCTGGGTATTGAGACATTGGGTGGAATCAACACCAGACTTATTGAGAGGAACACCACTATACCTTCCAGAAAAAGCCAGATTTTCACAACCGCTGCCGATAGTCAGACGGCAGTGACTATCCGCGTTCTTCAGGGAGAACGTCCTATGGCCGATGATAATGTAGAATTAGGAAGATTTGATTTGGTAGGTATTCCTCCCGCCCCCCGCGGTGTGCCTCAGATTGAAGTTACCTTTGACATCGATCACGATGGAATAGTGCATGTCTCGGCTAAGGACCTTGGTACCGGTAAAGAACAATCTATTCGTATCACTGCGCCTAAGAAACTTTCTAAGGAAGAAATTGAAAAGATGGTTAAAGATGCAGAGAGATTTGCTGCCGAAGATACCAAGAGGAAAGAAGAAGTCGAAACTATCAATCAGGCGGAAAATCTGGTTTACGCAATTGGAAAGTCGCTCAAAGATTATGGTGATAAGGTTAGTCAGAGTGAACGTGCTGATATTGAAGCCAGACTCAACGACCTTAAAACAGCGATAAAAGATAAAAATGTAGACAGGATTAAAAGAGGGATGGATGATTTAACCAAGGCCTCTCACAAATTAGCGGAAGAGGTTTATAAACAGGCCACCGCAAAACAACAAAAAGCTGAAACCAAACAGGAGAAACCCGAGGCGGAGACTAAAGACGAGAAGAGAGGAGAAGACATCATTGATGCGGAATATAAGGAAGAAGATAATAAATAGCTCGGTTATTATTTGATAATAAATGATGGCTACCAAACAAGATTATTACAAAATATTAGGTGTTAAGAAAAACGCCCCTCTCGATGAAATAAAGAAGGCTTATCGAGAATCAGTACTACGTTACCATCCCGATAGAGTGCCTCCTGAGCAAAAAAAAGAGGCGGAAGAGAAATTTAAAGAGATTTCGGAAGCCTACGCCGTTTTGTCAGACCCGGAGAAACGTGTTCTTTATGATCAATATGGACATGCTGGCATAGGCCAGAGATACGCCTATGAAGATATCTTTAAGGGTGCAGATTTTAGGACGATCTTCCGGGATTTGGGAGAGTTTGGTATTGGCGAAAGTCTCTTTGATAGGATATTCGGGGATTTTGGTTTTGATTTCTTTAGTAGCAGAACGAGGGAGGGTGCTGCTCGTCGAAGGGGTCAGGACTTACAGGTTGCGGTAGATATAAATTTAGAGGATGCCGTCACCGGTATTGAGAAGACGATTTACATACCGCGTTATGAGCTATGCTCAACTTGTGGGGGAACAGGCGCAAGACCTGGCACAAAGAAAAATATTTGTTCACAATGCCGGGGTTCGGGTAGAATAGTTAGTTCTATCGGTTTTTTTTCAGTTACCCAAACTTGCCCCAAATGCCGAGGCGAAGGTTCTGTAATAACAACCCCCTGTTCTGATTGTCGTGGGGAGGGAAGGGTAAAGATAACCAAAACGATAAAGGTCAAAATACCTTCGGGTGTGGATAATGGTTCACATTTAAGGATACGCGGTGAAGGGGAGGCTGGTACTTCCGGTAGGGGAGATCTTTATGTAATTATAAATGTAAAACCCCATCCTATATTTGAGAGACATAATAATGATATTTTAACCCAGATAGCTATTAGTTTAAGCAAAGCGATCTTAGGAGGAGAAGTACAGGTTCCTGCACTAGATGGTAAGGTTAGGATGAAAATACCAGCGGGCACCCAGAGTGGAGCTATTTTTCGGTTGAAGAATAAAGGTATTCCTGAGTTACATGGTCGGGGAAGAGGAGACGAATTAGTAAGAGTAATAGTTAATATACCCACCCATCTGACGTCAGAACAACGGAAAATAATGGAAGAATTTGCCCGGACTCAAGGAGAAAATATCAACCCGAGATAGACTTTTACCGAAAAGATAGAGAGTGCATTTCGTAAACTAATGTTGCCGACTGCTAAAAATGGAGCAGCTATTGATCGGACAAATGAGTTTCTTAAAGATAAAATAGTGAATTGCAATTTACCATGGATACTCTCTACCGAACCTGGTACGAAATATCTTCCCGACTTTTTCAACAATCTAAATGATAAAGACATAGGCAAGGAGGAGTGAGAATGCCAACCTACGAGTATAAGTGCGCCCGATGCGGGTATCGATTTGACTTTTTCCAAAAGATTACCGAAGAACCCTTGCGGGAATGTCCTCGATGTCAGGGGGAACTACACCGGCTAATTAGTTCGGGTGCAGGAATCCTTTTTAAAGGAAGTGGGTTCTATACTACGGATTATCGAAGCGAAGAGTATTGCAAGCAGCAAAAAGCAGAAAAGGAAAGTAAAGAGGTAAAGAAAGATTAAATTCTCATTATTGTTTTTTTCCCCTAATAGTAGTGGGCAGGGGCCGGTTCTCTAAAAGGAACTTGCCACTGGCCATTTTTTTAATCTCTCGGTTTGGATGCGGAAGGTGTCACTCGATGATCAGTGGACTCGAAAAGTAGGAGGTAGCTTCGATGCTTAATGATCCCCCTTTAGAGGGATTGCTTAAACATATAAAAAATCGATTTCAAGTAGTGATTGTTGCCGCTAAAAGAGCACGACAATTGAATAAAGGAGATCGTCCACTGATAGAGGTAGATTTTAAAAAAGGTATCTCTATTGCTTTGCAGGAGATAAACCGCGGAATGGTTACCTTTCGACGACGCCGAGAGGAAGAGTCCGAAACTTCTCCCGAAAAAAGTTGATGTCTCTATTGAAGAATGAGAAACTTAGAATCCCCTCCATTGACACTCACCGGTCCTTTTAGTTATACTGGAATGGAAAAGGAGTAAAATATCTCATGCGAGGGAAAAGAAGCCATAAATGTGGACAACTGAGTGAGCGTGATATTGGACGCGAAGTAGTACTTATGGGATGGGTGCACAGTAAACGAGATCACGGAGGATTGCTTTTTATTGACCTGAGAGACCGTACCGGTATTGTCCAAATAGTATTCAGTCCCGATAGTTCGGGTGAGATCCATTCATCCGCCCGACAATTAAAAAGCGAATATGTGATTGAAGCTAAAGGAGAAGTTCGTGCGCGTCCTCCGGGAACGGTTAATCCTTGTCTTTCTACCGGAGGTATTGAAGTTCTGGTTAAAGATATGGAAATCTTAAGTGAAGCACAACCTTTACCTTTCCCCATTGAAAATGACATCGAAATAGCAGAAGAAGCACGTTTGCAGTATCGTTACCTTGATCTTCGTCGTCCCCGTATGCAATCCAATCTTATTCTGCGTCATAAAGTTTGTCAGTCAATCAGGAATTATCTGTCGCAACAGGGATTTATTGAAATTGAGACCCCTATGCTTATCAAAAGTACTCCTGAAGGAGCAAGAGATTATCTGGTTCCTAGCCGGTTAAATCCTGGATGCTTTTATGCTCTTCCACAATCTCCGCAGATGTTGAAACAGCTATTAATGATCGCGGGATTCGACCGTTATTTTCAGATTGCCCGTTGCTTCCGGGATGAAGATTTAAGAGCCGATCGACAGCCGGAGTTTACTCAAATAGATATGGAGATGTCCTTCTCCTTGGAAGAAGATATATTTGCCGTTACCGAAGGAATGATGGAAACTGTATTTCGGGAAGTGCTGGGTCAAAAGATTGAAGTTCCTTTTATTCGATTAACTTATGAAGAAGCTTTATCGCGGTACGGAACTGATAAACCCGATATCCGGTACGGTATGGAAATTATGGATTTCAGTGATTTGGCAGAAGCCTCCCGCTTTGATGTCTTTCGTAAGGTACTCAATAATTCGGGCAGGATCAAAGGAATAAGTGTTAGCAAAGGAGCAGAATTTTCCCGTAAAGACTTGGAGGAATTCACCGCGGTAGTTAGTTCTCGAGGAGCTAAAGGTTTAGCTTGGTTCTGTATTACTTCCGAAGGTCTGGAATCTACTATTGCCAAATATTTTGATACTTCCCTCCAGCGTCGCTTTTGTGAAAAAGCTAAGGCCAACGCGGGAGATTTATTGCTTCTGGTAGCTGATGCGCCCCGCGTAGTTAATGAAGCACTAGGTTTTTTGCGGAGTTATCTTGCCGAACGTCTTAAACTAGTTGATTCTCAAATATTCAAATTTGTCTGGATCACTGATTTTCCTATGTTTAGTTATAATGAACAGTTAAAGAGATACGAACCCGAACATCATCCTTTTACATCTCCCCGGGAGGAGGATATTCCCTTCTTAGAGACTAATCCGAGCAGTGTTAGAGCCCGATCTTATGATTTAGTTCTAAACGGGGTAGAAATTGGTAGCGGAAGTATCCGTATTCACCGTAAAGATCTCCAGGAGAGAATTTTTCGGGTTATGGGTATTAGTGAAGAAGAAGCGAAAGAAAGATTCGGCTTCTTCCTGGAGGCACTGAACTATGGTGTTCCTCCTCATGGAGGAATTGCACCGGGACTGGATCGAATCGTAATGCTAATGGCGGGTTGTAATAGTATAAGAGAAGTTATTGCTTTTCCCAAGACCCAAAGAGCAGCCTGCCCTCTTACCGGAGCTCCCTCTGCCGTGGACTCTCGCCAACTTAAGGAGCTCCATATAAAATTGGATATCTAAAAATTGCTTGACACAAGAGGGGAAGTGTGGTAACGTATCCGCTGAAGGTCGATAGGTAATAAGTTGAAGTAAGTTACTTCAAACTGTATTACCAAAAATTTTAATTTAAGTTATAAGGAGGAAATTAAGCAGTGGCAACAGGTACGGTGAAGTGGTTCAATGCGACCAAAGGTTATGGTTTCATTGAACAGGAAGGTGGACCAGATGTGTTCGTTCATTACTCTGCCATCAAAGGGGAAGGTTTCAAGACTTTGGAACAGGGACAGCGTGTGCAGTTTGACGTAGTTGATGGTCCTAAAGGCAAGCAGGCGGCAAACGTTACTAGACTTTAATTAGAAAACGATTTCTAATTAAAGGCAAGAAAGGAGACCTCCAATTTTTTGGAGGTCTTCTTCTTTAAAAGGGACAATGAAAATCATGTCAGAAAAAATATTATTATATATGAAAAACTCTTCCTATCATCCCATGAAGAAAGAAGAACTGGTAAAAGCTTTAAAAATTTCTGCTAAAGAAGAGGAGAAATTCCTCTTTGTTCTTAATACTTTAGAGGAGAAAGGGGTAATTTACCAGACTAAAAAGGGATATTACGGACTTTCGGAACGTATGAATTTGTTAGTAGGCCAGATTGAGGGTAATGCCGGAGGATATGGTTTTCTCATTCCAGATAATCCGGGACAAGAGGATGTTTATGTGGCGTTAAAAGATATGAACGGAGCTATGCATGGGGATCGAGTAGTAGTAAGGATTGAAGGGCGGCTAAATGGAAAGAGGAGATATGGACAGGTGATCCGGATTCTGGCAAGGACTTATTCCCGAATAGTAGGTATCTATCACCGGGATGGACGTCTGGGTTATGTAACTCCGGATGATCCCCGGATTTATTACGACCTCTACGTAGCCGAAGAAGATTCTGGAGGAGCGAAACCGGGTCAAAAAGTGGTAGTTAGGATAATAGAATGGCCTCAGCGAGGGAAAAATCCGGTAGGAAAAATTATTGAGGTTCTGGGCTATCCTGATGAACCAGGGGTGGATATAAATTCCATCATCCGCGAATTTAATCTTCCCGAAGAGTTTTCTTTGGAGGTTTGGGAGCAAGTTGAAACTCTTCCTCAGAAAGTGGAGGAAAAGGATTTAAGCGGACGCAGAGACTTTCGTAATGAGACGGTTATTACCATTGATCCCGAAGATGCCAAAGATATTGACGACGCCGTTTTCGTGAAAAAATTAGAAGATGGATGCTACTGGTTGGGGGTTCATATCGCTGATGTAAGTTATTATATTCCCGAAAGCAGTTCACTGGATCAAGAAGCTCTTCATAGAGGGACTAGTGTTTATCTGGTAGATCGAGTTTTACCTATGTTACCTCCACCTCTTTCCCAGGAAATCTGCAGCCTTAAAGAAAGACAAGATCGTTTGACCATTTCCGTGTTGATGAAATTTAGCCCTCGGGGGAAATTGATGAAGTACGAGATCGTTCCGGGAGTTATTCGTGTCTCCCGAAATTTCAGCTACCCAGTGATCACCAGGATACTGGAAGGTGACTTTCAACTTAGAAAAGAATATGCCCCATATGTTACTTTAATAGAGAGGATGGTAGAACTAGCCAAAAAACTTTATAAGAAGAGATACCACCGAGGGAGTTTGGATTTTAATTTCCCCGAGGCTAAAATAATTCTTGATGAGAAAGGCAAACCCCAGGAAATTGTTAAGGAAGAACGCACCTGGGCTCACCGATTGATTGAAGAGTTCATGATAGCTGCTAACGAGACAATAGCCGGACATATGAAAAAACGAGGCCCCTTTATTTATCGGGTTCATGAAAGGCCTGACTCGCAGAGATTGATGGATTTTGCGGAATTTATTAAGAACTTTGGTTATCATTTGGATAGGGTTATTGATGTTCGCCCTCAGGATCTTCAAAAAATACTGGATCAATTGAAAGGAAAGCCAGAAGAGGCACTTATTGGAACTTTGCTCCTGCGTTCTCTTCGACTGGCAAAGTATTCTGACAAAAATATTGGACATTTCGGTCTGGCATCTAACTGTTATACCCATTTTACTTCTCCTATCCGACGTTATCCCGATCTGGTGGCACATCGATTGGTAAAAGAGCAGAATTCAAAAGAGATCAATCTCCTTCGCCGGGAAAACCTGGGAAAATCATTACCTGAAATTACCGAGTACTGTTCTCATAGAGAGCAGATAGCAGAAGAAGCGGAGCAGGAATCTTTAAAACTTAAAAAAGTAGAATTTATGCAGCAACATCTAGGAGAAGAGTTTACCGGACTGATTAGTGGAGTCACCGCCTTTGGGATTTTTGTGGAATTGGAGGAAATATTTGTGGAGGGACTGGTGCATTTAAGTAGTTTGGTCGACGATTATTATCATTTTAATGAAAAGAAACACTGTCTAAGAGGAGAATTTACCAGCAAGGTCTATCGATTGAGAAATGAGGTAAGGGTTAGAGTAGCTCGGGTGGATATTGAACGTCGGCAGATTGATTTTGTCCTGGTTGAAGAACCGGAAGGAAAAGTTTATCCAATAAAACCGACTTCCAAAAGAAGGAAGAAAAGATTAAAATTAGGGCTAAAGGAAATTTCCCTATCGAAAAAAAGGAATAGACGACGATAGGGAGGGAAGAAATTATGCCTCAGAAAGAGAAAAAGATTATCACTGAAAATCGTAAAGCCTTTCATGATTACATAATCCTGGAGACCTATGAGGCAGGTCTTACGTTAAAGGGGACAGAAGTTAAATCTGTTCGGGAAGGAACGGTTAGTCTGCGGGAGAGTTACGGGAAGCCGCTAAAAGGAGAGATCTATCTTTTCAATATGCATATCAGCCCCTATGAGGAAGGTAACCGATTTAATGTGGATCCCAAGCGAGCTCGCAAGTTATTGCTCCATAAAACTGAAATCCGCCGGCTTATTGGAAAAGTCTCTGAGAAAGGACTCACCTTAGTTCCTTTGCGGCTCTATATTAAAGGAGGATTTGTAAAGGTGGAATTAGCCCTGGCGCGAGGTAAGAAAGTTTATGACCGGAGGGAGGAACTACGTCGCCGCGCTCTTGATCGAGAAGCGGAACGAGAGATTGGGAAATATCATTAAATTTATTATTTTACTTGACGAATCTATATTATAGTTGTAAAATATAATTGATAAAAGGGGGGCGAAAGGTTTCGACGGGGATAATGAAGTAAAGGAAGCGTGTCGAGGTTCCACTGGCTCGTAAAACAAGTGGAAAAAACTAACTGCAGCGTACAACGTACCTGCCTTTGCTCTTAACTAAGAGCAACACTTAAAGGGTTCCGCCTGCAGGGTCCTTTAAGTGTCAGAATTGCAGGCTAGTTTTTCTTTCCTGGCTCGAGAAGGAAAAGCGAAAAAAGAGAGCTAGCTTCTTTTTGATCTTGCCGTTGGGAGCAAGAAGAAGCGAAAATCAAAACAGCGGCTACACACGTAGATGCCTTTGGGGATTTATTCCCGGACGCGGGTTCAATTCCCGCCGCCTCCACCAGTCATGCAGTAAAAAATTCTATTTGACAATTCTAAGAGATGCGTGTATATTTTACTTTGAAGTGAGGGAATTCCTACCCTGGTCTTAAACTTGTCCGAGTTTCATAACACCACCCAATTTTCACTTTTTTAAAAATCCTGAGAGGGGAAAATATTTTCCTCATTAATAAACTATCCGGTTAAATAAATTAATATCCATGAGGTGAGTTTATGGAGTTAGTGGAATTACAATCTAAAACTATATCCGAATTATCTGAAATTGCTAAAGAATTAAAGATAGAAGGATATAGCAGCCTCCGCAAACACGAGATAATATTTAAGATTTTACAAGCCCAAACGGAACAAAGTGGGTTGATATTTGCTCAGGGAGTTTTGGAAATTCTGCCTGATGGTTTTGGCTTTCTTCGTTCACCAGGGGCAAATTATTTACCGGGACCGGATGACGTTTATGTTTCTCCTTCCCAGATTCGCCGTTTTAATCTCCGGACCGGAGATACCATCTCCGGACAGGTACGTCCGCCTAAGGAAGGAGAAAGATATTTTGCCCTTTTACGAGTGGAAGCAGTTAATTTTGAAGATCCGGAAAAGGCCAAAGACCGTCAATTATTTGATAATCTTACTCCCTTGTTTCCTTTTGAACACATAGTTCTGGAACACAATCCTAAAGATCTTTCTACTCGAGTAATGGATCTACTTACCCCAATGGGTAAGGGCCAACGGGGATTAATTGTAGCATCACCCCGGACTGGTAAAACTGTCATTTTGCAGAAAATTGCCAATTCTATTACTACTAACCATCCAGAGATAGTCCTTATCGTCCTTCTTATTGATGAAAGGCCGGAAGAGGTAACTGATATGCGCCGTTCAGTAAAGGGAGAAGTTGTTAGTTCCACGTTTGATGAACCTCCTGAACGTCACGTGCAAGTGGCGGATATGGTGATTGAGAAGGCTAAGCGTTTGGTAGAATACAAGCATGATGTAGTTATTTTATTGGACAGCATTACCCGTTTAGCCCGGGCAAATAATGCGGTAGTTCCTCCCAGTGGAAAGATACTATCCGGAGGTGTGGAATCTACTGCTTTGCAGAGACCGAAAAGATTTTTTGGAGCTGCGCGCAAGGTAGAAGAAGGTGGCAGTCTTACCATTATCGGCACTTCTTTAATTGATACTGGTAGTCGCATGGATGAAGTAATATTTGAAGAATTTAAAGGAACCGGCAATATGGAAATTGTTCTCGACCGCCGGTTAGTAGACCGAAGAGTTTTTCCAGCCATTGATATTAGTAAATCGGGAACCCGAAGAGAAGAGTTATTACTTAGTGAGGAGGAATTGAATCGGGTATGGATTCTGCGCAAGGTTCTCAGTCAAATGAATATTGTAGAAGCGATGGAATTACTTCTGGAAAGACTCGCTCGGACTAAATCCAATAGAGAATTCCTGCGTTCTATGAGCGAAGTAGAGGTTTAGACATTTTTTCGGGGCGAAAATTTTAAAGGAGGTGAAACACCATTGTTTTCGCTCCCCAAGGGTTTAACTTCTATTCTTCTCGCATTATTAATTACCAGCATCAGTCAAAATATTGCTATTCTGAATTCAGTGTTCCCGGAATACACTCCTACATGCCGGAATTATATTTTTTATTCGGAAACTGGCCTGACCAGTGAAGAAAAACTCTTGCTCATCTCTCAATATTTGCGAGCTCAGGATGTCAAAGTTAAAATTCATAAAGTAAAAACAGGGGAGAATTTCTGGGGGATCGCTCGTCAGTACAGGATTGATATTAATACCATTGTAGGAGCAAATCCGGAACTTAGAAGTCTGACCGCTTCTGTTAATCAAGAAATTTATATTTTAAATAAAAAAGGAGTTCTGCATCTGGTTAGGGAGGGAGATACCCTTCGTTCTCTCTCCATGCTTTATCGAGTTTACCAGGAATCTATACTCCACGAAAACTATATTTTTAATCAATCCCTTACTCCCGGAACAATCCTTTTCATTCCGCGGGCGCATCCGGTAGAGATGGCTCCCGAAATTGCAGAGTATTATCAAACACGGGGTATATTCTATTCCTCGATTGTGGGGGGACGTATTACTTCCACCTTCGGCTATCGAATTGACCCTTTGGGAGGTGGAAGGGGATTCCATAACGGAATTGATATTGCTGCCCCACCGGGTACTCCCATTTATGCCTCGGCTAACGGCCGGGTTACATTTGCTGGTTCTCTAGGAGGATATGGAAAGACGATTCGAATTGTGCATAAGGATGGTTATTCTACTTTTTATGCCCATTGTTCGGTAATACTGGTAAAAACTGGCCAACAAGTTCGACGGGGACAAATCATCGCCCGCGTCGGTAAGACGGGGAAAGTAACTGGTTCTCATCTTCACTTTTCTATTTTCCGTTATGGCCGCCCACTTAATCCTTTTAAGTTTCTTTGAATCTTTCCTAAGCTACCACGTTAAGCCAGCCACCATCCACATAATAGGTAGAGCCAACGCAGTAACTTGCCCTTGGTGAACAGAGAAAGACAAAGAAGTCAGCTAATTCATTCGGGGAAGCAAAACGACCAATGGGGGTATTCTTTTTGGCAATCTGTTCGAGATACTCTTTCCAGTCCGTCCCTTTGCCGGCAGTTAGTTGCCTTGCTGTCTTTTCCCAGTCCGCAGTTAAAATCAAGCCCGGATTGATACAGTTCACGCGTATATTGTATTGAATAAGTTCATTGGAGAGGCACTTGGAAAACATCATCAGAGCAGCCTTAGTCACGTTGTAGATAGGCTCATAATCCAACGGTTGCTTGGCACAAATAGATGCGTTGTTGAGAATGACTCCGCCCCCCCGCTTACGCATTGCCGGAACCAGACCGCGGGACAATCTGACTGCTGCCATTACATGGAGATCCCAGTAGTACTGCCATTTGTCGTCGGGGGCTTCTAAGATGGTTTCATTACTGCCTGTTCCGGCATTATTGATGAGTATGTCCACACCGTCGAACTCCCTATTGATTTCGTTAAGGATACGTATTATGTCGTTCGCTTTGCTCACATCGGCGCTAATTCCGAGGGCTTTTACGTCATATCTGCTCTTTATTTCAGCTGCTTTCTCTATCACCCGTGCCTCATTTCTTGCACAAAGGACTACGTGAACGCCTTCTTGGGCTAAGCCTTTCGCAACCGCAAGGCCGATACCAGCACTGCCGCCAGTGATTACTGCCACTTTATCTTTAAGACCTAAATCCATCGTTCATCACTCCTTCAATTAGTTTTTTGATTATATACCTGTTCGGTGAAGTAGGCAACCCGTTTTGATATACCCAAAAATTAACAAAGAGATACTTACATCCCCTAAAATGGAGTTGTAGAGAATCGGGATTTATGCTATTCTATATGGAAATTGTAGAAAAAGGGAGTAATTTTATATAGAGAGGATGAGGTGATAGAGTTGAAACCAGGGATACATCCCGAATATAAGGAGACAACCATTACTTGTGCTTGTGGAGAGGTTATTCATACCCGTTCCACCAAACAGAACATACGGGTAGAAATATGTTCCAAATGCCATCCCTTTTTTACCGGAAAACAAAAATTAGTGGATACTGCGGGAAGAGTGGAGAAATACCGCAGGAAATATAAGTCCACTGAAAAATCGGAATCCAAGGAAGAAAAAGTTTCATCAAGTGGAAACTGAGTTAGTAAAATTCTAAAGGTTGTTATCTAAAAGAAGGAATGATAATGGCTGAAAAGTTGAATGTAGGGGGTCAGGCAGTAATTGAAGGAGTTATGATGCGCGCTCCTTCTGTCTTTGCTATTGCAGTGAGAAAGCCGGGAGGGCAAATATTAATTGAGAGAGAATTTCACCCTTCTTTTGTCCGACGCTTTCGATTTTTAAATTGGTTTTTCATTAGAGGAACAGTTATCTTGATAGAATCCCTTATTCTGGGATTGCGAGCACTTAACTTTTCGGCTAATGTCTTTCTCTCAGAAGCCGAAACCGTTTCGATAGGTAACTCTAGTAATCGATGGAATAACTTTACCTTGGCTATTTCATTGACTATAGGACTAGTGTTAGGAGTGGTGCTATTTGTGGTTTTTCCCTTAGTTATGACTCAGATTTTACAAACCCGAATAACCTGGATTGGAAGTAGTAATTTTTCTTATAGCTTGGTAGCGGGAATTTTTCGTATCGGTATTTTCCTTATATATTTAATGGTAATTTCACATTTTCCGGAAGTACGTCGACTATTTCAGTATCATGGTGCTGAGCACAAATCGATTTATACTTATGAGAACGGAGAGGAATTGACTCTGGAAAACGCTCGAAAATACAGTACTTGGCATCCTCGATGTGGAACCGCTTTTTTGCTAATTGTAATGGTAGTTGCTATCCTGATTTTCTCGCTTTTCTCAAAGGATTTACCAGTGTGGGAAAAAATTATGGTTCGACTGATATTAATTCCGGTAATTGCCGGGGTTTCTTATGAAATTATAAAATTTACCGATCGAAAAAGACAGAAAAAATGGGCGCAAGTTTTGATTACTCCTGGTCTTTGGCTTCAGAAAATTACTACTCTCCCTCCCGACGATTCTCAGATTCAAGTGGCTCTGACCGCTCTTAAATCGGTTATCGGTGAGGAGCGGTCAACCTTGAAGGTAGCTGAGCAAAAATGTTAAAAAAGCTTAAGAGTCTGGAAGAAACTTATGAATCTATCGGGCAAAAGTTAAGTGACCCTTCAGTACTTCAACGTCCGAGTGAGTTACAACGTTATTTCAAAGCTCGAGCCGAACTGGAAGAAATTGTGGAAAAATTCCGGGAATACAAGAAATTACTCAAATCCATTGAAGAAGATGAGGCAATTCTTAAAGAAAAAGATGAGGAATTAAAAGTTCTCGCCAAAGGGGAACTCGAAGAACTACGGCAGCAAAAAGAAAAATTAGAAAAAGAATTGAAAATACTTCTTTTGCCGCGGGATCCCCATGATACCCGTAATGTAATTATGGAAATCCGGGCAGGAACTGGAGGAGAAGAGGCGGCTCTCTTTGCTGCCGATCTTTTCCGCATGTATTCCCGTTATGCTGAAAAGCAAAACTGGCGAACAGAAATTATGAATTCCCATCCTACCGGATTAGGGGGATTTAAAGAAGTTATTTTTACCATGGAAGGAAATGGCGTTTACAGTAAGTTAAAATATGAAAGCGGTGTTCATCGAGTGCAAAGGGTTCCGGTTACCGAATCCGGTGGTCGCATTCATACCTCCACGGTTACCGTAGCTGTCCTTCCCGAGCCGGAAGAAATTGAAGTGGAGATCAATCTGGAAGATCTTCGTATTGATACCTTCTGTGCCACCGGACCAGGAGGGCAGGGTGTTAATACTACTTATTCCGCAGTACGGATTACTCATTTACCTACGGGGGTGGTAGTTACTTGCCAGGATGAAAGGTCCCAGTTAAAAAATAAAGAGAAAGCTTTGCGGGTGCTTCGGGCCCGCTTGTTAGACAAACTAGAAAGGGAACAACAATCTAAGATTGCTGAAGAGCGTAAATCCCAGATTGGCACCGGTGATCGAAGTGAGCGAATAAGAACTTATAATTTCCCTCAGGGAAGGGTGACCGACCATCGTATCAATTTGACTTTGTACCGGCTACCGGAGATTCTGGAGGGCGATTTAGGAGAAATCATTTCTACTCTTATTACCACTGATCAATCGGAACTTTTAAGAAGGATAACCTGAAAAGATTTTATGTCGATATAAAGATGTTTACCATAAGAACTGCTTTTCGCTGGATAAATGAAGAATTAAAAAATTCTAATTCCGCTCCTTTAGAAGCGGAATTAATTTTGCGAAAAGTATTAAATTTTTCCCGGGAAGAGTTTTATCAAAATTTTGAATACCCATTGTCTCCAGAGGAAATTGACCGCTTAGGATCCCTGGTGGAGAGAAGGAAGCAGCAATATCCCCTAATCTATCTGATTGGCAAGAAGGAGTTTTTTGGTCTGGAGTTGCTGGTAAATGAAAGTGTAATGATTCCTCGTCCCGAAACCGAATTGCTGGTAGAGGAGGCACTGCGAATATTAGGAACATTAGAATCAGATTCTTTTAAAGTAGTAGATCTCGGAACTGGTAGTGGTTGTGTGGCCGTGAGTCTTGCTTACTATTTACCTCATATCCTGATCTACGCCGTGGATATTTCGGAAGAAGCTCTGGAAGTAGCCAGGGAAAATGCCCGTCGTTATAATTTGAAGAAAAAAATTGTCTTTCTCCAAGGAGATCTGTTTCAGCCGCTGGAAGCTCTTGATCTGGAGGGTAAAATTGATCTAGTGATTTCCAATCCACCCTATATTCCATCCGGGGAATTTCCCTTTCTTCCCCCCGAAGTTCGGGATTACGAGCCTAAAATGGCTCTGGAAGGGGGAGAGAAGGGTCTATCTTTTTACCGCCACATTTTTTTTGCTGCCCCGCAATACTTACGTCGTGGTGGATGGCTCGTACTAGAACTGGGCCCAGCTATCGCAGTCAAGAAGCTTATTTCGCGTCGTCCGGAATTTAAAGAAATAGAAATTAAAAATGATTATGCCGGAATACCTCGTGTTTTAGTCTGTCGTCATCTTTAATATACAAAAGATAAGGCTTATTAAATATTTTCTCTACTCTTCATAATTTAAAAGTCATTTTATATCCATTCTGCAAATTAACATAGTTTCCAGGAGAGGAGTGGTTTAATGTGGAGAAGATAGGAATATGTGTAATCGGTGCGGGGAGAGCCGGAATGGTTCATGCGGCTAATTTCAAAAATGAAGTGCCCGGGGCCCGGCTGGTAGCAATAGTGGATTTTGAACCCGAGGTAGCCGAAAGAGTGGCTTATAAACTGGAAGTAGACCATATTTATTCCGACTTTCGTGCTGCTCTGAAAAATCCAGAAGTGGACGCAGTTTGCATTACCACACCTACTTTTACTCATGCAGAAATTACTATTGCGGCAGCAAATGCCGGTAAACATGTCTTCTGTGAAAAACCGCTGGCACTTACTCTGGAAGAAGCTACTCGCATGTTGGAAGCCACTAAAAAAGCAGAAATAAAATTACAGGTCGGTTTTATGAGACGATTCGATCCTACTTTACAGAAATCAAAGAAATTATTGGAAGAGAAAATTATTGGGACACTGATGATAATCCGGTCGGTTACCCGGGGGCCGGGTCTACCTCCTCGTTGGGCATGGGATTCCAAATTGAGTAATGGAATGTTAGCAGAAGTAAACAGTCATGATTTTGATGCCGTGCGCTGGTTGACAAATAGCGAATTTGTCCGCATTCATGTAGAGACCTCGGCTATTAAATGTTCGGAAATAAGAAAGGAATTTTCTGACTTCTACGACAATGCCGT
>Ga0315306_10000169_pt1 | contig 31279 bp, 23 predicted proteins | sample TDP1_MG_FD_203803 | JGI IMG/M metagenome (GOLD analysis project Ga0315306, IMG submission 203803) | Freshwater sediment microbial communities from Lake Towuti, South Sulawesi, Indonesia - TDP1 | ecosystem: Environmental > Aquatic > Freshwater > Lake > Sediment | place: Indonesia: South Sulawesi... | reverse complement strand
CCGGAATCTTTGCAATCGTAATAATCCTCATCTTCATCGGCGCATACTTAACAACCGTGAAGAGAATCGACGACGGCCTATACGAGGCAGCGAAAACCCCTTGCCTCATCATGGGAATCTTGGGTCTGCTTGTTGGCCTTATTGTGCCAGGGATCTTCTACATGCTAGCATACACCAAGCTCGGCGAAGTCATACTCAGATACGGCCCAGTTGCATCGAGAACTGTACTAACACCGACTGGAGTAGCAACAACCTAAGCACTTTTTTCACCTAGCTATCAGACCTTCTAGACAGAGATATTCCCAGAATAAAGTCTACACTCTAAACCGGTTTTGCCAACCCTATTTCCTGAATTCCCCCTCAGACTATAAGACCGCTTGCCTCTTTGCGTTGATGAAGTATCATGGTTCCATTCAATACTGATTCGGTCCCAGAATTGACGCCTATGTAAATGGTGTGGCCGAAAGAGATCAGGTCTTGGCTAGAAAACTGCATGGCCTTGAGGCCTAGAGTGCCAAGAGTGGAGATCGAGGGGACAGTTCCACGCCCGAGAACGCGAGACAAGAGACTGCACTGACCGATAATTGGCCCTACCTTATGCTATCCGCTTGACGATGCACAAGTGAGAAAAGAATTCTTTTGAAAACGGGTGTATCTCTACTTCTTCAGGATAGCCATCAGTCCGCCGAGCAGGCCAAGGACTGTGCCGAACATGAATCCCCCAAGAACGACGATGCTCAAGACCGAGAACACTATTGCGAGTATGCCGCCCATACTCTCGAATCCAGGTTGGTAAATGAGTACTGAACTCAGAATGACAAAGAGTCCGAAAACCACACCCACACCCAACGCAGCCCATACGGGCATACCGGCAAACCATGGCGGAACCGTTGTACCCCAAATGTAGGCAGATATGTAAGAGAGTCCCAACGAGCCAAGGACTATCAGAAAGCCGCCGATAATCGTCATGACAAATCCGATGCTTGCTCTCGCCGCCAACTCTGCTGTCGCGGGTCTGGCTCCCAGAATGCCCGGCCTTACCCCACTGAGCCTTGTGCCACAGCTGGAGCAGAAGATGGCGTTATCGTCATTGTCGGCATTGCATCTGAGACATTTCTTTACCATTTAACTTTCCTCCAAGCCTTGTAGAATATACTAGGTCGATTTGGTCTGTTCTTAAGCCTTTTCCACGATTCTGCATAAAGTCAGCCCACATCTTCAGCCATTTCGAATCTTACATGGTGCTATCTCGGACAATCGGGGGGCATTTAGGCCTGAAACGCTATTAGGAAATGCGTCTGAGACATAATCGGTTTGGATAAAGGTGGGACGGAAATGGGAGTAAAGCGCTTTGGAGAGAGGTATAGGTGTTCGGTTTGTGGCAATGAGGTAACCGTTGTCAAGGTGGGCGGGGGCACCTTGGTTTGCTGCAACAAACCTATGCTGCTTGTGGCAGAGGGTTGACGAAAGCTTAATGCTCTTCTGATGAGTCATCATGTTGTGATGGACTTGTCAGGAATAACTTGTGAAAGGTGCGGGAATCCAATAGAAGCTTGTAACTGCTGCTGCCCTTACTGCGGCGAAAGCACGTTCTGCACCTGCTGCACGGGATACAATGTTGCGACTGGGGGTTAGAGGCCGTTCATCCAGAGGAAGATTTCGGCTGAAGATAATGAGCTCACATGGTTGATTGGCGGACCTCAAGGAAGCGGAGTTGACTCGGCAGCGAATATCTATGCGAGAGCCTGCTCGTACGCTGGATACTTCATCTTTGGAAAACGAGAATACCATTCCAACATCAAGGGAATGCACAGCTACTTTCACGTTCGATCAGCCGCTCGACCTGTGAGATCTCACACTGAAAGAGTAGATCTTCTCGCGTCTTTCGACGCTGAAACAGTCCTACGCCATGCTCGGAACGTTGTGCCGACTGGAGGAATCATCTTCGACTCTCAAACCAAGGATACAAAAACATCATCAGTTCCAACGTTGGAGACTGAAGTGAAGGAAGATCTTGATTCATATCTGTCCTCCAGAGGGCTCGATTGTTCAGTGTACGGCATTCTCCAGGAAGCAGAGAGTAGAGGAGTGAGTGTCTACGATGTGCCATACATGGATCATCTGAAAGAGGTAGCAGTGGAAATCGGAGAGCCCAAGCTCAGTAGGATGATTAGGATGATCAATGTTCTTTCAGTAGGTGTATCCTTCGGTCTTCTTGACTTCGACTTTGAGCTTGTCTCGAAAGCCATTCAATCTGTTTTCTTTGACAAGCCAAAGGTTGCCGAGCAGAACGACTTAGCCTGCAAGAGAGCCTATGATAAGGCTAGATCTGAATTTGGAGACAGCTTTGGCCGAAAACTCGTCAGATTCCAAGTTGACACAGAACGTGTCGTTCTCCAAGCTACGCAGGCGATAGCTCTCGGAAAGCTTGCGGGCGGATGTAGAATTCAGACCTACTATCCGATCACACCTGCGGCTGATGAGAGTGAGTACCTAGAGACAAACGAGATTTTCGGCCACGAAGCGGACAAGAGCTCGATTTTGGTGATGCAGGCTGAAGACGAAATAGCTGCCATCAACATGGCGTCAGGCGCGGCTCTCACAGGAGCAAGGGCATCCACTGCAACTTCTGGGCCGGGCTTCTCACTGATGGTCGAGGGGCTGGGCTGGGCAGGAAACAGCGAAGTTCCTGTGGTGGTTACATACTACCAGCGTGGTGCGCCCTCCACTGGGCTGCCTACACGCCATGGGCAAGATGATCTACGTTTTGCCCTGCACGGAGGCCACGGAGAATTCGCGCGCATCGTCCTTGCTTCAGGTGATATTGAGGAATCGTTCTACGACGCGGCCAAGGCCTTCAACTACGCTGAACGATTCCAGATGCCCGTGATCCACCTAGTGGATAAGGCTCTGGCAAACAGCAGCGTCACCTGCTTAGCGCCAAGCACATCCAACCTTAGAATAGACAGAGGCGCTTTGTTGACGGAGGCAGAGATAGAATCCATCGTGTCAGGCGGACAGACATACAAGAGATTTGCCTTCACAGATTCAGGAATCTCTCCTCGCGTTCCGCTTGGAGCAAAAGGCGTGGTTTTCTGGAACACAGGTGATGAACATAACGAGTTGGGGCATATCTGTGAGAATCCCAGAACAAGAACACAGATGATGGAGAAGAGGATGAGAAAACTTGAGTTCGTTGATCGGGAAATTCCGCTGGAAGATAAATGCAATCTCCTTAGGAAAGCTGATTCGAAGGTCATTGCTTTCAGTTGGGGATCGACGAAGGGGCCGATTCTTGATGCGATCGACGGACTCTCGGAGGCTGGAATAGCGATTGACTTTCTTCAAGTGCGGCTCATCAACCCTCTGCCGTGCAACTACATCCTAGATGTGCTACAAGATTACGAGAGCAGAGTCGCTGTTGAAATGAACTACTCAGGGCAGCTTGCTGGAATAGTAAGAGAGCAGACTGGGATCACGACAACGCACCGTGTCTTGAAGTACAATGGCCGTCCTATGTCCCAAGACGAGTTGGAGTTGGCGCTTGAACGCGTGGCACGAGGAGAAGCTCAGAGGAGGGAGGTCTTGACAGGTGGGGCCTGACATATCTGCCTACCAGACAGAAGTCAACATTGACTGGTGCGCTGGATGCGGAGATTTCGGAATTCTAGCAGCTCTTCAGCTAGCTCTCAGTGAACTCAAGCTAGCTCCCAGCAAAGTAACGATTTTCTCAGGAATAGGCTGCTCAGGGAAGACTCCACACTTTGTTAATGCCTATGGAATTCACACGCTTCACGGGCGTACCCTGCCTTTCGCTGTTGGGGCAAAGCTGGCTAACCCCGGCTTGGAGGTGGTCGCCGTCGGCGGAGACGGTGATGGCTTGGGGATAGGTGTGGGCCACTTTGTTAACACAGGAAGAAGAAACCTAGACATTACGTATCTTATACATAATAACCAAGTCTACGGCCTTACGAAGGGACAGGCATCGCCCACTCTCACGTTGGGGGTTCAAACAAAATCGCTTCCGAAACCTAATATCAATCAAGGAGTAAACCCAATCGCTCTGGCTCTGGCAGTTGGATGCACATTTATCGCTAGAGGCTACGCTTACGATGTAGTCAATCTGAAAGAGATCATTAAGAGAGCAATCCTGCACAGAGGCTTTGCTTTCGTCGATATACTGCAGCCATGCCCCACATACAACGATATCAACACCAAGGAATGGTATGCAGGAGAAGACAGAATTGATCCGTCGACTGGCAAGTCTGTCTCAAGGTTGTACAAGCTTGAGGATACAGGTTACGATCCTGTCGTTCGTTCCCGCGAGGAGGAGATTCCTAAGACTCAAACCGCGCTCGCAAAATCAGCTGAATGGGGCGACAGAATTCCAATAGGCGTCTTTTACCAGAACCAGCTCGTCTCAACCTACGAGGACCGGATAACTCAGAGGATACCACATTATCGGAAAATCCCACCAGCTCAGCAGAGAATCGCTGGTCCTAAGGGAGAGCCTGCCGGCGATATCTCAACACTCCTGGGGCAATTCAGAGTAACATAGGTATTCAAGTGACACTTCACACACTAGCGTATAGATGTCTCGGACCTGTGAGGACCTGTGCAATCACTGATTCTACCGAATGCTTCTTGACAAGAGGGAAAAAGGCATCTCGATCCGCACCGTGTGCTAGAAACACATTTAGTTTGCCTGAAATATCCTAGCGTAGGCGATTAGCTATGATTCAATCGCAATGTGCAAAGTGTGATACCAAGTTCTGTCGAACTGAAGGGTTCGCTGAAGATGCTTTGCCACTTTTCTGTCCGATGAGAAGTGCCACAGATAGGATCGAAGAAGCCGTACGTCGATACGGCAGGAGTGATCTAACAGAACTCTATCTTGCGGCCACCATAGGTGAGAAAGAGGCCTACGAACTTGTTCGAGGCGTGAACATGGCCGTGAGACCTAGAATCAGAGAGATAGCAGAGTTCGCGAAAAGGATCAAGGCTAAAGATGTCGGGGTGGCATTCTGCGTTGGCTTGAGTGACGAAGCCAAGAGGTCAGTCGAGATCTTGGAAAGCCACGGGCTAGTAGTTCACTCTGTCTGCTGCAAATGTGGCGCAGTTGATAAGACTAGGCTCGGCGTGTCAAAGGAGCACAAGATATCTGATCCCGAGAGATTTGAGGCGGCATGCAACCCAGTGATTCAAGCGGAGGTCCTGAACAGAGCCGGAACAAGATTCAATATCATCGTTGGGCTGTGCGTCGGCCACGATATGCTGTTCACAATGGCCTCGAAGGTTCCCGTTACAACCTTGATTGTCAAGGACCGTGTAACGGGGCATAATCCGCTGGCGAGCCTTTATGTTCGGTATCATAATGTACTCGTCTAGGTTGAAGAGGTAGGCTCGGACTTCGAATTTCGAGCCCAGCATAGACGATATTGCCTGTCGTGTGTAATGACTGTGCCTCGACCTGTTAACTGCTAGTTCTTCCCAAGGCTTGTGCGACATCTCCAAGTCCGAGCTTCTGAAGGCAGGTTCCTTGAGGTACGCCGTTGCGATCCCAGCCGCGTCTCTTGTAGTACTCATCCAAGAGGCGATCATATCCTTGGGGATCAAGCGTCACCCCTTTCTGGGCGCCCTTTTTCGGGGCTTCCTCAAACCACCTGGCCGGAGGGTAATCCATCGACCGACTCCATTTTGAGCCGTACTCTCTCACCCAGAAGGCCCTGATGAGAGAGTAGATTCTGTCCCCGACTGTATAGATGTCGTCTATACCGATTTTCAGGCCCGTTGATGCTTCAAGGAACTTGGGGTACCATTCTAGTTCGAAGCTTAGTTCGATCCATGGAAATCTGCAGGTGACCAGGCTTTCGAAGACTCCTCCTCGGATTCTCTGAAACTCTATGACTTTCTCGACTTTCTCCATTCCATAGGATTCGCGGCCGAAGTTCATCTCCCACGATATGACCCATGCCTCCTTATGATGGGCACCGATGGAGGAGGTCCCGAATGCCAGCGCCATGCCTGGCGCAGAGTGGCAGTTGTAGGCAGATATCTCAAGTCCCTTGATGTTCATTGCCCATTTTGCGCTTCCCATGCCAATCTTCTCGGCCGCGGCTCGAGTTCCCTTGGCCAATAGCTCTCCAAGGCCTTCACCGCGGACTATGTCTTCCGTCAGCCTCTTTGCCTGATCGAAGTTGCCCCATTCGAGCTTCTCGGCTAGAAGTTTCCTCTCTGAGGCTTCCATTGCGAATCCTATGGTATTGCCGAGCGATATTGTATCTATGCCGTAGTCGTCTGCCATCCGGTTCAAGTAGGCGACTTGTTTCAGGTTCCCAATGCCTATGTTCGAGCCTAGCATAACCACGTTTTCGTAGTCGAGCTCTGCCTGCTTGCCTTCGATGTCCTCTACTACGTTGCCGCAGGTCATGTTGCATTGCGGGCAACCTCTTTGCGCAACCTTGAGAGTCTCCATGAATTCTCCGCTGATGCCAGCTGCCTCTTCGAAGATGCATTCTTTGAAGTTGAGGGTGGGCAAGACGCTGTTGGCTTGACTCCACTCCACCGTCGACATGGTTCCTTGTCGTTTCCAAGACTCGTAGTCGGGTTTGGATAGTACGGCCTTGTATCCTTCGGCTCCAACTTCTTTCAGCTTCCTCTCATCAGCGAGAGGAATCTCCTTTTGTCCTTCAACCACAACCGCTTTGAGTTTCTTGGACCCCATGACTGCACCGATTCCGGGTCTTCCGCCAGATCTTCCCTCCTGAGAGACCACGGTTGCATATCTGACAAGGTTCTCGCCTGCTGGCCCGATGGTCAATATGCCAACCTTCCTGCCATGCTTTTCTTGTAGTCTCCTCTCAGTTTCGAACGATCCTAATCCCCAGCAGCCCTCTGCGTCTTTGATCTCAGCATGGCTGTCGGTTATGACAATGTAGCTAGGCTTGCGTGCCGCTCCGGTGATGACCAAGGCATCATAGCCAGCTTTCCTAAGATTGACAGCAGCCCAAGATCCAAGATTTCCGTCACCGTAGCCTCCCGTCAAAGGACTCTTCGCCGCAACCACAATCTTGCCGCTGCTGGGCAATGGAAGCCCTGTTAATGGCCCAGTCGCCATCATCAGCAGGTTCTCAGGAGAGAGGGGGTCGATCCCTGGTTTCGTTTCATTCCACAGTATCTTCGCCGCGAACCCCCTTCCTCCGATGAATTTCATGGCAAAGTCTGAATCGAATTCTTGAGAGCGGAATGTTCCTTTAGACAGGTCAAACCTGAGGATCTTTCCATTCCATCCTTTCATAACCTCAGCCTCTTCCTTCGGTTCGTATACGCATACGAAGATGTTTTAGATTTGCCCCTTGCGCAGCGTAGGAGCATTTTAGTTATGGCTGACAGATACTCGACTGGAAGGAGTTGCTAAGACCTTTGGTGTACTATGTCTAGTGTTCTTTGGCAAGGACATTTGCTTGTTCATGGCCTTGAGTACGTCTTCTCCACAGTTTCTTCAGATCGACTTTCAATAGGATTACTGTTACGATCACTGTGAATACTATTGAGACAATAGCCATTGGAACTTCGCCTATTAGTCCGTGGAGAATATGTCGGGCGGATCTTCCCAAATATGCTCCTGGGATAGTTATGACTAGTTTTCCGAGAAAGTAGACTAGAAGGAATCTCACCGGACTGTAATTGACTAGGGCAAGCGAGACGAGCACCGGCTCATCTGGGATCGGGGTCGCGGACGAAACGAATGTTGCTACAGACTTCCATCTGCCCAGTCTCTCGCAGTATCCCTGTAGCCTATTGATGCTTTCTTCACTGAGAGCTCTACCTGCGAAGTAGCTCACATAGTAGTGGATCGTCTTTGCGACAGATGCTCCGGCAGCAACAGCCACGCCAATCAGAGCTGGCGGATCGTAATGGTGAATGGCTGCGAGGACACCTGAGTAGATCATGGTTGAAGGCCCGATGAATGGAATGAGGTACAGCAGAAAGGATGATATGAAGACGCCGAGAAGACCCCAACTTATGATCTCCATCAACTCTGGTTATCTCCGAGTGTTCGCAGCGTTCTCTTGCACTTGGGACTGAGGATCTAGAAGAGGTGGTCTTCTAGTTGTTAAGTGCTGCGCTGGCTAATGTAATAGCACACCACCCTCCCCTGCGGATGAGGGTAAGACTCGCGATGAGAGACTCAAACGACTCTCACAATTCAACCTTTCACTTGGAATCCACGAGGCGTGGAATGACATCGGTAAGCCTTATTGCCACATGAAAACGAGAAATAGCCCAAGAATGCGCAAGTACCGGGTGAACTTTTGTTCCAGTTGAGTAGGATTCCCATAGCGGCGTCGAAAAGAACGGTCTTGTCGCTGGGTCTCTCATGTTTCGGAGGCATACACCTGTTTCTATCTCTATCTCTGCTCACGCGCACTCTTGGGTTGCCGTACTTGGTTCTGATGTCAATTTACTGGGATTGGGTGGTGTGGGTTCTTTCAGCGAACATGTTTGCTTGGACCTGTCTCGTTTCCGCGAGACGAGAAGCAAGATGGATGCTCTATTCTGCCGTTCTTGCGCTGGCGGGCTCTGTTCTTCAGGTTCTGCCGACTGGACTCCCAGTGCATGAGCTGGGACTGAGCTTGAGCCGGTTTGGAGGGATTCTGATGTCATGCGCGGTTCTAACTGGGACAATGATGTACCTGAGGCAATCAAGAGCGTTTTCTATTTCTTCGACTAGGGCCGCGAGGCTTCTCTTGATGTTCTTCTTTGCTCTTCTAATTCCCTTGCAGGTATGGTCTGTATCAACCACGTTCTCGTTTCTCAAAGCTTCGAGAGACTATCCCCAATTCAATGCCATACTTGGGTTTGAGAAACTGCTGCAGCTTCTGCTTCCTGCAACCACCATTCTCTTTGTTTTGCTGGTGACACAGTGGCTATGGTTCCCTGTTGTCTCTAAGATGATTGCCGAAATGGGTCGCTTGACTCAGGTTCTTGGCGACATACATTCCGATGGGGATCGCGGAACGTGCCAAATAAAGAGACTCACGGCAGGCTGGATTGTTCCGGTCGGCTTCTCTGCAATTGCAAGCATGTTGGTTTCGAGCTATCAGTGGTCTCTCGAATATCCTCTCGGTCAGGACGCAAGATACTATTCTTCCATTCTCCATCTCATCAACGTGTCCGGAGTTCAGAGCGTGTTATCAACCGAGCGACCATTCTTCTTTCTAACCCTCTACGCAGTCCAAAAGATTTCCGGGTTAGAGACTTCGCTGCTCTTACGGGTAGTTCCACTAGTCCTCGCCACAATCTTAGTTGCTGGCACGTATTTCTTCACAAGGTTTGTTGGAGGAACAGAAAATGTCGCCGTGTTGGCAGCAATATTAGCGGCGGCATCGCCTCATATCACTATCGGGGTTGAGTATTTCATAGTTGCCAACTGGTTTGGAATTCTGGTGATGATGCTCTTCCTATACACGTTCTTAAGAAGTGTTGCACAGCGATCAACTCTACGGATGTTTTTGACCTTTGCTTTGTCTGGCTATGCGCTTGGAGTTCACTATTTCACTTGGCTTTTCATGATTCTTGTGATCACGATCTATTTCTTGATGAGTGTGGTGGAGAAGAGATTCGCCAGTAAGGGTGATATGGCATTTTGCGCGGTTGTGGTTCTTGGTTGTGTTGCCGTAGTCGTTCCAGCTGTTCTCGTCGCATATGGGGTTGGAGGAGGATTACTCGCAAGTCTAGGGCTCGTAGAACACATGTTAGGGAATTTCCTGACGCAAGCTACACCAATGAACTTCGTCGCCTTTCTACAGGATCAAGAGCGCATCTACAACTATTTCGGTAGAGAGCATTACGCGATTCCTTTGTTGTATGCGTTGGCAATAGTCGGTTTCGCTAAGCTGAGGTGCCTAAGGAATGATCAAGGGCGCCTTCTCAAGTCTTGGTTTATCTCCTCCTGCCTTGGTATTCTAGTGGTCCACTACAATGAGTGGTGGCGTTTCCTCTATGTAGTGCCGTTGGAGGTCCTTGCGGCACTGGGCCTGGCTACTCTCCTTGGATATGTGAGAGCCCGTCAGAGATCAGATCCGTCAATGATTGCCAGAGACGGCTTCGTACCGGTAGCCCTCTTGATGTTGATTTTCTTCGTGCTGGGTCTTCTTCTCGCCTTTTCTTCTCTTCCCTCGTTCCTGCTCTTTCTGAGTCCCGTCGCTGTTGTCTTCGTGGAGCTTCGATGCCCACGAGAGAAGGATTGGAGTGAAATAACGTTCGTGCTTGCAGCTTTCTTAGCGCTGGAACAGCTCAGTCGAGCTCTCTATGTTCTTGCTTAGAAGTGTCAGGTTTAGCTTGAACTCTTTGGTTCGAGAGGCTTCTCTTTCCCCTTTTCCGGATTCACAGCCGTGATATTCGCGTTCTGGAGGGCGATATGTTGGACAATGGTGCTTAGCCTGTCGTCTAACTCGGCGATTCTCTTTCCCAGATAGTAAACCACGGCAAAGAGGATTAGGATGGAAAAGGTTGTCACAAAATGCAATGGAGTGTACATTCCTAGGGCTTGAGTTGCGAGAAGAAGGGTCGAATAAAACTGGGGAACAATCCCGACGAGGATCAGCGCAGACCATAGAATAGCCCAGAAGAAGTACCCGAGAAGACTCATTCTTCTGCGTAGAAGTTCATATGTCGTGAATACTAACATTGCTGCTCCGAAGGCACCGGCTGCTATCGCATATGGCTCCATCATCTTTCACTCTCAGTCACGGTCGGCTGTGCCATGGACTTAGGCCTTATCGTTGAGTATAGGATCTTGAATCCATCCTTGATTCCCGCGCCTCTCCGCCGTCTGACCAGGTAGATAGTTCTAACCGGCACTTCTTTGATTCTAAAGTTTCCTCTGGCTGCAAGGATCAGAATTTCGGATGCCCACCCATAGTCCCGCTGGGTATGCATCACATAGTCCAAGACTGATCTCCTGTAGGATCTGAAGCCTGACTGAGAGTCCAAGACTCTCACGCCAGATGCCAGTGAAGCTGCTATCGATAGAAACTTGTTTCCTATCCATTTATGCAGAGGCATTGAGTCATGCCTGCCCAAGAACCTTGAGCCGATGACTATGTCAGCCTCACGATCTTGGATTGGCTGAAGGAGGATGGGTATTTCTCTTGGATCGTGCTGACCATCACCGTCAATTGTGACGAAAGCCTCGGCGTCTGTTCCGAGAGCGATTCTGAAACCTGTTAGTAGAGCGGCCCCGGTTCCTAAGCGTAGAATATGGGTGGCAACTCTTGCTCCTGCTCGCTGTGATACTTCAGGCGTGCTGTCTTGACTGTGGTCGTCAACCACAATAACGCTATCGCAGTGCTTGAGAGCCCCTTGCACTATATTGGCTATCGTGCTCTCCTCGTTGAATGCTGGAATGATACACGCAACTCGCATCGGTTTCTCTCCTCAGCCTACCGCAACGAACGCGTCTCTGTGCTCAGGCTGGATTCTTCTTTGGCAATCTTGTATGAGTTTCACTCCAAAGATTGAGTTCTTTTCGATTGTGGGAGAATCGGCGCGAAACATCCTCTTGGGATCTGCAACTTGTTAGAGTGGGCTTTGTCAGAAAGCTGAGAAACTCAGGCTTCTCTATGAGAAGATCGTAGATGCTCTGTCGCGATTCTAAAGTAGTCTCTTCGCCCCACTTCCATGAATTGACATCGATAAATGTGATATGATACTGCTCAGGGTAGTTCGCATTGTTCACGAACCTTCCTCCCTGCAGCTCATAGCAGGCGGCGCCTCTCATCCTTCTTGCATACTTGTAGTTTGGAACGGCTGTGTTTCGGACTAGGTTGGAGGTAACGAGAAGCTGATCCGTAGGGTTGATGATGAGATGGAGGCAGTCCCGAGGAATCACTAGTTTCTCTCCCTCACCAGCTTCAATGATTTCCACTTCGCCTTTCTTTATGGTGTCCTGGATAAGGAAGTGAGCTTCGCCTCTTACAACTTCAAACACTTCGGAAGCACTTGTAGGCGCTTGTTCATGTAGGTGTCCGAAGGTCTTGGGATATTCACCTCCCCAGTTGCCGGGGGGTAACACTGTCAGATCGTATCTAAGGCCTAATCTGTCGAATAGTGGAAGATCCTGAATGGATGCGACTCTCCGAAATACGCAGTAGGCAATATCAGAATCATGTGTTTCGAGGTGCTCGTCATATAGAACATCCCTCATTTCTATGAGTGTTCGTCTTATGCCTCTGACCGCGGTCTCCTCTCCCTCAACTGTCAAGAATCCTTTCTCTAGGTCGAGAAGAACGGTTAGTCGTTCGCTGAGATCCACGTTCAGAGACATGGTTAGGAGATAGAGGATCGATGCATATAACCACTGGGTTGATGGAGGTTGGGTTCCAGCAATCTTTTACGTAGATAGGCTGTGAATTATGGCTGCGATCAGTCCGGTGCCTTTCATGCAAATCTGTCTCGTCAACTCATTCTTTCCCCCTTGGAGAGGTGGCGCTGAAACCTACACGTACAATTTGGCGAGGCACCTAGTTGCACAGGGACATGATGTTGAGGTGTTCTGTGCTGCTCCACCTTGGAAACCGGGTGAATATTCCGTCGATGGTGTTCGAGTGAATCGACTTCCAGTTGATGCATGGATCTATGGGACGCCGATCACTCTCAGCCTCATGCAAGCGCTTATGAAAGTTGATGTCGATCTACTGCACGTGGGATTCCCGAGTCCTTACAACGCCTTCTATGTTTCGGTTGTCTCCAAGCTGAGAGGGATTCCTGCAGTGTTGACTTGGCATAATGATTTGCCAGCAGTTACTTCGACCGCTGGCCTCCTTGTGCGACTCCACGACTCGTTTGTTCTGCCGGCTTACGTAGGTCGATACCGTAGCATAATCTCGACGAGTGAGACATATGCAAGGGAGTCGCCTGTCCTCGCAAAGTGGAGGTCGAGGGTGCGGATTGTGCCAAATGGGGTGGACTCTGGGAGGTTCAGCCCCGAAGTTGACGGGATACCTGTTAGGACAAAGTTCGCTCTGGGCGATCGCCCGATCATCCTCTTCATTGGAGCCCTCACGACGTGGCATTCATACAAGGGACTTGACATCTTGCTCAGGGCGTTCTCAATTCTGCTAAAGACCCTTCCAGATGTAGCGCTGTTGGTTGTTGGTGGCGGTGAGTTGAAACCGAAATACGAGAGAATGGCGAGTGACTTAGGAGTGAGACGTGATGCCTTCTTTTTGGGAGATGTTGAGGACCGGCATCTTCCAGGCTTTTGTGCTGCCTCGGATTTTTTGGTCCTTCCCAGCAAGGATCGATCAGAAGGATTCGGTCTCACAATTCTTGAGGAGAATGCGTGTGGAAGGCCTGCAATAGGATCGAAGGTTGGCGGCATACCGGCCGTTATTTCTCACGGATACAACGGGCTTCTTGTTCCCCCCTGTGACCCCTTGAAGCTATGTGAGGCCATGCGTTACTTGGTAGAAAACGTTGAGGAAAGGTTTCAGATGGGGCGGAACGCGAGAAGGTTCGCTGAAGAACGTGACTGGTCTGTTGTGGCTAGAGAGACGGAGAAGATATACGAAGCTGTTTTGGCAAAGTGAAACAGGCCCAGTGAAGGCCAGTCGAGCAAGCATCTACGTTAGCACAGATTGCTCTTTAGCTGGTAGGTACATGAGAAGCTATGCTGCGCTTACAGGGAAACTAACCCTGATTCGACTCGTCTTACGTATTCCTTAACGACATCGTTTGCGTCCCCACTAGCCGCGATTTCTCCCTTGGATAGGAAGAGTGCGTTCTCGCAGAACTCTGTGACTAGATTCATGTCATGAGAAACTAAGACAATCGTTCTGCCTTCTTTCTTAAATTCCTTGAATTTGCTCAGGCACTTTCTTCGAAACTCCATATCACCCACCGCTATGGCTTCGTCCACGAGGATTATGTCTGCATCAGTCTCAGCTGCTACTGAGAATGCAAGTCTCATCTGCATCCCAGACGAGAGAGTTTTTAGCGGGGCGTCCTCGAACCTCCTGAGTTCCGCGAATTCAATGATCGACTCTATTCGTCCCTTCAGCTGGTCTCTCTTCAGCCCCATAATTGTTCCAAAGACAACTGCGTTTTCTTTGACTGTGAGTTCTGGGTGGAATCCTAAGCCTAACTCAAGCATTGGTGCGATTCTTCCGTTCACGCTTATTCTTCCTTGGTCGGGTTTCATCACGTGTGCTATGAGGCGTAGAAGCGTGGTCTTTCCGCTTCCGTTTTCGCCTACGACACCTATCGATTCTCTCTCTGCAACATTGAATGTCACATTCTTAAGCGCCCAGAACTCTTCAAATGTTGATCTTCTTCCGCCGAAGAGCGATAGAGTGCTCGCAATAGCGTCCAGTACTGTGTTCTTCCTTTCGTGTGGGATCTTGAATTTCTTCCAGACATCCTCGACTTCTATGACGTTCAAGGCTAGGTCTCCTCTGCGAATCTTGGTTCGAGTCTCCGGAACACAATGTAGCCGACGACCAGGAGCAAGAGGGCGATGAGTAGAGGAGCTGCAAGGTCGAGGGCTGTAGGCGAGGTGTTATAGAAGAGGATTTTCCTTGTGGACTCGATTATTCTAGTCACTGGGTTTAGCGAGTAGTAGAACCGATACCCTTCTGGGATTATGTTCGGATCATAGAAGATTGGAGAAAGAAAGAAGCCTAGCTGAAGAACTATTTCCCATATCTGGTAGAAGTCTCTGTAGAAGACGCTGAGTGCAGCAAGGGCAAGCGATATGCCTAGGACTATGAGGAATTCTATGATCATGACCGCAGGGAGGAGGAGAATATGCAGCGTCAAAGTCATTCCGAGAGCAATCATGATCGGCAGGAGAGCGACGAACTCCATGAGAAAAGAGATGAAGCTTGCTAAGTTGTTCGTTAGGACGAGCAGGTATCTTGGAATGTATATCTTCTTAATGAGGGAGGGGTTACCTGCTATGGTTCCTGTAGCCTGCATAGTCCCTATTGAGAAGAACCGCCACGGAAGGAGCGCTGACAGCAGAAAGATTGGGAAGTTCTGAACACCTGACTTCAGAAGGAGAGAGAAGACCAAGGTAAGTATCGTCATTATTGAGAGTGGATTCAGAAGGGACCATACGAATCCTAAAGCTGAGTGTCTGTACCTTATCTTGAAGTCTTTCTTGACGAGAATCCAGATCACTCCTCGATGTTCGAGCATGCAGCTTCCAGACCCCTAACCGGGCGCTGTCGATTCTTGACCTATGTGTGCCATTCGACTGTTTTCTCCCAGGTCTGTATCACAGGCCGCGCAGTGTCCCTTTTTTGGACCCTCCCTTCATGTCTATGTCTCGTAATAAGTTTCCGTTGTGTTCCGCTGCTCTCCACGCATAATCAGCAGTAAGAATCTCCTCGGCGCTTAGTCTCAGAACCTGTCTGAAATGAGACTATCTTCTGACAGCCACACATCACATGTTATTTGATGCGGTATCGATGCCCTATCGCACTTACGTTTCACAAAGGACTTAAGTGTTCAACTTGGAATGGTGCAGAAAAAGAGGGAGTAGGGACTGTGAGTCTAGGAAGATTCGGTCTCAGGGGGGTGCAAACCTATGATGTCAGGATCTTGCCTGATGAAAGAGGCTTTTTCGCTGAAGCTCTGAGAAAGGATTGGAGCGAGCTTCTCGGTGAAGAATGGATTTCTCAAGTCAACCTGTCCTACAGTTACCCAGGTATAGTTAGGGCTTGGCATAGGCATCTCAAGGGGCAGACGGACTACTTTCTGGTGGTAAGAGGGGCGATGAAGATCTGTGCATACGACGACGATGAGGGGTCGGAGACTAGAGGGTACATTGCTGAGGTTATGGTTAGCGAGGAGAAGCCTCAGATTGTAAAGATACCAGGCCACTACTGGCACGGAACCAAAACGATTAGCCACAAGCCATCCTTAACAGCGTATTTCGTCACGAGGCTCTATGACTACAAGAACCCTGATGAAGAAAGGAGGCCGTGGAATGACCCTAAGATAGTCTCTGCGGCCATAAACGGCAGGGCAGATGATCACAGGGTCCGCAAGCCCTGGGATTGGTTTAGTGCTCCTCATAAGTAATGTGGAAGATCAATGAAGATCCTAGTAACAGGCGCAAGCAGCCTGCCTGGCTTTAGAACGATTACTGAAGCTCTTAAAAGAGGCCATCAAGTGGTAGCGGTGCACAAGGAGAATCCGGTACCTCTAGAAGACGAGAGACTTGAGAAAATCCGACTCGACATAGTAGATCAGGAAGCTCTGCATGGGTTTCTGAACCGTGAAAAGCTAGATGCTGTCCTGCATATGGCCGCTTTGGGTGATGTTGACCTCTGTGAGAGGGATAAGGCGCTAGCTTGGAAAGTGAACGCTAAGGCAACAGTAGGCCTAGTGTCCTGCCTTTCTGGTACTAGGCCCTTTCTGCTATACCTCTCGACTGACTACGTATTCGACGGCGAAAGAGGAGGTTACGCTGAGAGCGATCCTCCCAATCCTGTTGATTACTACGGCCTAACCAAGCTGATCGGCGAAGTGGTCTTCGCTTCAGCAACGCCAGAATGCGCTATTGTGCGAGCCAGTTCGATATACGGTCTCGGGCCAGGAAGGATGAACTTCGCCAAGTTTCTCGTCAAAAAACTTTCCAGCCAACAGCCTGTCAAGGCCCTTGTCGACCAGTATACCTCACCGAGCCAGGCTACTTTGCTGGCGAGAGCGATCATGGATATCACTGACAGGAATCTGAAAGGAATCTTCCATGTAACCGGTCAGAGAATGAGTAGACATGAGTTTGCGACAGTGCTGGCCGAAAGATTGGGGTTTGACAGGTCCCTGATCAAAGAAGGAAGCGTGGAAGAGATGAAATGGTTTGCTAAGAGACCTAGAGACTCAAGTCTGACGTCTGACGCCACGAGAAAGTTGCTGGGTACGGACTTCTATTCTACAGAAAGGGCTTTTGATATGCTGAAGGAAGAATACCTAACGAAAAGGTGATTGAGGCTGTCAATGAGGGTTCTAGTGACTGGGGGCGCGGGCTACATAGGGTCCGTGTTGATGCCTATGCTTCTTGACAAGGGTTACAAGGTGTTGTGCCTGGACAGGTTGTTCTTTGGGAGGGAGACCCTGGCAGATGTACTGGGAAACCCTAACTTTGAGCTTTTGAAGGATGACATCAGATGGTTTGACCCTAAAGTACTGGAGGGGGTGAACATTGTTCTGGATTTGGCCTCTCTCTCAAACGATCCTTCGGGTGAACTGAACCCTGCCAAGACTATCGACATAAATTACCTAGGAAGGGTTCGCGTAGCCAAGTTGAGCAAGAGATACAGTGTTGAGAGATATATCTTGGCCTCGACCTGCAGCGTCTACGGGTTCCATGAAGACACTGTCTTGGATGAGGCATCCGCGACGAATCCCTTGACTACGTATGCAAAGGCGAACGTAATGGCTGAAGAGGATATCTTACCTTTGGCCAGCCGAGATTTTTCGGTTACAGCGCTTAGGCAGGCCACTGTATATGGGATCTCGCCTCGAATGAGATTTGACCTGGCCATAAACGGGATGACGCTAAGCCTATTCAAAGACAAGAAGATCAAGGTCATGAGGGATGGATCCCAGTGGAGGCCGTTCATACACGTCAAGGACACTTCCAGGGCACTCATCAACGTTATTGAGGCTCCTACGGACACTGTCAATGGTCAAATCTTCAATGTTGGCTCCAACGATCAGAATTTCCAGATACTTCCCTTGGCTAACACGGTCTGTAGGGCAGTTGGCATCGATCCGGAGATACAGTGGTACGGAAGCCCGGATAATCGATCCTATCGCGTGAACTTCGATAGGATCAAGACCTGCCTGAGCTTCACCACCGAGTCTGTCCCGAGCGATGGAGTGAAAGAGATATACGAAGCGCTGAAGAATGGAAAGCTCGTAGAATCAGTCAAAACGAGAACGGTCGATTGGTACAGATATCTCCTTGAGGCAGATTCACTTGTCAGAGAGGTTTCACTAAGAGATTCGATTCTATGAGGGCATTCTGAAAGTGAGCTGCGATGAAGGGTCTATTGCTGGCCGGCGGACACGGAACAAGACTGAGACCCCTCACATTCACGGGCAACAAGCATCTCTTGCCTATAGCCAACAAACCCATGATCCTTTACGGTTTGGAACATTTGATCGACGCAGGAATCACTGACATCGCAGTAGTATTGGGGCCAATCAAGGAGGGAGTGGTTGAACTTCTGGGTGATGGATCAAGGTTCGGTGCAAGGATAACGTATGTAGAGCAACCGGAGCCGCGGGGGCTGGCTCACGCAGTGATGATCTCCGAGCACTTCCTGAAGGGGGAACCATTCGTTATGTACTTGGGCGACAATCTTCTGAAGAAGGGGGCCAAACCGTTTGTCGAGGTCTTTGAGAAAGAGCGGGCTCATTGTGTTATAGCTGTTGCTGAGGTCCAAGATCCAAGTAGATACGGAGTTGTGGTCCTCAACCGGAATGGAAGTATCCAGAAGCTTGTTGAGAAGCCAAGAGAGCCTGTAAGCAAGAAAGCCCTAGTAGGAATCTATGTGTTCGACAACATGATTTTCGATTCGATAAGGCAGATTAAGCCCTCGTGGAGAGGGGAGCTTGAGATAACAGATGCAATTCAAACTCTGCTTAACCAGGGAGCGAAGATCGAGGTCCAATCTGTTCAAGGATGGTGGAAGGACACGGGCAGACCTGAAGACCTTCTAGAGGCCAATCAACTAGTGCTTCGGGATTTGGAGCCTCTCAATGAAGGCACAGTTGAGCATAGTGCAACGGTGGAAGGAGATGTCCAGATAGGCAGGGGAACTATCGTGCATGGTCGGACAACAGTGAGGGGCCCATCAATCATAGGAGAGCATTGTGAAATCGGACCGAACGCCTACGTAGGGCCATACACCTCGATAGGTAGCAACTCAACCATCAAGGACAGTGAAATCGAAAACTCGATAGTGATGGAGGGGGTGTACATCGAATGTGGCAAGCGGATCATAGACAGTCTTATCGGAATGAAGGCAAGGGTTGTCAGCTTCGAAAATAACGTGCCTAAAGGTCTGAAACTGATTCTAGGAGACATGACATACATAAGTATATGAGATGTCAGTCAGGCCTTATAGACGAACTAGGATATGCTCTGAGCCATTGACAGAGTTCAGCGGTCATGAAGGAGAAAATGGCCACAGTTATCTAAGAAGACATTTTGTTGGCGGAGGATGAAGCATCGGGAAAACTAGGAAGAGATTGGCTATCCTCGAAGAGTGTATTGAGAATGCGCCTTATCCGGATGTGTTTAGCCGGCTCATGTCTGCGGAATTTTGGGTACATCTTGGTCAGTATTTCTGATTCGCTCCCAATTCTCCTGGCTTGAACCCTCAACCGCTGGGTGTAGGTATCTCTTAAATTGAACAGATTCCACAACAGTGCCCTTATCATTGCAATAGCCTTAGTGGGCTGGAGGATGCAGAAACCTACTGCGACAATGAAGCTGAACAGAAGATAATTCCTAATAGACCAACCCAATGAGGAACCGCAGCACTTGATAATCGCCCGCATGAGGTTCCTGTGGCAGTAGTATAGCTTCTCAGCGTCTACTTCTTTGCTTCCTGCTGAGCCAGAGAAATAGTGGGCGACCTTAGCCTCAGGGGCAAAACCAATCTTATAGCCCCAGAGTCTCAGCCGCCAAGAGAAGTCTGCATCTTCGACGTATAGGAAGAACTTTCCGTCAAAGCCTCCGAGCCTCAAGAAGACATCCCGCTTGATCAGGGCTGCCCCCCCACAGAAAGCGAAGGGCTCGAAACCCTTTTGATCGTACTGTCCTCGATCATGCTCTGCCCTGCCGATGTCAACGAACCCTCTCCAGAAGGGGATGCCCATGCCGCCGACTGAATCAAGGCGCGAATGATCATCCATAGAAAACATCTTGCAAGCAACAGCTGCATTCATCGGATCTTTAGCTATAACATCCACTAGGAATTGGATCCATCCTGGGTTCAAAACTTCAACATCATTATTCAACAGTGCAACGTAGTCTGCTTCAATCTTCTGTATGGCTCTGTTATATCCCTCGGCAAACCCCAAGTTTCTCGGATATTGGATGACTCTGACCTGCGGAAAGCTCCTCTTGACATACTCGACAGAACCGTCAACGCTTCCGTTATCGACTACATAAACATCAAGTCTTGGATAATCGGTCCTAGACACACTCGTCAAGCAAGTTGGCAGCCACCTCAAACCGTTGTAGTTTATTATCATGATAGCAACGCTCGGAGGCTCTGACATTTGGGCAAACTCTCCTATCTCATACAAACCTGTAGCCTAGCTTGTAACTCGCGGACTCGCAACGTTGCAGTCGACTCACTCTGGAATAAGAAGCAGAATGGTCCTAGCCCTCGCGATGGGTCGATGTGCATCGTTCGTCCGCGTACCTGCGTGCTGGTGTCGCCTTTAACACAGTTTGTACTAGCTCTCTTCTTATCAGCATACTTCTTTCTTGTGGAAACACAAATGTGCTGATAAGCGCGCTAGCGGAGTACTACCCTGAGGGATGACACCCACCTAGCTATATGATCTTACCGCGCGGGCTGATACCTACCTTAAGCAGCCAAACCTTCCTGTAACTAGCATGCTAGTGCGTGCCAAGTAAGACAAATGGCAGAGAAGATTGGGTAATTGGATTGCAAGAAAGAATAAGTAGACTTGAACGCTCTGACGAAATTGACGACATCTTCGAGGAATGAAAGCGGCGTCTCAAGCGCAAGGCAGAGATCTTAAGTAGAGTCATGATAGGTGAACAGCAGCAAGCTTCTCCGCAACGATTATATCTGCATTGCCTAGGAGCGTCCGTAGGCCGGTTCAATTGTCACGCAGAGCGGATCTCGTCACATATTGTGTGATGTGCGACTCCCTTTACGTTATGGCTAACGGAGAAATGCCGTGCTGGTGCGATGTGGGCGAGAAACTTGTCCTAGACCGGTTAACTGTCGACAAGCTGACAGATCCGAATTTCGATGTCTTCAATCATCCGCGAATTCAAGAGATCCGTCGTGCGTTCCACATGGAGCGCCGGTTTCCGTTTCCAGACATCTGCTCACGATGCGCAAGTAGAGGATGGTTCGTGGATCGGCCTCGCGAGTACCAATACATGCGCGACACGATGGAGATACTCCATATCGAGCCGTCGTGGTTGTGTAACCTCGACTGCCCGATGTGTGTTCCCAAGGCGCAGAGGACATCTCTCAAGGATCCACCCTATCAGCTTGAACTTGGCCTATGGGAGGCTTTGATCATGAATTTGAAGCGGAACGGTGTTAAGGAGATTCGGACGCTGCACATCGAGGGTCGTGGCGATCCACTAATGCATCCATGTCCGGCGCGTCTCTGTAGGACATTCCATGAGGCATATCCTTTGACGCGAATCGACCTCACCACCAACGGCAATTTCAAGTTTGATGAGAAGCTCTTTGTCTCCGGGCTGAATCACTTGCGGCTCTCGATCGACGGCGCACGTCCGGAGTCTTACATGATTTACCGGAGGCAAGGGGACTTCCATCGCGCTATGAGGTTTATGAGCGACGCGACGGAGGCCCGGCAGCGTCTAGGCCTTGACGTGCACATAGAGTGGAAGTACATCCTGTTCGAATGGAATGATTCCGATGAGGAGATACTCGAAGCGTATCACATTGCGAATAAGCTGGGCGTAGAGCTAAGCTTCTGCCTGACTAGTACGGCCGGGAAGTCTCGCCGGTTCGATATGCTGAGCTTGCAGGCCAAGATCGAAGAGCTGATGCCATTGGCGAAGAACCGACCAGAGCATCGGTTCCTCGATGAGCACCAGATCCCCATAACATGAATATGGTCAGAGTTCTGCGAGAATACACTCCTCGTGTTCAAGGGTGAAATCTTGGCTAGTGGAGATGCAAACGATGTCGTTAAGTAATACATAAGACGAGACGAATCTGTGTCAGCTTCCGTCCTTGCGAACGATCAGGCGACAATGCGTTTGCCAGAAATCGAACGGGCCAAGCTTGAAACGTGAATGTAGTTCAGCACCGGTGCTCCAGGAGATAACTATTATGGAGGTTTGAAGCTTTATGAGCTCGGAGATCAGACTTGAAGGAGGACCATGCACCTTCAAAGTTGCCTCTTCGACTGTTCGGGCATCTTGATGCCCCAACTATCAGAACGGTACGTCTTGGTGAAATCAACCTCTTTCGTGGATGGGTTTTTTCCCCTGACAGGTCTGATGTGACCGATGTGCAGGTTCTCTATGGAAATCACGTTATCGGTTCATTGAAATATGGACTCCAGCGTAATGACGTTTTGAGAGACTATCCCGACTGGAGTAAAGGGGAATATTCAGGGTTTGAAGGACATATCCACGTGCCAGCGAAGCCACTAGAACCCCTGTATATTCTTGTCTTTGACGATCAGAACAGACAGCATCAAGCTTTCAGCCTAGACATCAGGGAAACATTATTGAGGCAACAGATCTTCGATGGATCGTTTGACTTGGCCAAGCTTGAACCAGTTCTCCTTGCTGACGCAATCTATCGCTCGTTAGCAGGAAGCCTTGAGGGAAAAGCAGATGCAGACCGAGTCAGCCCGTCTCAACCTGCACGCAGTCTCGTAGGGGAAAGCTCTCTATTGGCTTTCGGCATTGAAGGAGGGCAGTGTGTGGCTTACTTGAAGCTACTAGGTAAACTGAGGTCGACGGATCGGGTGCTGGATATTGGGTGTGGGTGCGGCAGAAACGCAGTAGCCTTACAGCACGTGCGTGAATACACAGGATTTGACGTCAACCCAAGTTTGATAAAGCAGGCTGAGGCGTTTGTTGGGAATCCGAAATTCCGGTTCTTATGTTTCGACGTGTACTCTCGTATGTATAACCCAAAACCTACCGCGAGCCGACCTGAAAATTTCAGGTTTCCCTTTCCTGACGAAAGCTTCGATTTTGTTATGCTGATCTCTGTATTCACTCATATGCTTCCTCAAGGATTCAAGCAATATGTCAAAGAGACGGCCAGGGTTCTCACGCCGGGAGGAACGTGCTTCGCAACCTTCTTCTTGAGACAGAACCGCCCCTCTGCTCCAGGAATGAGTTGGGATGCAAGATTCGACGACTCCAAACTCCACGTCTTAGAGAAGGAGCCGGATAGACAATTCTTTTCTGTACTGGATTCAGTCAACTATGACGCGATGGTTATCTACGACCTTTCGTATATAGCCCAAGCGTTTGAAAACCAAGGATTTCTGTCCATGGGAGGCCCCTGGTACGGAACCTGGAACGGCTATTCAGAAGGATTGTGGTTCCAAGATATTGTTGTTTACCGGAAGCCTGAAACTAGTAAACAACTTCGCATGGTGCGTCAGGTCTAAGTTCGTCTTCTTGACATAACAATCCAACGAATTCACCCGTAGCCGTTGACGGCGAGGCCCTCCTTCACCTTATGTTTTCGTTATCACAACCTTCACAGGACTATCAATCCCCTCATTGAGGCTAACATCTCCCGGTTATCTGGTGCCTGGGAGTATGGCTTTCCAGAGGCGCTTGGAATACATTAACCAAGAGATTCAGCTACGTTGCCATACGCTGAATAATTGATCTGAATGAATTGGCAAACGGCTCCAGCAACGGGCGGCTAGAGTCGATGGTTATGCCGGAGGTGACGGCCCATTCGACAAGACGTTTAAAATCTCTTCTCGCGGCCTCCGGAAACGCCTTTCGCAAGTCTGGTCGTGATAAGTATATGCAGATGAGCAGTTGCATCGGGTTGGTTAATTCATCTTTTGGCGTGTAAGCAAACTCCAATGACAAGTTGGGGTTGTAGTACGGATCCCCCTTGTCAATGACGTTCTTCCATTTCTTCCTGAAGGATTGCGCAGCTTTGATCTCATCAGGTGACTGGTCCACCCTGCCTCTGGTTCCTCCAGTAACGTGATACAACTGCGCGTATGGTGTATATACGACTCTCAGCCCAATTCGGAGTACTCTGAGACAGTAGTCCACGTCTTGCCAGGAATGTCCGAGTCTTTCGTTGAATCCTCCCAGCTTGAGGAATATGTCTCTCCTTGTCATCATACATGCCGCAGTTACTGCGGCACAGTCACGAACAACATCAGCTAGGCCGAAGTATCCTCTGACTATTCCTTCGTAGTGCCCTGCTTTACCTCGACTCAATCCAATAACAACCCCTGCGTGTTGTACTGTGCCATCAGGGTATAGAAGCTTCGCGCCTACAGCTCCTACCTCAGGGTTCTGCGCGTGCTCCAGCATCGCTTCCAACCATCCCCCCTGGAAGAAGTCCATGTCATCATTCAAGAAGGCAAGATATTCTCCAGCAGCAGCTCTTGCACCCGTGTTGTTGATCATGGAGAAATTGAATCTTTCGGGATGCGGATCCTCCAAGATTTTATATCGAGAGAATTTGGGCAATTTAGCTTCAATGCCAGCTGTTTTTGTGCCATTGATGATGACAATCTCAAAGTTCTCGTAGTGTGTGACACTTAACAGACTCGCTATGCATTTCCTCAGTAACTCGACCTTAGCTGAAGGGATTATTATGCTCACAAATGGGGTTCCAACGATCTTGCGTCTAACCCTAAAGGTTCCTTGGAACAGCCCATCTTCAACGACCGCCGCTATGTTCCGCCGTCTAATGGCGTCAACTAACGCTCTCCTCGCATTGTCATATGCGCGAAGATCAAGGTCCTTTGAAAAAGCTGTTGGGCCTAAGCTCTTCCTTGAGCCATACAATACCTTTCTCACGTGCCCGATCCGATTCGATTTCTCAGTAACCCTCAGTATGAGGTCCCAGTCATGCGATCCCTCATATTCAGCGCGGAAACCGCCCAGTTCATCGACAAGGCTTTTCCTGAAGACGCTTAGATGCCTCGTGTAACATCCGCACAGTATCAACTCTGGCGACCAATCAGGTTTGAAGAAGGGCTCACTGCTGAGTCCGTTCTCACCTATCTTGTCCTCGTCACTATAAATGTAGTCCAATTCAGGATCTTGGTTCAGAAGAGAGACGGCTTCTGACAGTGCATCAGGATACAAGATGTCTTCATGATCCAAGAGACCAATGAACTCGCCGGAAGCCAACGAGAGGGCGGCTTGTAAACCGGCTGCAACTCCCAAGTTCCTGTCAAATCTAATCAGCCTTACTCGACTATCTTTTCGCGCGGCTTCATCGAGAATCGCTCGCACATGCGGCATGGTTGCACCATTGTCACATATGCAAAGCTCCCAATTATCGTAGAATTGTCCTCGTACAGACTCTAAAGCCTCTGTCAGCCATCCCCCATCAGTGTCGTAAACTGCGGTTATGACGCTCATCTTGGGTCTGTGTGAGAAACGTGCAATCCTGCTCTTGGCATTAGAGATCTCTGATCGCGACAAGTCGGCCTGTGAAACGTCATGGCTTATGGCAGACATTGCGGGACCACACGGAAGTTCCACTATTCTGAACTCTCTCCTTCTCATCTTGTCTATTGCTTGCTCAGAAAACCTTACAAGCCCCTCATTGGCTACTACCTCCAAGCTCCGTACCAGAATCTTTTTGAGTTCTCTTAGCCGACTCTTGGGCGGAGCGGGCAGCTGAACATCTGCGGCTGACATAGGAACCTTAACCTTGTTCTCTCAGCCTTTTCTTAGGCGATGTTTCAGAACCTCAGCTAGCTTCCGCTTCATTATCTCAGGAGAGCAATTGTCTCTAATGTATCGTTGAGCTTCTCGCTGAATCTCATGCCACAAATCCTCATCCGTATACAATCGAAGAGTTTTCTCAACGAACTCCTGGTCATTGTTCGCTATTAGCGTCTCCTCTCCGTCTCGAAGACCGAGACCCGATCCTGCAACGGTTGAGACTACCGTTGGAGTTCCGTAGCTCATCGCCTCGGTAACTTTGTAGCTAATGCCTCCGCCAAACCTCAACGGGATGACACAGACACGACACTTCTCGTAATACTCCCTCAGGTTTTCGATAAACCTTGTAACAACCACATGCTTCGAAGCAAGTTTCCGAACGGATTCAGGAGGTTGGGATCCAACGATGATGAAGTGACAATCTGGAAGCTTCTCGATGATTCTTGGCAACACCCTAGTGGTGAAATGAGTGACCGCGTCAGTATTCGGAGGATGGCCGTAAGTGAAGGCTCCCACGAATAGAATGTTTCTTCTCTCTGAGAAAGGCGTGACTGAAGTGTACAGGTCATGTGTGTGCCCCCATGCCACCACGTCGCCATGCGCCCCTTCCTTCCGGATGATTTCTCCTTCAGTCTCAGAAACAGTGACTACTGTGTCCGCTTCCTTCATCAAATCCAACTCTTCCCTCAACATTCTTCTCTTCTCCATCTCGGTTAGGGTACGTCCCTCTACCTCTGCTTTCGATATCTCTCGCAGAGAGAAGAGTGCCTCAGCATCATAGATGATAGAGGCGTCGGGAAAACATTGACGCGCAAGACCTAGGACTTTTACAGCATTATGGGGGCGGCTGACAATGACTATGTCGAAGTATCCTGATCTGCCTCGAAGGAACTCCTCTGGCTTGAAGCTGTCGCCATAGAAGACCTCAACTCCCGTCTGTTGTAATTGATGAGTAGCTGGTTGCCATGGGGTAGGGTTGATCAATGGCAAGAAAGTCACAGCATAACCTAGTTCAGATAGGAACGCGAGCATCCGGCGGGCCCGAGGAAGACCTATGCCAAGATGAGGAGCTGGCACCTGGTCGTCGATTACGAGAACGCGTTTTCCTTGACGCCTGTCACGTCCTCGCAGAAAATCACCAGGAATACCCTGTCCCCAGAGGTTGCTTGCCCATTTCTTCTCGAACTTTTGCCTGTTTATTTGACATAATGCCTCTGCACGGTCAAACGATCGACTTCCAAACTCATGGTGAAATACGGTCACTCGGGGTTGAAAAATGACCTTGTAGCCAAGTTTCCATATGCCAAAGCACAGGTCAGAATCTTCATAATATGCAGGGAGATAGAGCTCATCGAATCCTCCTAGCTTCTGAAAGAGATCGGTCCGAACAATTAGACAGGCTGCTGAACAATAGTCCACCTCTCGAAGATAGCAGTATTCTGGCTTAAGCGGATCATCGCCACGTCCGTATCCTAGTGCCGAGCCATCCTTCCAGATTATCGATCCTGCTTCTTGTAGGGTTCCATCCATTCTGACGAGTTTGACTCCGACAGCGCCACATTTCTGATATCGCTCCATCGTCGCTACGAGTGTTGAGAGTGATTGTGCTGTAATTGTGACATCGTTGTTGAGGAATAGGATGTAGCGCCCCTTAGCGAGGCTGGCCCCTCTGTTGCAGGTCCTTATGAACTCTAGATTCTCCTCGTTTCTAAGGATCTCAGCATTCTTGCATTTCCTCAGCAGATTCGGAGTTGCGTCACTTGAACAGTCATCGGCAATGATGAGCTCGAAGGGAACATCAGCATACATCAAAATGCTCTCAAGACACTGGTACAAGTATTCGACTTTGTTGAACGTAGGTATGACTATGCTTACTGCTGGTTCGTTGAATTGGGGAAAAACTAGGTTGGAGGAGTGGTCGGACAGGAATAGGTTCAGTTTGACTCTTAGCATCTGCTCGTGAGTCTTAGATTGAGGGAGCGGCTCCTCGGGCGGTGTTGGATATTTCCCCTTGACAACGACAGGGTAAGAGATCTTGACCGGCTCGACTATTCGGAACTCTTGTCTTCTTAGCTTCTCCCAAGCTTTGCTGAGGAAGCTTGAAATTCCTTCGCGCCCGACAACTCTGAGGCTAGCTACGACTATCTTGCGGAATCCCCCACGCCTCGTTCCCTCAGGTAGGAGTTTATCGATTCTCTTGGCGTAGGAACGCATGAAATGATATCCGAAGCTCTCTTTGACTAAGCCGAGTTCTTTGCTGATATTGAGAAATTCATTCCTGACCTTACTCAACTCCTCCGCCAACATTCTCTTCTCAGCCTCAACGCCTTGAACCACTGACTCACGCTGAGCAAGATCCGCCTTGACCTTACTCAACTCCTCCGCCAACATTCTCTTCTCAGCCTCAACGCCTTGAACCACTGACTCACGCTGAGCAAGATCCGCCTTGACCTTACTCAACTCCTCCGCCAACCTCAGCCATTCGTTTTCCATGTACCACTTGGCGCAATCAGCCATTAGTCCGCTCGCTCCATCATGTCCGGCGGCGAGCACATCCCTAGCCCAGTGCATCAGGCGCGAATACTCTCCATTCTCAGCTTCCGGGAATGCTGATTGGAGATCTGGGCGGTTCGCGTATAGAGCGAGGAGCTTGCCCATTGGCTCAGTGAATTGTTGGATCAGTTCTGATTTCAGCCTTTTTTTTTCCTCTATCAATCCGTTTCTATTGGCCTTCTCCAAAGCTCTGATGTAAGACAACACATTGATCAGAGGGCGCCCTGTGGGAAACCGTTGCTCCAGTCTAGCGAGTGGCTTCTTTCCAGTCCTGATCGATTTCCGATAGAGCGTTTGTAGCTCTTCGACCTGTACGCCTATAGGTCGGATTCTGGATCTCCTTGCGTTGTCAGTCAGCCTCTTCATCATGCCTGGCTCATTCACCAGAAGCTCGAGTTTTTCTTTGAGATCATTGGGGTCGCCGCACTTGAAATGAAGCCCGTTGACTCTTTCAAGAATCGCATCTGATTGGGCTCCAATATCTGAGACTACCACTGGAATGCCAACAGCCAATGATTCTCTAATAGTGAAGGAGAAGCTCTCATGGCAGATGGACGGCATGACGAATACATCGATTTCTGACAAAACCTTGGAAAGTTCACTATGTGTGTATGGTCCAAACAAGCGAATATTGGTATTTCGTGCGCTGTCGTGCAACGTCTTGAGATAGTCTGGATCTCCGTAACCGTGAATTCTCAGCTCCACATCCCTGAGGTTCAGGCGTTTGAAAGCCTCGACCAGCACGTGAAGACCTTTATGCCAACACACTACTCCGAGATATCCAAACCTCAGCCTTCTAGATTGTTTTTTGCGGTAGTTTTTCGTGAACCTCAAATCCAGTCCTAGGGTCGATATGGTTATCTCACGAATCTTAGGAAAATTCTGTTGAAACATCTTCTTGACGAATTCAGAGGGCACAACAATCCGGTCGATTCTTGAGAGGAGTCCCTGAACATGGTGGTATCTTTCAATGCCCAGGTTGCGCGCTTCCATGTCGGACAGCGATCGATCGAATGATTGGATGCACTCTGCGCAGTATCTCTGGCTTCTTGGACCTGGACATGGCTTGCCGTTTGGTTTCAGCAAATGGACTGTGTGACACATGAGGTAAAAGTCGTGAAGGAAGAGAACTGTTGGTATTTGTTTCTGAACGGCAACCTCAATAATTGAGACGCCAAGACCGATACAATGTTGTATATGAATCAAGTCTGGCTCTAAGTCGTCCAAGAACTCTGAGAAGCTGAGCGCCACGCGGTCGTCGACGTAGGTTTCCAAGAACTTTCTTTCACTGATAGGAGTGTTTATCCTCTTGACAGGGATCCCGTCGAATTCCTCTCCATATTCACTGTAAGCTTCGCCTCTGCCCTTGCTGAAAACGTAGATGGAATGTTTCTTGGAGAGCTCCTTAGCCAAAAGGTAGCTGTGCCACTCAGTGCCCATAGTCTCCTTGGGTGGAAATCCATGCGTAACTAATGCGATTCTCATGAAACCTATCCAGCTGCCTCCCTGGCCTTTTGTAGCAAAGGCTTGCGCGCTTCTTTTAAGCTTCCTGCCGCCATTGGTTACAGTTTATGTTCCTTGAACGTTGTCAGATAGGATAGTGGGACGAAGGTTGATTCTTCACCGAGTATCTTTCTTGTCCAAGCCTGCGGTGACGGTGCGGTGCGCAACAGGAATACCATCAACCAGCCTACCTTAGCAGAAGAGCACAGCAAGTCAACTGCGATCAGGCAGCAGGAGTTAAGCCTCAGAAGTTCCTGGACGAGTTTCGAGGCATTTTGAGGATATCTGAGGCGCTCAATTCATCTCTTTCTTGAGGACCCACGTTCCTCCTCATAGCGGAGCCTAAGGTCCTCAACCTCCATACGCCTCTCAATCAGTTTGTTGTAGTTGTATAGCTCCGGGAACTTCCTGCACATGTAGTCGATGTTCCTTAGAACAGACTTGCTTCTTAGGTACTGTTCCTCAGGCTTCACCTCACGCCATATCTGGAAAGCCTTCACATAATCGGTATATATGATGTTCATACCGTTGAGGATGACTCTATATCCCATCTCATTATCCTCACCACCCCAGCCTTCGAAGAACGGGTCCCAGCCGTTCAGCCTCATGATGTCGTGACGTTTGAAGGAGCAGTGGCCTGATAGGAAGGCCCACCAGTTGTTTGATCTATGAATGTTTTCTGGGCCAGACCAGCAGATGGATTCATCATGTATGAAGGGTTTGGAGACAGCTTTCAAAGCTTCCTCAGTGAAGCTTAGCCGCCTAATATCTACTGCCTTCTCAATGTTCCATATCTGGCAGCACAGCACTATGTTCTCCAGATTCTTATGGAGAAGGAAATGTCTCTCGATAGAGTCGCTGTGAAGTATCATATCCATATCAGAGAATACGATTATGTCTCCAGTAGAGTTCCACAGACCTATGTTCCTCACCAAGGCGCGTTGCGAGTTCGGAGAGCTTGCTGGGTTTCTGATGTACTTGGCGTCATAGTTCTTGCAGAGCCTCTCTACTAGATGACCCTTCTTCGACTTATCGTCAACGACAACTACGTTCAACCTCTCGTATGTCTGGCCAGCCAAAGAGACTAAGGCCGCCTCTAGAAGATCCACCCTATCTATGGTCGGAATAATGACGGATACTAATGGATCTTCAGGGAGCCCGGTTCCTCCTACCATACCCCTTGACCCGCGGCCAGCAAAGTATCGGCCAGTACATCTATGTTGCGATCTGAGGATTGAGCTATAGCCTCTTTGTATCGGGTTCTTGGCGATTGATCTTATGATCGACTCGAGTTCTCTGCGTTGTTTTCGGGACAGCATATCTGAAAATCTATCTGGCCGATGCTTAGTTCGTTATCTGAGTATGACCGGCCAGTCAGAGGTGCGCCCTCGATAAGGCTGCGAGCTCTTCATCTTGTGATCGTGGCTGTGGATGGTGCGTATGTGTCGTCGCCTTCGAACGCTATGGTCGCCCTGTTCCAGTAGAATAGGAACTCGAGCTCCCATAAGCCGTCATGTCTGGTCTGTAGGTCGAATGTGTCTGTCCGCC
>Ga0315306_10000168_pt1 | contig 31344 bp, 23 predicted proteins | sample TDP1_MG_FD_203803 | JGI IMG/M metagenome (GOLD analysis project Ga0315306, IMG submission 203803) | Freshwater sediment microbial communities from Lake Towuti, South Sulawesi, Indonesia - TDP1 | ecosystem: Environmental > Aquatic > Freshwater > Lake > Sediment | place: Indonesia: South Sulawesi... | reverse complement strand
AAATCATGATAAAAAAAAATGTCAAGCAAAGTTATGCCGATGTGCCGGCCAAAAAGATCTAGAATAGCCCCCATGCGACATTTTGAAAGTGGCATAACAAAGGCAAGTTGGCAAGTTGGCTTGACAAACCCTGTCCTTTGATGTTTATAATTCATAAAAATGAGTAAAAAGCTCTCCCTTCTGATCTGATATGGAAAAAATCGAACATCCCTATTTCAGGAAAAACTCTTTTTCTGGCGTTCTGGATAAGAATCTAAAAAGGCTGGAGAAAAGGCTGGGAATTTCTCTTTCAGTTCGAGGGGATTGTCTGCTGATCGACGGGCCTCAGGAAAAAGTCGAGTTTGCCAAACACTACTTCAACAAAATGAAAGACTTGGAGGAGAAGGGATACGCGCTAAAGGAAGAAGATTTTCACATCGTTCTTGACCTGCTGGATGAGGGCCGAACTCGCCTCGAAGATTTTTCCCCGGCTGAAGCTTTGAGCCTCTCGCGAAAGTCCGTAACGCCCAAGAGCCTCAATCAGCAAGAATACATCAAAGCTATCAAGTCCTACGACTTGGTCTTCGGCATCGGCCCTGCTGGGACAGGAAAAACATACCTGGCCATGGCCATGGCCCTCTCCTTTCTCCAGAGCAAAGTCGTCAACCGCATCATCCTCACCCGCCCCGCAGTCGAAGCCGGCGAAAAACTTGGCTTTCTGCCTGGAGATATGTACGAGAAGATAAATCCCTATCTTCGTCCTCTTTACGATGCTCTCTTTGATTTAGCCCGGAGAGAGCAGGCCAACCTGCTGATCGAGAGAGGCATCATCGAAATTGCTCCTCTGGCCTTCATGAGGGGAAGAACCCTCAACAGCTCTTTCATCATTCTCGATGAAGCCCAGAACACAACCAAAGAGCAGATGAAGATGATCCTGACTCGATCCGGCTTTGACTCCAAGATGGTGGTCACCGCCGATATCACTCAGATCGACCTCCCCCAGCCTGAAAAATCCGGTGTGCTGCATGCCCTGCGCATCCTCTCTTCCATACCTGGAATAGCTACCATCCATTTCAACGAAAGAGATGTGGTCAGGCATCCACTGGTTCAAAAAATCATAAAGGCCTACGAAAAAGCCGAGTCTAAATCTCGAAGAAAGCGATGAATGTTATTTCTTTTAAAAGCCTTAAATTCTTTAAGAGCCCAGGGCTGCAGACAAAAAAACAAAAAGATAGCATCCCTCCGCCTAAAAAAGAAGTGATTTTTTGGAAAAGAATCGCTCAAAGTCCGGTTGCCTTTATTTTTATCTTTGTGGTCATTGTTGCCTACATTGTTTCTTATCTGCCTTCAAAGTCTCTTCCCCTTCCAAAAGAAGGTGAAATCGCCTCCTCGGATATTGTCGCTCCTACGGATTTGACCGTTGAAGATAAAGAAACGACCGAAAAAAGAAGGCAGGAGGCTATGGAAGCCGTCCTGCCAATCTACACCCTCGATAAGAATGTTTTCCTGAACAACGAGGTCAAGATTCGGGAATTCTTCAACTCTGGACGAGAGTTGCTCAGCCAGCCCATGGCTCCCAGAAGAATAGAAGAATTTCAAAAAAACAGCAGAGAAAGATACGGGATTGATATTTCTTCCAGAGACCTGGCTTCTCTTCTGAGAGCCAAATTTGCGTCAAATATCGAAGAGGGCCTGATTAACCTCATCGGAAAAATCTCTAACCAGGGCATCATACTTTCCAAAAATCTTTTCATCCGCGGCGAACAGGAAAAAGGTTTTATTTTAAAAAAGCCGGAGGGTGAAAGGAATGTAAAAATCGAAAACATCCTGGACATGAAAGAGAGCAAGGAGAGATTGGCCGAGGAGATAGCTCAACTCGAACTCCCTCGAAATGAAAAATCCCTGCTGCTCACACTCTCTCCCCTTTTCCTCGCTCCGAATATCACCTTCAACATCATGGAAACAGAATCCCGGAAAGAGCTTGCCCGCCAGAGGATCGAAACTGTTTTCTATTACATCAAAAAGGGAAAGGTGATTGTCCGCAAAGGGGACGAAGTCAATAAAGAAGCCCTGAAGCTGATCGAAATCATTAACAGCGGCCAGCAAACCAAGCCGGGTTGGCTTATAAACTTTTCAGGCACTTTTCTCCTTTTCAGCCTTCTTTTTATTACGCTCTGGTATTATTTGAAATCAGTGCTGAAGCTCGAGCAATCCTTAAAAAATTTCATCATGATGGGCATGCTCATCGTTCTCAGCCTTCTCTTCTACAAGCTTTCAAACTTCTTTGCCGCCCTGTTGAGCGCAAACACCAGCTTCCCACCTTTGACTAATATCGAAACCTACAGGCAGGCCTTTCCTTATCAATTCGGAGCCCCCCTCTTAGCCTTTCTGACTGTGAGTCATCTGGCCTTGATCTATACCGTCATCAACAGCCTGCTAATCGGCTATCTCTTCAAGGCAAATTTTTATTTGATGGTCTATAGTTTTCTGGGAGGACTCTCGGCTATCTACGGCATAAGGTTTTACGGCAGAGGAAGAAGGACTTCCACTTTCCAGGCTGGCCTTTTCCTAATCGCGCCAGTCAACATTTTCGTAATCATCACCTTCCACATGATCAGCGAGAAAATCGGCCCCCTTGACCTCCTCTTGAGCGAAATCTTCATGGGATTTCTGGGAGGAATCATCAGCGCCTCTTTAGCCTTTCTCTTCCTTCCCATCTTTGAAAATATCTTTAACATCCCGACGCAATCGAAGCTACTCGAGCTCGCCAACTCCGACCTGCCAATTTTTAGGCAGATGGCCATGGAGGCGCCCGGCTCCTACCATCACTCGCTGCTCGTCGCTTCCCTGGCTGAGAGCGCTGCAGAAGAAATCAAGCTCGACCCGATGCTGGTCAAGGCTGGCGCCCTTTATCATGACATCGGCAAACTCAAGAGACCGGAGTACTTTCTGGAGAACCAGACTCGAGTTCCAGACCTGCACAAAGACCTCAAGCCAAGCATGAGCACCCTGGTCATCGTCAACCATGTCAAGGAAGGAGTGGAGCTTTCGAAAAAATTGAAGCTGCCGCAAAAGATAAGAGATATCATCGAGCAGCACCACGGGAATTCCCTGGTCAGGTATTTCTTCCAGAAAGCAAAGGAAAAATACGACCCGGAGATGCATAAAATAGGCGAAGAAAGCTACAGGTACGCCGGCCCCATCCCCAAGAGCAAAGAAGCAGCCTTGATTCTGCTCTCAGACTCTGTCGAGGCTGCCTCACGCAGCCTGAAATCGCCATCGGAAGCCAGCCTCAAAAAACTAATCAACGATATCTTCAACAGCTATATCGAAGATGGCCAGCTCGATGACTGCGAATTCTCGCTGAAAGAGCTGAAAGCCATCTCTTCCTCCTTTTTCACCTCTCTCTACACCATCTACCATCCAAGAGTTGAATACCCCGGCTTTGACTTTGAGATGAGAAAGACGCGCAAGAGCGAAAAGAATCAAAAAAACAATGATAGAAATAATCAACCTACAGGACAAGCATCGGATCAGCAAAAGAAAATTTAGGAATTTGCTAAAAAAGCTTGTTGAGCATTATCGACTGAAAGAGCCGGAGCTTTCTCTGGTCTTTGTCGATACGAAAACAATAAAAAGATTAAACAGGAAGTTCTTGAAAAGAGACGCTGCGACCGATGTCCTGAGTTTTCCTCTCGGGGAGAAAAGTCCGGACGGGAAATTCTATCTGGGCGATATCGTCATCTCTGTTCCCCAGGCATTCAGGCAGAGCCTCTCTCGAAAGCACAGCCTGGAGAGAGAGCTGAAGCTCTTAACCGTTCATGGCTTTCTCCATCTTGCGGGGTTTGACCATTCTGCAGGAATCGAAGAAGAGGAAGAAAAAGTCGGTAAGCTTTTTCTCAGTCGTTAAAAATGAAAATAGAATTTCTAAAATGGATTGGATTCGCTCTAAGCTTCCTTTTGTCGTTTTTTCTATCCCTCTTTCATCTCTCTCTGAGTTCTTTCTCCAAAATCTCCCTCAGCCGCTTTCTTGAAAAAAAAGAAAAGACATACCGCCTCAGAATCTTCAAAGCTTACAACGAGATAAAAATTGCCTCCGAATTCACCAGGATTTTTTTCTTGATCGTCTTTATTTTCTATCTCTTTCTTGTTTTCCCCCGTCCGAGGCTCTGGCTGCTCTGGCTGTTTCTTGTCTCTCTGGCGGCATACATCATCCTCCTCGATGCCCTTCCCCGTTTTCTCACCATTCTCGGCCGAAAGAAAATCCTCAGCTTCACTCTCCCCTGTTATAGACTCATCCATTTCTTTTCCACTCCCGTGCTTCTTTTGGCTAAAATCAAAGCCTCTGCCAGCCGCGAAGAATCCCGTGAAACCTCTGAGGAGGAAATCGAGACTTTTGTCAACGAAGCTCGGAGCGAGGGAATCATCGAAAAAGAAGAAGGGATACTCCTGAAGAGTGTGGTTGAATTCAGCGACACGGTTGTCAGGGAAATCATGACTCCCAGAGTGGACATGGCCTGCATCAGGAAAGAATCAACCGTAGAAAAACTCAGAGAGCTTGTGGTCAAAGAAAAACATTCACGCATTCCCGTTTACAAAGACAAGATAGACAACATTGAGGGCATGGTGATCGCCAAGGACCTTCTTGAGTATTCGGAGGATAGATACAAAAACAACACCATCGAGCCGCTCATCCGCCCAGTCTATTTTGTTCCTGAATCGATGAAGGTCTCCGAGCTGCTCAAGGAATTCCAGAAAAGAAAACAAAAATTGGCTATCGTTGTCGACGAGCACGGGGGCGTCTCAGGCTTGGTCACCATGGAGGACCTCATGGAGGAGATTGTCGGAGATATCCTGGACGAATACGACATGGAGGAAGCCCAGATTGTCGAAAAAGGTCCGCACGATTACCTGGTCTCGGGGAATGCGGAAGTGGAAAAGGTCGAGGAACTTTTTGACCTGGACATCGCCGAAGATGACTACATCACGGTCGGAGGGCTGATCACCCATCATCTGGGAAGACTTCCCAGGCAAGGAGAGCATATCCAGATTAAAGGTTTATCGCTGGAGATTCTCGAAGTCGGCCAGAAGAGGATAAAAAAACTGAGAGTCAAGAAAGGCGAGTCTCCTCAAAAATAGAATAAAAACAGAAATAGAACAAAATATTCATGGTAAGCAATCCGATATAAGGTAAAAAAGATATGCATCTTTTTGTTTGTAATAGAAAAGCATTTTATGGTTCAGGCTGTGTGTCTCGAAAACACACAGGCCTCCTTAAAAAGGGCAAAAAATGAAAGCTGGCTATGTGGCTTTGATCGGCCGACCCAATGTCGGAAAGTCTACCCTGCTCAACGCCATGCTTGGAAAAAAAGTGGCCATCATCTCCGATAAGCCGCAGACAACACGGGTCAGCATCCTGGGCATCAAGACCACAGACAAAGGGCAGATTGTCTTTGTCGATAACCCCGGCATCCACAAGCCCCTGCATAGGCTGAATAAGCGCATGATGAATTTTGTCTACTCCTCGCTTGAGACCTGCGACCTTGTCAATCTGCTCATCGATGCCACCGAAAAGTTCGGACACGGAGACCAGTTCGTCATCGACACTCTGAAAAACATTCGAACGCCCATCTTCCTGCTGATCAACAAAGTGGATATCATCAAAAAGGAAAAAATCCTGCTTATCATCGATAGATACAAAGACCTGATGAATTTTGCCGAGATCATACCCATCTCAGCCCTGCGGGGAACCAATCTCGACCTTCTTGAGAAAAAAATCTACGAGTACCTTCCTCAGGCGGAAAAAATCTATGCTGATGATGAAGTCTCGGTCCAATCCCAGAGATTTCTCTTTTCAGAAATTATCCGCGAAAAACTCCTCAGCCATGTCATGGAGGAGCTTCCCTTTGTCACCGCGGTCTACATCGATAAGATAGAAGACCGGGCACAAGACAATATTCAAGACGCTGCGCTGAAGAAGAAAGCGACAAAATACATAAAAGCCACCATCTTCGTCGAGAAAGAATCTCACCGGCGAATCGTCATCGGCAGACAGGGAAATCTGATCAAGACAATCGGGACTCAAGCTAGGCGGGAGCTGGAGCAGATTCTGGGCGCGCGGATTTTCCTGGACCTATGGGTTAAGGTCAAAGAAAAATGGCGTGATTCAGCCGATGTTCTCGATTTAATCGAAAGCCAGTAACTTTGCCATTCACTTTCCTGCCCCTCCCTACTCAGGCGAGCATCTTCCTTCCACAATGATTTTATGGTTAATATTCAGGCTTAGTTCCGGAAAAGCTCTTAAAGGCTGAGGGGGATTTTCTCCAACCGCCAATTCATTGACTTTATCCATGATTGATGAGAAAATTTTAAGCATCAATCTTCGGTGAGCGTAGCTCAACTGGCTAGAGCATCGGACTGTGGATCCGAAGGTTGGGGGTTCGAGACCCCTCGCTCACCCCATTCTTTACTTTTTACAACCTTCGTGATAGCCAACAAAACGTTACATGGCTCATTAAACTCGAAATGAGTTTTATGCCATAAGGTCTCCGGCTTCCACTCGCCTTTTAATAATCACCTCCAATGAACTTCTTAACGTCGCCTCTATCAAGAAAACTAATCTCGGCGCTACTCTTTCTTTCATTCCATTCTATTATGATATCAAATTCTTTTAGGGCTTCGACCATGGTAGAAATTCTTGTTAATGGAAGAAGCAGTCCAGTTACTTTTAGTTGCAAATCGTCTTTCCTTTTCATGTTTGTCCTCTTATAAAAGACTTGAACTTATTTAGCTTCCACTCGCCTCAGCCTTTATGACATTTCATTGAGCATTGGTAACGCAGGCTTGGCGGCGCAGTTTTTAAAAAATCTATTTAATTTCGATGTCAGATTTTCCTTCAAATTAGATTGTTTTATCTATGCTAGTAAGTATGCCATATGTTATTCTACTTTTTATTCTATGCTTCCTCAGAGCAACGTGTCAACGTTAAGCAGTAATTTCGAGCATAAACGGATTGGAAACTTAAGGTTTCAGAGACTTTGAACTGCAACTCAGCTGTTGGTAAAATAAAAAGGCGGCTTGTCATCCACTGTCCGTCTTTTAAAACGCCGATAGAAAATATATATGAAATATTTAATTTTATTGCCTGCTCTTGTTCTCATTCTACTTACAGCCCTTAGCGCAGAGGATTGGTATGGAATAAACCTGCCTGAAGAGTCCCACTATAAAATGAGCTATTTTTCTATAGTGGCCGGATATGGCTCAATTAGGATTGAATCCACAGAATTTGAAGGAAAGGAAGCTATAAAAATAACAGGAAAAGTGTGGTCCTCCAAATTTTTTTCCACGTTTTATAAACTCGACGATACAATTATCTCTATCCTCGACGCCAAGACTTTGGAGCCGCTCTGGCACAGCGTGAATTACCATGAAGGGACGTACCGGCGAAAAGCCGTATATGTTTTCGACTATCAAAAGGGCGAATGCACGTGGGGAGATGGAACGGTTAAGATAAATGAAGGCCTGCTTGAGCCTTTAGGGGCTCTTCTCTATCTAAGAATAAATGAGCTGAAAAAAGGAGCATCGGTCAGAAAAGAAATATTCGATGGCTCGGCTATCAAAGAAGTTATTGCCAAAGCCATCAAAGAGGAAAGAATAAAAACACGCTTCGGCTCCAAGGAGACAGTCATCATCAGGCCTGTGATGAGAGATTTCAGAAAAGTGGGAATTACCCAAGTCCAGGAAAGAATAAGCCTTTACCTACAAAAGGAGCTCCCCCGATTTCCTTATTTGGTGAAAGGCAAATTGCTCATCGGCTCACTGAAAGCCACGCTGACAGAAATCAAAAATTGAGATATTAAAATGAAGTTCTCAAGCTATTGTAATCCTAAGAAAATGAGCTTCAGTCTTTGACTCGGATTATCCTTTTCTCTAAAGAAGATAATTCAAGTCATTTGTGTCAGAAGCTAAAAGCTACGAAAATCATCAGCGAAAAAGCCTTTGATTTTCGAATGCCTTAAAAAAATTTATTGCTGACCCTGGGCCAATTGGACATCCACCCAGAAGGAACGCTTTTCCATGCCCCTTCTTATTGATGAAAATTCTGGTGCGCGGCCTCCTGTCCGTTCCTCTCTCTCCTCATCTTTTGTAACCATCTCGCGTTGACTTTCTGCCGCACGAGTGCTCTGGGCGCCAAGTTCGCCAGCCTTGGCCTGCAATGACTCTTTTGTTACTCCGCCCCATTCAAAGCCAATTTTTACAATTTTTCCAGGCTCAAGCTCGAGCTCAGCTGCTAATTTTTCGAGGATTTTGAGGGAAATTCTTAATTCATAGAGTGCAGTTCCCTTTCCGGGCTGCAGCCTAAATATTGGAACATCCAGGCTGCCAGCCAGGGCTGTGGAAGTGAGATTATTACCTTTTTTGTCTATGACCTCTCCCTGATAAAGTAAATAAGAAGGCTTCGACTTTAGCTGCGCTTTCTGGGCGTCAGGAATAGGCCCCTGCTGCCTTTCAAGAATGGCAATCAGTTCATCCCCGCTGATCCGTCTCTCCTTGAAGTTAATCCCATATGTCTTTTTATCAGTGCCTTCTGTATTGAGCCAGAGGGTGAGACCCGTCAATTGAACTGTACTCATGAACTTTCGATCCTTGAAGATAAAAAGCACATAAAGATACTGGCCATCGTTCTTGAAGGCGTAATCAATGCCAAACTTTTTCATGGTGTTCATGGTTTCAGCCGGCCAGTCTGCATTTGAGCCGTCGATGGTCGGTGGAGAAGCAGACCAGACGCTCTTAACTAGCTCATCTTTTGGAGACGCAACAAGTGAAAAAGCTGATATCATGAGTGCAAGCAAGCAAATTGTCTTTAAGATTTTACTCTTCATTGCGGCCTCCTTTTTTTTGTTTATATTAGCTCAAATCTCTGCTTTTTTCAAATCATAAAAGATAGAATTTCTATTTTGCTGGAAAAGCAAATATGGTATAAATTAGGGTTGCTCAAGAGAAATTTCAAAGGCACAAGCCCAGGAGAAAGAGATGAAAAAAGTTTTTTTCTGGATCATTGCTTTTCTTATCACTGCTTCGACGGCCTATTTCCAGAGGCTCACCGGGCCGACCCATCCCCTGCGAGGAAAAGTCGACATCAATGATTCCCAAATCTCCTACAAATTAGAGCGAAGCCATGAGAGCGCAAGCGATTATGAGCTCGGGATAAAAGTCCAAAACAGGGAAATCACAGGAAACTTGATGTGGAAGAGGCATAAGACAGACGAGCCATGGGTCAAGATTCCTCTGGCGAGAAAAGACGACCTCCTGAGCGGCAGCCTTCCCGCCCAGCCTCCTGCCGGAAAACTGGACTATAAGGTTATACTCACCTACCAGGATAAGGAAACCTCACTCAGCGGTGAGAAGCCGGTGGTCATTCGTTTCAAAGGACATGTGCCAACAGCGCTGCTCATGGCTCATATTATTATTATATTTGCAGCCATGCTCTTTTCGACAAGAGCCGGAATCGAAGCGCTCAACCCTAGAGGAAACCCCCGAAAGCTCGCACTCTGGACTTTAGGACTATTAATCCTCGGCGGATTTATTCTTGGCTCGATCGTCCAGAAATTATCTTTTGGCCAATTCTGGACAGGTATCCCATTCGGCTATGACCTGACGGATAACAAAACTCTGATTGCCTTGATAGGTTGGGTCGTGGCTGTGGTTGCCGGCCGGGGCGGGAGAAAAGCCCGCTGCTGGGTCTTGGCAGCTTCAATCTTGCTTCTTGTCGTCTATCTCATCCCTCACAGCCTTCTGGGCTCAGAGCTTAAGTATTCGAAGACGAACGGTCCATCTTCTTGCCCTTGACGCTGGCTTTTAGCATCCGCAAGAGAAATTTTGCCTTCGACAAAAAGTTTTCAACCTTAAGAGATTAGCGTTCAAAAATCAAATAAAAAATTCAGATTTTTATTTAAGAGTAAATTTCACCGTAACGGTAAAAACAATGCCCTTGGGTTCGCCTTTAATAATCATTGGCTCATATATCCACTGCTGGACAGCATCGATCGCAGCCTGGTCTAGAAGAGGCCCAGCAGTTTTTAAGACCTCTATCGCCTGGACTTTTCCGTAGATATCGGTTGTCACGCTCAAAATGACCATGCCTTGAATCTCAGCCTTTCTTGCTTCTTCAGGATAAATAGGTTTGACTTCCTTTATCAACCTTGGCGGCTTGATATCTCCTGTTGCTTTAACCGTCTCTTTAGACAGTTCTTCGATTTCTTTGGCTTTCGCTTTGTCTTCTACACCAGCCCCCGCTCTTTCCGCGCCCTGTGTAAAACGCAAAGAAAGGAAATAGGGATTGCCCTGCATGTCCTCAAAGCCAAAGACAGCGATGTTTCCTTCAGGGAGGATGAATTCTGTGTCCAGCAAGCTGCGTTTCTCATTCTCATTCTGCTCGAAAACTTCAATCCAGAATTGGTTTTTCCGGGTACGATTAGGGGGGGTGACCAAGATCAAGTATTCTTTGCTGTCCAGGCGGATGATGTGAGAAATTTTTCCTGAACCTTCAGACCATGGCAAATCTGCCTCGGTGATCAAACTCACATCGAGCAGATTGAAAACCCTTTGAATCTGCTTCTTTTCCTCAGCCAGCTCGGCCTCAGACATGATGTTGGCGCTGAAAGTGGGATGGAGAAAAGAAGAAGTCGCGATTTGGGGAAGCTCGACAGCGACTCCCCTTATGCCTCCGTAAAACCTCAGCTTAATATCCAGTCGAACAGCTGCATGAAGAGAAATAAGAGTCAAGGCCAATAAAAAAACTGTGAAAAGAATTATTTTTTTCTTAATCATCGCCATCCTCCTATGGTGTTTTTTCAGCCCAGACAATGATCATTTTCAGGTCACGGGGCTTGAAGAAATAGGCCCGGGCTGGCTCGTTCCCAACCCTGATGTAATTAATCTGAAACCGCTCAGCAAGCTTATTACTCGAAACTCTGTTAAGGCTAATGGAAGATAGCCATACCAGGCTTGAAACAATGACCAGAAGCCCGGCCGCTCCGGCTATCCAGGCTAAGCGGCGAAAGCGAAATGGCCTCTTTAATCCCCCCTCCTCCAGCCTCGTCCTGACTGCCGGCCACAAGTCTGGGATGCTCTCAACATCGCCTTGCTGAGCAAACAATGATTTGACTTCCTCCGCGCTTGCCATCTTTTTCTGACACAGAGGGCAGCGCTGGAGATGATGGCCTATCAGAAAATCCTGCCATTTCTTCAAAGGGATGAGAGAAAATAAAAAATCAACGACCTTGCATTTAAACATTTTCATTCTCCAGCAGTTTTTTTATTTTTTTGCGGGCTTTAAAAAGATAAACTCTGGCTGTGCTCGGAGAGCACTTTAAGACGTTCGAGACTTCCTCGCTGGTGAAGCCTTCGTTTGCCCAAAGGAAGAGCGAAATCCTCTCTTTTGGGCTCAATTTTTTTAAGACATGCTTCAGGAGAGCTTGTTCATCGGCTTGATTTTGAGCCTGGGCCAGGGTCGAGGGAACATGTTCCCTCTTCATCTTCTTATAAAAATCATGAAAGCGTCGTCTCCGGCGCAGCTGGTCGAGGCAGCTATTATAGACAATAGCGTAAAGCCAATTCTTGAAGCTCTTCTGCGAATCAAATTTCTCTAAATTGCGATAGGCTCTAATGAAGGCTTCCTGGCAGGCGTCTTCGGCATCCTCGCGGTTTTGGAGCAAATTCAAAGCCACGGCCATAATTTTTCCTCCGTATCTCTCGACAACGTGCTTGAACTCATTCTCTCTTCCTTGAAGGCAGCCTCTCAGCCAAAGATTGTCATCCATTTCTTTTGATTTATTCAATTCTATTACGCCTGCCAAAATAAAAATGTTTACAGCCTCTTCTAAAATAATAGTCTATACTTTCCTCCATCATCAATAAACTTTTGCCTCTTTTTTGACTTTTCCCTTCTATTTATCTATGTTTATAACACCTTGAGATTAAAAGGAGGTGAGCAAAGATGAAGAAAGCAAGAATGACTTTGATTCTCCTCTTCTGGATTTTTTTGGCTCTGCCTGTCTTTTCTCTTCAGGAGAAAGCCGCAGCCGCGCAGCCCAAGCCAATCGAGCTCCAAGACATCCTTGCCTGGAAGAGTATCCGCACGGCTGCTCTCTCCAATGACGGCCAGTGGTTCGGCTACAGACTGTCTCCGAACAAAGGAGACGGCGAAGTCATCATCAGAAAAACAAAAGGAGACAAAGAATACAAGTTTCCGGCAGGGGAATCTCCCAGAGCGTCGTTCTCCATGGACATAGTCTTCTCTGATGATTCTCGATGGGCGGCTTACACAGTCTATCCCAAGGAGAAGGAAGCGAAGATGCTCCAGAAACAAAAGAAGCAAGCCTACAACAAAGTGGAGGTCTTAAACCTCTCTTCGGGCGAGAAGCTTGAATTCGAGAAGGTCAAAGACTATTCCTTTTCAGGAGAGAATGCTTCCTGGATTGCTCTCCATAAGTACCCGGCAGAAGGCCAGGAGAAGGAAAAATGGAACGGCTCGGATTTGATCCTGCATGAGCTTGCCTCCTCCAAAGAGCTGAATGTCGGAAACGTCTCTGAGTTTGCTTTTGATAAAAAAGGTCTGTGGCTGGCCTGGATTGTTGATGCCAAGGAAATGAGCGGCAACGGAATCCAGCTTCGAAAGATGGCTACAGGAGTCGTCCTCCCTCTCGACAGCGATAAAGCTGTTTATAAGAGCTTAAGATGGACCGAAAAAGGAGATGGGCTTGCTGCTCTCAAGGGAAAAGAAGATAAGAGCTTCGAAGACAAACTTTATGGCCTCGTCGGCTTTACCAATTTCTCCTCCTTAATTCCAGTAAAAACTATCTATGAACCCAAAGACGACAAAAATTTCCCGGAAGGAATGACCATAAGCCCGAACAGGGCTCCGTTCTGGACAGAAGACCTGAGGGCAATCCTTTTCGGCATCCATAAGGCAAAAAAGAAAGAGGAAAAAGCGAAAGATAAAGAAAAGGAGAAGCCAAAGGAGACGGCTGAAAAGGCTGAGGAACCGAGCAAAGAAGAGAAAAAGGAGGAGGAGGAAGAATTGCCTGAGCTTGTCATCTGGCATTGGCTGGATAAGAGGCTTCAGCCCATGCAGCAGGTTCAGGAAAAAACAGACGAAAACTACAGCTATCTCTGCATCTATCATCCCCAAGAAAAAAAGTTCATCAGGCTGGCTGATGACGAGCTGAGAAATGTTGTGCCTGCTGCCAAAGAGCGCTGGGCGATCGGCCTTGATAACCGCAACTACGAACTTGCGGGAAACCTTGATGGCCAACGCTACCAGGATATTTTCGTTATTAACCTGGATACAGGTGCCCGCCAGTCTGCCCTGAAAAAATGCCGCTGGTATTATGGACCTTCTCCTGAGGGAAGCCATTTTCTCTACTATGACGATGGACACTATTACACCTATGAGATGGCCACAGGCAAAAAATACAAAATCACCAAGGATGTCCCGACTTCTTTTATTGACGAAGAGAACGACCAAAACATCGTCAAACCCCCGATCCGGCCTGTGGGCTGGGTTAAAGACGGAGTCTCTGTCCTGCTCTATGATAACTGGGATGTCTGGAATGTTCCGGTTCATGGCGGCAAGGGTGAAAGCCTCACCATAAACGGCAAAAAAGAGAGCATTCGCTACGAACGTCGCTTCAGGCTTGACCCTGAGGAAAAAGGCATAGACCTTTCTGGCGCGGTCTATTTTGGGACATACGGAGAGTGGACCAAAAAGGGAGGAGTGGCGCTGGTGGAGAAAGGAAAAGCGCCGGCCAGGATGCTCCTCTGGGATGATGCTCTGTTTTCAAGGCTTCTTAAAGCCAAGAAGTCTGAAACCTATCTCTACACGAGAGAAACTTACAAAGATTATGCTGATTATTTCGTAACTGATGCTAATCTGGAAAAAGGGCAAAAGATAACAGAAGCCAACCCTCAGCAGAAAGACTTTCTCTGGTCGAGCGGCTCCCTTCTCGTCGATTACAGCAGTGCCAAAGGTCAAAAACTGCAGGCAGCTCTCTTTCTGCCGGCAAACTATGAAAAGGGAAAAAGCTATCCGACGATTGTCTATATCTATGAAAAGCTCTCCCAGGGACTTAACCGCTATTTCACACCGTCGGCCACCGGATTCAATAAATCCGTCTATAACAGCCTGGGCTATGCGGTCTTGATGCCGGACATCGTCTACACAGTGAACGACCCTGGTATGTCTGCAGTCTGGTGCGTTCTTCCAGCCATCGAGGCTGCAATTGCCACAGGCGTGGTGGACAAGGACAGAGTGGCCATCCACGGCCACTCCTGGGGCGGCTACCAGACAGCCTTCCTGGTAACACAGAGTGACATCTTTAAAGCCGCAGTGGCTGGAGCGCCGCTGACCGATATGATCAGCATGTACAGCTCGATCTATTGGAGCACAGGCTCGGCAAACCAGCCAATTTTTGAAAGCAGCCAGGGACGCTTCAAAGGCAGTTACCTTGAAAACCTGGAAGCCTACATCAGGAATTCTCCTGTCTATTTTGCCAAAAACGTGAAAACTCCGCTGATTATCCTCCATAACGATAAAGACGGCGCAGTGGACTGGAACCAGGGTATCGAGTATTTCAACTCCCTGAGGCGTCTGGGCAAGCCAGTGGTCATGCTTCAATACAAAGGCGAAGAACACGGCCTGAGAAAGCCTATCAACCAGGAGGATTATACAGTAAGAATGCGCGAATTCTTCGACCACTATCTCCTGGGAAAGCCTGCGCCGGAATGGCTCGAGCAGGGAATTCCCTATCTCAAATTAAAAGACCACCTCAAGGAGCGCTCCAAGAAGAAGTAAAGAGCAGTCTTCGATTTCAATGCTGCCCTTCCCGAACAGGGCATGGACTCGCATCCAAGGCAGCATATGCCGCCTGGAACCTGGACGATTGCCTCCCCAGAACAAGCTGCAAGCAGATGAAACGATTGCCGATTAGCTCTCGAAAGTCTCTAGTCTCTGATAAAAGGAATCCTTTCAGCTTATTGAGGAAGGTTTTGATAAGAAGGGGCGCTGGCTGTCGAGGAGCCAAGGTTTGGAAAAGGAAGCGGGGCTAAGGAGGATCCCTCTCCAGCCAGCGGAATAATTATAATGAATCAATCATCAAAATGTCAAAAAAAATTTTTAATAAAACCATAATTCCCAAAATCCTCTCTGGAAAAGGTCGGTGGGATTACCCGTAGATTGATGGCTGGAGCAAAAGGGAACCGGAGGGAAGCTTCCATATTGCTTCTAGCGTAAAAATAAGATAAATTAGACAAAGATTTTCTAAGGAGGAGTCGCAAGATGAAAAAAACTTCAAGGATCGTATTTTTTTTCATTGCCCTTACCCTGTTTCTCTGCCCTATTCTGGCAAAGGCTGATATTTTCATCACCAGGACCAAGCACTCAGATGAGGTGGTCATGATGGGCCAGGTTCAACCCGCCAAGGATGAGCAGGGAATAGTCTGGATGACGAATGACAAAATGAGAGATGACTTGGGCGATATTTCGACTCTGGTCAGATTCGACCTAAATAAAATGTACATAATCAACAATAAAGATAAAACCTACTCTGAGATTGACCTGCCCATAGACTTTGAAAAAATTCTGCCTGCTGAAGCAATGCAATATTTGCAAATGATGCAAGTCACAGCGACTGTCACCGATTCCGGTGAGACTCAAAAGATTAAAGACTGGAACTGCAAAAAATATCTGGTGGAAATTTCAGTTTCGATAATGGGAATGACCATGCCCATGACCATGGAAATGTGGACTTCAAAAGATTTGGGAATCGATTTTGACCTTTATAAAAAGTTCCAAAACGAAACTCTCTTGTTGAACCCAATGTTCAAGAGTGTAATCGCAGAATTCCAGAAAATAGAAGGCTATCCTGTGCTTACTAAATTATCGATGACAATGATGGGAGCTGAGACAAAATCTCAGGAAGAACTTCTATCCGTGGAGAAGAAAGACCCGCCGCCAGGCATATACGACCTTCCCCAAGGCTACACAAAAGCAGCCTTCAATCCTTTCCAGAGATAAAGACCAAAAAGCAATAATAAGATTCTTTTTTCGAGGATATTGAGGCGAAAGACATTTCAATTTTAATTCAGCGAATGATATTCATCTATGGTCAGAAGGCTTGAGCCTTGGCGAGGAAAGTTCCTCAAAAAACAAGAAAAGCCAGCGGGGGGAATCGAACCCTCGACCTACTGATTACGAATCAGTCGCTCTGCCAACTGAGCTACGCTGGCTTTTTAGGAAAGCATTTACTGAACAGATAGAAAATAATTGAATTAGCGCAGACTGTCAAGCTTCGCTCTTCTCTTTGACATTCCTCTTGATTTAGATAAAATATCTATTCCTTGAAAGGCAAAATCAAAAGAATTAGCTCAGGACTGCCAGGAGAGATTTAACTTAAGAGATGATCATCAAGAAAATAGAGCTCCAGGGATTCAAATCTTTTTCAGAAAGAACAAAAATTCTCTTCCATCCCGGAATAACCTGTATCGTCGGACCCAACGGCACTGGAAAAAGCAACATCGTCGACGCCCTTCTCTGGGTTTTGGGCGGACAGAGGATGAAATCTCAGAGGGCTGAAAGAAGCGGAGATGTCATCTTCAACGGGAATGCCAAGAAGGCCCCGCTGGGCATGGCCGATGTCACCCTTTTTCTGAAGGATGATGCCGAGGAGCTCACCATAAACCACCGGCTCTTCCGCTCGGGTGAGAGCGAATACAGGCTCAACGGCAAAGTGGTCAGGCTGAAGGATATCCAGGACTCGCTCTGGAAAAAGGACATAGCCGAAAAAGAATATTTTGTTATCGAGCAGGGCCAGATCGGCCTTTTCCTCAATTCCAAGGCTACGGAGAAAAGGCTATTCCTGGAAGAAGCTGCTGGAACAGCCTTCTACAAGGACAAGAAAAAACAAGCCCAGAACAAACTTGAGGACAGCGAGCAGAATTTAACAAGGCTGGAAGATATCATCGCTGAAGTCTCGAGGGCCAAGAATTCTCTCGCCAGACAGGCCGGGGCAGCGATCAGGTACAAAAAACTGAGGGAGAAGATTCGCCAGCTAAAGTCCCTCAATTACCGGAAAAGAATCGCCCTCCTTGAAAAAAGCCTTCAAGACATCACCCGCCACTTCGAGGATTGCCTGAATCAAGAAACATCATCGGTCTCTCGGCTGAAAACAGGAGAAAAGGACTTGGGGAAGAAACGAACAGAACTCTGGAACCTGGAAAAATTGATTAAGGAACTCCAGAAGAGCCTGCTCTCCCAGAAGTCTCAACTTGCTCGGCTCCAAGCAGAGAAAGAAAGAGAGACAAAGAAAATTGAGTTATTCGCCGAGAAGAAGAAAGGAGCGGCTGAAACCAGAGAAGAGGTCAAAGCGGAGATTCTCCAGCTCGAAAAAGACATAGCGGAAACTTCGGAAAATCTTGAAATCCTCAAAGCGCAGCTCGGAGAGAAAATAAAGGCTCTGAAGCAGGCCGAGGAGTCGAGCCAGGCCTCCCAGGAGAAGCTCTTGGCCTGGACCGAAAATGTCAAAACATTGAGGAATGACTATTTCAAGAAGATTTCAGAATATACGGAAACGAAGAATGAAGAGGTCAAACTAGAGAAAGAAAAAGAGCTCGCCCTTCGCCAGGAAGAGAGGCTCGACCGCCAGCTTCAGGAAGAGCAAAACCTGCTGCAAGAGATAGAAAGAGAGCTGGAGAGACAAAATAATGAGCTGAGCCGCGCGCAAGAGCTCAAAGATGAGATGGAAAAGACGATCAGCTCACAGCAAAAAATGCTCGATGAAATCCTTGCTTCCCTCCAAGGCCTTCAGAACAAGATCTCTGAGCAGCAAAGAAAAAAAGAGGAAGAAGCTCATCATCTTCAAGCTTTGGAGAGGCTGCAAAGAGAGGAGATAAGCTCAGACATACCCCAGGATATTCCTCTATCCCTGGGTATCTTGGCTGACTTGATCGAGGCCGATGCCCAGCATGCCGCTCTGATCGATATCTTCTGGAAGGAAGAAGCCAAGGCGCTTCTTCTCCATGCTCAAGATTTTCTAAAAATTGCCGACAACAAAGCATTGAGAGGCCGCTTCCTTCTTCTCTCTTCCCAAAAAAAAGAGGAAAGTTCTTCCCAAATCCTTAACGACCCGCAAGTCCTGGGACTCTTCAAGGCTCATCTCCGGCCCAGCCCGAAAATCAAGGATTACCTCACCCAGCTCCAAGAAGCTGCTATTGTCAGAGACATAAAAAGCGCTGTCCAGCTCTGGCTTCGTTTCCCTTCCTTCAGCTACTTGACACTCGAAGGGGACCTGTTGCTCTCCAGCGGGCTGCTCAAATTGGGTCAGAAAAAAGAAGGAATTTTCACCTTAAATCAAGAGATAAAAAAAATAAAAGAGAATATTGACTTGATTGCCAAGGAGATCGAACCCTTAAGCCTGGAACAAAAGGAAAAAATCGAGCAAGAACAGAGACTTGAAGAGGAAATCAGGAAAGACACCAACCTTCTCTCTGAACTCCAAGAGAAAATTGAAGAGACTGAGAAGGAAATGAGGTTCGCCCAAAAAGAGAGGGATAAGGTCAAATCCCACATCGGCCTCCTTGAAGAGGAGAGCAGGATTCTGACACAGGACCAGGAGGCTCTGTCGAAAAGGATTGATGATTCGACTCTGAGGAGAAGAAGACTCGAAGAGGAAGAAACTGCCTTGAAATATAGGCTGGAGGAGAAAGAAAGGGAGGACTCGACCCTGAAAGAGGAAGACGAGCAAGGGAAGAAGTATTTTTTCGAGCTCAAATCCAGCATCGACCTTCTCCAAGAAAAAATCAATAACCTCAATCAAAGTCTTCAATCCCAAAGTCAGAGGAAAGAGAATTTGAAGCACAAGTCCGATTCCCTTCAAGAAGAAATCCAGAGCTGTGAGCTGGAGCAATCTCAATTCAGAGAAAGCGCTGCCAGCCTATCCCAGAGAATAAATGAGGCTGAAGAGGAGGGAAAGAGACTGGAAGCAGAGCTTGTCCTTAAAGAATCAAATCTTCAATTGCTGAAAAAAGAACAGGAGGAGGAGGAGAAGAGGATTGAGGAATTGAGAGAAGAATGCGAGCGTAAGAAGGAAGAGCGAGTGAAATGGGAAATCAGCAAGGCCGAGGGAGAAAGGGATTTTGTCAATTTAGAGGAGAGCTGCTGGCAGGATCTCAAGAAATCTCTGAAGGAAGTGAAGGAGGAAATAGCGGAGGAAAAGATTCTGGAGACGAACATCGAGGAAAAATTGGCAAAAGCCGAGGAAGAGCTTCAAAAGTATAAATCCGTGAACCTGATGGCCGAGGAAGAATATTCAGTCCAAAAAAAGCGATACGACTTTCTCCTGGCCCAGAAGAAAGACCTGCGGGATTCTATCGATGCCACGAGGGAGGCCATCCAAAAAATCGACGAGGAGAGCAGACTCCAATTCTTGAAAGCCTTGGTTGAGGTTAACAAGAATCTTCAAGATGTCTTCTCGATTCTCTTTAATGGAGGAAATGCAGAAGTGAAGCTTGTGGATTCAAGCCAGCCCCTAGAAAGCGGAGTGGAAATCGCCGCTCAGCCTCCAGGAAAACGCGTTCAGAGCCTGACTCTTCTCTCCGGAGGTGAAAAGAGCTTGACCAGCCTGGCTTTTTTCTTCGCCCTCTTTCGCTACAAGCCTACGCCATTCTGCATCCTCGATGAAGTCGACGCGGCTTTGGACGATGTGAACCTTGCCAGATTTCTGGAATTGATGAAAAAGACAAAAAGCCAGACGCAATTCATCATCATCACTCACAATGTCAAGACCATGGAAGTGGCTGATTATATCTATGGGACAACCATGGCTGAACCAAATATCACCAGCCTTTATTCGATAAAAATGGAAAAGAAGGAAAATAACTCAGCCTAAGGTCAGGAGCCATGGCTTGATGAATCTCAAATAAGGAGGGTTTCATGTCAGCTTATCTTTACATCATCCTCGCCTATCTTCTTGTCCTGACTGGATTCAATTTCTACCGCGCCAAACGCATCAAGAGCCAGGAAGATTTCATGGTTGCCGGCCGTAAGCTCAACTTGACCATCATGATCTTTACGCTCATCTGCACCTGGATCGGCTCTGGGACGTTTATCGCCGGTGCCGAGTACGCCGCCCGCGCCGGCTGGTCTTCGCTTTGGCTTCCTGCCGGCGCCTGGATCGGCATCGTCGTCATCTATTTCCTGGCGGCCAAGATCCGCACCTTCGGCCAGTACACCATCGGCGACATTCTGGAAGTCCGCTACGGCAAGTTCGCGCGCCTCTTCGGAGCCATCGCCTTGATCATCGCCTTCACCACCATTGTCTCCTACCAGTTCCGGGCAGGAGGCTACATCCTCAATGTGGTGACCAACGGCGGTGTCTCGGTCGAGCTGGGACAGGCTATCGCCGCTCTTTTTGTCATTCTGTTCACGGCTCTGGGAGGAATGGTCGCCGTGGCTCACACCGACCTTCCCAACGGCATCATCATCCTCCTCGCCTGCTGTGTGGCTTTGCCCTTCATCATCGTCTTCTCCGGCGGAGTCCATGCCGCCCCGGCCGCGCTACCTGCAGAGCACTTTGCTTTTTTTTCGGCTGACTTCGGCAAATATCCTGCCCTCAAGGCCTGTGCATATTTCCTGGCTACGATGCTGCTCTTGATGGGCGTTCAGTCCATGTACCAAAAATTCTATAGCGCCAAGTCGCCGCGTGAGGCCAAACGCGCCGTGGCGCTCTGGATTATCGGCACGATCCTGGTCGAGACGCTGGTGGTGGGAATTGCCGTCTATTCGTCAACCGCTCATTGGACGGAGATCAAAGCCTTTGAAATAGCCGGGTTTGTGAAGAACGAAGTCGCTACAAACAAGTTGCCAGCCACAGAGGCTCTGCCGCGGGCGCTTTCCCTAGCCCAAGAGCTGGATAAAAGCGGCAACATCAAACCAGGCCAAATGCTCGATTTGACGAAGAAATTACAAGATACCTTTGCTGCCGCAGACACACCCCAGGAAGTTGCAGCCATCCGCTCAGGAATCGACCCGGCTTCAGTTGTCTTGATGGCAGCCAAGGACATTGGCTCCATGGGAGGTGTCGGTCTTCTTGCCGGCTTGCTGCTCCTCGGCGCAGCCTGTGCTGTTGTCCTCTCAACAGGAATGAACTATCTCCTCTCTCCCTCGACCAACATCATGCGTGATATCTACCAGAGGTTCATGAAGTCAGATGCTGACCAGAAGAAATTGGTGGCCCTGCAAAAAGTTTTCATCGTCATTCTGGGCGTATGCGCTTTCTCGATGATCTTCATCCCCACCGTTCTCCACTCGCGGATCTCGGTGCTCCGCTATGCTTATTTTGCCTACACCATGTATGGCGTGTCCATTACGCCGGCGCTGATCGCTGCCCTCGCCTGGAAACGAGCCACACGCGTCGGGGGAATAGCCTCCATCGTCTCGGGTGCCATTATGGCTCTCGTCTTTGAGCTTGTCATCCCCAACGCTTTCCCCTCTGTACTCAAGGGCGGTGACCCGTGGGGCATCCCCAGCATCTACCCGGCCATTATTGTCTCTCTCCTTTTCTTGATCGTCGGAAGCTTATTGACTGAGAAGCCGAGCCCTGAGCAACTTGAAAAACTGTTCCCTGCAAAAAGCTAGCTTCAGGGGGAATGCATGCAAACTGGAATCGTCAAGGATAGGAGATACACTGAGCATGACATGGGCCCCTTTCATGTGGAGAGTCCGAGAAGAATTGAAGCTATCTACGATATGCTGGAAAAGGAAATCTTATTTCCCTATTTGGAGATAGAACCCCGTCCGGCAAAAGAGGAAGAGGTCGAGATGGTCCATAATCCGGCCTATGTCAATCTCATCAAAAACACCTCTGGCCAAGAAAGGGTTTATCTTGACCCGGACACATCAACTTCTGCCCGTTCTTATGAAGTCGCACTCCTGGCTGCGGGCGGGCTGATTCAAGCTGCGGATTCTATCATGGAAGAGAAAATCCAGAACGGCTTTGCCCTGGTCAGGCCTCCAGGCCATCATGCTGAGGCAGGGCGGGCCATGGGATTTTGCCTCTTCAACAATGTCGCCATCGCTGCCGAGCACTTGATAAAAGAACATGGCCTGAAGCGCCTTCTGATCGTCGACTGGGACCTTCACCATGGAAACGGAACCCAGCATTCCTTTTACAATCGAAAAGATGTCCTCTACTTCTCCTCCCACCAGTTCCCCCATTATCCGGGCTCAGGTTACTGGGACGAGATTGGACAAGGAGAAGGCCAAGGCTATACAGTCAACGTTCCGCTTCGTGCTGGAAAAACAGATGAGGATTATCTCTTTGTCTACAGAAAAATTCTCGCTCCAATTGCTTCATCCTACAAGCCGGAGTTTATCCTGGTTTCAGCCGGCTTTGATATTTATCAAGGGGATCCGCTGGGTGGAATGCTCGTTAGCGAGCAAGGCTTTGGAGCTCTGACCTTTGAACTTCTTTCCCTGGCCCATGACTTCTCAAAGGATAGAATCTTATTTACTCTTGAGGGAGGGTATGACCTTGAGGGACTTCGAACAGGAGTCAAACAGGTTCTGCTCCAGCTTGGGGGCAAAGCCAATAAGCCTGTCCTAGAGGCAAAAGCCTCCCCTTCGACCGAGATAGAACTCGATCCAGTTTTAAGAACACAGAAAAAATATTGGCCCCTGGCTCTCTAGCTCCTCGTCTGTACCTCTGATATTGCAGTCGTCTTATTTTTAGGACATAAAACAGAAGTAAATAGCAGAGCATAGGGCGAAGGGAATTGGCATAGTATTTGCTATATAATGTGCGGCAGGTCGATAAAAGGAGAAGAAAAATGAAAAAAACATTAGGTATTTTAATAACCGTTCTCTTCCTCCTTACAGCTCTAGCGGCAGATGAGCCTAAATACACGAACAATTCCATTGTCCGCCTGAGCTTTCTCTCAGGAAATGCTTATCTCCAGAGAGCTGCAGACCTCGGCTATGAAGAAGCAGTGGCAAACATGCCCATTTCTGAAGGTGATAGGTTGGGTACAACCGAAGGAAGAGCTGAAGTTTATTTAGGAAAAGGAAACTACGTCAGGCTTGACAATAACACCAAAATCGATTTCATGAGTCTGCCCAGGAAAGATTCAGAGCTTGTCCGCATCAAAGCTTGGTCAGGAAATATTTATTTCCGGGTCAAGACCATGGAGGAAGAAAAGAAAGTCGAAATCCATACCCCGGATGTTTCGCTCTATGTCTTGGATGAAGGGCTTTATAGAGTCGATGTCAGGCAGAATGCCCAGACAGAGATATTCGTCTTCCAAGGCATGGTAGAAGCAGCAGGAGAAACAGGCTCGGTTCTGGTCAATGATGGACAAAGAATTGAGGTTTCCAATGCAAGATTCACCTCCCGCCCCTCTCGATTTCAAGCTGTGGCTGAAGATAGCTTCGACAGATGGAGCACGCACAGGGATTCCCAGATCAGCAAGTATCAGGCTAAGGCTTTTCTTCCTAAAGAATTGGAAGATTTCGAATATGAGCTGGCTGAGTACGGTGAATGGGTTTACATCCCTCCTTATGGCTATGTCTGGGTTCCCGGTTATGTGGACTCGGGCTGGCGTCCCTATTACTACGGCCGATGGACCTGGCTTCATCTTTGCGGATGGACATGGCTCCCCTATGAGCCATGGGGTTGGTGCACCTATCACTATGGCCGGTGGCATTGGGCACCCTGGCTCGGCTGGTACTGGATTCCGACGACTATCTGGGGGCCTGCTTGGGTGAGCTGGTATTGGGGCTATGACTATTTTGGCTGGGCGCCCTTGAGCTATTATGGCTACCCAGGAGTGATCATCGGCAATGTCTTCTATGATCGATACAGGGGTGAATATCCTTCTCATTCCCGGGCTCTGACTGTCGTCCACAAGAACCAGCTCAAGGCTCGAAACGTCTCCGATGTCGCCCTCAAAGAAGAATCCATAAAGAGCCTGGGGAAAATCTCACTCTCCAACCAGGCGCCGCCCATGAAGCCCGTAACCGGCCAGATCTCGGTCGAAAAGCTTGGAGGCGAGAAGCTCATCCTCAGAAAAACAGAGGGTCGCTTGGAAGCTGATAAAAGCCGACAGGACCAGGCAATGAGCGGGAAGCAAGAAGGTTTGAATTCAAAAGGAATCGGAAAAGAGGCCATTCGCAGACCAGAATCGTCCCAAGAGAGAAAAATCATAAAGAGAGACTCCATCGGTTATCCCTCCTCTTCAGAGGTCAGCGTAAAAAGTTACTCAAGAAAAATAGAAACCAGAAAATCGAGCTCTGGGCTCAGCCGGATATTCAAATATATCTCCGGCTCCAGCAATTCTACGAGAAGAACCTCAACTTCGTCTCAAGGCTCTTCAAAGAGGATTAGCTCCAGCTCGGGCTCAAGGTCTCGGAGCGCAGCCCCATCAAGAGGCTCCTCCTCCGCATCGCGCTCTTCGGGCTCAAGCAGAGTAAGAAAGAAAAGTTGACCCCCCCTCGTTCTTTAACTTTCGCCGGTCTTTATAAGCGCCTTCCTAAGTAATATCCGCCAAAGGGAGAAAAGCATTTATCTAAACAAGGCTTGGTAAAAAAAATTTGCGTTTCTATTAATCTTGCTTCTTGGCCAGCCCATAATAATCAAGAATCATCATATGGTCTTCAGGAGTGCAAAAGCGGGTTGGCTCAGTCCCGGGCAAAAAAGCCTCCTTTATGGTAAATAGACAAAACGGACCAGCGAGCAAGCCTGTCTTGTAGTCAATTTCGACAAAAGAGAGGTTGGAAGGAATCTCGAATTCTTCGATTAGAGAAGCCTCTTCTCCTGCCTCCTCAATTTTCTTCTTTTTTTCCTGGACGACTTTATCAAAAAAATCTATCCAGACCGGCATGGCTGCCACAGCTCCAGACTGCCTCTCTCCTATGGGGACATTCCCGAAATGGCCAACCCAGACGCCCGCACAAAGAGAAGGAGAGAAGCCTAAAAACCAGGCATTGGTAAAATCGTTGGTCGTCCCTGTCTTCCCGGCTAAGGGCCACTGGATATAGCTTGCCTTCCATCCTGTTCCTCTCTGAATCACTCCTTGAAGCAGGCTGGTCATAATGTAGGCAACCTGAGGAGAAATGACTTCCTCTTTTTCAGTCTTGCTCTCTTCTAAGATGTTCCCCTCTTTATCCTCGATGCGAGTTATGAAATAAGGATTAACTCGGACACCTTTGTTGGGAAATATCGAGAAGGCAGAAACGAGCTCTATCAAACGCAGCTCGAATGATCCCAGCGCCAGAGAAATATAGGGATAAACGGGAGAGGTGATCCCGAATTTCCGGCAGTACTCAGCGCCCTTCTGAGGAGAGACATACTGGAGAAGCTTGGCGGTAGGGATATTTCTTGACTCTTCCAGGGCCTTGCGCAGGGTGACAGCGCCCTTATATTTTCCATCATAATTCGGCGGAGTCCAAGGCTCGCCCGACCATTCGTCGATGAAATCCGTGGGCCCATCGATGATGATATAGGAAGGCGAGAATCCGCTCTCGATGGCTGCAGTATAGAGGATTGGTTTTATGGCTGAACCGGCCTGCCTCATGGCCTGGGTAGCATTGTTCCACTCACTCCTCCTAAAATCATAGCCCCCCACCATGGCCTTTATCTGGCCAGTCTGGGGCTCGACGGCCAGGAGCGCTCCTTCGAGGAGAGGGTCCTGGTCTAGGGAGAGGAGAAGCTCCTTTTTTTCTTCGTCTATGGAATTTATTTTGACCTTGATGACGTCTCCTCTTCTGATGAGGCTTTTCAAGTTCTTTGTCCCGGTCCAGTCGATATCAGAGTTTGTAAGCTTGCCTTGATAATCCTTGACCTTAACCAGAGCCTCAAGGCTTGTGACCGATAGAACAACAGCATCTATGACATATTTTTCTTTAATAGATGGCTCCTGCCAGCTCGAAAAAAAGCTCCTTTCCAGGCCTTCCAGGTCTTGGATGCCTTCGACGAGCAGATTTCGCTTATCATTCCTCCATCCTTGCCCTTTATCCAGTTTGCGCAGCCCTTCCTCCACAGCTTCTTCAGCATATTTCTGAAGAACAGGGTCCAAGGTCGTATAGATTTTTAGCCCTCTCCGGTAGAGAACATCCTCGCCGTAAGTCTGGATGATATGCCTTCTGACTTCTTCCTTGAAATAAGCGGCAAACCCCGATTCCTTTCTCCGAATGGGAAGGACATTGAGCGGCTCCTTTCTAGCCTGTTCTGCTTCTTCTTTGTCCAAGTATCCTTCATCAACCATTCGCCTCAGCACATGATTTCTGCGCTGGAGGGTTTTTTCCCGCCGCGTGTAAGGAGAATAGAGGGAAGGACCGCGCAAAATACCGGCGATCATGGCTGCTTCTTCAAGGTTTAACTCTGATGCTCTCTTTCCGAAATAAAGTTGTGAGGCTGCCTCAACCCCGTAGGCTCCATAGCCAAGAAAAAATGTGTTGCAGTACAAGGTCAAAATTTCCTGCTTCGAGTATTTTTTCTCAATCTGAAGGGCAAGCAGGCTCTCCTGAACCTTGCGGCGGATTGTCTGCTTGGGGCTGAGAAAGAGCTGTTTAGCCAGCTGCATGGTGATCGTGCTTCCGCCATGAGGCCTTCTCAACCTCTTCAATTTTTTTATGTCCTCCTTCATCGCCCGCAGGATTCCGCGAAAATCAATCCCGGGATGGCTGTAAAACCTTGGGTCTTCGGTGGCGATGATGGCTTTTTTCAGTATATCCGGAATCTGCTCGTATGGAATCTCTATTCTTTTCTCGACAGCAAGCTCACCGAGGACGCTTCCGTCACTGGCATAGATGCTGGTGACGATATAAGGCTCGAATTTCTCCAGCATAGATATCGAGGGGAGATTCTGCTTGATGGCGACATAGCCGCCGAGGATGACTCCCAAGCCGAGGGCAAGACAGAATAAAAAGAAAAGAAGAAAAATTTTAAAAACTCTTCTTCGCATAGAAGGCTTTCTTGTCTCTTCTCCTACATATTTTGTTACTTCGAATTGAGCATGTTTCTTCTTTCTAGGCATTCTGATTTTCAGAATAAATTTATTTAAAGCCATGATGATAAAATATAACAGATTTAAGTCTTATTGGCTAGAGTCCCTTGAGCCGGCCCTGAGTCTTATTTATTGAATCGTGCCCCTAGACATTCGCTCTTGATAAATGCCCGAGAACAATCTTTTCCACCTTCTCAGCGATCTTTTCTTTAGGCCTCCGGCCATCGACATGGATAATGTTCTTTCCCTTGATGCTCTTAAATATTTTTCTGACCTTAGCCAGGTAATCTTTTTGCTCAAAAAGCTTATCTTTCCTTTCCCGGTCTTCTATCCGCTCTAATCCCTTTTGCGGCTCGATATCGAGGATGAAGACTAAATCAGGCTTTATCACAAAGTCTTCATTCATCTTTCTTATCCGCCTGGTATCAATGCCCCTTGCTCCCTGGTAAGCAATGGTTGAATAATAATATCTGTCCAGGACAACGATTTTCTTCCTGGAGAGAGCAGGCTTTAAGTTCTTTTTTACGTTTTCTTTCCTGTCTTTGACAAAAAGGCTCAGCTCCTCTTCCGGGGAAAGGGAACCGGGATGGAGAGCCTTTTCCTTGATCTTCTGACCCCATCTGCCTCTCGTCGGCTCCCTGAAATAGACAGCATCAAATCCCTTTTCTTTGAGCTCTTCGATTAGAGATGCGGCCTGAGTTGATTTTCCTGAGCCGTCAATTCCTTCAAAGACGATCAACATTCCCTTTTTCAAGGCCATCTTTATTCAGCTCCAGTGATAATAGCCCTAATAAATCCATATTGCAACTTTTCTGCAGCATTCAGAAGTTAACAATAAGTAGCCCGATTGAATTTTAGAAATGAGTATGTTATTTTTATTTTCTTGATTTAGGAGAAAGAGAGATGAAAAAGACCATTTTTGTTGCCCTTATCAGCTTCTTCCTGGGAATCCTCTTGGCCAGCACGATTTTCGTCTACTTTCCTGAAAAAAACAGGCCAGAAGGCTTATTCACTGAGACCCCTTCTCTTTCCTCCCCGCCAATGCTTCAGGCTGCTCCTCCTCCGCAGGCAAAGCCTGACTTAGACTTCGTGAAGATCGCCGACAAGGTCGGGCCTGCAGTCGTCCAGATTGTTTCGGAGAAGGTGGAAAAGAGAAGGGTTTCAAGCCTCTGGGATGAATCACCTTTTCAGGATTTCTGGGATAGATTTTTTGGAATTCCCCAAGAAAGAGAACGTGAGTTCCGCTCCGAGAGCCGAGGCGCAGGCTTTTTCATCAGTGCGGATGGATACATTCTGACCAACAACCACCTGGTAGAAAATGCGGCAAAAGTCTCAATCTCCACTCTCCAAGAAAAAGAATATTCGGCCAAGGTCGTCGGCACAGACGCTCCGACAGACTTGGCTCTTTTGAAGGTCGATGATAAAAATTTGCCCTATGCTGAACTGGCAGATTCATCTCAGCTGCAAGTGGGAGAGTGGGTCTTGGCCATCGGAAATCCTTGGGGGCTGCAGCACACTGTCACGGCTGGGATAGTCAGCTCCAAAGGAAGGCAACTGGATTCAGGTGTGACAGGCGTGCCCTATCAAGACTATATTCAGACCGACGCTGCCATAAATCCTGGAAACAGCGGCGGCCCGCTGGTGAATATGAAAGGAGAGGTTGTTGGAATCAACTCCATAATTGTCTCTCCGTCAGGTGGTAATATCGGAATCGGTTTTGCCATTCCCTCCAATATAGCCAAGAAAGTCATCAAGCAGCTAAAAGAAAGAGGAAAGGTTGTCAGAGGTTACCTTGGTATCGTGCCCCAGCCCATCACTCAAGCTGACAAAGAACATCTCAAGCTTCAATCAAGAAACGGAGCACTTGTCGGTTCAATCGACGCTGGCACTCCGGCAGAAAAAGCGGGATTAAAAGCTGCTGATGTCATCGTTGAAATCAACGGCCAGCCAGTCAAGGATGATACTGACCTGCGTTTTAAAATCGCTGAAATCGAACCCGGGACAAGAGTTGAAATTAAAATCATCAGAGATGGAAAGGAGAAGATTCTGACTGCAAAACTCGATGAGCTTCGGACAACGCAAGAACGCGAAACTGCCTCTACTTCCGGAAAAGACCTGGGATTTTCCTACACCACCTTGACGCCCCGGCTTGCCAGCCGCTATGGTTTTAGAACTCAAGAAGGAGTGGTGATCGCCGATGTCCGCGACTACAGCGAAGCCGATCGAAAAGGGCTCCAACCCGGAGATATTATCATTGAGGCCAACGGGAAAGCGGTTAGGGACGAAAATGAGCTCAGAGATATCATCAATAGACTTGATGCCGGTGAGACGCTCATGCTTCGCATCCGAAGGGAAAGAGATTCATTAGAATTCATCAGAACCCTGAGGATACCTGAATGAAGTTTACCAAAATTCATTCGCTGGGCAACGACTTTTTGATTGTCGAGGAAGCCGAGACAAGGGGCCTGGCCGAGGTAGGCAGGTTTGCCAGCCGGATTTGTGACCGCCACACCGGGGCTGGAGCAGACGGCCTGCTCCTCATCTCGGTTAAGGATAAAAAAAGGGGGCTTGTCAAATTCCGCATCTTCAATGCCGATGGAACCGAGCCGGAGATCTCGGGCAACGGATTGAGATGTGCAGCCGCCTTTCTTTATCAGAAAAAGAAGATCGATGCCCCCCAGATCGTCTTCCTCACCACAGCGGGAAAGAGGGAATGTAAGCTGATCGAACGGAAAAAGAGTTTTTTTCTAATCCGGATTGAAATGGGAATTCCCCGCTTGAATTCCAAGGATGTTCCTTTTGACGACGGCTCTCTTCATGAAAAAATCATTGATTATCCGCTTTCCATCAACCAAAAAATCTATCCGATAACGGTCATCTCTGTCGGGAATCCCCACTGCGCCATTTTTGTCGACCGCTTCCCTTCACGTCTCGAATGGCATCAGCTCGGAAGAGAAATCGAATCCCATCCCTTTTTTCCAAAGAGGACGAACATAGAGTTTATCAGGGTCTTCAGCAGAGATGAGATTGAAGTTCTCTTCTGGGAAAGAGGAGTGGGAGAAACCCTTTCTTCGGGAAGCGGAGCCTGCGCCGCTGCTGTGGCTTCCATCTTGAAAAACCTGACCGACAAAAAAGTCAAAGTGGGGACAAGCATGGGCGAGCTCCTTGTCGAGTGGGAAAAGAAGAAAGTTTATCAGACCGGCCCTGCGGAAATTGTCTTTAAAGGCGAATTTCTCTCAAATTAAAACGGTCAAAAAGAAAAGGTTACACCCAAGCCCATCAGGGAGACATCGAGATTATATTTTCCCGGGCAGGAAGAGACTGTCGTTTCTCGCTCTTTCCCCTGGGCATAGGCGTAAATGAAGTCAATCTGCATTCTCCCTGTTCTATAGCCTACCCCTCCCAAGAGGGTAACCTTATCAACATCTATATTTTTGAAATCCAAAGTTTCCGCGGGTGTTGCGTAACGGTCGAGGCCTATCCCTCCCCTGAGAAAAACTCCACCAAAGAGGTGGTACTCGAGCCCGGCTCTCCAGATCAGGATATCCTTGAAATTCATCGGCTCAAAAGTTTCCAAATCCCCCTGGACAGGAATGTTCTTAATCGTCTTCTCAACCTTATCCAGAGCCGACCACATGGTGTACTGAGCGCTCGTCGAAAAGAGGATATCTTCGGAAATCCTGTAGGAGAATCCGAGCTCCACATCCCAAGGAAGATTGAAGCGAGTCTCTGAATTAAGCTCTAAGTTCAAGAGGCCCAATTGGGGAACTGTGATCGTCAGCCAAGTTTTCCCGCTAAGCTTCATTCTGGCCGGGCCCCTTATGCTCAATCCAAGCCCTATCTTTTCTGTCGGCTTGAACAACACTCCCAAACCCCCTGAGACAGCTGAGCCGCTCTCTTCGGACTTCAGCGGGCCAGACTCAGCCGTTCTGGTCTCAACATTCATCGAGGAGCCGTAAAAGTTCAGGCAAAAGCCCAGGGATAATTTCTCATTGAGATGATAAGCCAGAGTTGGAGTTATAGAATAAACACCCGTGGTTGATTTAAATGGAATTCCAAGCTCTTCCTCTTTCCAGTCGATTCCTCCTCCGGCATAGGGAACATAAAAGCCAACTCCTAGCGTGACCTTAGGACTTGTTCTGTAGGAAAGAAAGACCTGAGGCAAGGAGACGTTGTAGTTGCTATAAGCTTTTGTTCCCATAGGCATAACGTATTCATGAGTCGGCCAAATAGAAAAGCCGCCGATAGAAAGATTGAAGACCTCCCTTTGGAAGACCAATCCAGCCGGATTGTAAAAAATGGCACTCGGGT
>Ga0315306_10000167_pt1 | contig 31354 bp, 37 predicted proteins | sample TDP1_MG_FD_203803 | JGI IMG/M metagenome (GOLD analysis project Ga0315306, IMG submission 203803) | Freshwater sediment microbial communities from Lake Towuti, South Sulawesi, Indonesia - TDP1 | ecosystem: Environmental > Aquatic > Freshwater > Lake > Sediment | place: Indonesia: South Sulawesi... | reverse complement strand
GAAGCGAGGGTCTTGTGTTGCCGAGCTGATAGCCGACTCAATAACGGCTCGAGTTAAGGGTGTTGTGGGGTAGGGGAGACCGATGCAGCCTCTCAGCTCTCTCCTTTTTCCTTTGACGCTGTTTATCGTTACGAAGACTCCGCAGCGTTCCTTTAGCTTAGGCGGAACATTCTCAGGCATTTTGATTATTTCGCCTGTTTTGAGGTATTGGTCCACGGCTCGTCGGGCGAGTTTGAGTAGGAACTCTCCCTCTTCGGGGGTCAATTCGAATGGCATGACGCTCGCAGCCTTCTCTTTGTTAGTTACTATGACTTCTGAGTCTAGGCATATTACCCTTACCGAAGAGAAAGAAGGTTTCGAGGCGACAAGGTCTTTGGCTAGAATTTGAGGGATTCCTCTTCGATGCCTTCCTTGGTTATGCAGAGGAAGTCGACGCCGTCGCCGCTCATTATGTCTCGGCTTATCGCGGACTTTATGGCTCGGGTCACGAGTTCTTTCCCTTCCTTAATGTTCATGTTGTCTTTGTAGCCTTGCTCTAAGACGCCTACGGCTATTTCGGCTCCTGAGCCCACGGCGGCGTACTTGTCGGGTATGACCGAGCCCAAGATGTCGAGCACGTAGATGGAGGCGCCTTCCTCGTCCATTCCACCTACAATGGTCTGCGTTATCAGCGGTACGAGTCGCCTGCTGAAGAGCAGGGTTGACATGACCTTGGCGGCTGACCTGACAGAGATGGGGCGTCCAGCGTCCAGCTTGAACAGGTTAGCGTAAGCTTCGACCTCTCGCACCAGAATCTGCATGTCTGAGACTAAGCCTGCGCAGGCGGCTCCTATGCGGTCTGTGAGCTTGAAGACTTTTTTTCCGACGCGGCTCATGACCATGAAACCGTAGGAGACTCGTTTCTCCGACGCCAGAATGACGCCGTCTGAGCAGACTACTCCGAGGGTGGTGGCGCCAGGAATGAACATGTAGGGTGGCTGCTGTTGCTCTGTCACGGCAGTTTCCTCCGTTGTCGTTGCATATTGCACTGGGAGACTATTAAACTTAATCGTGGGAGTTGGAGGGAGCAGTTTGTTTATTTGTGTGCGCACTTGTGACCTAGCCCCTCTATTTGGCGCCAAATAGGGGTTGGGAGGGAGACAGAGAGACGGGTATAGCCTCGTCGGGGAGGGGGAGCATTTTGTACCTGTGGTCGGTGATAGGGTTTAAAAACTTTCGAGTTGCATTAGCGTTGAGGAGCAGCAGACGATGATTTGCGTTTACCATAAGGAAATCGGCAGGATGTGGTGTACCGTGGCAACCGAAGATGAGAAAGTGGTTGCGACAAGTTACGCGAAGAGAGAGAGCGACGCCTTGAAGAGTTTGCTTGAGAGCCTGCCTTACAACGCTCCGTTTCAAGTGGTGGAAGAGCCGAGTCGGCTTTCTGAGAGTGCGTTGACCACTGTTGAGGCGATTTTGCGGGGTGAGGCTGTTTCGGTTGGTTTTGATTTGGAGATGAAGTATGTGCCAGATTATTCTCGTAGGGTGCTGGGCTGTGTGTTCAAGGTTCCCGTGGGCTACGTTACTACGTATAAGGCTGTGGCGGACGCTGTGGGAGGCGGTCCCAGAGCGGTGGGGCAAGTGATGGCTTCGAATCCCTTTGCGCCCATTGTTCCCTGTCACAGGGTGGTGTGCTCAGACTTCGGTTTGGGCGGTTTTGGGGGCGGCTTCGGAGAAGGAGTGAAGACTAAGCGGGAGCTTTTGGAGAGAGAGGACAGGGGTTATCGTGAGCCTAAGAGGATGAGGGTGGGTGGCGGGGTTTTGGCTCTGTTCCCCGTTGGTTTTGTTTTGGAAAGACTGAAATCTGGTTGTTGAGCATAAACTATGCCTTGTTGAGTTGTGACTGGGGGATAGAGGCGTGGTGAAGCGTGGACTTTTCGTAGGCAGATTTCAACCGTTTCACAGGGGACACCTCGAGGCAGTGAGACACGTTTTGAAAGAAGTAGACGAGCTCATCATCGTGGTCGGCAGCGCCCAGTACAGCCACAGAGTCGACAACCCCTTCACCGTGGGCGAGCGCATCACAATAATTAGAAACGCCCTAGAAGAGGCTAAAATCCCCGTTTCACGCTGTTGGGTTGTGCCAGTTCCCGACTTGGGCGTTCACATGCTTTGGGTGACGGAGGTTGTGGGTTACACGCCCAAGTTTGATGTTGTCTACGCTAATGAACCCTTGACTAGACGACTGTTTATTGAAGCAGGCTATGAGGTGAAGCCTGTTCCCTTGTATAAGCGCGAGGTCTACGACGCCACAGAGATAAGAGAAAAAATGCTGAAGGGAAAGAACTGGAAGACGCTCGTTCCCAAAAGCGTGGCAAAATACATAGAAGAAATCGACGGCACACAACGACTAAAAGACTTAACCAAAACAGACAAAACCAAAGCCTAAGTGATGACTGAAGCCATCAAAACTGTGTAGAATACCTCACAGTTTCCAACAAGCACCTATGCAAATAAGCCCAGAAGGGCTGTTCCAACTGAAAATTTACCTTTGAGTCATTATGCTGACTTGGCTATGGCGTTCGCCACCTGCTTTATCAAGCCGCTTTTCTGGGCGTTCCATATCTCTATGCCTATTACTCTGCCCTTTTCATCGAGTTCGAGATGAACGTCGGGGTCCGCCTCAATGACTTCGTGGCTGGGTCCTTCCTTGAAGAGCATGTAGAATATGTCGGTGGACTTGTCGTACCATGCCTTCACCTTATCTTTTTCCATGCCCCCCTCACCGTCTTGGCTTTTATGAATCTGTCAAGTTTAGTGGTGTAGTAGAGCGTTATAACCTTAACTAAATCTTCCTCTTCTCTATAAGCTACCACGACTGATTTCTCGTCTACCTTCTTTATGGCAATCATGACTCCGCGCTCAACATCCTCGTACAACTCATCGGGGTTCCTTAGAGTTAGGCGTATGTGCTGGATTTTCACCTTTCTCCAGTGTGCCTTTTCCAGAGCGTGGCGACTAAACTTAATAACCAACGATTTGCCAGACCCCTCATTCATTCTGCCAAATTGAAGTATGAAATGCCCTTTCACCGCTTTTCTGCTTTGCGGGAGACATTGCCCTTTGATTTATTAGAAGCCTCTATTAGAGGGGCTCTAGCGCTCTCGCACACGCAAACGCTATCCTCGTGGCAGCACAGCATTCTTAAACATGACCCCCTCCCCCGTAGATAGAGGGGTCTCACACGCGGGCGCCCTTAAGCAAGACAGAAACCTTGTCTCCCGCTTTCACCCCAAACCTTTCGGATGCTCTTCCCTGATTCACAGAAACCTCCAGAAAATCGTGACTGCCAATGAGGGCTAATGATTTTCCAACCGAAACTTCTCCATAAGCCGAACAGAACCTCAACTTTACGACTCTATCTCTGAGCCTAAAACGCAACACCTCACCCTCTCTCATTCCCACCTTCTCATACTCTGCCCTCGAAATGTTAGTGACTACATTCCCGAAGTCGTCCACATGCAACACCTCACCCACCAAGGCATCTCTAGTTAAACAAGGCTTCGCAAAACTCGGAACCACATAGTCACGGATTTCAGAACCAAAATCCGACAGCTTACAGCCCCTTGCCAAGTGTGCAGCTGCGGGCGCAAAGATGTCTCTCCCATGAAAAGTCCTAGAAACCCGTGGAAGCATAAACTGCGAGTTGGTGATTTCGTAAACATGATGTGTTCCTTCTCTTTTAGCCGCGAGCATGAGGACGCCGTTGTCAGGTCCAACGTAAAAGGCACGCTTCGTCTCCACCAGTATCGGGCGTCTTTTTGTTCCAACTCCAGGGTCGACAACCGCCACGTGCACTGTGCCCTCCGGAAAGTAGGGGGCGGCTGAGGCGAGCACGAAAGCGCCCATCCGAATATTAAACTTCTCAATCTCGTGGCTTACGTCCACTATGCGGGCTTCTGGGTGAATGGAGAGAATCACGGCTTTCATCTCAGCCACGTAAGGGTCTCTCAGCCCAAAGTCCGAGAGCAGAGTTATGACAGGCAATGTCAAGCGCCTCCCATAAGAGTTAAAAGATAGACGATTTTATGCTTTTAATCTCTCTACAACATTCAACCACGGAGAAGAAGAGTCATGAAAGAGGAAAGACGCCTAATCATGCTGCCGGGTCCAACGAACATCCCAGACCGAGTCACACGCGCCATGACCAAACCCCTAATCAGCCACCGAGGACCAGAGTTCGCAGCCCTATACGATAGCATCACAGAGGGCTTGAAATACACGTACCAAACCAAACAAGACGTATTCGTCTTGACATCCTCTGGAACAGGCGCAGTCGAATGCTCCATAAGCAACATCCTCAACCCAGGCGACAAGGTTGTCGTTCCAGTCTTCGGGTTGTTCAGCGAGAGAATAAAGGAAAAAGTAACGCTGCACGGCGGTCAAGCGGTAGAGGTGCCAGTGGCATGGGGTGATGTGCCAACAGCCGAACAAATCGCAGAGGCGGTCGAGAAAGAGAAGGGAGTGAAAGCAATAGCGGTCGTCTACAACGAAACCTCAACAGGCGCCACAGTGCGAGACCTCCAAAAAATCGGCGAGATAGCCAAGGAAAACGACCTCATCTTGGTCGTGGACGCCATCTCCATTCTCGGCGGCGACCACCTGCCCGTTGACGACTGGGGCGTAGACATCTGCGTAACCGGGAGCCAGAAGTGTCTGGCTTGTCCACCGGGCTTAGCCACGATTTCCGTCAGCGAGAAAGCCTGGGAAACAATGAGGAAGACGAGAGCGAGACCCTACTACTTCGACTTGGTTAGGATTCGAGAACACCACTCGAGGAAGGAGACTCCGTTCACTCCCGCCCTGCACCTCTACTACGCCCTAGACGAAGCCCTAAAGGTGATAAAGGAGGAAGGACTCGAAAACCGCTTCAAGCGCCACGCCACCTGCGCCAAAGCCTTCTACACAGCCCTAGAAGCCATGAGACTGAAGCCCTACCCGAAAAAGGAGGCTCGCTCAAACACGGTGATAGCCATCAACGTGCCAGCCGGCGTTGACGGAGCCAAGGTCATGGAAGCGATGAAGGAACGCTACAAAGTAGTCATCGCCGGAGGACTGGGCAAGATAACGAAACTGATTTTCAGAGTTGGGTGCATGGGAACGGTCTCTGAAGCGGAGATACTCACTACAGTGAACGCCTTCGAAAACGCGCTAGCAGACCTGAAATATCCAGTCAAGATTGGAGCAGGGGTGGAGGCGGCTAGAAGGGTCTTCCACTCATAACTTTTCTTCCAGTTTCCTGAGCCACGGCAGAGTCTTCATCTCGACCAGCTCGTGCGCTGCAACAGCACAGACGTGTTTGCAGTAGCCCCTTTCCTGCTGAGAATACGGACAACAACACGTGACTCGCTTTTCCCCCTTCAGCCTGACCTTGTACGGGTCTCCAACGCGACTCCAGACCAGCCACTCGCCCTCAGAAACCCTGCGTATGTTCTTGAGGTAGGCTGAGGCTCTTCTCCTAACGTGGAGAGGCGTTACGGCTAGCACCTCAGCCCAAACCCCAGTGCGAGTTGTTTCTGGCATTCTCTAGCCTCTCCGTCATGAAAATGGCGGGCTGCTGACTTAAATGTGCGCCTGAGAAAACTAGTTGAAGGAGGCTTTCCGCATTTGAAAGTTCCTGAGCCAGTTTCTTTGGGGCGTCTCAGAGAGCAGAGATACGCCGAGGTCTTGTGCTATCCGCGATACGACGCGAAGGAGCTGGAGAAGCGCATAGGGGAGCTGAAAACGCTCGGCGTGAGAACCTTAGAGTTCACGGGAGAGAAAACCGCTTTCAACCTTCCAGTCTTGGGCAAGGGTTGCGTGGGCATAGTCGTTGCGGCGCGCACTGAGACTGGAAAAGTCGCATTGAAGATTAGGAGGGTTGACGCGGACAGAGCGGGTATGCAGCGCGAGGCTGAGATGCTCAGAAAGGCGAACAGCATCGGCGCTGGTCCTCGTCTACTCAGCGCCTCTGACAATTTTCTGCTCATGCAGTTCATAGATGGATCGATGCTCCCGAAATGGGTTGAGAAACTGAGGGGACGAGGCGCAAAGGCAAGAATCCGCCGAGTTCTGCGCGACATTTTAGAGCAGTGCTGGAGATTGGACGAGGCTGGACTGGACCACGGAGAACTCAGCAGGGCTCCAAAACACATCATAGTAGGCTCGGAAGACAAGCCCATACTAGTGGATTTTGAGACAGCCAGCCTCAGCCGAAGAGCCTCAAACGTCACGTCCATCTGCCAATACCTTTTCATAGGGAGCCAGGTCGCGAAGGCTATCCAGAAGAGACACTTTAGAGTTAATAGGGAAAAACTCGTAGAGGCTTTAAGAACTTACAAGAGAAAGCGCACACGCGACAACTTCAACAGAATTCTGGCGACGTGCGAGCTTCAGTGAAACCCTTAAAACTTCCTAAACAATAATGTCTGAGAACAGCGCTGATAGGGGTCGTAGTCTAGCTTGGTCAAGGATCCCAGCCTGGGGCGCTGGAGATCCTGGGTTCAAATCCCAGCGACCCCACCAAAAGCGTATTTGGAAAAATAAGCCCATTTTGAGCGTTTTTTAATTGTGAATAAAACACGGATAAAGCGCGTGCTCAAAGGATTCTGCAAGACTACAATTAGACATTTCGTACAATGATGAATTCTTTTAGCGAGCAAGTTTTGCTATTATTGACCTACCTTCTTCAGGAATTTGGTAATGTGAGGCAGCACCAAATCCTTTCTGGCTTCGATGTCTGTGTGACCAAGCCCCGGGAAAGAAATAAAGGTCGCGTTCGGCATGCTCTCAGCGCATTTTCTAACACCTGAGTAAAATGCGTCGGTCTCGCCGACAAAAAGCAAAACTGGCATGGTCATATTTGGCAAGACATCTTCAAAACCGCGTCCCCAGTCTCCTAATAATAAAGCGATGAGAGCCTGCCAATCATTGGCAGGAAGCACGCGTTGCGCATATGCTCTCCACTCTGGCATCTTTGCTGCAGTCGGTCCAAGCCATTCCTCTACCAACGCCAGCTTCGCGTCTGTATCCGATGAGTCGCTTGCGAAAGTGCTCTGGTACATAGTGAACTTCTCAACCATAGGTTGGTTTGGTCTTGCATATGGGTGCATGCCACCTATTATTAACGAGTAGAAACATTGCGGGCTGTATTTCGCAATGCCGAAGCCTATCCATCCACCCATTGAATAGCCCAGAAAGTGGGCTTTGCTGACATTTAGACTGCTCAGTACGGCGATAACATCGCTTACTATCAATTTCATTGTGTAGGCTCTAGGATCGTGGGGCTTGTCGCTGTCGCCATGCCCTCGAGCATCAACCAGAATAAGTCTATATTCTTTCTTTAGTGATTTCACGTAATCAGAAATATGCCATATCTCACAAGTTTCAGAGAACCCATGTAGGAGTATCAGCGGCGCTCCATCGCCTTCAACTTCATAATGAATTCTGACTCCTTGGTTGTTAGCATACGGCATAGCCTTCACCAAGGCTTACTTTTATGTCACACTATAAAGCTCTTCAGTTTTGCAGTATTTCCTCAACAGTACGCAATGTATTACACGAGGGTTCAAACATGGGTTCTAATCTATATGACCACACCATGAAACCCAGAAGTCCTATCTTGTGGTTAAATCATCGTTTGGACATTTGATATCGTCGGCAGTGGCGTGAGGAGAACTGTGTTTGAGACGTCATCCATCATTGATTATAGAACACTCATTAACATTGTCATAGATTCATGATGGCTCAAGGCTTAACCGACGATTCCTCTACTCTCTCTACACGTTTAACGTCTGTAAAGAACCATGAAAAGGTCAGTGTGAGAAACCCGAATAGGGCGCATCCTAGAAATAGATTAGCTGTTCCTGTGAATCCTACTACGGCTCCTGAAAGGATCACGCCTAATGGTTGTGCGCCACTAGCCAACGCCATAGAAACTGAGTTCACCCTGCCTAACATTTTTGTGGGAACGATAGTTTGCATTATCGTTTGAAATAGCACGTTGGCTATTGGCACACAAAAAGCCATGATTAGTCCACCTATCGCCATAAACCAGAATAACTCAGCTGGAGTGAGCGCTATGAGAGCGTACCCCAAAAAGATAATGTACAAAGAAATAGCACTTGCAACCATCTTCTTCTTAAAGCCTTTCACAACTGACATCACTACCCCGCCGCCAAGGATTCCTCCTTGAAAAGACGCCATGACAAGCGCCAAGTCAGAAGCTCCGCCTGAGTGGTCAAATTTCACGTAGTACGGAAGCAGAGTAGATAGGGGTGTTAGCAGGAAGTTGAGGGCGGTTGCTAAGACCAACAGAGGCAGGAAACCTCTTGCGTTTTTAATAAAGCTAAAGCCTTCCATGAATTCTTCTTTGAAGGAGGAAGATCTGTCTTGTTTCAACCTTACAGATGGTATCCTGATTATTAAGAGAGGAACCAAAGCTATGAGGAAGGTTGCTACGTCAATCCAGAGGATTTGGTGAATCTGCCAGAATCCTAGTAAAAAAGCTGCAACGACGGGCCCAACTAGAGTTACGGCGCCAGTGCAGAGGTAGTTTAAGCCATTCATGCGGCTCAGTTTTTCTTTAGGAACCATTAATGGGATTGTGGCTGACACTGCTGGATGATGGAAGGCTTGGAAGACGCCTCTTAAAGTAAGTAATATCAGAATCTGCCAGATTGAGACAACATTTAACCAAAACAGAAAAACGAGTATTACTATCGCTAAGGCTTGCAAAAGGTCTGCAATAGCGATTACCGCTCTACGGCTCCATCGGTCCACAAGCACGCCGGCAAAAGGAGCAAGAATCACTATAGGAGATAAGCCCAAAAGGGAAGCAAGAGACAAGTATAAGGCGCTTCTAGTTTCTAAGGTTATCCACCAAATTATGACAAATTGCGCAATGGACGAGCCCAACAACGAGCCTAGTTGTCCCAACCAGAAGAATAAATAGCTTCTAAACGTTGATTGGTCAGCTTGTGCTTCCACGGGGTTTCATTCCTTTTGCCTTTGTTTTAGCGTTTTATACGCGTCGATGAAGAATTAAGGGTTTGGATAATGTAGTTATTTATTATGGAAAAAAGTGGCCAATTGTTCGGGCACTCACCATTAATGGGAAGTTTAAACTGTGAGATTTGCTTTTTAGAGTGAGGTCGTGGCTTCGAAGTGAGTTTACAGGGCGTGTTGCGTTTTGTTCTGCCGGCTGGGACGCTTAATCGAGACCTCAAACTGCTTTTTGTTTCAAACTTCATAGGCGCCTTTGGCGACGGTTTGTATGCTTACATACTGCCCCTTTACATTATGAGTTTGGGAGCATCCTCTGCCGACGTTGGCTCTCTCTTCTCGATTTTCACCCTGAGCACAGCCCTGACCATAATTCCTGGAGGCTTCCTCGCCGACCAGTATGACAGAAAGAAGGTTATGATTTTAGGGTGGATGCTCTGGGTGCCGCTTCATCTCCTGTTCTCAGTTGCGACCCATTGGACTCAGCTCTTTCCCGTGATGGGTTTGTATGGGTTTTTCATCAGCGGACCTGCCACAAGCGCCTACGTTGTGACGTTTGCTAGAAAGGACAGGGTGACGCTAACCTACACTATGATGAGTGCGTCCTGGTGGCTCGGCTACATCTTTTCTCCTGGCTTAGGCGGCTATCTCTCCACGCTCATCGGGATTCGCAGCGTCCTTTTCTTGTCCTTCCTTTTCTACGCAATCGCAACCAGCGTGCTATTCTTCATCCGTAGTCAACGCACTGAAAAACCATCGAAGCCTCAGATTAAGCCGTCAAGCTCGAACTCGTCAAACGCGGAGAAGATACTTCTGTTGTCGCTGTTTTTTGCAACCGTGTTTTTCTTTCTAAATCTGGTTAGACCCTTTGCGGTTCAATTTTTCCAGGACATCTACCGCCTTGAGAGTTTCCACATAGGGTTGCTTGGTTCCATCGGTTTCTTAGGCTCTGCCCTTTTCTCGATCTGGTTGGGTAAGATTGGAGACAAGCAGGGAAAGATGGTTGCTGTAGCGATTGCGCTTTTGATCGGTGGCTTCTCGTTCTGGTTGTTCGTATGTTTCAGCAATTTTTTCTCCTTAGTTTTCGCCTCTTTCTTGAACGGCGCTTCGTACATGCTCTGGTCTCTTATGGGAGCGTCCGTGGGCTCCATTGCTCCGGAGGCTTCGAGGGGAAGATGGATTTCGGTGTCTCAAATGGCGTCTACCATGGCTGCGTCTGTTGCTCCCTACATTGGAGGCGTGATCTACCAATCATCACCCTACGTACCCTTTTACATAATCATCGGTGTCTCCCCGCTGCTTTCTCTGATAGCCCTGACAAAACCGTTCAAAGAAGAGGCATCGCTGAATCAGAATCGAGGTTAAACAGCAAGTTTCTTATTTTGATAGAGCTTCAGAAATACAGTGCAGTGGGGAGAGACAGAATGGCTGCGGCTGAAAAGAAGAAGAAATACTACTATTACAAGAAGAAGGAGAAGAAGGCGAAAGAGGTTAAGAAGAAGTAGGTTGGCGCTTCAGAAAATTCGGTATGCAACTCGAATCTGTGACAGGGTCAAACCCTTCTAGCTGCTCAACATCGATTGGGATTACCATTCTTGAGACCATACCGTGGAGGCTGTGGGGCAGACGTATCAATCTCATCCCGCCACTGGTGACCCACTCGTCGATTAAGAATCCTCTCCGCTTCAGTTTTTTGGCGAGTTCCTTCCTCTGCCTGTAACTCCACGCGTAAGTTTGCCTGTCGAGGATGTGGATGTGGAAGCCTCGTCCTGAATAGACGATCCTCATGTTTGCGAACGTCTTTTCCAGTTCTTCGTAGAGTTTTATGGTCTCGTTCTTCACCATTTTTAGTTCTAGTTCGCAGAAGGCTAGTCCTTGACGGCGTTTCATTTTGTCGGCTAGGGTTCCGTGGATTGGGCATGTCAGATTTTCGGGGTCTAGGTCGAAGGCTAACTCTTGACCGATGATTTTCTCTTCGTGGTAGACGTTTCTGTCGTAGTAGGCTGCTTCTGGGAGGAATTCGATTATCTGGGCTTTGACATCATTGAAATCTTTGTACTCGTCTATGATGATTGTTGTGGAAGAGTCTTCTCTGTATTTTTTGAGGAAGATACCCGTGTGCCTACCCATTATGACCGCAAACTTAACTTGCCCCTTCCAACTCTCAAACCACTTCTCCACTTCTTCCACATGAAATTCTCTCTGGTAGAACTCTTTCCTCTCCCTCAAAGTGGAGTATCTCATGCCCTTAGGCAGGCTGTACTTCAATTTCATAGCGTCTTTTTTGTTGCGAAACCCAGTTATAGTTTTTCACCCTTCACAGCCAGCTTGGTTTTCCACTCAAATACTCAGTTAAAAATTTTGCGAAGTCTGGGTTAGACGCATACAACCTAACCACGGTCTCGTTTACGTCAACCCTGAAACTCTTTGCAACCCTCTGCGAAACCAGCTCTGCGACACCGACTCTTCTTCCGCCGTCCCTCAACTCATCCTTGAGCAGTTTGACAACGTCTGTGTGTCTGCGCTTGACTTCTACGACCCAGCGTCCTTCTTCCACTCGTGGACCAGAAACCGTGTGCGCCGCGCCCAAATGCTTCCGCAGAAACCTCTCACACTCAACCCTCTTTCTCAGAGGCGGACCAAGGTGACGCTTGATTGAAGGGAGGTGGCGCTTTTCAACCTCAAACAGAAGAACATTGAGGTCTTTCTCGTTACTCCAGACACTGTCGCGAATGGCATTGAAGTCGTGTTGCCTCAACATTCTGCGCAGTGACCTCTGAGACTTGTAGAGTTGACCCCACAAGACATCTGAAACGGCTTTGACTCTACCAAACCTCACAAAAACTACTGTGGAGCCACGGGTTTCTATGGCTTTGACAAGCCTTTTAGCGCTGAAAGCCTTGGTCTCTCGAGGATAGAAGAAAGTCAGACTGGGCTTCTTGAGGAATTCTCTGCTCGCGGCGATGAATTCGTCTAGGCGTTCTTTTCTGACAGCTGAGGCGACGTTTCTCCCCTTGTCAACGGGGTCGACAACGACGAGTGGCTCCTCCAAAATCTTCTTGACTTCATTCTCCCTGCCTTCATAGTAGCCTTCGTAGTCAATGAACGAGCTTTCTTCTCTCCACTCAGCCACAGACTTCAAAACTTCCGTGAACGAGCCGTAGTTCAGGGTTAGGAGTTCACAGAGGTAACCGCTGAAGCCCCCCACCTTTATCTCGGCGCCGTAAACGCCTGTGCCCTTCGTGAACTTCTTCAAGAGGCGGATTTCGCCTCGCAAATGGTCGTTGAGCAGAGGCTTCACGTAGTCTGTGTGGAAGGGGGTTCTGTCGGTGGCGCTGACCCACTCGCCCCGTTTAACCCTATAACAAGGCACGATGTTCACTCTTGTGTCTTCAACGAAGGCTTCGAGGTAGGGGTGCTCGGCAAAGCGCTCAATCTGCCTATACCCCTCTGTGGCTTTCTTTGCGACATCCAAACAGACCGTGCTAAAGGCTTCGCGCGGCGTGGTTCGTGGCACACGCATGAATATGTCGATTTCGGGTTCGCCGCTCAGCCATGTGTCCTTCGCAACAGAGCCCTCCACTCTAACCGCAGCCTTCACTCTAGCCTTCTTGGCGGCTTTGCTTACTCTCTGGCTCAAGTGTTCAGCCAAATCGAGGACTCGCCTTCTCTCTTTTTGGCTCGGCGTAACCCTCCCGAGAACAACGTTGCAAACCCTTTCAAGAGCCGAAACCAGTGTCTGACCCTCCCCCTCTCTAGTAGAGGAGACACGCAGCCAAGCAGACTGCTTAGCGACAAACCTCCTTCAGGGTTGAGTAAATCGGTCCACGAGGCGTCAGCACACTCCTCTTCAACCTCAGACAACTCGCTCTCACAACACCAAACTCACAATCAACCAGGGCAGTCACGCATCGGGCGAGCTCAACCTTGTTGCGCCCAGTTTTGACACGAGCGAGGGTTAAGTGAGGACTGAAACCTTTGGGGTCAGGTTTAAACCCCACTTCTCGCAGGTGAGGCTCTAACTGATTAAAAACCCCCCTCAGTTCTTCAGAGCCCTTTCTGATTCCAGCCCACACCACTCGGGCGTATCTTAAGTCAGGAAAAGCGCCGACTCCGCGAATCTCCGCGTCAAATGGGGTGAAGTCAACCTTAGCCATGGCTTCATGAATCTGGTCAACCATGTTGGCGGAGATGTCGCCCAGAAAACGCATAGTTATGTGAATGTTCTTCGGCTCAACCAACTTCAAATCTCTACCAGTCTTAGCCAGTTCAGCTTGAACTTCAGAGAAACGTCGAAGCACCAACTCGTTGTCAATGTCAAACGCTATAAAGCTCCGAATTCTCTCCGACAAAGCCAAAACGCCTCCAGCCAAACAAATCAAATACTCTGAGATGAGGTAATAACCTTTTAATCATTGCCTCAGCCTTCCTCAGAGGCATAAATCAGAAGTGATTTTAAATCCAGACATCATACAACATGCAAGTAGGATGCAAAGCCATGAAGCGGAAGACGGTTGTGGGTGTTGCTGGCATGCCTGGCGCCGGAAAGGCAACAGTCAACGAAATCGTACGTGGCTTGGGTTACTCCGTTGTGGTTATGGGCGATGAGGTGCGAAGAGAAACCGAGAGAAGAGGCTTGAGGCCCACTCCAAACAACCTCGGCAAAATAATGCTCAGGCTCAGGGAGGAAGAGGGTCCAGCCGTGATGGCTAAACGGTGCATTCCAAGAATTGAAGCGGCGGGGTCAAAGGTCGTAGTCGTGGACGGCGTCCGAAGCCTACACGAGATAGCTGAGTTTAAGAAGCGCTTTCAGAACTTCAAGCTCATCGCCATTCACGCATCGCCCGAAACCCGCTTCCAGCGCCTCTTTCGAAGGAAGCGAAGCGACGACCCGAAGGGCTGGGAGACCTTCATAAAGCGAGATATGCGAGAGTTGAGCGTTGGATTGGGCAGCGCCGTCGCAACAGCCGACTACATGATTGTGAACGAGGGAACAAAGGATGAACTCAAATGGAACATCAGCAGGGTTTTGGAGGCTGCAATATCTAATTGGATGAAGTAGAGGTCACGGTGGAAGTTGACGTTAATCCAACGGAAGACCTGGAAAAAGTGAAGACGGCTGTGACTAACGTCTTCACAAACGTCGAGTTCGAGGTCAAATCCCAGAGGCGAGGAAGCATGCTTGTCGCTAGAGCCCACGGCATGGAGGGATTAACTAAACTCTACAATCTGCTGCGCCGAGAGAGAATCCGTGATGCCGCCCGAGGCGCCTTGTTTGAGGGATTGAGCGGAAAATCCGTCACCTTCTACCTGAACAAGCAGGTCGCCTACGTGGGACACCTCTCCTTCTCAAAGCCAGTCGCGGAATCACCCCTCGGACCCATCAAGGTCCAAATCAGATGCGACAACCCCCGAGAACTGATTGACTGGCTGGCACCCAGAACAACGTGAAGGGAGAGATGGGAAAACATGAAGATTCTCGTTCTAGGCGGGGCTGGAGCCATGGGAATGGTCACCACCCGAGACCTAACCGAAAGCCCAGAGGTCTCCGAAGTTGTCGTTGGGGACGCGTCTCTGAACAGGATGGAAGAGGTTAAGCGCTGGGTGAACAGCGAGAAACTGTCGACCGAACTCGTTGACGTTTCAAACCGAAGAGACCTAGTCAAAGCCATGGAAGGAGTTGACGCAGTCGCCAACGCCACTCCGTATCACCTAAATCTCCACGTGATGAAAGCAGCGATGCAGACTGGGAAAGACGTGGTGGACTTGGGTGGCGTTTACTACACGACTCTTAAGCAGTTGAAGCTCCATCAAGTGGCTATGCGACGCAAGGTCACAATAGTCTTAGGTTGCGGATTGGCGCCGGGAATCGCTGACATACTCGCAAGGCGTGGAGCAGACGAGATGAGCCGAGTGGGCGAGGTTCACATTCGGTACGGCGACAAAAACCTGAAACCAGTCAAGTACAAGTGGGCTTTTCGCACAGTTCTTGAGGAGTACACGAAGGGACCTGTTGTGTATCTGAATGGTAAGTTTAAGAGGCTGTCACCTTTCTCGGGCAAGCAAGTCGTGGATTTCCCTGAGCCGCTCGGCGAACGTCCTTGCTGTTATGGGTTGTACTCTGGCGTGGCTACCCTTCCCCGCACAATTGGCAAGGGCGTTAAGGTGGTCGATTGCGTTATGTCATTTACTTCAGAGGATGAACAGCGAATAAGAGCGCTAGCCGAGATGGGGTTGACAAGCACCAAACCCATACGGATAGGAAGCGTCGCCTTTTCTCCCAGAGAGTTTCTTCTGCGCTGCGCTCCTCCGCCCGACGTGAAGGTTAAAGATGTTGCGGGAGTTGTGGTCGAAGTGAAGGGCGAGGAACAGCGTGAACAAGTGTCGCGCACCTACACAGTCGTTCATAGCTATCACCAAAGATACGGAGTGAGCGCAACCGCCTACTTGACCGGGGTGCCACTGTCGATAGCGAGTCAAATGCTCGCCAAGGGAGAAATCGAAGAAAAGGGCGTGTTGCCCTCTGAGTTGGCGATTGAGCCTCAGCCCTTCATAGCTCAACTGGCAAGGCGAGGCATCAAAATCCACGAGACAATAGTAAGAGCACGCGTGCTCTGAGAGGCTAAGAGTGTCAAAAATGAAAATCGGCTTGTCCATGCTCTTCTGCATCGGAGAACCCTTCTCATCGCTGCTGAAGAGACTAAGCGAAATCAACGTAAGATACGTGGAACTCCTAGACGACGGCTTACAAGCGCTGAATGAGAGGCGAGTGAAAGCCTTAAGGAGGGTTGCGGATTCACGCGACCTCGAGTTCGCCGTTCACGCTCCAGTCGCAGACATAAACATAGCTTCTCCCAACGCTGTTTTACGGCGTGCAATCTTGAGGCGGCTGGAGAAATCCCTCACCCACTCTCGCAAACTCGACTGTCGACTGTGGGTTTTTCACCCAGGCTTAAAGACTGGCATCAGCTACTTTTACCCCGATTTAGACTGGCGTCTCAACATAGACTCCGTGCGAGATCTGCTTAAGATCGCCAGAAAGCAAGGCGTGGAAATTTCGATAGAGAACGTTCCCGAGCCTATCCCCTTCCTTCTCAAAAATGTGCGGGATTTTTCACGCTTCTACTCAGAACTCGACGAAGACTTAGGCTTGACTTTGGACGTGGGACACGCCAACATAAACCGTCAGGTAGAAGATTTCATAAACAAGTTTGGGAGCAGAATCGTTCACGTTCACGTGAGCGACAACGAAGGAGACAGCGACACACATCTTGGAATAGGATATGGCACGGTGGAGTGGCGCAGCGTTGCGGATTCGTTAAGACGCATCAGATACAAGGGCATTGTGATGCTGGAGTCATTTGAACACATAGAAGAAAGTCTACAGACTCTGCAACAGCTTTCCTTCTAAGAAGTTAGAAGGGGAATCTCCACACGCAAAAAATCTTCAGCCACATCGGTTCGAGGAAACACCCTCCTCGCCTGCTTTTTAAGAAGGGATGGTTTCTCGTATCGGGCGCTGATGTGCGTTAAGACAAGCCGCTTCACGCCAGCCTCCTTCGCTGTCTCTGCCGCTTGGCTGGGTGTTGAATGCCCGTCCTCCAAAGCCCTGTCCTTCAACTGGTCGTCGAACGTGGCATCGTGAATCAGCAAGTCGGCGTCTTCAGCGAGCCTAACCAGTTCTCTTGTGGGTCGCGTGTCTCCCGAATAAACTATTTTTCTTCCGGGACGAGGCGTCCCAACGACCTCTTCGGGCTTAACAACTCTCCCATTCGGGAGCTTCACCGCTGAACCGTGCTGCAACCTCGACCATAGGGGACCTTCTGGAACTCCGAGAGTTTTCGCCCGTTTCGGATTGAATTTTCCGGGGCGAGACTTTTCTATCAGAGCGTAGGCTAGGCTGGGAACAACGTGGTCAACCGAAACGGCGTGCACTCCGTATTCCTTCTCCACGCAAACCACACCCTCATCTTCTATGTCGGTTATCTCGATGGGGAAAGTGAGCGCAAACTGAACGGTCTTCCTTATCGCCTCTACAAACGCTCTGATTCCAACAGGGCCATAGACCTCGAGTTCTCGCCTTCGGTCGAGCAGAGCCATGGTTTGAAAGAGCCCCGGCAAACCCAAGACGTGGTCGCCGTGCATGTGGGTGACAAAAACCTTCGTTTTGCGGTGGAAACCCACCTTTGCCTGAATCATCTGTCTCTGGGCGCCTTCGCCACAATCGAACAGGATGAGTTCGTCTTTTCGTTGGATGGCTATGGCTGGCAAAGCTCTCTTTAGTGTTGGAACACTGCCAGCTGTTCCGAGGAAAACCACGTGTAGACTCATTTTAGGTCACCTCAAAGACTGCTATCTCCCGAGTTAGGCTTCTGTGCACATAGACGAAGTGAGACTCCACGTGCTCAAAACCCAACTTCCTCCCTATCTTGCCCAGTCTCACAGGCACTGGTGCAGCCATACAGATTCGATGTCCCTTGCGAAGCCTGTCACTAACCGAAGATAGAAAACTCTCGACAACCTGTTTAGCTTCAAGCCCCAGCGTTGTCGCCGAAGTGCCATACGGAGGGTCTGTAACAACACAGTCAGCTTCGGTGACTGGGAGTTTTCTGGCGTCTGCAACCGCCACGCCCTCTGGTTCAACGCCGTAATGCCTAAGGTTTCGGATGCTTCCACTGACCATGCGGCGCTGCACATCAAACCCCATGACTCGACACCCAATCAACCCCGCTTCAATGAGTATGCTAGCTGTTCCGCAGAAAGGGTCAACAACGAGTTCGCCACTCCTGGGCTTAGCCAAGTTAACCATGCACCTCGCAAGTTTGGGCGGCATGGCCGATGGATGAAAGAATGGGCGCTTCCTCGGGCGCCTCTCCATGAAAGGTTTGGGAAAAATCTCGGCTAGCTTCAACCCGAAAAGAAATCTGTTCTCTGTGAAAACGCCGAAGAAGGTCTTCTGAGGGTTCTTCAGGTTCACCTTGGCACCCTTCACCCTGTCTAATATTATTTCGCCGAGCTTTCGCTCCAGTTCTATGCCCACGATATGAGACGCGCTCTCTCTCACCCTCCGTATTCGAACGGCAAAACTCTCGCCCTTACCAAGGAGTTCCTCGAGTGGGAGGGAACGTGTCGACATGAAGATTTTCGAGACATTTGCTTCGCAATTAAGCAGCTCAGCGCTACACACGCGTGTCATGGCTGATTTCTGCTCAATTGACTTAACACTTTCAGTCTCAGTCTCGACCTCCACAACCTGCGTCCATTTTCCAAGAACTCGGTGCCCATAACCCTCAGCCTCAAGTATGGCTGTCAGCTCTGAGAAGGGCAGAGTGGGATGCTCACCAGACAATAAGAAGAAGAGCTTAGCCACCGTCAGGCTTCTCGTTTCCTCAAAGCCTCCGCAATCAACGGAGCGACCGAGACAACACTGAAGGGACCTGGCACACAGTCAGTGCCCACTATTCCGTCTGCGCCACTCTCAGAAATCTTGTTTTTTGCGTCCCCGATTAGAAGTGGATGCACGCAAGCGACGTAGACACTTCTTGCTCCTTGCTCTTTGACCGATTTTATCGCTTTAACCATAGTTCCGCCACTGCTGATCACGTCGTCAAATATGATAACGTTCCTATCTTTCACTGGCAACAGTTTCTTTTCAAGTGTCACGTTTCCTGTGATTAGGTCCCTCTGTGTTGAGATGTAGTCGCATCCGCCTTTCAGAATCCTGTCGGCTTCGACAGCCGTATCTGTTCCCCTCTTGCCCAACGAGACTGAAAAGGCGTTGTTGAATCCTCTTTTCTTAAAGTGCTCCGCGAGCAGGGTTATGGCTGATAGGTCTTGGATCGGCAACGTTAGTGCTTTGAGAACGGCTGGGTTGTGCGAGTTGACGGTTATGATTCTGCTCCCACCGCATGTTTTAAGCATGGCAACTACGGTTTTTACACTGAGAGTCTCACCGGGTCTGAAGCGCTTGTCTTGTCTAGCGTAAGCAAAATAGGGAACAACAGCCGTTATGCTCTTCGCTCCCAAATCCTTGGCGTTATCAGCCATGAGCAAGAGTTGAACGAGATTCCCGTCTTGGGGCGGACTGGTCGTTTGGACAATGACCACGTCTTGGTTATCCACGCTGTCAGCGAGACGGATGTAAGATTCCCCGTCTGGAAAACGCTTAAACTCCACCATAACCGCCCTAGACTTCAGCAGCTCCGCTATTCTTCGTCCCAAGTCTGTGGACGCGGGACCCGGGATAACTATCAAGTTGTGCCCTCAGCGTTGTTTATGGAGATTGGATGTATGTTAGTTTTTCCTTCTCTCCTTTCTTAACTATGAAGAAAGGTGTAATTTCGGCAATCTAGTTACATAGGTGCAGCTTTATCTTTCGCACATCTGCTTTTTTGGCATTTCTGTAGATGTTTTCATCTGAACGTGTTTTCGATGCTTGTGTCTCCAGAACAGTGTGGCTCCAATAACGATTCCTATCACCGCCAAAACGCCAAGAATCCACCACGGAAAGACTTCAAAGTGAGATAAAACTCTAACAGTGATTGAATCAGTGCCTGCATGGCCTGCCTCGTCTCTAACCGTTAACGTCACAGTGTAGGTTCCAGGGTTTGGATAAGTGTGCGAAGCTGATAGGCCCATTCCATTCGCCCCATCCCCAAAATCCCATTCATAACTAACTATGCCTACGTTGTCACTGGAATTACTGGCGTCAAACGAAACGGAAGCTCCTTGCACAATTATCCTATCTTGTCCAGCATCTGCAACTGGGTCTGTGACGTCCAGAACTGTTATCGTCACAGCGTCTGTGTCCCAGTTTCCGCAACCATCAATAACAGTGAGGGTGACGTTGTATATGCCCGGTGTGTTGAAAGTGTAGTTCGCTTTTATTCCATCCAGAGTTTTAGCAATCTCGTCGACAAATGTCCATTCGTAACTGACGATGCCAACATCGTCATGAGATTGTGCGCCGTCAAACGTCACGAACGCATCTTCATCAACCGTCTGGTCATCTCCAGCATTTGCTACGGGTGGAACCTTATCTTTCGGTTCGATGCCACTGATTCTTATCATATGAGTGCCGAAACTGTAAGTTAAACACGTAGAGGTGTGCGTGCTGTTTCCAGTTATTATTGCCTCTTCAATCATGCTCTTTCTGTCTATAAGGACTTGCAAGGGTTTCTCCAATAGAATCTTGGGAATCGTGACGTTACAGAATCCATTCGCACCAGAAGGCCCTGTTACGTTGAAGCTCACTTCTTTCATGGAAGAATTGTAGTTGAAGCTCGCTACGGTTGAGTTGCTTAACGTAGTAACATGATAGGTCTCTCCTTCTAAGAGAACGTTGAAAACCCTGAATCTGCTCCACGGCTCCATCAGCGGGTACGTGTCATTGTTATCTTCATCGATTACATATGGGTCGTCACCTATCCCATTATGGTCGGCGTCTTCGCCTCTGTAGCCGCTCCAATAGTTGCCTTCAGCGCCATTGTGCCAGACCTGAACTGAATCTATTGTCCTTGCATGAAACATGTTACCAATGAAGTTGTTTCGACATATGATGGTCCTGTCCGAGTTGATAGAGTGTATCCCAGCGACGTTATTTTCAATGGCGTTTTCATAGATGTAGTTGTTAAAAGACAAAGATAGGTACACGCCGTCGTCGTTCTCTGTAACAATGTTATCGTAAACGGTGTTTCCTTCGGATTTCCAGCCGAGGCTGATGCCCATCGAATTGCCCATCACCGTGTTGCGCCTGATTGCGTTTTTGTTAGAGAACCGTTCCAGCCATATTCCATAATCGCTGTTGACTATTGTGTTTCCACTGAAGGCATTGCTACTTGAGTTTCCGAGGTAGATGCCATGCACTGTGCTGTTTGCTATGACGTTTTCATCGATGGCGTTGTTGAGAGCCTTCTCTAACCACACGCCAGACGTGTTGTTTGTTAGGATGTTTCCTGTGATAACAATGTTGCGGGAAGAGTTTAGATAGATTCCCGTATCTTTCAGGCGCTCAGGGCCGCTGCCCCTTATCGTGAATCCATTGATGTAAACATCGTTTGCTCGGATGCTGACAACTGTGCCGACCCCTTGCCCATCAAGAATGGTGGTGCTTCTATTTTCTCCGACAAGCGTCACCGTTTTGTTCAGTACCAGGTTTTCAGAGTATGTTCCATTATATACATATACGGTGTCTCCTAGACTTGCTGTGTTTATGGCCTCTTGTATTGTGTGGAAGTCTGCTGGTCCATCATCATCCACAATCCAAGTTCTAGGCTCTGCTTTAACTGATTGAATGTTAAGTGCCAACGTTAACATGCCTACTAGAGGCAGTATAAGCATTATTCCTAACGCTGCTTTCTTTTCCAATACATGTTCTCCTTACTCAACGGTTAGTCATCTGGATGAACTCATATCTTCCCTGTTCTTCTATACTCTTCTATCAGCTCTTTTGCCCTGTCCAATCTGACCTTGCGCTCTTCCACCATCTTCTCCACAACAAGGTCAATGAGTTCACCGGTCGCGCCAGCTGAGATTGCCATGTTTCTCGCGTGCAGCGACATGTGTCCGCGCTGGATGCCTTCATGCGCTAAAGCTCTCAGTGCTCCCAGATTTTGAGCCAGCCCCACAGCCGCCAAGACCTCGCTCAGTTCGGTTGCTGTCTTCACACCCAAGATTTTTAGGGCTATTTTAGCTATGGGATGGACCTTTGTGGCGCCGCCAACGATGCCCACAGCCATGGGCAGTTCAATCGAGCCAACGAGGTCGCCGTTCTCGTTTTTCTCCCACGTTGAGAGCGGTCCGTAGTGGCCGTTGCGCGCTGCGTATGCGTGTGCTCCAGCCTCGACGGCTCTGTGGTCGTTGCATGTGGCTATTACGACGCCGATGATGCCGTTTAGTATGCCTTTGTTGTGAGTGGCTGCCCGATAGGGGTCTGCGGCTGCGAAGGCGTAGGCTTCGACTATTCCGTCGACTACTTCTTCTCCGCCCACAGCCTTTTTGGGTACTGTGGTCCAAGCTCCGGCTAAGCGTTTTGTGGCGAGGTTGGAGATGATTCGCAGGTAGACGCGCCCGTGGGTTATCCTCTCGATGAGAGGTGCCACAGCCTCAGCCATGGTGTTTACGGCGTTGGCGCCCATTATATCTCTGCAGTCCACGTGCAGTTCGGTTATCACCATAGGACCGGTGCTTGCGTTGATGACTTTAACGTCGAGGTCTTTGGCGCCTCCTCCAAGAGAGACCAGCATGGGATCTTGCTCGTTCGCCTTCTTCAGAATCTCATCTTTGGCGGCTAGAACAGCCATCTTGGCTCCATGGGGGTCTTTTATGCGCACGGTCTGAATCTGTCCAATCATGACTGGACTGGTGCTGCTGGTGAAGAAGCCTCCGCCCTTTCTGGCCATTTGGGCTGCGTAGCTGGCGGCTGCCACGACCGATGGTTCCTCGATAGCCATGGGGATCAGGTAGTCTCGTTTGTTTATGATGAAGTTGACTGCGATTCCGAGGGGTATTGGGAAGGCGCCGACAACGTTCTCTATCATTCGGTTGGCTAAGTCGAGTTCGAGAGAGCCTGTTGACTGGAGGAGGCTGACTTCCTCTTTGGTTAAGCCAGCGAACTCCTTCACGATTCGGAGGCGTTCTTTTGGGCTGAGCTTGTAGAATCCTGAAATTTCAGAGGTCTTGTTCATGAAGACCACGACTGTTTTGACCTCAGTTTAATGGACTTGACTGTTATAAGAACTTAACTGCATTCTCAGTGGGAATTTGGCAACGGAGTTAAGTCATCTTTGAGAGGAGAAGATACCTCTTTCTTCTTGTGTTTTTCAAATTCTACTTCTTAAAGTGCACGAGAGTGAGCGTGTTACCGTGCCTAGGAATGCAGCTATTCACCGCCCAATCTCCAACGTCAAACTCTACATATGTGGGGCTATTCACTGGTCTTCTTAAAGCCGAGAACATTCACTCAATTTTTATGTCCTGTTTTGGCTCTTGTTCGTTTTCAGCTGTCTTCTTCTTTGGGATTGTTACCTCCAGCACTCCGTTCTTGTATTTGGCCGACGCCTTCTCGGACTCCAAATCCTGGGTTGGCAAATCTATGGTCTTGTAGAAGTTCTTCGCCTTGACTTCGGCTCGTCCGTCCTTGATGCTGAGTTGTATGTCTTTCTTCTCCGCGCCTGGCAACTCCACGTAAAGTTTCACATTTTCCTTGTCTTGAAAGACATCGGTTAGGGGTTCACGAACCTCATCCGTGATCTGCGTAGGCAGTCTCAGTGGTTCGTCGAGTTGGAGTTTTCCACGGGCAACAAATCCCTTTGTGTCTGGCTCTTCGATTGATTCGATGTCCCACTTGCCTCGGAGTTCTCCGCTTCGTACTGCTCGCTCCAGTTCCTCCATCTCTCTGAACATCTTTTTGGCGAGTTTCTTGAAGAAGTCGTCTGAATCGCCAGGTATATCTTCAAAGTCTGACATTTTGCTCTCTCACCTCCGCTACAATTCCTCCAAAGCCTGAAGCAGTCGCCTCAATACTAGGCTGAGCATTAGAAACTCGGCGACGCCTGGTTCTGGGCAGCGGTATTTGCCGTCCTTTGACTTGACCAGTAAGCCGCCTTCTTGAAGTTTTCGTGTGCTTTCCCAGACGGTTTTTGGGTTTAACCCTAAGTCGCGCATGAAGTCTCCGAAGCCCAGCGTCAGGTCATCATCTTCAAAGAGCCTCCTCATCATCCTCAGCCGAGTTTCGTGTGATAGAGCATCAAAAAGCTTTTCGAACTGGTTTAGCTCTCTCTCGAACGATGTTAACTCGTTTTTGAGGTGGTCTTTAGGCCAGTCCTCAATAGACAGCGGTATTTCAAAAAGGATATCGCTACCCCTCATTAGCAATAGTTTTAGCCCTGTGTACTTGCTCAAGGAAGATATATTGGAAGCTTCACCAGACTTTTCAGGGCTTATCGGAGGCACCCCTAGTTCATAGGGCAAATACAATACTTCATCGAAAAACTTCTTGAGTTCCTCGCGCTTCCTTGAACTGCTAAAACCACATTCGATAGCTATTTTTTTCCCTGTACTCCATCCAACAACATCAATTCTATAGTTCTTGAACCAAAACTCTTCGTGAATCTCATCTTCCTTAAATCTGCTCTCTCTTAGAATATCTTTTGCTTTTTCAACCAAATTTAGGTGGCTTATACCCATGGTAAATCAAGCCTGCTTACCAATAAGTAAGTCTTATTACTAAAAGGTAATATAAAAGCTTTCTGGGCACGCGCAGGTGGCGAAGCATAAAGTGCGCGTCTAACATCTTTGGAGATGCAATTGCACATGGACAATGTAGCTGTCTGTTTCAAAATGTGACCCGAAATCTCTTTTGAGGAACGCAATCCATACATACGCTTAAGTATTAACTACCAGAGCGATGAATAGGCCAGGAGAGTGCGATGAAAGCACCTTTCGGATGGCTCGCAGACTTTGTGAAGAGCCAAGGGAGAAACTTTCGAGTTCTGCTTGCAAGGAAGCTTGGATCGAGTCTGCTAGTGAGATTGAGCCATCAGTACACTTCGCTCTATGCGGTAGCTCTGGGCGCTGACAAGATCGCGCTGGGAACGTTGAATAGTGTAGGAAGTGCCGTGAGCACAATTGTGTCGCTGCCGATTGGCAGGTCTGTGGACAGATACAGTTTAAAGAAAATGATGCTTTTCGTGATGACTTTGGAGATTCTGGTGCCGGTGGCTTTTGCCTTAGCCTGGAACTGGGTCGTGCTCATTCCTGCCTTGATACTTCTTCAAATGACGAGTTTCCGATCTCTGGCGGTCGTTATTGAAAACGTGTACATAGCTAGCTCGTTGAAAGATGAGGATAGGGCGAGTGGGTTTGGAGTTTCAACTGTTATCTCTACAATTGGAGGAACATTGGCACCGATTGTAGCAGCTTATTTGGTCATCGCCTTTGGAGGCATTAGTGTCGATGGGATAAGACCCCTCTTCTTTATCCAATTGGTCGGACTTGTCCCTCTGACAGTTATCATATACTTGTATCTCACTGAGGAGAGCAAAACTAGAGGCAAGGTAGAAAGTGGCGCAAAAAACTTCTTGAAGGATTTTAGCACATTGTTTAAAGACGCCAAGGGGTTGCGGCGATTCATTTTTATGGAGTGCTTAGGCGATTTTTCTATGGGTGCAGTGTTTCCATTTGCCATGGTTTTTGCCGTAGAAGTGAAACAGGCAACTCCCTTCATCTTGGGATACATGGGTGTGGCTGCGACGCTTTGCAACATGATTTTTGCGATTCCGATAGGAAGATTGGCGGACAGGATTGGGAGAAAGAAGACGCTGTACCTTATGCGTCCTATAATGTACGCCTCCTACCTGCTCATCGCCTTCGCTCCAAACGCCTACTGGCTCATACTCGCTTGGGCTTTTCTCGGGTTTCCTTGGGAGTGGATAATCTGGAGCACCATGAGCATGGAGATGGTTGACGAAAGCCAGAGAGGAAGATGGAGCGGAATACTCATGCTGTTCAACAACCTTGCGAGAATCCCAGCTCCTATAATAGGAGGAATATTGTATCAAACAGTTGATCCAGTCATGCTCTTCTTATTACCAGTCGTAATAGACCTATTCCTAAGACTCCCAACTCTTGTCACAACCCCAGAAACCCTAAAGCGACCTCAAGGCAAAGAGCAAAACTTCCGAATCTCACCCACATGACTTCTCTTATATACGCAGAGTCGTTCCCCAACGCTATCTTCAGTCTTTTTTGTAGTCTGTAGATTTTGCAGGCGAAGTTACCGTAACGCCTAAATATTTTAGTATAATAATATAAAAATAGTGCATTAAGATATGAATAAGAAAGAGTTAAACGGACGCAAAATAGGTGAGGCTATAAGCGACGCCACCCGAACCGAGATTCTGCAGTACCTCATTCGGATGTATCCCAGACCACAGACAATAACCGACATTGAAAAAGCCCTATCAAAGGAAGTTTCGCCCACAACCGTTTCATTTCACCTCAGAAAACTTCGAGAAGCGGGACTCATCGCCTCAGAGGGCCACAAAAAGGGTTTTCGAGCACTGCGGCGTTCCCTTAGCATCACCGTGAACAACAACGGAGTGCACGTTAAAGAGGAGAAATAGCATTGTCGCTACACGAAGCTATGTTGCATAAGCAGTTGCCAGAAAACCGAGTGAGGTGTAGCCTCTGCGCCAGACTCTGCACAATACCAGATGGGGGTGTTGGCTTCTGTCTTGTCAGGAAGAACGAGAAGGGCAAGCTCTACGCTCTGGCTTACGGCAAAGCCTGCTCAGTCTGCGTTGACCCAATCACAAAGAAACCTTTAGCGCACTTTCACCCAGGCTCTTTGGTGATGTCTATCGCAACAGGAGGATGCAACTTCCGCTGTCAATTCTGCGACAACTGGATGATCAGCCAAGAGAAGGACATTATCGGGCACGATTTTCCACCAGAGGAAGTGGTGAGGGCAACGAGAGAGAACGGCTGTCAAGGGATCAGTTACACCTACACGGAGCCGACGATATTTTTTGAGTACGCCTACGACACGGCGACATTAGCGCACAAGGTTGGTTTCTTCAACACCTTCGTTACTAATGGCTACATGACTCCTGAGGCGGTGCAGACCATAGCGCCGGTGTTGGACGCAGCCACGGTTGACTTCAAGGGCGGAGGCGACCCAGACTTCTACAAGAAGTTTTCAGCCGTGCCCTCTGTTGAGCCCATCTTCGAGTCTTTGAGGGAAATGAAACGCCATGACATACACGTTGAAGTCACAAATCTAGTTGTGCCCAAGATGGGTGACTCGGTGGATAGGATTCGTGAACTAGCCACTTGGATAAGGGACAACTTGGGCAGAGACACGCCCTTCCATCTATTACGGTTTCACCCCGACTACAAGTTGACCGACCTGCCCTCAACGCCCATAGCCACGTTGGAGAAGGCTTGCGACGTCTCAAGGGAGGCTGGTCTCAGCTACGTCTATATTGGCAATGTGCCAGGGCACAGGTATGAGAACACCTATTGCCCCAACTGCCACGAGTTGCTGATCAAGCGCTTCAGTTTCGAGATAGTGAAGTGGAACCTGACCAAAGACATGCGCTGCCCAGCCTGTGGACACGACATAGCCATTCGAGGGCGTTTTCAGCCAAGCGGATACTCGTACCCATACTCAATAATCTAACCCAGAATCACCAATTGAGGAGTTTGCCAGCTTCCTCCGCCATATTGATTAGTTTGTTTTCCAGCAGTTTGGCTGAAATCCTTTCCTTTGCCGTCTTTTCGCTGACGGCTTCAGCCTTTCTTAACAAGTCCTTGGGCATCCAGCGTTCCAGCAGGTCCCATGTGTACGTCATCTTTGGGGACTCCTCTCTGTCAACAACTGCTATGGCAAAGGCTAATTGAAGTGTGTCCATGGCTTTGGTGAATTCCGCTTTGTTTTCTCTTCCCATGAGGTTCAGTGCTTTCCTTAGGTCCGTTGTGGAGGCGGCGCCGCGCCGCTTTAGGAAGTCAAGAATCTTCTTTGGTGTTACGCTGAACTCGTTTCTTCCACGTAATCGATAGAAGTGAGGAAACATCTCCAGAGATATCAGCGTGACTTGTTTTTTGACCAGTTTCCCGTAGTAAATCTTCTTCCCCTGAGCCATGTGGTCCGCCCAAGTCCATGTTTTCTTGAATTTTTCTTCTCTGTTCTTCCCAAAAACGGCTCGGTACAGACTAGGAAACGCCGCGCCTCTGATGGGGAAGAGGGTGACGCATCCGTAATTGTTTACGAAGTTCAGTGCCTCCTCCTCTGTGTTCAGTGTGTTCTCATAGGTCATTTGATTTTGCCTTTGGACGCGAAGCCTAACTCTTGTCTGAGCCTTAACTTATCTGTTGCTTCACAGTTAATAAGGCGCCTAATTCTCTAATTGTTGTCGGGGACACAGCCCTTGTTCAAGAGGGTTCTTGTTCCTGTTGATGGTTCCGAGCACTCGAAGAAGGCGTTAACCCATGCTATAGGCTTGGCTAAGGAGTTCGAAGGCGAAATCACTCTGGTACACGTGTATTCTGGTGCCATGCCTCTGATTACGCCGGCAATGGACACGTTAACCCCGCCACCCCTTCCCTCTCCAACCATGGCAACTGTTGCGACAAAGTTGAGAGAAGACGCGCAAAAAATGGGTGGGGAAATCTTGGCGGAGGCGGAGTTGACCGTGAAGGAACACAGAATCTCTGCGAAAATGGTTTTGAGGGAAGGCGACGCCGTGCGAGAAATAGTTGCGGTTGCGGAGAGTGAGAAAGTCGATTTGATAGTTATGGGGCACAGGGGAATGAGCAAGCTCAAGGAAATCTTGTTGGGCAGCGTGAGCGAGGGAGTTGTCCGCAAGGCTCCGTATCCAGTGTTAATTGTAAAGTGAGTTTGTTTCGCCTCGGGCAAAGGGTTGCATTACGCTAAATATCTTGCTGTGTGATAATCTATTTAGGCGCTGAATGGCATGTGGGCTGTTTGGAGACCCGACGCGGTAAACGTGCTGAAGGATAAGAGGGCTAGGCAGAGTTTAGCTCGATACTTCGACGTTATGCAGGACGAGAAGCCAGCCAAGTTCATGATAGCCAAGAAGCTGCCAGCCGACTTCAAGGGAGACAAACCCCTAGAGGATCTGTGGACGCTCCACGACCAACTCACCCTCGACTATTATCAGCTGGAGAAAGAGATTGACGGTCACCAGAAGAATCTCGTAGACTTGGACACTCCGGAGAAGTCTTATCTCGACTTAAAGGTTGAGCTAGCCAACCGCATTCTACAGGGTTGCCACCTGTGCACCCGCAGATGCGGCTTCAATCGGCTGAACGGCGAGCTGGGACAGTGCAAGTGCGGCACACAGATTACGGTTTCGACCATGTTCGAGCACATGGGTGAGGAGCCCGAGCTTGTGCCGTCTGGTACAATATTCACTTTGGGCTGCACTCTGCGGTGCCTTCACTGCCAGAACTGGACCATTTCGCAGTGGTTCGAGCAAGGGGAAATCTATTCGCCTCAGCGTCTAGCGAAGGCTGTCGAACACCTACGTAGGGGTGGATGTAGGAATGCCAATCTTGTGGGTGGGGAACCCACGCCTTGGCTTGAGCAGTGGCTTGAAACCTTTCGATATGTTAACGTGAATATTCCTGTTGTTTGGAACTCCAACTCCTACTACAGTGAAGAGACAGCTAGGCTTTTGGCGGGTTTCGTCGACGTTTACTTGCTCGACTTCAAGTATGGTTCAAACGAGTGCGCTAAGCGGATTTCGAACGCACCCAGCTACTGGGAGGCTTGCACTCGAAACCATCTCTACGGCGGGAAATACGGCGAGTTGCTCATACGAGTCTTGGTGTTGCCGGAACACCTCGAGTGCTGCACCAAGCCTGTTTTGAACTGGATCGCCCAGAACCTGGGAACATGGGTGCGCACAAACGTGATGTTTCAGTACCGCCCTGAATGGAGAGCCCACGAGATCCCAGAGCTAAGGCGAAGACTAACACGAGATGAGACGGAAAGAGCCGTGCAACTCGCTAAAGATGCTGGACTGACAAACTTTATCACATAAAATCTCTTATCTTAGAAGACTTTTCCTTAAAGCTCTTAAGTTGAGTGTTATCATAAAACAGATTGCTGGTAGTGATTTTATGAGCAGAGGAGTGTTTTCTTCCGTAGTGTTGGCTTTTGTGTTAACTATGTCGGTCTTTGTTACAAGTTGTTCGGCGTGGAGTAATGGAGGCTATAGCGCTGATCCTTCTAACCCAGACTACGGAACACACGATTGGATTGCCCAGCACGCCCTAGACTGGTTGCCCAGCAATGAGACACAGTATATCTTGAATAATCTCGCTGCTTACTTGTATGGAACAGAGCTGCCCGACAACAATCAGGCGCCAGACCGCATAGGCGACACAACTAAGCATCACATCTACTACAACTCCACCGGAGTAACGGTTGATGCCGCTGCTGCACTTCGAGCTTCAGAAGAATATACAAACACATTGAGCTTCCTCAGGGCAAAAGACTACGTCAAGGCTGCGAAGAACGCTGGAATAATGAGCCACTACATTGTGGACATGGCTGTTTTCGGTCATGTTATGGGTTCAAGCACAGACTGGGGGGCTGAAGTGCACCACAGCGATTATGAAACGTACGTCAATGAAAGAACTTCGAGCTATATTGCAGAGTTTAACTTCTGCCTCTCTTTTGATGGCAGCCTCACAACTGTCTCTGCCTATGACGCCGCAAAGAACCTTGCCTACGACACCACGTTTGACGTAGACGGAGATTTGACTTGTGTCTGGATGGACCAAAACTACGACTGGAACAACCCAACCTTCAAAAACAGAGCAGGAGAATCCCTCAATCTAGCGGTCAACTACCTTGCGGACGTGCTGCACACACTCGCTGTAGAATCAGCAACTGAGCCAACTCCTTCCGAACCTCTTCCACTATGGGTGATGGGAGCCGCTGTGACAGTAGCCATAATAGCGATAGCAGCAGTAGCCTCCTCCAAGCGCAAGCCCAAACGCCGAAAACGAGACTAAACCTCTCTCTCTCCATTTGCAGACGCATCTTCCCTAAACTATCCAAACAGCCATTCAAAAAATATTTGGCGCCATAGAGAGCCTTAGACTCTCCACGTCCTTGTCGCTCTCAGCCCTCTTCGTGTTGATTTCGCGCACTCTAAACAGAACCCGACTCTAATTGCTTTCCAAGTTCAGCGTCCACTGCAGACGCTGTTCGGCTCTTCTATTAGACCCCCCTCTAGCCTAGCCCAGAAATTATTTTTCTCGTGACTCGCAGCCTCTACTAGAGGCCATATAGAGGGGCAATCCAGCGAAGCGCGCGCACGCAAGCACCCTAAAACAAAACAACCAACAACATTCAATCAGGCTTGGCAATTCTCCCCTCCAGCCGGCTCCAACGGCTGCTTACTTAGGAGGTGATCCGGCCGCAGGTTCCCCTACGGCCACCTTGTTACGACTTCTCCCTTCTCGCGAGATCAGGGTTCGACGCAGCCAAAGAGACCACGCCTCATCCAAACCCCACTCGAATGGAGCGACGGGCGGTGTGTGCAAGGAGCGGGGACGTATTCACCGCGCGCTGATGACGCGCGATTACTAGGGATTCCACGTTCACGAGGGCGGGTTACAGCCCTCGATCCCAACTGAGGCCGGCTTTCGGGATTACCTCCTCCTCTCGGAGTCGGAACCCACTGTACCAGCCATTGCAGCACGCGTGTGGCCCGGGGGATTCGGGGCATACTGACCTGCCGTGGCCCACTCCTTCCTCCACCTTATCGGCGGCAGTACCCCCAGAGTGCCCCTCAGA
>Ga0315306_10000166_pt1 | contig 31452 bp, 37 predicted proteins | sample TDP1_MG_FD_203803 | JGI IMG/M metagenome (GOLD analysis project Ga0315306, IMG submission 203803) | Freshwater sediment microbial communities from Lake Towuti, South Sulawesi, Indonesia - TDP1 | ecosystem: Environmental > Aquatic > Freshwater > Lake > Sediment | place: Indonesia: South Sulawesi... | reverse complement strand
CTGATAACTCCCATTGCTATGGAGAAGGAACAGCGCTTCGCTATCCGGGAAGGTAGCAGAACGGTGGGTGCAGGAGTGGTGGTAGATGTTCTGGAGTAGGAGATTTTGGGATGCGTGAAATCATTGTGTTGGCCTGTACGGAATGTAAAAGGCGAAATTATAATACTACCAAAGATAAGAAAAAGCAGAAGGAAAGATTTGAAATAATGAAATTCTGCAAGTTTTGTGGTAAATATGTACTTCACCGCGAAACAAGGTAGCGTAGGCCAGTAGCTCTAACGGGAGAGCATCGGACTCCAAATCCGGGGGTTGGGGGTTCAAATCCCTCCTGGCCTGCCATTTTTAATCCTTAAAAATGAAAAAAAGTATTCAAAAATTAGTACGCTTTCTAAAAGAGGTCCGGGCGGAAATGAATAAGGTGGCTTGGACCACTCGGAAAGAACTGGGAGATTCCACTTTGCTGGTTGTGATAGCGGTAATTATCCTCGCCAGCCTGGTGGGAATTTTTGATGGGATCTTGGTCTGGATATTGCAGCGTCCTTGGTTATTCGGGAAATAAAGGGAGGCAGTGATATAAATTTTATGTCCAAAAGTTGGTATGTAATTCATACTTATTCTGGGTATGAAAATAAAGTGAAAGTTAATATTGAAAAACGCTTCCAGGTCATAGGCTTACAGGATAAACTGGGTCAGATTCTCATCCCCAGTGAACAAGTAGTAGAGATAAGGGATGGTAAAAAGAAGATTTCTACTCGTAAGTTCTATCCTGGTTATATTCTGGTGGAAATGGAAATGAGTGATGAATCTTGGTACCTGGTGAGGACTACCCCTAAGGTAACAGGATTTGTTGGTTCCGGCAATCGTCCCACTTCCCTCAGCGAGGAAGAAGTTAAGAATATTCTCAATCGGCTCGCCGGGGAAGAAAAGGCTGTCAAACCTAAACCCAAGGTTATGTTTGAGGCCGGAGATACGGTAAAAATCATCTCTGGTCCCTTCACCAATTTTTCTGGAACGGTGGAAGAGGTTAATCCTGATAAAGGTAGAATGAGGGTCAAAGTAGCTATTTTCGGGAGAGCTACTCCGGTAGAACTTGACTTTTTACAGGTTGAGAGAGTATAAAAAGGGAGGATAATTAAGTTGGCAAAAAAGGTAGCAGCGGTAGTAAAATTACAGATTCCGGCGGGAAAGGCTAATCCTGCTCCCCCCGTAGGACCAGCATTAGGTCAGCACGGAGTAAATATTATGGAATTCTGCAAAGCTTTTAATGCTCAGACTCAACATCAGGAAGGATTAATTATTCCTGCAGTAGTAACAATTTATGCCGATCGTTCCTTTTCTTTTGTTACCAAGACTCCTCCTGCTGCCATTCTTTTAAAAAGAGCGGTGGGAATAGCAAAAGCTTCGGGAGAGCCTAACCGCAATAAGATTGGTCGTGTTACCCGGAAGGTTATCCGGGAAATTGCCCAATTTAAAATGCCGGATTTAAATACCAGTAATTTGGAGACTGCGGAAAGGATGATTGAAGGAACAGCTCGTAGTATGGGAATTGAAATTGTGGAGAAATAGGAGGGAGAGATGTCCGGTAAGAGATACCAGGCAGTATTAGAACTGGTAGATAAAACGAAACGTTATGGTCTCCGGGAAGCAGTAGCATTGGTTAAAAAAACTGCTTCTGCAAAATTTGACGAAACAGTAGAACTGGCAGTTAAATTGGGTGTAAATCCTAAGCATTCCGACCAGATGATAAGAGGGACGGTTGGGCTCCCTCACGGGACTGGTAAACCGGTAAAAGTGCTGGTATTCGCCAAGGGAGAAAAAGAAAGGGAGGCTCAGGCAGCGGGAGCTGATTATGTGGGAGCAGAAGATTTGATCGAAAAAGTCAGTCAAGGATGGACTGATTTTGACATTGCCATTGCTACTCCAGATATGATGAAAGAGGTGGGGAAAGTAGGTCGAGTACTTAAGAGTAAGACTCCTAATCCTAAAGCAGGAACTGTTACTTTTGACCTTGCCCGGGTGGTTAAGGAAAGTAAAGCGGGAAGAATAGAATATCGGGTAGATAGTTACGGTATTGTGCATGTTCCGGTAGGGAAGGCTTCTTTTGATGAAGAAAAGCTCTACGAAAATATACTCTCCGTTTTGGAAGTTTTGGTAAGAGCACGTCCCGCTTCTGCTAAAGGTCAATATCTTCAGAGTGTGACTCTTTCCACTACTATGGGACCCGGGATAAAAGTAGATACGATTCAAATAATGAATCTCTTTACTAAATAATTGAGGTCGAAGACTGCAGGTGTAGAGAATTAATCTACTTAAGGAACGGTAGTTCGCCTGCCGAGACCGGTAAGATGGGGGCCTCCGGTGGGTGCAGGAGGCTTTTTTAATTATAAAGGAGGAAAAAGTGGCCACTAAAAAAGAGAAGGGAGCCTTAGTTCAGAAATTGAAGGAGAAGCTGCAGCAAGCGAAAGTTTTTATCTTCACTGACTTTCGGGGATTGAATGTTCAAGAGATAACCGAGTTGCGTCGGCAGTTCCGACATCAGGCAATGGATTACCAGGTAGTAAAAAATACTCTGCTTTTACGTGCTCTGGATGGTTTTCCGGCAGAAGATTTTAAGAAATATCTCCGGGGTCCCACTGCCATAGCCCTTGGTTATAGCGACCCTATAATCCCAGCTAAAGTGCTAGTCAATTTTTCCCGGGATCATCCCCAGTTGCAGATTAAAGGAGGATGTTTAGAAGGAAGGATTCTGGAACCGGAGACGGTTATCAGTCTGGCTCAGCTCCCTTCCAGAGAAGTTTTGAGAGCTCATATTTTGATGATGCTGCATGTACCTTTACAGAATCTGGTAATGGTACTTCGCACTCCCCTTTATAAATTGGTTGGGAATCTGGAAGCGATAAAAAATCGCCTGGGATAATAATTATTTTGTTATAAGATGGGAGGTGAACAGAAGTTGACGCGGCAAGATGTGATTGAAGCTATCAAAAAAATGACCGTGATGGAACTTTCGGAACTGGTCAAAGATCTGGAGAAAGAATTTGGAGTCACTGCTGCCATGCCGGTGACAATGGCTCCCGCTGCTCCTTCCGGTCCTGTACCAACAGCCGAAGCCGCTCCTGAGAAGACAGAATTTAGTATAATTCTTACCGGTGTGGGAGAAAAGAAAATTCAGGTCATAAAAGTGGTAAGAGAAATAACTGGTTTAGGCTTGAAAGAAGCTAAGGACTTAGTGGAAAGTATTCCCAAACCGGTGAAGGAAGGGCTCTCTAAATCGGAAGTCGAGACCATAAAAGCAAAACTGGAAGAAGCAGGGGCTACGGTAGAGCTCAAATAAATTTACCGAAAAAAGGCGGGGTGGGAGAGATATGTCTTTCTTATCCCGCCCGGTAGTAACTATTTGACCTAGAAAATGGATTTTTGGAGGAATTGATGAAAAAAGGGCTATTGCTGGTGGGTTTTGTCTTTCTTTTAGTTTTCCCAGCCTGGGCAAGTCTTCCTGGGCTGGAACTGATTAATACTCCCACAGCTACCGTACTTCCCCGGGGGGAATTTCAGATCGGATTGCGATTATATCCCGAAGGAGGAACTCTCATTCGAGGTCTTCTAGGCTTAGTAGAAGGATTAACAGTGGGGGTAGCTTATGGCGGAGTGGGAATAATTGATTATCAGCCTCCGACGTGTAATCCGGATGTGGAATTCATGCTTCGCTTTCGTATCGTCCAGGAGACTCAGTATATACCTGCTATTTCTCTGGGATATGATGGACAGGGATTAGGGGGGTATGATTCTCCGCGCAATAGATATTATATAACTTCCAAAGGCATTTATCTGGTAGCCAGTAAATTTATAGATCTCTTTGGTCCCACCCGGGTCCATTTTGGTATTAATAGCACTGGAGAACCATCTGCCTATACTGGTCAGTCTAAGAACGCTTCTGCATTTATAGGCCTGGACCGCTATCTTAACCCCCGACTGGTTTTGGTTATGGAGTATGATGATTTGTTAAATGAGGAGGATCGGTTTTTTAATTTGGGATTTCGCTGGATTTTTGCTCCCGAAATCAATCTGGAGCTAGATTTTGAAAATTTATTCAGTAATTCTGAAAACTTTTATTATTCACAAGGGCCGAGCCGGATTTTAAAAATTAGTTATTGGGGTCGCTTTTAAAGATTCTTATGAATTTATGGGGATAAGCAATGATAAACGGGGGATTTGACTTTGAACAACCAATTATAGAATTAGAACGCCAAATTGAAGAACTCACTAAATCTTCTCCCGGAGAAAGTAGTACCGCATCCCGTGAAATCCAGAATCTTCGGAGAAAAGCAAAAAAAATTAAAAGGGAGATTTATACTCATCTAACTCCTTGGCAAAGAGTTCAGATAGCTCGTCATCCCCGCCGTCCTTATACTTTAGACTATATTGATCTAATGATGGAAGATTTTCTGGAGTTACACGGAGATCGCAATTTTGCCGACGACCGCGCAATAGTGGGAGGATTGGCCAAACTGGATAACCGTCCGGTGGTGGTTGTCGGGCAACAAAAGGGGAAGGATACTAAAGAAAATATCCTGCGCAATTTTGGACAACCTCATCCCGAAGGATACCGGAAAGCATTGCGAATTATGAAGCTGGCAGAAAGATTTGGTAAACCGATTATATCATTCTTGGACGCTACTGGCGCTTATTGTGGTATTGGAGCGGAGGAGAGAGGGCAGGGAGAAGCCATTGCCCGTAATCTTCATGAGATGGCTAATCTAAGAGTACCTATAATAGTAATAATTACTGGGGAAGGAGGTAGTGGGGGAGCACTGGCTTTAGGAGTGGGAGATCGTATATTAATGCTGGAGAATTCTTATTACTCAGTATGCTCTCCGGAAGCCTGTGCCGCTATACTGTGGCGCGATAGAAACCGAGCTCCTGAGGCAGCAGAAGCTCTCTGTCTTACCGCGCAGGATCTTTTACGATTGGGAATTATTGATGAGATAGTAAAAGAGCCTCTGGGAGGTGCGCACAACGATTATCAGGAAATGGTCCGCACTCTCAAGACAGCAATAATTGAGAATTTAGATAATCTGAGTAAGATTCCCATCGATGAACTTTTGCAGCAGAGATACGTAAAATTTCGTCGAATGGGAGTTCCAAAAGAGATTTTACTAAAAAAAATTCGCAAATTGAAAAAAGATGAGAAAGGCTCTCCCATTTCTGATGAAGAGTCTTAAATCCTGGCAGCAGGATTTGATGACTTTTATTTTCCCTTCCCGGTGTTCTTTTTGTAAGGTTTTACTCCGCTGGGAAGAGCATTATATCTGTCAAGAGTGCTGGCAGAAACTCGACCCTATTATTCCACCTTATTGTCCTCGCTGTGGAAGTCCGCACTGGCAGGATGGTAGGGTTTGTTTTAAGTGTCAGAGTAGAGATTTTTACTTTGATAGCCTAAGGTCGGTGGGGTGGTATGAAGGAGTTCTGAAGACTGCCATTAATTTATACAAGTACGGAAATAAGCGTCGATTGGCAGAGCCTTTGGGACAACTTTTAATTAGTTATTGGGAAATTAATGGAAGGAATTACCCGGTAGATTTGATTATACCGGTTCCCCTTCATCGGAGGAAAAGACGGGAAAGGGAGTTTAATCAGTCCGAACTTCTGGCTAAGAGATTAGGTAATTATTTTAAAATTCCGATTTCCAGTTATAATCTGGTTCGGGTTAGGTATCGTCCCCCGCAGGTAGGATTATCCTACCACCAACGCTTGAAAAATGTAGAGGGAATATTTCGGGCAAAAAATCCCCGGGAATTAAGAGGTAAAAAAATTCTGCTAATAGACGATGTCTATACCACGGGGGCAACTTCTAATGAATGTTCTCGTATTCTCCGGGATGCCGGAGTAGAAAAGATCTGGGTATTAACATTAGCCCGGGGATAATAGAAAAAATTACTGGATAGAAAATTCATACTCCTGAAAGGAGGAAACAGGGATGCCAAGTAGATTAGCGATCAATGGATTTGGTAGAGTGGGTCGATTGACTTTCAAAGCTATAAGAGAATTTTATAGTAAGGAATTGGAGGTAGTGGCAATTAATGATCTGGTAGATGCCCTCACCAATGCCCATCTTCTTAAGTATGATTCAACCTATGGCGCCTGTCCCGAGAAGGTGGAGACCAGAGAAAATTCCATTATGGTAAATGATAAAGAAGTGAAGGTATTGATGCAGAAAGACTGGTCCCAACTTCCCTGGAAAGATCTGGGAGTAGAAATAGTAATTGAGGCTACCGGAGTTGGAACCGAGGCCGAAAAAGCTCGCGCTCATTTGAAGGCGGGGGCTAAACGAGTGATTATTACTGCCCCGGCTAAAGGAGAGGATATTACCGTTATTCTGGGAGTGAACGAGAATAATTATGATGCCAGCAAACACTTTATCATCTCCAATGCTTCTTGCACTACTAATTGCCTGGCGCCAGTAGCCAAAGTTCTGGTAGATAAATTTGGGATATTGAAGGGATTCATGACCACGGTCCATGCTTATACTAATGATCAGCGGGTGCTGGATTTAGCCCACAAAGATTTACGTCGAGCTCGGGCGGCAGCGTTGAACATTATTCCTACCACTACCGGGGCAGCTAAAGCTATCCATGTGGTAATTCCGGAATTGAAAGGTAAAATGCATGGCATTGCTCTCCGGGTTCCCACCCCTACCGTCTCTCTTATTGATCTGGTGGTGGATCTGGAAAAAAGTGCTACCGAACAGGAAATTAATGCTGCCTTCCGGGAAGCGGCCAATGGTTCCATGAAGGGTATTTTGCGGTTGTGTGAGGAGCCGTTGGTATCCACGGACTTTAGAGGTGATAGTTACTCCGCTATTGTTGATGCCCCCTCCACTATGATTCTGGGTGGAAATATGGCTAAAGTATTAGCCTGGTACGATAATGAATGGGGATATTCTTGCCGGACAGCAGATCTCGCTGCCTATATTGTTCGCCGGAAGTGATAGAGAAGAGGTGAATAACTTTGGAAAAATTAGGTATACAAGACCTGGATTTAAAAGGGAAAAAAGTTCTGGTAAGAGTAGATTTTAATGTTCCCCTGGATGAAAAGCAGAACATTATCGATGATACTCGCATACGAGAATCTCTGCCCACCATCCGTTACATTATGCAAAAAGGGGGGAAACCCATCTTAATTTCCCATTTGGGACGTCCTAAAGGAGTGGACCCCCGGTTGAGTCTCTTTCCGGTAGCGGTCAAACTGGAGGAGTTGTTGGAGAAAAAAGTAATTTTTGTAAAAGATTGTGTAGGTCCAGAAGTTAAAAAGGCAGTGGATAATCTGAGGGATGAAGTCTTGCTCTTAGAGAATCTACGGTTTCATCCCGAAGAGGAAAAAAATGCTCCTAATTTTGCCCGCGACTTAGCTGGTCTGGCTGATTTATTCGTAAACGATGCTTTTGGAACCGTTCACCGAGCTCATGCTTCTACTGCGGGAGTGAATAAATATTTAACTTCTGCCGCTGGCTTTCTGGTCCAAAAAGAGATCCAATTCCTGGGGAAAGCACTTGCGAACCCGGAAAGGCCTTTTGTAGCTATTCTGGGGGGAGCGAAAATTTCGGGAAAGATAGAAGTAATTACCAACTTAATGGAAAAAGTAGACAAATTACTTATTGGAGGTGGTATGGTTTACAACTTTCTCCAGGCAGAAGGGTATTCGGTAGGTGATTCCCTGCTGGAGGAGAATAAAATTGGTCTGGCAAAGGATATCCTTTCCCGTGTGAAAACCAAAAACATCCCTCTCATTTTACCGGTGGATTTCGTGATTGCCGATGCTTTTCGAGCAGATGCTCGTACTCAGGTAGTTTCTAAAGGGAATATCCCTGTAGGATGGCGAGGAATGGATATCGGACCAAGGACAGTCGAACTTTTCCGCCAAGAATTAAAAAATGCCCAAACCGTGGTCTGGAATGGTCCCTTAGGAGTGTTTGAATTTTCTCCTTTTTCCCAGGGAACCAATGCTATTGCCCGGGTTCTGGCTGATCTTACATCCCGAGGAGTGACGACCATTATTGGCGGGGGAGATACCGCTGCCGCTATTGTCAAAGCCGGATTAAGTGATCGCGTGTCCCATATTTCTACTGGGGGAGGAGCATCCCTGGAATTTCTGGAGGGGAAAGTACTTCCGGGGATTGCTGCTCTTAGTGATAAGTGTTAAATAACGGAGGAGACAATGCGCATTCCTATAATTGCCGGTAATTGGAAAATGAACAAAACCATCAAAGAAGCCCAAGAACTGGCGGTAGAAGTCCGGGATAGGCTGGCGGATGTTACTAATGTAGAAATCGTGATCTGTCCTCCTTTCACGGCATTGCAACCGGTAAGAGAAATTATTCATAATTCGAATATTGTTCTGGGAGCCCAGAATGTTCACTGGGAAAAGCAGGGAGCATATACCGGGGAAGTTTCTCCGGAAATGCTTAAAGAGGCAGGTTGTAAATATGTAATCATCGGACATTCGGAGAGGCGGACTTATTTTCACGAGAATGATGAGATGGTAAATCGTAAGGTTAAAGCAGCACTAACCCAGGGACTTTCCCCTATCATGTGTATAGGGGAAACCTTGGAGGAACGAGAAAAAGGTCTCACTGAAAAGGTAGTAGAACGGCAGTTAATTAATGGCCTCAAGGATGTGAGTAAGGAAAGGATTCTAAATATGGTAATAGCCTATGAACCGGTTTGGGCCATTGGTACTGGTAAGACCGCCACTCCCTCCCAGGCACAGGTAGTGCATGCTTTTCTTCGGCAACTTCTAGTTCGCCTTTATCCCAAAGATATTGTCTCTCAGATTCGTATTCAATACGGAGGAAGTGTAAAACCAGAGAATATGCGCAATCTTATGAAAGAAGAAGATATTGATGGAGTCCTGGTTGGAGGTGCAAGTCTGGAGGTTGATTCTTTTGTCAAGATTGTTAAGTATTGAATTTTAGAGAGCAAGGGGGTATGTTCTTGGAGTCCATACTTTTAGTAATTTATGTTCTTATCTGTCTGGTATTGATTGTGGTAGTCTTACTCCAGCGCAGCAAGGAAGGATTTACAGGATTTTTCGGAGGAGGGCAGACCTTACTGGGGGTAAAAGGAACGGCTACTTTCCTTCATAAATTGACCATCGGTCTCGCGGTTGCTTTTATGGTGCTATCTCTTGTTCTGGCTATCATTTCTACTCACCGGGGTGGTAGCAGTACAGTAGTACCCGGTTCTTCCCCTTGAAGAAAAGAGGTTAGAAACCCGCTATTTATGATATAATGATATTGGCCGGGATGGTGGAACTGGCAGACACATACGTTTGAGGGGCGTATGGGGAAACCCGTGCGGGTTCGATTCCCGCTCCCGGCACCATAATTACGAAATATACAGAAAAGGACAAAGGGTGGACTTAAAAATTTGGAGCCTCTTGGAGAGTGGATTTGGTCAACGGAGGACCTAACCCGAGGAATTGTTTACATAAATATAGGTTAAGGTAACAACTGAATATTAATGTGTAGAGTAATGTTAGTTATTGATTTAGGAAGAATATAGGAAGAATTGTTGGAGGCAGATTATGGAAGTTCAACAGTATATAGTAAATAACTCCATCCAAGAGAAAAAGCTTAAAATCGATACTAAAAGACTGTGTAACTGTCCACTGCATCATCTTAATTGCATGAATCCTAAGGAATGGATGAAAAGTCAACTCGGTATCTGGAAATTTTCTTATGAGGGAAGAGATATTCGGGATAAATCACTTCATCCAGCCACCTATCCTATCTCACTTACTAGGAAATGTATAGAGCTTTTTACTCACAAAGGCGAACTGGTTGTTGACCCCTTTGTAGGTTCTGGTACCACTCTTATTGCTGCGCGGGACACGAATCGTAATGCCGTAGGGTTTGATCTCAATCCAAAGTATATTGAGCTCTGCTATCAGCGACTTAGTCAGGAAAGCCTTTTTCAAGAGACTAAACAGTTAGCAATTTGTGATGATGCAAGAAATATCTCTGCTTACTTAGATTCGGAGAGCGTTAGTCTATTTTTGACCTCCCCCCCTTATGCAAACCTTCTAAATCGAAGAAGGAAGAATAAAAGTAGACGTAGTGAACAAAGAAAAAATGTGCAATATCTAAAAGTAGAACAATATTCCCAAGATCCTCGCGATCTAGGGATACTGCCTCTTAGAGAGTATGGCCAAGCTATGGCCCAAATCTTTAAAGCTCTTTGGCCACTTTTAAGACCAAAGGCTCATTGTATTATTAACGTGCCAGACATGTGGTGGGAAGACGAACGTATCACAATTCATATAACCGTCGTTGAGGCGCTTAGGAGTGTGGGATATGAACTTCGAAATATCATTATTTGGGACCGAACTAATATTGTTAACAGAATCGGAATTTTTGGATGGCCCAATAACTATATCACGATGGGTGTCACGTTTGAGTATCTTCTCGACTTTTGGCGATCATGACCGACAGGAAAGAAGAAGTCAGAATGCTCATGCGGAAAGTAAGAGAGGGGAAAATTCCCTCATCAGAGATTATTGTTGAAGAAGCATTTCATGAACTAGGCTATGATACTGAAACCTTGACACCGTTACAAGTGAGACGAAGGTTTAATACAATTTTTCACAACGTATGGATTAAGACTCTCGAGGTATTGGAGCGTTATGAAGAGAATGCTTATGCAAGAGGGATTCCAGAGGAGCTTATACACCTTCTAAGGAATGATGTAGAAGAAGCAGAAAAAGTGCTACGGAGACAAGGATTTATTGAGTCAATTAAATTTCTATTTGAACGGTTTTATCCATATTTAAGACGCAGCTTCTTAAGCGTAAGTCAGAGTCGAATGACAAGAGGGGGTAGGGACTTTGAATTGCAATTTGGGCGGCTTTTGACTCTCTTAGGTATACCTTATCAAAAAGTCCAACGGGCTTATCGTGTGGATTTTATGCTTCCTAGTGATGAAGCTTTCCGTCGTAATCCAACTACTGCGGCCATCGCTTCAGCTAAAAGAACTCTAAGAGAACGTTGGAGAGAAGTTGTTGAGGAACTTCACACTATGAGATCACCCAATATTTTCCTTATCACCGCAGACTTTGATATTACAGGGGGTCATATTAAAGAGATTTGTGATAATTACAGGATTCATCTTGTTGTTTGGGATAGAGTCAAAAGTTCCAGCTTTCCTGAGCATCCACTCGTTTTAAGCTATACTCAATGGGCTAACGAACGCTTACCTGTCCTCGAACAGTTTTGGAAAGTTAGATAATGTTGTCTTGGAAAATCCAGAAGGAAAGATTACCTCGTTTCTACCTCCATTGTAAAATGCGATCAGCAAGTGTGACATCTTAGATGACATAGCTGGTGTTCCCCAAAATGAGTATTGACTATTCCTTTCAAGAGTCATTGCGTACGATTAACTATATTTTACGGTTAGCTTAAGGTTTAGTAGATGGAAAGCTGTTTTATTACTTTCTAAAACAGATTGTCCTTGTTCCTTCTCCTTTTCAATGAACTTTCGCATATCCATAGCTAAAATATAAAGAGCCTCTCTTTAACACATTATCTTTTTGAAACGAAATAAATGGTTACCCGATAAAGAAGATTCAGGGGGAGAAATTATGTGGCGATTTATAAGTTAAAATTGGCTTAGTCTTGCATTGCTTTTTGGTGGTCCTGGTCTTATATTTACAGTGTGGGCGATTTGGAAACAGCGACTACATCTGGTATATCGACAATTAGACTCCTATTACTTAGCACCTGGACGCATACTCAACGGATTTTCAATAGAAAGCTCCGGTAAGGTAGCCCATAATGTAACATTTACCGTTGATACTGATGAAGTGATACAGGAAGTGGATGTTCATAGTCCTGAAATACGAGAAACCGAACGTGGAAGTATTGTTATTGAAGGTGGGAAGGGATCGAAATATACCTCAATATAATTTAGCAGAGTGGTTGAAGGTATTCCATATCACGTATATTTAGAAACTCAGGGTCTTGGGAAATTTCTGCCAGTCCTAATTTCTGATGAAGGTAAGGGGCAGCCTAAACGCACATTCGAACTTTTACCCTACCTATCGATGATAGGATTAACTTTGGTACTTGTGTCCTTCTTAATATGGTTAATAGGAACTACAAATCCAGCAGATACTATACAGAAGAAAATCTTAGAGGATATTTTGCTTCGACTGGAAAGAGTTGAGAGTTTAGTCAAAGAGCTGATATCTGCGAAATAGCTATCTCAAAGTCGGAGGAGCCTTAATATGAGTTGGATTCATGTAATAAAGCAATTCTTTTGGGATGCATTTTGGAAGATTATCAATTTAGCAATAAGAAGATTTTTCGTAAGGAGACGTTTTATAGAACACCTAAAAAATATAGTGGGAAGTTTTAGTGATTGTCTTGCTGAAGGTAAAACCTGTTCGTTAGAAAACATTCTTAGGTCGGCCATGAATCAACTAAGCACAAGGGAAGTTATCCATCAAGACATGACTGTAAATGTTAAAATCGATTGTTTATACAATCGATTAAGAGTGCTATCTGAATGGTTTCGTTTCTTTACCGAAAGGATTACTTATTTAAATCCTAAACAAGCTTCAAGTCTATACAGTGAATTAGGACAAATAATTAATCACATAGGGAATATTACTAATCAATTCTTGCAAATAGTGGGTTCGTGCGACTTACTTACTATACTTAAAAAAGATGCGTATGGGTTCCCTGACTTTAGGCGTATTTACACTAACGTAATAACCGAATTCGAAAACTTAGGGAAAACTTGGGCTAAAATCATTAAAGATATACGGCCTTGGTGCCCAACACCGCTTATTGAGATTTGATACATTGTGATGAATTCGTTCCACCACTTTCTTAAATTTTTCCACTATATATTTTTTTCTAGTAATTGTGGAAACGAGTGCTGTCATAATATAGAAGAAAAAAAGGAAGGCGTAGACGTATATGAGATAACTTGTCAAAAATGTGGATTAAAGGTAACCCGCTAAGTTTGTGGAAAGGGTATGATTTCCCGGTCTCTTATGGAGAGTTTATTTACTTAGTAGGAGAGACTGAGAGAAATGTTTTCAATGTTAACATATTTTAAGTGAAAGAATTATTAAATTGAAAGGATACGGTTAATTATGTGGGCCATCATAATAACTATTCTTTTATCATTTGGCGCGAATATTTATCAATATATACAACAAAGGAACCAACAGAGGTGGCAAGAAAGAAAATTTGACTCGATAAAGGCAGAACTCAGTTCGTTAAAGGAAGACTTTCGTTCGTTAGAAGCGATAAGCGAAAGACATCTGGTCCAAGAGGAAGCTAGGAGGATTGCAGATCGACTTGATCGATTACTAGTGGGAATTGACGATATACGGGAAGAGAGGCGTTTGGCTGCTATTAGACGTCGTTTGATACGCCTTAAGATGAGGAAATAAGAACTGCTTCTCTTTTTCGGTTTCAGCTCTTACCGGGTAAAATGGTGAACTTGCGAGGGGTTAAGAGATTATGTTAAGATAAATTGGAGGTGGACGGAATACTAAATGGAGAGGATGATAGATTATTTTCTTCTAATATTACTCTTATTTTTTTCCGGTATCACTTCAGCAGCAGAAATTGCTCTGGTCTCTATCAGTCGGGTTAGATTACGCTATCTAATAGATAAAAAATCCCGCCCGGCTATGTTGATAGATCGAATTCTTCGAAGACCGGAAAGACTGTTCGGAACCATTTTAGTAAGCAACAATCTTGCCAATATCTGGGCTTCCGCTCTGGCTACTGCCCTGGCTATTTCTTATTTCGGATCCCGGGGAGTAGTGATAGCAACGGCGGCCATTACTTTCCTGGTGATACTGGGGGAGGTTAGTGCCAAAACTTACGCTACTAAACATGCGGAAAAGATAGCTCTTACTTTAGGGAAACCAGTAAAAATTCTGATTTTTATCCTTGCTCCGCTGGTAAGGATTTTTACTTTTCTCAACCGGCTAGTATTGAAAATGTTCGGGGAAAAAGATACCCGGGTTTTTTCCCCCGTGAGTGCAGAAGAAATCAAGATGATGATCGAAGTAGGAGGGAAAGAAGGGATTTTTCCTCCCGACGAAAAGAAAATGCTTCACGGTGTTTTTGCTTTTTATGATACTACCGTGAAGGAAGTTATGGTTCCCCGGGTTGAGATTACCGCCTTGGATATTAGTGAAAAACCGGAGAATATTCGCCAGAAAATTGTGGAAAGTGGATATTCTCGCTTACCGGTATATCAAGGGACTCTGGACAATATTATCGGCATTCTTTATAGTAAAGACCTTCTTCGTATTAAAAACGAAGAGTCAACTTCGTTAACACAACTTCTGCGACCGGTCTATTTTGTTCCCGAAAGCAAAAAAGTAAAAGATTTATTGAAAGAATTTCAGCGCCAGAAATTGCATATTGCTATTGTGGTTGATGAATACGGAGGTACCGAAGGGCTGGTAACTTTAGAAGATCTGCTGGAAGAAATTGTAGGAGAAATTCAGGATGAATATGATCGAGAAGAAGCGGAGATTGAGGAGTTAGGAGAGAGTGTCTTTTTGATCAGAGCTAAGACCAGTATTGAAAAAGTAAATCGAGAACTGGGATTGGATTTACCCCTGAAAGATAGTGTGGAGACCATAGGAGGATTTGTTGTTTCCTGTCTGGGTAAGATCCCGCGCCTAGGAGAAAAATTAGAGCATGGGCAATCGGTCATTGAAGTCGTAGAAATGCGGGGTCGGCGTTTGGCGAGACTGAAATTAACTAAAAGACATCCCAGGGAATCGAATGAATAAGAAGCATATTTATTTAATTGATGGAAGTTCGTTTGTTTATCGAGCTTTTTATGCACTGGGTTATCTTTCCACCTCCCGGGGTCAGGTAACCAACGCCGTTTATGGATTTACCAACATGCTATTGAAATTATTAAGGGAGGGGCAACCCCAGTATCTGGCAGTAGCTTTTGATTTAGCGGCTCCTACCTTCCGACACTTTCAGTTCGAACAGTATAAGGCTACTCGCCCGCCCACTCCGGAAACTCTTTCCGAACAAATTCCTTTGATCAAAGAAATAATTCGGGCTTTTAATTTCCCTATTTATGAAATAGAGGGATACGAAGCCGATGATGTAATTGGAACTATTGCCCATAAAGCAGTAGAGGAATCTTTTGAAGTATACATTGTCAGTGCCGATAAGGATACCTTGCAACTGGTAGGACCCCATATAAAAATTTTAAATCCTTATAAAGAGGAAACTATATTCTATGATGAAAATAAGGTGAAGGAGCGTTACGGAGTTCCTCCTAACAAAATAGTTGATCTTCTGGGATTGGCAGGGGATGTCTCCGATAACATTCCGGGGGTTCCCGGAATCGGAGACAAAACTGCGGCAGAATTAATTAAGCAATTTGGAACTCTGGAAAATCTTCTCACCAATATTGATTCTGTTTCTGGAGATAGGAAAAGAGAAAATTTACGTAATTTTGCTGAACAGGCTCTTCTGGGGAAGAAACTGGCTATTCTTGACACCAATGTGCCATTAAATATAGACTGGAAAGATTGTCAGGTGAAAGAACCGGATCATTCCCGGTTACTACAATTATTTCAAAAATTGGAATTTCGTAGTTTGATTCCCCAGATACATTCCCGGGTTAAACCTACTCTCCTTCCTTACCAGTTAGTAAAAACTCGTTTGGATTTACAAAGGTTGCGGGAAAAGTTAGCCGGCTCTTCGCAAATAGTAATTCATCCTAAAATTACCAATACCTCAGCTTGCCGGTCAGAAATTATAGGAATGGCTTTCTCTCTTTCCTCTCAGGAAAATTATTATCTTCCCCTAACTCATACCGGGCTGGATGCGCCGACTGAATTTTCCACCGATGCTCTTTGTGAGCTGGCCTCCATTTTGGAGGATAAGAAGATAAAAAAAAGTGGTCATAATCTTAAAGAAACTAAAGTAGCGTTATCTTTTCGGGGGATCAATCTCCAGGGCCTTTTCTTTGATACGCTTATTGCTGCTTATCTTTTGGATCCCGGAAGAACGGGATACGAGTTGCCCGGGTTAGCACTGGAGAATTTAGGATGGGTAATGCCGGTTATTCCCGAAAGTCCTCGTCGGGGGAAATCTTCTTCCTGGGAAGAACTACCCTTGGAGACTGCTGGTCAGGTTGCGAGTTCGGAAGCGGGTACTATTTTACAGATAGGGGAAATCCTGCAGGAAGCATTGCGCGAAAAGCAATTACTTCTTCTTTTTGAAGAAGTAGAGATTCCTCTAACAGAAGTTCTGGCCGAGATGGAAATTACCGGGGTGAAAATTGATACTCAGGTTCTCCAGCGAATGTCGAGAGAATTGGGAGAAAAGATTCAGAACTTGGAAAAGGATATCTATCGGCTAGCAGGAGAAGAATTTAATCTTAATTCCCCGCAACAACTGGCCTTTATTCTTTTCGAGCGTATGCAATTACCCAGTATTAAAAGAACCAAGACTGGTCGGTCTACTGATGTGGAGGTTCTGGAGACCCTGGCCAAAACTCATGAATTGCCAGCTAAGGTACTGGAGTATCGGCAACTGGTAAAACTAAAATCCACCTACATTGATGCTCTTCCTCCTCTTATCCATCCCCGAACGCGTAGATTGCACACCTGCTTCCATCAAGCAGTTACCGCTACCGGCAGGTTAAGCAGCAGTGAACCCAACTTGCAAAATATTCCTATTCGAGGAGATCTTGGTAAACAGGTCCGTCGTGCTTTCGTTCCGGAGGAGAATCATTTTTTACTTTCTGCCGACTATTCCCAAATTGAATTAAGAATTCTTGCCCATATTTCCCAGGATGAAGTACTCATCGATGCTTTCCGACGGGGAGAAGATATTCATACTTACACGGCCATGGAAGTCTTTGGAGTACCGGCCACCGAAGTCTCTTCCGAAATGCGCCGTCAGGCTAAGGTGGTAAATTTTGGAATCATCTATGGATTGAGTCCTTTCGGTTTAAGTAAAGAATTGAATGTATCTACCGAGGTGGCCCAGAAATATATTGACAATTATTTTCGTCGCTATCAGGGAGTTAAAAGATACATCGAAGAGTCTATAGAAAATGCTCGCCGTCAGGGTTACGTTACTACCTTGCTGGGGCGGCGGCGTTATCTTCCTGACATAAACAGTAAAATTCGTAGCCTCCGTGAATTTGCCGAAAGAACTGCCATTAATACTCCTATCCAGGGAACCGCCGCCGATATGATTAAGGTAGCCATGGTTAACATTCATCGGGAATTTTTAAACCAGAAGTTAATAGCTAAAATGATTTTGCAAATACACGATGAGTTGCTGTTTGAACTACCAGAAGAAGAATTACCCCTGGTTAAGGAGATTGTGGGGAAAAAAATGGAGAAAGCCCTGGAACTTTGCGTGCCCGTCCGGGTAGAAATCGGTGTCGGTAGGAGCTGGGCAGAGATATTTTAATAGATTTGGGATTCAGGGAGGAATACCAACGTCTTTTTCCCCGGAGAATATGGAGAAACTGCGTATTGCCATGGTTACCTCGGAGGCAGTTCCTTTTGCCAAGACTGGTGGGTTAGCCGATGTAACCGGGACTTTATCGCGGGTGCTGGCAGAAATGGGAGAGGAAGTAATATTGATTCTCCCTAAATACCCCTGGATAGAAAAAGAGTTTCCTCTGGAAATGGTAAAGAAAGATTTAGTGATAATGGGGGGAAGAAAGGAAAAGCTGGTCATTAAAAAAACTTACTTACCGGAGACCCGGGTACCGGTGTACTTTATCGAAAATAACAAATATTTTGACCGGGAACAACTTTACGGTGATAATTTCGGAGACTATTCGGATAATGGTGAACGGTTCGCTTTTTTCTCCCGGGCAGCAATCCATCTCCTGAAATTGCTGAACCTTCCTCGTGATATTCTGCACTCTCATGATTGGCAGACGGCATTGATACCAGTCTATTTGAAGGCACTTTATGGGAAAGACCCTTTCTTTAAAAAAACTGCTATCATATTGACCCTGCATAATCTTTCTTATCAGGGAATATTTTCCCGGGAGATTCTATCGGTTATCGGGCTGGGGCAGGAGATATTTAATATCGAGGGACTGGAATTCTGGGGGAAAGTAAACTATCTTAAGGGAGGGATAATTTTTGCAGATCTTCTGTCTACGGTTAGCAAAACTTACTGTCAGGAAATTCAATCCCAGAATGAATATGGGCAAGGCTTGGAAGGAATCCTACGTAACCGGAAAGATTCCCTCCGGGGTATACTTAACGGGGTTGATTACCGAGAATGGAATCCGGCTGCTGATCAGTTTATACCGGTTAAGTACCAAAGGAATACTCTGGAAAGGAAAAAAGAAGTTAAAAGAGCTCTTCAGCGTGACCAAAATCTTCCCCAGCGAGAAGTTCCTATTTTGAGCATAGTTTCCCGCCTAGATCCTCAGAAAGGTTTCGAATTATTAATGGAGGTAGCGGAAGAAATTTTGAAACTGGATTTACAGTTGATAGTTTTGGGAATGGGGGGAAAGGTTTATCAGGCCCTCTTTCAAAGTCTGGCTAAAGATTATCCGGATAAAGTAAGGTTAAATTTCCGGTTTGATAATCCTCTGGCCCATCTCATTTATGGAGGAAGCGACTTCTTCCTCATGCCTTCTCGATTCGAACCCTGTGGATTGGCGCAGTTAATTAGTTTACGTTACGGAACTATCCCTATAGTTCGCAAAACGGGGGGACTGGCCGATACGGTGATGGAGTTTAATCCGGTTACCGGGGAGGGAAATGGTTTTTTATTTGAGCGTTTTTTGGGGAAGGAGTTGCTAACCGCCTTTAGAAGAGCATGGGATATTTATCAAAATCCGATTTTAAGGCGGCAAATCCAGGAAAATGCTATGCAGGCCGATTTTTCCTGGAGGTCCTCGGTCTCAGAATATCAAAAACTTTATCGGGAGGCGTTCAATAAAAAAGTAACAAGAAAATGATTGTTTTTCGGAGGTGAAGGTGAGTTTAAAATTAGGAATTGTGGGATTGCCCAATGTGGGTAAATCCACTCTTTTTAATGCTTTAACCGGAGCTAATGCTATGGTGGCCGATTTTCCTTTTACTACTATTGATCCCAACGTAGCGCAGGTGGCGGTTCCCGATGAACGTTCGCTTAAGCTAGGAGAAATTTTTCATCCGGAAAAACTAACTCCCACTACCATAGAGTTTGTAGATATCGCTGGTTTAGTAAAAGGAGCAAGTAAGGGTGAGGGATTGGGTAACCGCTTTTTAGCTTACATTCGGGAAGTGGATGCCTTGGTAGAAGTAGTTCGTTGCTTCTCCAATCCTCTGATTCCCCATCATACCGAAAAAATAGATCCCGCCTCTGATATCGAAATTGTGGAATTGGAATTAGCGTTGGCCGATCTGGAGACAGTGATTAAGAGAATGAGCAAATCAGAAAGGACCGCCCGGAGAGACGCTTCTGTTCAGAAAGAAATGCATTTCCTGAAAAAAATACAATCCTATCTGGAGAAAGGAGAACCATTAAGAACTATCTCTTTCGATAGCGATGAAAAGTTAATTCTTAAAGACTGTCATTTGCTGACGGCAAAACCGTTGCTTTATGCCGTGAATGTAGATGAGAAAGCGAAGCTCCAAAACGATCCCCAGGTGCAAATTATCAATGATCTGGCCCAAGCTCGGGGAGGGAAATCGGTGGTTATTTGTGCCAAATTGGAAGAAGAATTTGTTCGACTTCCTCAGGAAGAGGCGAATCTTTATCGCCAGGAATATGGCTGGAAGGAATCGGGAAGGAATAGACTTATTAAGGTAGGATATGAACTGCTGGATCTAATTACCTTTTATACTGTGGTAGGAACGGAGGTTAGAGCTTGGAGTCTCCCCCGGGGAACCAAAGCCCCGCAGGCAGCGGGGAAAGTTCACTCCGATATGGAAAAGGGATTTATAAGGGCGGAAGTAATGACTTACCAGGATCTGGTTAGCTGGGGATCGCCCCTCATGGTGCGAGAAAAAGGAGGCTTAAGAGTCGAAGGTCAGGACTACGAGGTAAAAGACGGAGATATCCTCTATTTTCGTTTCCAGGCTTAAACCCTCATTTTACCTACTACCGTCGCTCCGAATTATTTCTCCTTCCCCATTTTTTAGGTGCTTGCCGATTCTGAAAGATTATGTTATTATAAACCGAACCGGAAAAGGAGGTGAAAAAGGAGTGCCCATTTATGAGAGTATTTTTATAATTGACCTTAGCTTGAGTGAGGAAGGAATGCAAAGCCTGATCGAAAAATTGCAAAACGTGGTAGTCAGCGGTGGGGGAGAGATGAACAAATTGGAAAAGTGGGGGAAAAGAAAGCTTGCCTATAAAGTGGATGGTAGAAAAGAAGGTTTTTATGTGTTATTTGAGTACCATGCGACTCCACAAGTGATGGCGGAATTACAGCGTAACTTCCGGTTTAGTGATGTCATAATTAAATATATTACCGTCAAATTAAAAGATTAAAATCTTTTTTAAATGAGGGAGGATCATGCCCAATTATAATCGCGTCTTATTGATTGGGAATTTAACCCGGGATCCCGAACTTCGGTATACTCCTAACGGTTCCCCGGTAGCAAATTTGAGATTGGCAATTAATCGAACCTATCGTACCCAGAGTGGAGAGCAGAAAGAAGAAGTTTGTTATGTAGGAATTATTGCTTGGGGAAAGCAGGCAGAATCCTGTAGTGAATATCTTACTAAAGGTAGTCCGGTATTTGTGGAAGGAAGGTTACAAAGTCGTTCTTGGGAAACGGAGGATGGGAAAAAAAGGAGTGTTCTGGAAGTAGTGGCGGAAAGAATTCAATTTTTGGGAAAGAGAGGGATTCCTACATCAGAAGTCAGGGAATCACTTCCCGAAGAGACGGAAGGAGATCAAAGTTCGGCGGTTCCTTTTTGATCCAGTTAGTAGAAGGGAGGAAATAAATGGCAGAAAAACGTGCTACTTCAACATCTCGGAAAGGGACGCGCAAACCAACTGTTCGCCCTCGTCGTCCGCTAAAAGTGAAAGTTTGTCGTTTCTGTGCGGAGAAAATTAGCGAAATCGATTATAAGGATATAAACCGTCTGCGTAACTACATATCCGAACGAGGCAAAATTACACCTCGCCGGATATCGGGTAATTGTGCCTGGCATCAACGTCAACTTACCCGGGCTATTAGACGCGCCCGGAATATTGCCCTGTTCCCTTTCACCACTGAGTGAGAATGGCATCAAGGAATTGGAAGTGGAACCCGTCTCCCCGTTTTTTAGTGGAAGGGGCCATATTAGCTGCGGCAGCGGTTTTATTATTTTTGGGAGTACAACTTCCGGGAATTGGGATAGTAAGTGGTTTGTTGTGTCCTCTTCCGCTAGTGGTATTGACTTACCGTCACCGATGGCAGGAGAGCGCAAGTGCAGCGATTATTGCCTCCTTGCTTACTTTTATTTTTACCGGCAATTTTCTTTCCTTGGCAGTGTTTTTATTACAATTCGGATTGCTGGGAGTAGTTCTGGGGGAAATGTTTAGGAGAAATTATACTTTTGGCAAAGTTGTGATAGTAGGAAGCATTTTTTCCTTGGGAGCTACCTTCTTTATGTTTTTGTTTACTCTGGCTCTGAGTAGTAAATTTCCGGCCTTCTATGATCGGGCGACTTTCGAAAAGATAACCGAGCCTATAATGAAGCGCCTGCAATTTCTTTTCTCCCGAAGCGGAAACTCCGAAGAGGTAAATCGGTTAAAAGTGATGGGGGAAAGAATACGGGCGCTGATTCCACTTTTACTTCCCTCTTTTCTGGTTCTTTCCGCACTTTTTGAGGTAAGTATAAACTACTGGGTATCAAGAGCAATACTGGTCCGTTTAGGCTACCGAGCGCGAAAGATAACTCCCTTTTCCCAATGGCGCGTTCCGGAAAGTATGGTGTGGGGTTTCATCGGAGGAGCTTTATTACTACTTCTTCTGCATCGCTATCGTCCATTATTGATTGCTGGGATGAATCTAACCTACTTTTTTTCTTTGATTTATCTTATTCAGGGAGTGGCTATTTTGTTCTATCTCACTCGGAGATGGCGATTTCCTTGGTATCTTAAATTAGTGGTACTGTTATTTCTGGGATTGGAGTTTCCGTTTATCTTTTTTATGATAATTACGCTGGGGATTTTTGATACCTGGTTTGATTTTCGAAAGCTAAAACGATTGTCCGGAAGTTATCCCAGAGTTTAAGGAGGAAAGAAATTGAAGGTTATTCTGCAAGTAGAAGTTAAAAACTTAGGTTCCCCCGGACAGATAGTGGAAGTAGCTGACGGATATGCTCGAAACTACTTAATTCCACGAGGATTGGTGGTGGAGGCCACCAAAAGTAATTTGAAAAAATTGGAAGAGGAGAAAAGAAAGTCAGAGTTACAAGAAAAACACGAACGGGAGAACGCTCAACAATTAATACATAAAATTGAAGGGTTGACTCTGCAACTTTTAAGAAAGGCGAGCGAGGATAATAAACTTTTTGGATCGGTTACTGCCCAAGATCTAGCGGAGGCTCTTAATCAACAAGGAATTGATATTGATAAACGTAAAATTGAGCTAGCCGAACCCATAAAATCTTTGGGAGAATTTTTGGTGCCTATCCGACTACACCGGGAAATTACCACCAATCTAAAAGTGCTGGTTAACGTAGAAACACCCGAAAAAGAAACGGAGAAGAAAACTACTCCTCGCTCAGCAGGCCGTCGGAAGAAGAAAACTTCTCCGGAGAAGGAATCTTGATTTAATCATCAGAGTCTCATAGCAGTGGGAGGTAAGAGGATGAGTATAAAATCTCCTTTTACAGAAAGAGTGCCACCCCAGAATCTGGAGGCGGAAAGAGCTGTTCTGGGGGCGACGTTATTGGATAAAGGAGCTATTGGTAAGGTGCTGGAGATATTGGATGAAGATTGTTTTTATAAAGAGGCCCATAAAAAAATATACTCCGTGATTATCAATCTCTATGAGAGAAATGAACCCGCCGACATAATTACCGTAGTTGAACAATTACGTCGGGAGAATTGTCTGGAAGAAGTGGGTGGTGCTGCCTATGTGGCCTCATTATTAGATACGGTTGCTACCGCGGCTAATGTAGAGTATCATGCGCGAATTATTCGGGAAAAAGCAATTCTTCGCAATCTTATTGTGGCGGGTACGAAAATTGTGGGCGCAGGATATGAAGAAGCCGATGAAGTGGAGAATATCCTTGACCAGGCAGAACAGTTAATTTTTAATATCGCTCAGAAAAAAGTAGGAAGAGGATTTGTTCGGATTAAGGACTATATTCATGATAGTTTCGAAGCAGTGGAAAGACTTTATCACCGCAAGGTTTATGTTACGGGGGTACCCACGGGATTCTCGGAGATTGATGAAAAAACTGCCGGTCTTCAACCGTCGGATTTAATTGTAGTGGCTGCCCGCCCTTCCATGGGGAAGACTAGCTTATGTCTCACCATTGCCCAGCAGGTAAGTATAAGAGACCATGTTCCGGTGGCCATTTTCAGTCTGGAAATGTCGGCAGAGCAACTGGTATTGCGGATGCTTTGCTCCGAAGCCCGAGTAGATTTGCACCGGGTGAGGACGGGCCGATTGGAAGACCGTGACTGGAGCCGACTAACGATGGCGGCCGGACTTCTGGCCGAATCTCCCATATTTATTGATGATACTCCTGCTCTTAGTGCTCTGGAAATGCGTACTAAGGCTCGCCGATTAAAAGCGGAATGTAATTTAGGCCTGGTGGTACTGGATTATTTACAGTTGATGCAGGGAAGAGGTCGTTTTGAAAGCCGACAGCACGAAATTTCAGAAATTTCTCGCTCACTAAAAGCCTTGGCTAAGGAATTAAAAGTTCCGGTGATTGCTATTTCCCAGTTATCGCGGGCGGTAGAATCCCGTATGGAACGCCGTCCCCAGCTGGCTGATCTGCGGGAAAGTGGGGCTATAGAACAGGATGCCGATATGGTGGCATTCATTTACCGAGATTCTTATTACAATCCGCATAGTGAGAAAAAAGACATCGCCGAAGTTATCATTGCCAAACAAAGAAATGGCCCTACGGGAACGGTGGAATTGATTTTTAAAAAAGAATATACCCGTTTTGAAGAACTGGATAAGGTTCATGTAGCTAAATAAGAAACGGGAGGGAGAAATCATTAAACCTCGAGTTCGCTTTGTCTGCCAAAATTGTGGATACGAAACCCCCAAATGGCTGGGACGCTGTCCGGACTGCGGAGGGTGGAATACTTTTCAAGAAGAAAGAGAGGTCCCTTCTGCTCAGCGCCGGACATTCTCTCCGCTCACTTCGGAAAGTCCTTGTCTACTACGGGAAGCAGCAGCGCAAGTCGGACCGCGATTTATTACCGGCCTTCGAGAACTGGATCGGGTTCTAGGAGGTGGACTGGTTCCCGGTTCCCTGATCCTGGTGGGGGGTGATCCGGGAATTGGTAAATCCACTCTTTTACTTCAGGCTTCCCATAGTTTAAGTAAGACTATGGGGACGGTACTTTATATTTCGGGCGAAGAATCAGTCCCCCAGACCCGTCTGCGAGCTCAACGTCTGGGTACCCTGGGGGAACAGTTGTACGTAGTTTGCGAAACAAATTTGGAGACCGTTCTTAAATATATTGAGCAGTTGCAGCCCAAAGCCGTAGTTATTGATTCCATTCAGACCGTATATCGCAACGATCTTCCTTCTGCTCCTGGAAGCGTGAGTCAGGTGAGAGAGTGCGCTGCAGAATTAATGCTTTTAGCCAAGGGAAAAGGAATCTGTATATTTCTGGTAGGACATGTTACCAAAGATGGGTCCATTGCCGGTCCCCGGGTATTAGAACACATGGTGGATACTGTCCTCTATTTTGAAGGGGATCAGCATCATTTCTATCGGGTTTTGAGAGCAGTAAAGAATCGTTTTGGCTCCACTAATGAAATCGGCATTTTTGAAATGCAGGAGAAGGGTTTGATAGAAGTAGAAAATCCCTCTCAGATTTTCCTTGCCGAAAGACCGCTTTCGGTTCCTGGTTCGGTAGTAGTCTCCTGTCTGGAGGGGACCCGACCTCTTTTGGTTGAATTGCAGGCTTTGGTGAGTCCTACCAGTTTTCCTGTCCCTCAGCGTAGAAGTATGGGGGTGGATTATAACCGGGTGGTGCTCATATTAGCAGTTCTGGAAAAACGCCTCGGTCTTCATTTGCAAAATCAAGATGTCTTTGTGAATGCCGTAGGAGGGGTTAAAGTCATAGAGCCGGCGGCTGACCTGGGAATTGCTCTGGCAATTTTTTCCAGTTATCACGATCGGGTGCTGGATCCCCGAGTTGCGGTTACTGGCGAAGTAGGATTGGCAGGAGAAATTCGCGCCGTAAATCAAATTGAAGGTCGTCTCGGCGAAGTTGCTAATATGGGTTTTGAAAGATTTTTACTTCCTATGAGCAATCTTCGGCAAAAGAATTTAGTTTCGGAGATAAAAATGATAGGGGTATCTTCCCTTCAGCAGGTTTTTTCCGAAGTGCTGGAGAAATAAAATGTGTTAAAATCGGGATATACGGAGGGTAACCTTTTGGAGTTAAAAGATCTTCTTCAGGATGTAAAGAATTATTATGCTCAAGCCGATCTAGAGCTAATTGAGAAAGCATATAAATTTGCCTGTCAGGCCCACGCTGGTCAGATCCGCCTTTCGGGAGAACTTTATTCTTCTCACTGCCTGGAAGTAGCAAAAATTCTTTCCGGACTGAAACTCGATCCCGTTACTGTCACTGTCGGTATTCTGCACGATGTAATGGAAGATGGAGGGGTTTCTTGCCAACTTCTGCGAGAGAACTTCGGAGAAGAAATTACCTCTCTAGTAGAAGGGGTAACCAAAATAAGTTCCCTTTCCTTTAAGAGCACGGAAGAACATCAAGCTGAAAACTGGCGGAAAATGTTAATGGCGATGGCCAAAGATATCCGTTGTATTCTGATCAAGCTGGCCGATCGGCTTCATAATATGCGGACTCTGGAATATTTGTCCGAAGATAAACGAGAAAGAGTTGCCCAGGAAACCTTAGATATTTATGCCCCTCTTTCTCACCGCCTGGGGATAGCTCGCATAAAATGGGAACTGGAAGATCTAGCTTTCCGCCATTTACAATCGGAAGCCTATTACTCGCTAGCGGAAAAGGTAGCTAAGAAACGTAAAGAGAGGGAAAGCTATATCGAGGAAGTTAAGGGCATTCTAACAGAGAAATTGAAGGAAGTAAGCATAAAAACCGAAATCGGTGGTCGGCCAAAGCATCTTTATAGTATCTACCAGAAAATGGTTACTCAGGGGAAGGCTTTTAACGAAATTTACGATCTTACCGCCTTAAGAGTGATTACCGAAACTATTCGTGACTGTTACGCAACATTAGGAATTATTCACTCCCTGTGGACTCCTCTGCCGGGGAGATTTAAAGATTATATCGCCCGTCCCAAGTCTAACATGTACCAGTCCCTCCATACCACAGTGATGACTTCGGGAGGAGAACCACTGGAAATTCAGATTCGTACCCGGGAAATGCATCGTACTGCTGAAGAAGGTATTGCTGCTCACTGGCGTTATAAAGAAGGGAGTAAAGGAGAAACAGAATTTGATAAAAAGTTTGTCTGGTTGCGCGAACTTCTGGAATGGCTTCAAGATCTGAAAGATCCGCGGGAACTGATGGAAAATTTAAAAGTGGATCTCTTCGAGCAGGAAATTTATGTCTTCACTCCTAAGGGAGATGTTAAAGAATTGCCAGTGGGGGCAACGCCGGTTGATTTTGCCTATAGTATTCATTCCGAAATAGGCAATCATTGTGTAGGGGCCAAAGTAAATGAGAAAATGGTTTCTCTCCGGCATCTTCTCAAAAGTGGGGATATCGTAGAAATAATAACTTCTCCTGCTCATGGTCCCAGCCGGGACTGGTTAAAATTTGTTAAGACTACGCGGGCCCAAAATCGTATTGGTCACTGGTTCCGAGTGCAGGAACATCAGCAAAGTGTGGCTCTGGGCAAAGAAGAATTGGAAAAAGAATTGCTGAAACATAATTTAAGTCCTGCTTACTACCTCAAGGCCCCAGAGTTACTGGAGGTTAGCCATCGATTCGGGTTTCAGGGTATTGAAGATCTCTTCGCCCACATAGGATTTGGAAAGATTTCCGTCCGCCAGATAGTAAACCGATTTCTCCCTTTAGAAAAGCAGATTCCGGAAGATATAATTCCGCGCGAAAAGCGGGTATCGCAATTAGGAGTTAGCGTAGCGGGGATGGATAATCTCTTGGTCCGACTAGCCAAATGTTGTCATCCAGTGCGTGGCGATGGCATCATGGGATTTATAACGCGGGGACGAGGAGTATCGATACATCGCCATAATTGTCCCAACGTCTATCAGGTAAATCAGCAGAGACAAGTAGAAGCCTGGTGGACGGATGAAGATACTCATGTATACGAAGTCACGGTGACCACCGAAGCTTTTGATCGCACTAATCTGATGCGGGATATTTTGGATGCAATTGCTACTACTAAAACTCTTATTCGTTCCGCCAGTGCCCGAGTAACTAAAAATGGTATGGCAGTAGGATATTTTGTGTTAGAGATTAAAGATCTGGCTCATTTAAATGCCGTTATCAGCCGGATAGAAAAAGTAAGAGGAGTGGTAAGCGTATATCGCGCCGAACCAGGAAAACAAATTATGGTATAAAAAGTTTGAAATATTAAGCGCTTTTTTGCACCAGATTAGAACGCAGACAGCGGGTGCATACCATTATCCTGCGAGTTCTTCCGCCTACATATGCCCGCACCGGATGGAGGTTGGGTACCCAGCGGCGAAGAGTTGCCCGGTTGGAATGACTGATGTTGTGACCGCTAACCGGTCCTTTTCCACAGAGCTGGCATCTTCTGGCCATAAAATTTTACCTCCTGAGAATGTCAGAACCCATTTTATAACATAAAGATAAAATAATGTCAAGAAACTAAATTGAGGGATGTTGAGTTTCGCCGTGGATATTAGAGAATCAAAGAAAAAATTGGATTGGGGTCTACCAGTTCAATACCTGAAAGGGGTAGGACCGCGACGTGCTCAGTTACTGGCCAAACTGGGGATTGAAACCCTGGAAGACTTATTTTATTATTCCCCCCGCGCTTACGAAGATCGCAGTCACTGGTCTCAAATCCGGGAATTAAGGCCAGGACAAATGGTTACCGTAAAAGGGAAGGTGCGGGGGGTAAACGAATGGAATCCACGTCGGGGATTAAATATTCTCAAAATAGCTATTGGAGATAATAGTGGAGTTATTTATGCTCTCTGGTTTAATCAGCCTTTCCGCCGGGAGCAATTTCGGGTAGGACAGGAAGTAATTATAAGTGGAAAAGTAGAGAAAAAGCGGGAGTTGCAGATTCAGAATCCTAACTATGAAATTCTTTCTCAGGACGAAGAAGATCTTATCCATACGGGAAGAATTGTGCCCCTTTACTCCCTTACCAGTAATCTTACCCCCCGTATTCTGCGAGCGATTGTTAAAGGGGCTCTGGATACCTATGTTTTTCAAGTGCCAGATACTCTTCCCCGTTTTGTCCGACAACGCTATTCTTTACCAGATTTATCTTGGGCAATCTACCAGATTCATTTTCCAGATAACTTTGCGGCGAAGGAAAAAGCTCGTCGGCGGTTGGTCTTCGATGAATTTTTTTCCTTACAGCTCTACCTGGCAATAAGGAAGCAGGCTCTCCAAAGAGATGTGGTAGGGATTGCCCATCATTCTGATGAACGTTTACTAGAAAAATTCTTTCGCAGTCTTCCTTTTCCACTAACTGCTGCCCAGAAAAGAGTTATCGAGGAAATCAAGCAAGATATGGAAAGCTCCCGTCCTATGAATCGTTTAATTCAGGGAGATGTAGGTTCGGGAAAAACAGTGGTAGCAGTAGTAGCTCTATTAATTGCCATTGGGGGAGGATATCAAGGGGCATTGATGGCACCTACCGAGATTCTGGCGGAACAGCATTACCTTACTCTGCAGCCCTTACTTTTTCCTTTGGCAATAAAAGTGGCACTTCTTACCGGAAGTATCCGGCGAAGTGAACGTCAGAAAATTCTTGATGAAATTAAAAGTGGAGGGACGCATGTAGTGATAGGAACCCACGCCCTCATTCAGGAAGGAGTGGAATTTCATCGAATTGGTTTGGTAATTATTGACGAACAGCATCGTTTTGGAGTTATGCAGAGAGCGTTATTGCGAGAGAAAGGATTAAATCCCGATGTTCTGGTAATGACCGCTACCCCCATTCCCCGGAGTTTGGCTCTTACAGTTTACGGGGACCTGGATGTTTCTATTATTGATGAACTTCCGCCAGGAAGGCAACCAGTTTCCACTTACTGGATTAACTCCCGTAAGCGTCCTGATCTTTATCAATTTATAAGGAAGCAAGTCACCGAAGGACGACAAATTTACGTAGTCTATCCCTTGATTGAAGAATCAGAAGTACTGGAGGTAGCAGCGGCTACCAAAATGGCGGAACATTTACAGAAAGAAGTTTTTTCTGACTTGAAGGTGGGTCTGCTCCACGGGCAATTACCTACGGAAGAAAAAGAAGCGGTAATGCGAGCCTTTAAAAATAAGCAAATTGATATTCTGGTTGCAACCTCCGTAATTGAAGTAGGAATAGATATACCCAATGCTACCGTGATGGTAATTGAAGATGCGGATAGATTTGGGCTGGCTCAGCTTCATCAGCTTCGGGGTCGGGTAGGGAGAGGAGAATATCTTTCTTATTGTATCCTTATCAGTAATCCTTCTTCCGAAGAAGCCCGCCGACGGATGCAGATTTTTAGTCGACTCCGGGATGGTTTTGCTATTGCCGAAGAAGATCTGAAATTGCGGGGTCCGGGAGAATTTTTTGGAACTCGCCAGCATGGATTACCCGATTTACGCATCGCCAATATAATTAATGATGTCCATATACTTAAAATGGCTCGCCGGGAGGCTTTTCATTTAGTAGAAACTGATCCCCGGCTGGAAAACCCGGATTGCCAGCCTTTAAGGGAGGCTTTAAAAAGGAAATTTGCCGGTAAACTTCGTCTGTTAAGTGTAGGGTGAAAAGATGCGAGTTATAGGGGGAATTGCTCGGAGTCGTCATTTACGTACTCTCCGGGGAAAAAGAATCCGTCCCACAGCTGATCGGGTTCGGGAGGCATTGTTTAATATTCTGGGAGAAAGAATTTCTGGCATTCGATTTTTAGACCTTTTTGCCGGTTCCGGTAGTGTTGGTATTGAAGCTCTTAGCCGGGGAGCGGCTAGGGTGGTGTTTGTGGAACAAGATCCCCGGGCAATAAGAGTGTTGCGGCAAAATCTTCAGTCCCTTGGATGGGAAGAAAAGGCTCTGATTTATCCCCAGCATGTATTTCAAGCGTTGGAAATAATTTCCCGGCAGGAGGAAAAGTTTGAAGTCGTTTTTGCTGATCCACCTTATCATCGGAGATGGCCCCAGAGGCTACTAGAGAAAATAGGAGAAAAAATATTACTGGTGTCAGGAGGATGGCTCATCATAGAGCACCACGTGAAGGAGAATCTCTCTTCAAGAGAAGGAGAATGGTGGCAGATTCGAACTGAAAGATACGGAGATACGATGCTGAGTTTCTATACCAGGAAAGAATAGTTTGTGAATTTAAAGGGGGAGGTGCTATGAAAAAAATTGCTATTTATCCGGGAACCTTCGATCCGTTGACCAATGGGCATATTGATATCATCGAAAGAGCATTGAAAATTTTCGATGAGCTGATTGTAGCGGTTGCTCATAATCCCCATAAAAATCCTCTTTTCACCGTAGAAGAACGGCTAGAAATGTTGAAGCTAGTTATGAAAGATATGAAAGGGGTAAAGGTGGAGGATTTTGATGGTTTACTCATGGATTATGCCCAGAAGAAAGGGGCTAATGTGGTAATTCGCGGATTAAGGGCCGTTTCTGATTTTGAATATGAGTTTCAAATGGCGTTGACTAATCGCAAATTAAACGATCAAGTGGAAACAGTTTTTCTTATGCCGGCAGAATCTTATACTTATCTTAGTTCACGCATTGTGAAGGAAGTGGTGGGTTTAGGTGGGCATGTCAACGAATTTGTTCCGGAAATAGTGGAACAAAGGTTGCGGGAAAAATTAAGGGAAAAATTCTGGTCGAAATGAAGTCAGTCTACTTAGTCTATGCTATCAGACTTGATAGCTACTTCATTTGTAAAATCTTGACTAAAAAATTAGGGCTCTTGACAAATAAACAAAATAATGTTACACTAAATTTTCTGTCAATTATCCTCATTTTGTTAATTCCCAAAAGGAGAGAATCGGGAGGTAAGTAATCAAATGGCGAGAGCTATTCTGCTGGAAGCAGGGAAAAGAAAGAGTTTTACCAAAATTCCTG